>Ga0209724_1000266_pt1 | contig 53148 bp, 48 predicted proteins | sample grotaG_FD_184143 | JGI IMG/M metagenome (GOLD analysis project Ga0209724, IMG submission 184143) | Glacier valley bacterial and archeal communities from Borup Fiord, Nunavut, Canada, to study Microbial Dark Matter (Phase II) -... | ecosystem: Environmental > Aquatic > Freshwater > Ice > Glacier ... | reverse complement strand
GCCCGCGCGATCGGCGTCGGTCGAGATGTAGTCGAAGATCTGGCCGGGCTCCTGCGTGACGTTCAGGAACTGTTGCTCGGGCCGATACCACGTGCGAACGCGGATCTGGATCTTGTCGGTCTTATGCCAGGGCACCCCCGGCGTATCGCGCAGCAATTGCTCGTTATCGAGGTGAGGCGAATACCGGATGATGCCGGCGATATCGACGGGGGCAGATGCGGTCGGCTACGGGTACGTGTGCTGCTGGACGAACAGCGCATTCGCTTGCTGGCTCGCGACGAACATCACCACCCACGCGAGACACGCAAGCCCGATTCGCTTCCACCAAAGCAGGCTCCCGCCGTAGCCGAACTGGAACACCAGGATCGGTAAGGTTGCCGCCGCTGCATTGTAGCGAACCGCTGTCGCCAAGAAGATCAGCACGTAACCGGTGACCCGCCAGCCACGACGTTGGGAGAACAAGCACGCGATCCCTGCGATCAGAAAGCCCGCCATCTGAGAGTCTTTCCAGATCACCGACATCACCACGATGTTCTGAGGCACGACCAGGAGCACGACCGCGAGGAACGCTGCCTTTCGCGGCGAGATCGCGCGACGTAAGACAACGAAGGTACCGATCAGGAACAGCGAGCTCTGCAGGACGAGCATCAAGATCGGCCCCGCGACGAGGTCGTCGAGATAGCGCCACATGACCGCCATCACCGGTGGATGCCACTCGTTGATCGACTCGATCCCACGCGCCTGCGAGAGCTGCCACGAGGAGTCGTAGCTCATGTAGCCCGGATACGCGTAGACCAGGAACCACAGCCAGCCGGCGAGCAAGACCACGCGGTCGGAGACGCACCGATCGATCGCACCCCACACTCGTCCACTCCAACTCATTCAATGACTCCGTATCCCGTAAACTAGGCGAAGAACGCGATGCGCTGATTCCGCGCGCTCACTTCGAGAAGCGGTAGCGATACAGCGCGAAGTAGGACGGCACCGCATCGCGCCAGAACCGGATCTTTTTGCCGTCGGCGAAGCCGCGCGCCACGTAGTTCACGGGCACTTCCATCGGGGAATTGCCGTTGCGAGCGAGCTTGCACGCGAGCTCGATGTCGAGCTCGAAGCCGTTCGAGTGGAGATCCAGGCCGTCGAGGCACTCGCTGCGGAACACCTTGAACATGGTGTTCACGTCGGTCGCGCGCTGCTGGTACAGCACGTTGTAGGTCTTCGCGAACATGACCTGACCGAAGTTGAGGAGCACGCCCCGGATCGGCGTCGCGTCGTACTTGCGGACCTTCCAGTCGTCGAGCCCGAGGCTGCGCGAGCCGAGCACGAACATGGTCTTGTGCTGGAGCAGCGGTTCGAGCAGCGCGTCGTAGTCGTCGATGTCGTATTCGAAATCGGAGTCCTGGATCAAAACGATCGTGCCGGTCACGTGCTGGAGGCCCGTGCGCACCGCGTGGCCCTTGCCGCGCGGCTTGTCCTCGTAGACCACGCGGACGCCGGGGCGGCCTTCGTACTTCGCCACGATCTCGCGCGTGCCATCGGTGCTGTTGCTCTCGACGATGATCAGCTCGCGATCGACCGGCAGCTGCTTCGCGAGCACCGCATCGATCACTTGCGCGGCGAACCGGTGCTCGTTGAACACCGGCAGGATGATCGAGACCTTCTCCGCGCGATCCGCCGACAGCTGGCTGCGACCGAACACCGCGACGCGATTGCCCGCGCGCACCGGCACGCCGACGTTGCGCAGCGGCGTCGCGTTCGCGAGCGCTGCCAATCCCAAGTTCGGCGCGAGCCGCTCGGCCATCTCGGCGACGTAGCCCGCGGTTCGCGTGACCGGCAGCGGGTACTGCGCCTTGAGCACGAGGCCGTGGCGACCGAGCATCGAGGAGAGGTTGCCGGTCGAGAGATAGGCGGACTTGGTGCCGAAGAACTGCGCCCAGTTGCGGCGCAGGATCCGCGCGGGCAGCGAATCGGCATTCGTGTACGTGACGACGAACTGGGTGCTCGGCGGCAGCGCGGCGACGAGCTTGGCGACGACCGCGCCCGGATCGCTGCAGCTCTCGAGCAGCTCCTGCAGGATCACGACCTGCGGCTGCTTCTCGAGCAGCGGCGCGGCCCACTTCATCTCCGAATCAACCGCGACCTTCTGAAAGATCTCGTCGGTGATCGTCGCGACTTGCAGGCCGACGCTCGCGCCGGCCGCGGCGAACTCCGGCAGGTAGCGACCGATCAGCAGCGTGCGCGCGAGCGGCGTGCCGGTCTGCTTCTCGAAGTCCTCCGCGACGTGATGGAGCAGCGCCTTGAAGTCCAAGGCCATCAACTGACGATCGCGATCGTTCGTGAACGGATGCAGCGCCTCGACATCGAGGTTGTTCTCGGGCTGCTCGCGCGCGGGATTGACGTAGACCGCTTCGCAGTTCGCACACCGCACGAAGCGCACACCGGCCCGGTAGAACAGATACTTCGGCACGTCGCGCTGGCACGCCGGGCACGCGACGTAACGGCTGTGGGACCGCGCCGTTACCACCGCGGGAGTCGACGTGAATTCCAGGCGCATCTCGGACACGAGCCGGAGATATCACATGGCAGCTGGCAGGTGGGCCTCGAAGAGGAGCCCGGCGAGGCCCATCCGATGTTTGGCGAGTAAGCGAGATTCCCAATAAGCGACGGCATTGCCGAGCTCGAGCAGGCGATTGAGCCCGTAGACGAGCGGGCTCTGCTTGGCCTGCTTGCCGGCGTAGTAGGTGTTGTCCTGCCACCAGAACTTCGCGAGCTGCGGCAAGCGCGCCGCGGCAAAGAACGTCGCGTCCATCGCATGGCCGAGCCAGTGATAGGCATGGCTCGTGTCCTTGACCTCGAACCGGTTCGCGAGCAACTGCGCGACGTCCGCGTAGCTGAACGCGTTCACGTGATGCTTCGTCTTGACGTAGAGGTCGTCGCCGAGGAGCGCACGGTAGAGGGTGTAGAGCGATTTCTTCTCGCCCTCGATCGGCACGAACCCGACGAATCGCCCACCCGGCTTCAACACGCGCACGATCTCACGAACCACGTGGTCGGGATCGGGCACGTGCTCGAGCACGTCGACGACGATCACCGCATCGAACGTCGCGTCTTCGTACGGGAGGTCCGTGGTCATCAACCGGAAGTGGATGCCTTCGGGCGGATGCCAGTCGTTGATGTCACAGCCGTAGACCGTGATCCCGGGGCGATGTGCCACGAGGGTCCGCAGCATCTTGCCGCTGCCCGATCCGACCTCGAGTACGTGGCCCGACTCCGGCAAATGTTGGAGCAGGTAGCGCGCCTTGAGCGAAGGGATGTTGAAGCCCGTGGGATCAACCGCGTCGCTGCCCCAGCGCGGGATCGGGGCCTCGGTCGACATCGGACCGTTGCTTACCACTTTACGGAGCGGTTACGCGTGTTATTAACCGCCCGCAGTGGCCTCCCAGCAGGGTTTTATTCGCCGTCACGCGGTGAAGTTGATAGCCTCGGTGCTCATCACCGTCGGTGTGATCTACACCGTGGAATCGGGCGGGCTGAAGCTCGTTCCCAACGGTGGAGATTTCGATGGCATCCGGTGGGCTGCCCTCGCGTTGTACTTCCCGCTGCTGTTCGGAATGACGTGGTTCCGCGCGGTGCGCTGGCGGTTCCTGCTCCGCCAGATCATCGTCGTGCCGAAGCTGCGGTTGTTCGCGGTGTCCTGCATCGGATTCTTCGCGATGTGGGCGCTGCCGTTCCGGCTCGGCGAGCTCGCGCGGCCGCTGCTCCTGCGCACGAGGCCCGAGCAGATCAAGCCGGGCAAGCCCGTGCTCTCGCTCACCGCTGCCACCGGCACGATCGTCGCCGAGCGCGTGATCGATGGCCTGTTCATCAGCATCGTCCTCGCGATCGCGCTGCTCACCGTACCGACGCTGCACCCGCTGCCGGAGACCGTCGTCGGCCTCAAGATCAGCGTCGCGCACGTGCGCTGGGCAGGCTTCGCGATGCTCGGCTTATTCACGACCGCGTTCATCGTGATCGCGGTGTTTTATTTTGCGCGCACGTTCGCGGTCCGCGCGACCCACGCCGTGTTCGGCCTGGTCTCGCAGAAGCTCGCCGACAAGCTCTCGAACATGGCGAGCCACCTCGCGGATGGCCTGCACGTGTTCAGCCGCGGTCGCGATTTCTTCGGCTTTTTCCTCGAGACCACCGCGTACTGGATGTTCAATGCCGCGGGCATGTGGGTGCTCGCGCGCGCGTGCGGCGTCACGCACGTCGATGGCTCGGGCATCACGTTCGGCGAGGCGTGCGCCCTGATGGGCATGCTGTCGTGCGCGATCCTCATCCCCGGTCCGCCCGGTTTGCTCGGCGTGTTCCAGGCCGGCATCTACGCGGGCATGACGATGTACTTCCCGACCTCGATCGTCACGGGTCCCGGCGCGGCATACGTGTTCCTCGTCTACATCACGCAGGTCGTCTTCGGCCTCGTCACCGCGGGCTGGGGCCTGTGGTACGAGGGCGGCGCGCGCCGGCTGCAGGGCGTCTCCCTCGACGAACAACCTCTAGCGGGTGAAGCCACGTGACCGAAGCTCGCGACCACGTCGATTACGTCCAGCGCCGCGCCGAGCTGCCGATGGGCATGCACAACCGCGACGCGATCAAGAACTACTTCGCGTGGCAGGCCGAGCTGTTCGCGGGTCACGCGCACGGTACGATCATCGATCACGGTGCGGGCACCGGTGGCTTGTCGAGCGCGCTGCTCGCCGCGCACCTCGGCAACATCGTCGCGGTCGAGCCCGATCCGCAGCTCGTCGAAGTGCTCCACGCGAAGTTCGATAGCGTCGCCGAGGCCAGCGTCTCGCCCGGCACGCTCGATGACTACCTCGCCGCGCACGGTCCCGCCTCGGTCGACACGATCGTGTCGTCGAACGTGATCGAGCACATCGCCGACGACGTCGCGTGTCTGCAGGCGATGTTCGAGCTGCTGCGCCCGGGTGGCGCGGTTGGCCTGTACATCCCGGCGCGTCCCGAGCTGTTCGGCAGCCTCGATCGCGCGGTCGGTCATCACCGCCGCTACACCAAGCCCGAGATCACGGAGAAGCTGCAGCGCGCGGGTTTTCAGATCGAGAGCGTGCAGTACCGCAACCTCGTCAGCGTCATCCCGTGGCTGATCACCGGCCGGCTCATGAAGCTCGACAAGCTCGGCGATCGCAGCCTCGAGATCTTCGACAAGATCGTGTTCCCGGTCTCGCGCTGGATCGAGGATCGGTTACCGCCGAGCTACGGCCTCAACCTGGTCGCGATCGCCATCAAGCCGTGAAACGCTGGGGCTGGCTGCTGCGCTGGGGCGGCACGGCCGCGGGCGTCGCATACATCATCCACGTCGTCGATTTCTCGGCTGCCGGCGCCGCGTTCTCGCGGATCTCGATCGCCGCGATCCTGCTCGCGATCGGGCTCGTCGCGCTCAACGTCGTCGCGGGCGCCGCGCGCTGGCGCAACTTGCTCGTCGCGTACGGCGCTGATACGCGGCCCTCGCTCGCGCGCGCGACGATCCTCTATTTCATTTCGTTCTTCTACAACAACTACCTGCCCGGCGCGGTCGCCGGCGATGTCGTGCGCGGCGTGGTCACGCGCGGCGTGTTCGGCGAGCGCGGCGCCACCGCGGGCATCGCGGTCGTGCTCGTCGAGCGCGCGCTCGGCTTGTTCGGCGTGTTCCTCCTGCTCGCGATCGGCCTCGGCGTCGCCGGCGCCGGCCTCGATGTCGGCAGCCTGTGGATCTGGAGCACGCTCGGCATCGCCGGCTCGCTCGTCCTCGTGCTCGCCCTCCCGTCCGCGCGGCGGCTCGCCCCGTACCTGCCCGGCAAGCTCCGCACGATCGCCGAGCGCGTGCCCGCGCTGACCTCGACCACCGCGTTCGTGATCGCCGCGTTCTACTCGGTGGTAACCCAGGCGCTCGTCGCGCTCGCCGGCTTTGTCCTGCTCCACGCGGTCGACCCGCAGGTCGGGCTCGGGGCCTCGCTCCTCATCGTGCCGCTCGCCGCCGCGACGACTTTTTTGCCGATCACCGTCGGTGGTGCGGGCGCGCGCGAGGCCGTGTTCATCAGCCTCGGCGCCAGCTTGTTTCACATGCCGAAGTCCGACGCCGTGGCGGCCTCGCTCGCCCTCTGGCTCGCCCATCTCGTCGTCGGCGCGATCGGTGGGCTCCTTCAGCTCGCAGAACGACGTAAGATCCCGCGCGATGTTCCCGGATCTGAACCAAGCACGCACTAAGGCCGTCGCTCGCCTCGGCGAGCTCGCGGACCGGAAGTGGTTCCGGATCGCGGTCGCCGCCCTTCTCGCGTGCATGCACCTCGCGATGTTCGCGAAGGCCGGGCACGAGCGGCTCGGGATTCCGTTCGATAGCAATCCCGACGAAGCGCCGTACTTCTCGAACCCCGATGCCCGCGCGACGGTCGGTTATCCGCGCCAGCCGCATCGCTGGTCGCGCCTGGTCGTGTCGCGGCTCGATGCCCAGCACTACATCGGCACCGCGGTCCGCGGGCTCACGGCGTGCCCCACAGATCCGCACTCGCCCGATGGCGCGTACCTCGATTGCGGCCTCGGTTGGTTACCGGCGTGGGGTACGATCGGCGGCTTCATCGCGCAGCTCGGGCACATCGCCGACGATAAGGCGCTGATGTTCCTGTCGATCCTGTGCGGCCTCGCACTGAACCTCATGTGGACGAGCCCGATCCTCGTCACCAAGTTCGGCAAGGGCGCGGCGTGGGCGATCCTCGTCGGCTTCAACGTCTATCCCTCGGCGTTCTACATCGTCACGCCGTACACCGAGGCGATCACGCTCGCGTGCGCGATCGGCGGCTTCCTCGCGCTCACGAAAGAACGCTGGGTGATCGCGGCGTTCTTGTGCGGCGCCTCGACCGCGTTCCGCGTGCAAGCGGTCGCGTTCGCCATCGCGATCGGCGCGGCACTCTTGATGGCCGCGTGGGTCCAGAAGAAGGCCGAGAAGAAAGACTGGTGGAAACCGCTCGTCGCGCTGCCGCTATGCGGCTGGGGTCAGATGCTGACGATGATCGTCCTCCAGATCACGCTCGGCGACTGGCGCGCGTTCTTGCGAGCCCGTCACGCGTTCGGCGATGCTCACACGTGGGGCCGGCTGACCGATGTCGCGTACTACGTCAAGGGCTTTGCCGGTCAGGACATGGACGTGGTGTTCTTGGCCGCGGTCATCGCGATCATCGCGCTCACCGCGCGCGAGGTCTGCAAGAAGTTCAACGCGGCCGAGAATACGTTCCTCATTCTCTCGAGCGGCATGACGATCGTGCTCAGCGTCGTCGCGCCGCTCCAGTACTGGGGCATCACGCGCTACTTGATGCTGTGCCCGCTCGCGTTCCTCGGCGTCGGCGTGATGGCGAAGAAGCACACCGCATTGTTCGTCGTGTGGGTCCTCCTGTGCGCGGCGTTCTACTGGCACGTTGAGCTCTGCGGTTACATCACGCAAGGCAACCCGGGCCAGTGCCCGTGCCTCGGCCGGATGGAGTTCGGGATGCCGTTCGGCTCGTGACGCGGCCGGTGAACCACGAAGGTTTAATGCCCGAGCTCGTCATCGCAGCTGTCACCGACGCGTGATCGAGTACAGTCTGACCGTGCGCGGTCACGCGGTTGCGGTGTGCTTGCTGCTCGGTTGCGGTGACAACCTGATCGGCGGCTCTGTGCAGCTTGCACATACGCACGATCTCGATGTCGTCGCGCATCAAGACGACGATCTCTTGTTCATGCAGCCTGACGTGATCGAGGCGGTGCGACGCGGGACCGGCGTGACCAACCTCTACATCACCGCGGGCAATGGCCAGAAGGGCACCGACGCCGCGAACCCGCGCTACGCGGGCCTCAAAGCCGCGTACGGCGATGCCGCGAACGATCACGCGTGGGACTGTGGCTGGATCACGGTTCGCGAGCATCCGATCCAGCACTGTCGGCTCGAGGCCGAGAATGTCTCGCTGCTCTTCCTCGCGTATCCGGATGGCGGCAAATACGGCGAGCTCCACCACAGCTTGCTGCGGCTGTGGGAGGGCTCGATCGAAAACGCGACCACGGTCGCCGATCGCACGACCGTGTACTCGCGCAGCGAGCTGATCGAGACCGTCGCTGCGATCATGCGCACGGTCGCACCCGCCACGGTGCGCACGCTCGATCTCGCGGCGAGCCACGGCTACGACCACTCCGATCACATGATCGTCGGCGCGCTGACCGGGCTCGCCCTCGCTCGCACCAACCTCGATCCCGAGCTGCTGACCTATCGCGGCTACAACATCGCGAGCGAGCCCGTGAACAAGCTTCCCGCAGTGATCGCATCCGTGCACGACGTGCTCGCGCACTACGAAGCCTGCGCGACGAACTGCGGTGCGGCATGCGGCTCGCCGTGCACCAAGATCGATGCGAGCCACGATACGTGGCTCGCTCGTCGCTATGCGGTCGGCTTTCGCAACCGCGCGCGCGGCCAGCTCCGCTCCGGCTCGCAATGCTTGACCGGCGCGGGGCTCGGCGCGTGCGCGACCGCACCGAGCTTCTCGTTCGCGCACGGTCAGCTCGCCTTCGGCAGCGGGTGCCTCGCGATCGATGACTCCGGCACGCCCGTGTTCGCGACCTGCGAAAACGACAACCCGGCGCAGCGCTTCTTGTTCGACGATGAAGATCATCTGTGGTCGGGGCTCGCACCCGAGACCGGCCCCTTGCTCGACTACGCGCATATGCGCTGCGTGGTGCCGAAGGCCGACAATACGGTGACCACCGAGACATGCGGTGGTCCCGATGCGGCACGTTGGCAATGGGCACCGGCCCTCGTCTACACGCCCCGCGCGCAGCTCGGCTTTACCGCGACAGGCCGCGCGGTCCGGCTCGGCGATCTCGATGGTGATGGCCTCGCGGATCTGTGCGCGATCACGGCGACCGGCCTCTTGTGCGCGCCCGGCCGCGGCGATGGTACGTTCGCGCCCTCGGTCCGGATCGATAATCCTGCCGCGCCGCTCGCGATCGATCCGCAGAGCCTCACGATCGGTGATCTCGATCGCGATGGCCTCCCCGATGCGTGTGGTCGCGATAGCGCCGGCGTCCTGTGCGCGCTGTCGTCAGCGCACTTCTCGACCACGCGGTTCACTTCGAACTTCTCCGATAGCGATGCACGCGCGACGACCTCGTCCTCGCTCGCGATCGCGGATGCCGATGGCAATGGCACGAACGATCTGTGCGGCATCGCCGCGGCGGGGGTGCTCTGCACCGCGGGCCTGGCCGCGTTCGACAAGACCGAGCTACGCTCGTCGTGGCCAGCCATCAGCAGCGCCGTACTGCCGCGCGACCTCGACGGCGATCACCAAACGGATTGGTGCGCGTTGACTGACATCGGTCCGGCATGTGGCCTCGCGGCCGAGACCGCGCTCAGCACCGACGGTGTGCCCTGGGGCTTCTCGATGAACAACGTGATCGACACGTTCCTCGCCGGTCCCGATCTCACCGACATCGCCGATATCGACGGTGATGGCGATGGCGATCTGTGCTCGCCGATCGACGGCGCGATCGGCTGCGCGCGCAGCAATGGCCGTGGCTTTGGCCCGCGCACCACGGTCGCAGTCCTGCCGGATGGAGTAACCGTGCGCGCGCTGTGGCTTGGCGACCTCGATGGCGATGGTCGCGCCGACGCGTGCGTCGATCTGGGCGACCAGATCGCCTGCGCTATGCTTTGATCTGCTTCGCGAGCTGCTCGAACCGCTCGAGCACCTCACCGGCGACGTTGCGCTGATCGAGCTTCGCGATGTGGCGGATGCCAGTCGGCGACGTGATGTTGAGCTCGGTCAACATACCGCCGATGATGTCGAGCCCGACGAAGATCTGACCGTGCTGCGCGAGGAACGGCGCGAGCTCCTTGATGATGTCCTGCTCGCGCGCCGTGATCATTGTCTTGACCGCGCGGCCACCGACGTGGAGGTTGCCACGTGCCTCGGCCGAGGCCGGCACGCGCAGCACCGCGCCGACCGGCTCACCGGCACACAGCACGATTCGCTTGTCGCCTTCGGTGACGGCGGGCAAGAACGCCTGCGCGAGCGTCCACCGGGTGCCCGCACTCGTGGAGGTCTCGATGATCGACGACGCGTTCGGATCGCCATCGCGCACCACGAAGATGCCGAGGCCGCCGAAGCCATCGACCGGCTTGACGACGATCGCGCCGCCTTGCTCCTTCTGGAACGCGCGGAGCCGCTCTGGCGAGCGCGTGACGATCGTCGGCGGCGTGAGGTGCGGGAAGTTCAGCACCGCGAGGTGCTCGTTGAGCTCGCGCAGGCCGCGCGGATCGTTGACGAGCAGCGTCTTGCCGCGCGCGTGATCGAGGATCCATGTCGCGTGCAGATAGTTCACGTCGACCGGTGGATCCTTGCGCATCATCACGATGTCGAAATCGCCGAGCCGGCGCGCCGCGCGCTCGCCGATCGTGAACGCCTGCGCCGGCATCGCCGCATCGATCACCTGGGTGGGGACCGCATCGACCACTGCATCGTTGCCCTCGAGCCCGAGGTGCTCGAGCTGGCACGTCCAGATCTCCCAGTTGCGCGCGGCCGCCTCGAGCATGAGGCCGTACGACGTGTCACCAGCGAGCCCGAGTTTCTCGAGAGAATCGAGGATGAACAGTGCCTTCACCGCGCCACTCTAGCGCAGCTAGCGCCGGATCGCGCCGTGTGGCGTGCCCTCGCTGTAGCCGGCCGAGGTCTGCACGCCGACCTCGGCGCGCTCGTGAAACTCCGCGAGCGTGCGAGCGCCCACGTAGGTGAACGCGGACTGCACGCCGGTGATCATCTCGACGAGTAGCGCGCCAACGCTCTCCTGGCCTTCGCGAATATAGATGCGCGAGCTCGAGATGCCTTCGCGAAAGAAGCCCTTCTTCGCGCGCTCGAACGCGTCCTGATCGCCGTGGCGATCGCTCACCGCTCGCCCGCTCGCCATGCCGTAATTCTCCTTGAACAGCAGGCCGTCCTTGTCTTCCTTGACGTCACCGGGGCTCTCGTACGTGCCCGCGAGTGCGGTCCCCACCATCACGCGCGCCGCACCTGCCGCGAGGTAGAGCGCGATGTCGCGAGGATGCTTGACGCCACCATCGGCCCACACGTGCTTGCCGCGCGCTCGCGCTTCGCGCGCGCAGGTCAGCACGGAGGTGAAGGTCGGCCGCCCGACACCGGTCTGCATACGAGTCGTGCACATCGCTCCCGGTCCGACATTGACCTTGACGACATCGGCGCCGGCATCGAGCAAGGCCTTCGTCCCGGCGGCGGTGCAGACGTTGCCGGCGATCACCGGGACGCGGCCGCGCACGACCGCCACGACCGCGGCGATCGCATCGAGCATCCGCCGCTGGTGGCCGTGGGCCGTATCGAGGACGATCGCGGACACGCCGATCTCGACGAGCTGCGCCGCGATCGTGGGCGCCTGCGCCGAGATGCCGACCGCAGTCGCGACCATGAGGTCACCGTTCGCAGAGAGCGCCGGGCGCAGGAGCTCGAGGCGCACGGCGTCATTGCGCGTGATCACGCCGACGAGGCGGCCCTCGTCGTCGAGCACCGGCGCTGCCTTGACGCGTGCGTTGTCCATCTGGAGAAATGCATCACGGTTCGCGACGCCGGCGGGGAACGAGATCAACCGCGGAGTCATCAGCGCCGAGGCCAGCGTGTACTGATCACGATCGCGCAGGTCCGAGTGCGTGATGATGCCGAGTGGGCGGCGCTGCTCGTCGACCACGACCACGAGATCGTGCGCGCGCTTCCGGATGATGCCCTGGACATCGCGCAGGGTCGCGCGCGGCGAGACCTCGAGCGGGGTGTCGTAGCGCGCGTCGGCCGCATGGATGTGCTTGACGATCCGCTCGACGGTCGCGAGCTCCATGTCCTGTGGCAACACGCCGAGGCCACCGAACCGCGCCATGGTCTCGGCCATCCGCTTGCCGGTCACCGCGTTCATGTTCGCCGAGACGATCGGATGTGATCCGCCTGCAAAATCCGGCGGTGACAGATCGGTGTCTAGCCGCGACTCACCGGCGAAGTAGCCGGGATTGATGAACACGTCGTCGGTCGAGAGCTCGAGCTCTTCATCGCGAGAAGGATGGAGGTAGCGCACGCGCGCAACCTACCCCAACCGGCGACTACAGCGCGCCGGGCGACGGAATCGTGACAGGACCCAAGGCGGGCTCCACGGCAGGATCTTCACCACCGACCTGAACCTTGGTCGGCAGGAGGTGCTCGAGGCCGTGTTTGCGCAACCGGTAGTAGAGTGTCGAGCGATTGATTCCGAGCGTGCGTGCCGCGCTCGCGATGTTGCCGCGCGATTTCTCGACTGCCGCGACGATCTCTTTGCGCTCGCTCTCGAGCAACCGCTCCGCGAGGCTGCGGCCGTCATCGGTGACGGGCGCGGACGGCGCGGCCGTCACGATCACCGGCACCGAGCCGGACGGCGTGTTGCTGTGGGTCGCGGCGCGACGCCCGAAATCGAGGTGCACCGACGCGAGCGGCGCGCCTCGCGCGAGGATCATCGCGCGCTCGATGATGTTCTCGAGCTCGCGCACGTTGCCCGGCCAGTTGTACTCGCGCAGCTTCGCCATGCCGTCGGGCGTGAGGCCTTGCAGTGGCGTGCCCATCTGACGCGCGAACTTCGCGGCGAAGTGGTTCGCGAGCACCGGCAGATCGTCGAGGCGATCGCGCAGCGGTGGCAGATTGATCGGGAACACGTTGAGCCGGTAGTAGAGGTCCTCCCGGAACTCGCCTTCCTCGATCATCTTCTCGAGGTTGCGGTTCGTCGCCGAGACCACGCGGACATCGACCTTGATGGTCTCGTTGCCACCGACGCGCTCGAGCTCGCGCTCCTGCAGCGTGCGCAGCAGCTTGATCTGCACTCCCATCGGCAGATCGCCGACTTCGTCGAGGAACAGCGTGCCGCCATCGGCGAGCTCGAACCGGCCGCGTCGGCGCTCCATCGCGCCCGTGAAGCTGCCCTTCTCGTGACCGAACAGCTCGCTCTCGAGGATACCGGGCGCGAGCGCCGCGCAGTTGACGCGCACAAACGGCTTCTCTTCGCGCGGCGAGTTGATGTGGATCGCGTGGGCGACGAGCTCCTTGCCCGTCCCGGTCTCGCCGCGGAGGAGCACGGTCGAAGCCGTCGGCGCGACTTGCTCGATCTTCGTGAGCACCTCGCCGAGCGCCGCACTGTCGCCGATGATGTTGCCGAAATCGAACTCGCCGTGGAGCTGCTGGTTGAGGTAGCCGGTGTACTCCGAGAGCTGCGCCGCGAGCCGCTTGTTCTCGGCCTGCAAGTGATAACGCTCGAGCGCATACTGGAGGACGCCGCGGACTTCTTTGGCGTCCCAGGGCTTGGTGATGTAGCGGTAGACCTGGCCGAGGTTGATCGCCTCGATCAGCACGTCGACGTCGGTGAATGCGGTCAGGATGATGCCGACCGTCTCGGGAGTCTTGTTGCGGACTTCCCGGAGCAGCTCGACGCCGGTCATTTTCGGCATCCGCTGATCGGTCACGATCACCGCGACGTCTTTTTCCGCGAGGATCGCCAGCGCCTCGGGACCGCTGGTCGCGGTGAGGATGTCGAACGTCTTCCGGAAGTTAAACCGGAAGGCGTCGAGGTTGTCCTGCTCGTCGTCGACGATCAGGATCGGGTACCGCTTGACGTCCAACGTCATGAACTCCATTTGAGGTACCACGTTTCTGAGGAGATTTCGGGGTTCACGCTGGTCCCGCATGTAGGAAATTGGCGGCTGAAACCGGCGTCCTCTAGCATTTATTAAATGGCCACTGCTCGAGCACGAAGTCGGCGACGCGTCCCAGCGAAGACCCCGAAGCCGCTCCGCAAGCCCATGGCGATGGCCCGGCGGGTTTCGCTGTTCGAGCGCACGGTCACGATCCGGCTCGCGCCGATCGCGGTCGACCTTCTCCACAAGGCCGCGCGGGTGCTCCACGAGGGCGCGCTCGAAGGCAACGCCTACGCCGGCTCGACGATGATGACGGTCGACCTCGCCACGACCCGGCACGCGATCAGTGATCCGCCGGATGCCGCGACCGCCCAGCGCGTCGCCCTGCTCTACGCCTCCGACGAACGCTGCCGCGCCCACGCGCGTCGGGTCGCGCTCGCCGAGGCCAGGCGCGCTGCGGGCTGCGAGCTCTCTGCGCCCACGTTCGATATCGAGAGCAGCGCACGCGGTGCCGAGCTCTATCTCAGTCTCAACGTCGAAGCCGCCCGGAGGGTCCTATGATCGAGCTGTACAGCATCCGCGATGTCGCCCGAATCCTCGCCGTTCAGGAGTCGCGCTTGCGCTACTGGATGCAGACCGGCTTCGTCGGTCCCACCGTGCGCAAAGGCGGCCGGTTCTATTACACGTTCAGCGACCTCGTGGCGGTGAAGTCGGCGAAGGACCTGCTCGCGGCGGATGTCTCGCTGCAGAGCGCGCGAAGGGCGGTCGAGTCGCTCAAGAAAGTGCTGCCGTACGAGACCAACCCGGCCTCTCGCCTGCGGCTGTGCTCCGATGGCTCGACGATCGTCGCGCTTGCCGACGACATCGCGTACGAGCCGATCGGCGGTCAGATCGTGATGGCGTTCTCGCTCGCGTCGTTTGGCAATCATGTCGCCGACGTCCTCGCGATGCCGCGCGTCGATCCTTCGGCTGCGCCGGCCGAAGAGATCACCGATTCTCCGACGGAAGCGAATGGCGGCACGACCGCGTATCGCCACTTCGTCGAGGCGTGCGCCGCTGAGGATCGCGGCGATTCCGAGAGCGCGGAGCACCTGTTCCGCCAGGCGATCGATCTCGAGCCGAACATGTCGGCCGCGCTCACGAACCTCGGCAACCTGGTCTATCGCCAGGGCGAGCTCGAGGAGGCGCGGCGCTACTACGAGTGCGCGCTCGACCACGATCCGACCCAGGCCGAGGCACGCTACAACCTCGCGAACGTGTTCGAGGACCTCGGCGAGACCGAGCTCGCGATCGCCGAGCTCCGTCGCGTATGTGCGGCGTGCCCGGAATTCGCGGACGCGCACTACAACCTCGGCATCATGCTCGTGCAGGTCGGTGGTACCACACAGGCCAAGCAGCACCTCGAGCGCTATCTCGAGCTCGATACCGGATCTGATTGGGCCGGCCACGCGCGTGGCTACCTCGATCAGATCGCGGTTTAGCGGCCCCAGATCGCCAGGAACTGGCAACTCGACGTCGACGATCGTCGGGGTGCCCAAGAGCCTCGTCCGCACCGCACCGCACCGCACCGCACCGCACCGCACCGCACCGCACCGCACCGCACCGCTCTAGAAGCCGTGGATGCCGACTTTGACGAGCATGTACGTGTAGACGTAGGGCGCGATGAACAGCACGGCGTCGATCCGGTCGAGGATACCGCCGTGGCCAGGGAGTAGCGAGCCCGAGTCCTTCACGCCGGTCGAGCGCTTGATCAGTGACTCCGCGAGGTCGCCCATCTGGCCGAGCATGCCGCCCGGAATCGCGAGCGCGATCACGTCGATCCACGTCAACCAGGTCGCGAAGAACAGCTTCAAGATCGCGACGCCGAGCACCGAGCCTGCGAGCCCGCCCCACGCGCCGGCCCAGGTCTTCTTCGGCGAGACCGCCTCGTAGAGCTTCGCCTTGCCGAGGAAGCGCCCCGCGAAGTATCCGCCGGTATCGGCGACCCACGCGATGAGGAGCACGATCAAGACGGTGTCGCCGCCCTGGTTCGGATCGATGAGCTTTAGCTTCGCGAGGTACATCAAGAGGAACCCCGCGTAGACGATGCCGGTCACGGTCGCGGCGAACCGCGCGGCGACGGTCTGGATGTCGCGGAACTTGAACAGGTACCAGAGGCCGGTCGCGACGACGGCGAAGCCCGCGGCGATCGTGCCGCCTTCGATCGAGACGTAGTTCAGCGAGCTCGGGCTGTGCGTGCCGAGCGTCGCTCGGAGGGCGAGCGGGCTGAGCCAGTAGAACAAAAAGATCGAGAGCCCGCCGAGCACGAGAGCGGCGCGGCGATCTTCCTTTGGCAGGGTCATGCCGAAGAACTCGCTCATCGCGAGCAGCGAGCCGACGAAGATGAGCGCTAGCGTCGGCTCGGGCCGATGGTAATAAAGCACCAATAAAAGGATCGGCACCGCGACGACGGCGACGAGAAAGCGCTGCGCGAGATTGCCGAGGGCCAAGAGGCGGCCAGCTAACTACACGTCCGAGGAATCGGCAAGCTGCGCGGACGTCAGGCCGTACCTACGCTCGCGGGTGCTGTAGGCCTTGAGGCATTCGTACAGGTGTGCTCGGCGAAACTCGGGCCACAACACGTCGACGAACATCAGCTCGGCATACGCGACTTCCCACAACATGAAGTTCGAGATCCGCTGCTCGCCAGAGGTCCGGATCAAGAGGTCGAGCGCCGGCAACTTCGCGGTTGGCAGGTACGAGCCGAGCTTGTCGGCATCGAGATCCTCGGCGCGTAGCGTGCCCGCGACGATCTCGCGCGCGGCCGCACGTGCTGCGCGGGTGATCGATTCGCGCCCGCCGTACGAGAGCGCCAGCGTCAGCACCATCTTGGAATTGCCCGCGGACGCGGTCCGCAGCTCCTCGAGCGGCTCGCGCACGAGTGAGGGCAGGCGCTCGATGTCGCCAAGGGCTTCGAGCCGGATGCCGTTGTCCAGGATCTCCGCGCGCTCGTCGATCACGAAGTCGCGCAGCAGCTCCATCAAACCAGCCACCTCGTCGACGGGTCGCGCCCAGTTCTGCGATGAAAAAGCGTACAGCGTCAGCGCTTCGATGCCGAGCTCGCGCGATGCGCGCGTGATCTCGCGAACGGTTTTGGCGCCCGCTTTATGCCCGGAAAGTCGGGGTTGGTCGCGCAACTGCGCCCAGCGACCGTTGCCATCCATGATGATTCCGACATGGCGTGGCAGGTCGGGCAAGTCGGTCGCGGTCATCGTTGCGGGTACTCCATTGATCTCGTAGGCTCGATGAAAGCCATGGGCATCTTTTCCAGACTGGGCACGCTGATCAAGTCGAACCTCAACGACCTCATCACGAAAGCCGAGGATCCGGAGAAAATGTTGGGCCAGGTGCTGCTCGAGATGCAGCAGCAGCTGGTCGAAGCAAAGAAGGCTGTCGCCATCGCGATCGCTGATGAGAAGAAGCTCCAGAAGCAGTACACGGCCGAGACTGACAAGTCGAAGGAATGGGAGCGCAAGGCCATGGTTGCCGTGCGCGCCGGCGACGACAACCTCGCTCGCCAGGCGCTCGCGCGCAAGCAAGAGCACGAGACGATCGCCACCCAGTTCCAACAACAGTGGGTCTCGCAGAAGCAGGCCGTCGAGAAGCTCAAGGACGCACTGCGTCTCCTCAACAACAAGATCGAGGAAGCGAAGCGTAAAAAGAACATCCTCATCGCGCGCAAAAAGCGCGCGGAGGCGCAGCAGCAGATCGCCAACACGATGCAGGGCCTTGGCGATACCAGCGCCTTCGACACCTTCGATCGCATGGCCGAGCGCATCCAGCTGATGGAAGCCCAGGCCGAGGCGGGCGCCGAGCTCGCGGGCGAGCTTTCGGGTGATACGCTCGAATCGAAGTTCATGGCGCTCGAAGCGGGCCCGGGCGGATCCGACGACGATGCGCTCGCCGAGTTGAAGTCCAAGATGGGCCTGCTCTCGGCACCTGCCAGCGACAACGCGAAGCAACTCGCCTCGGGTGGAGTCGCTGGCGCTTCGGCGCAGGCAAAAGCCGATCACAAGGCCGAGGACAAATCAGGTCCGATCGGTCCGTCGCTCACGGCCGAGGACCTCAAGGAGCTCGAAGATCTCGATCTCTCGGACGTCGGCGGCTCGGATAAGAAACCAGCATAGAGGGAGCCAACACGAGCCAAGGCGTGCCAGGCGTGCCAGGCGTGCCAGGCGTGCCAGGCGTGCCAGGCGTGACGGCGCCGAGCGGATGGTATGAATAACTGGCCACTGCCCGAAATAATCTCCAAGCAGTTTCGATAGGTTGCGACTCGCGCGAGACGCTGGGCCCGAGGATCGGCCTTTGCAGCAAGCGAGGCCATGCGCTTCGCATTGTCCGCTGCCTCGGTGTTGTTCGCGGGATTGCTCTCTTCTGCCGCCTTTGCCGACGAGGCTCCGGTGGCACCCGCGCCGGCCCCCACGGCCGCACCTCCGAGGAAAATACCCCTCCGGGTGGTTCGGGTGCTCGCCGAGACCCACCAGGCGCTGCTCTTCAACAAGGCCAAGAACACCCACGTCCTCGTCGAGATGGGCAAAGAGGTCGATGGCTACACCGTCGACGATATCGATGAGGACAGCGTCACGCTGACCCCGATCGAAGGTGGCGCGCAGGTCGTGCTCGCCGGTCCCGACCCGTCGTGGCGTCGCCATGGCGACACGCGGGCGTCGTCAGAAACGCTGGATCCAACCGTTCGAGCACGTGAGGTTCCGTATCCCTCGGCCGCGCCGATGGATCCTTATGGTGATTCTCCAATCGCGACGCCGCTCACCGCCGGTGAAGGTGGCATCCGCACGGCCCAGGCCCCGTCGGCATCCTCTGGATTGGAAGACACCTCCTCCGCCGCAGCCTGGGGTAACGCCCCGACCGCCACCCCGAACCCGGCCACTCCGGCCGAAACACCCGCGCCGCGGACCGCTCTCAACGCGATGGCCGAGACCGGCATCACGGTCACCGAAGCGCCCGCCCCCGCGATCGATTCTCCGACGGTGATCGCACGTACCGACATCCATGCCGCGCTCGCCAACTTCGGCGCCCTCGCCTCCTCGATCCGCGGCTCGTTCACGCCGTCGGGTGCAAAGCTCGACGCCATCTCGCCGGACTCGCTGCTCGCGAAGGCTGGCCTCCGCAACGGCGACCTCATCACGTCGATCAATAATCACCCGCTCCGCTCGCTCGACGATGCAGCGAGCTTGTATGCCCGCGCCGGCTCGATGAAGGCCGCGACGATTCAGCTCCAGCGTGCCGGCAAGCCCGTCATGCTCCGCCTCGCGTTCCAGTAATGCGTTAGGATGGAGGGGTGGGAGCTGTTCGGCTCGAGCTGCGGCTGGGCAGCCATTCGGAGTGGATCAAGATCTTCGATCCGCGCGATTGGACCGTGTTCGTTCCCACGCCCGCGGACGAGTCGATCGACAACGGCTCCACCCTCCGCATCGATCTCGATGTCGGCGGCTGGCTCGTCACGTTGCGCGGCACCGTCGTCGGTACCCGCGATGATCCGCCGGGCGTGACCGTCGCGCTCGGAGCGACCGAGCGCGAGAAGATCAATTACCTCAACGGCTTCGTCCGCGGTGGCCTGCTCAACCTGCGCGAGAAGCGCCGGCTCCCGATCAAGCTCTCGGTCACCTACGGCGCGGTCGAAGGCCCGGCGAACACCTTCACCAAAGACATCAACGAAGAAGGCCTTTTCCTCTTCACCGACAAGCCGCTGCCCGAGACCTCGCAGATCCACATGCTCGTGACCGTGCCGGGCAAACCGAACCCGCTCTCGCTCGTCGGCAAGGTCTCGCACACGATCCTGGCGATCGACGACGAAGCACCCGGCATGGGCATCGTGTTCTCGCTCGACGACGCCCAGCGCGAAGCACTGCTCGCCGTGATCAAAGAGCTCGAAGCCGCGCTCGATCAGGGCGCGCTCATCGGCGCCACCGTCGAATAGCCCAGAAAGAGGAGCGCTAACTACCTCGACTTACATCTTCGCGAAGGGACGCTACTCACTAGCCCTTCGTGGCGCGGTTCCGGCCGCCGTGCTTTGCCGCGTACAGCGCCTTGTCGACGCGCTCGACCATCGTCTTGGGCTCGTCCCCCTTCGCCCAACCGACAACGCCGACGCTCATCGTGAAGCGCAGCTTCTTCGCCGCATCGATCGTCCAGTCGGTGGTCTCGAGGTCCTCGACGAGCGCCTTGGCCTTCGTGTACGCCGCGCGCACCGCTGCCTTCGGCAGCAGCACCGCGAACTCTTCGCCACCCCAGCGCGCGATCAGGTCGTCGCGACGTACGCGATCGCGCAGGAACGTGACGAGCGATTGCAGCACGCGGTCACCGACCGGGTGACCGTACGTATCGTTGATCGCTTTGAAGTGATCGATATCGGCCAGCAGCAGCGCGAAATCGCCGCCGTTGCTCGCCGCCAAGGTGCAACGGCGAGCCAATTCGTCGTCGAAGGCACCGCGATTCGCCGCACCGGTCAGCGCATCGGTGCGCGCCGCACTCGTCGCGGTCTCGACCCTGGTGCGCAGCGTCTCGATCTCGGCGCGCAGCGCATTGTTGTTCTCGGTCTCGGCGGCCTGGCGTTTCGCGACCGCGGTGCGCAGCGACGACACCTCGGTCGTGATCGCCGCGCGCACGCGTTGCAAGTCATCGAGCCGCGACGCGGCTTCGAACCGCGAGCCGGTATCGATGATCAGCTTGTGGTAGGTCGCCGCACCGTGGCCGATGCCCGTGAGGCCGTCGGTGAGCACGCGGATGATCCGCCGCAGCTCGGCATCCTTGTTCGCGAGGTGCTCGCGCTCGGCCTCGGCGAACTCGAGCGTCGCGTGCTTCGCGATCGCGACATGTTCGGCCACGCACTCGGCATCGTCGCCGCCACCGAGCCGGCCGCGAAGGGTGGTCAGGGTTTCGCGCAGCGCGGAAGCACCGATCTCCTCGAAATCCAGCACCAGGGCCTGCACGCAATCGACCATCGCGAGCGCGGTGTCTTCGAGGACCTGAACCCGCGACCGCGAGCCCTCGAGCTCGATCGACAGTGCGCCCCGTTCCCTCCGCTCCCGTAGACCCGCAATCAGACTCACGGTCGTCAAATCGGCCGCCCGGCCGCCGAGTCGATAGCGATCTACAATTTTGCTCGTAAGTGGCGAATATGTCAGGGTGAACCCGTGGCACTTCGCACACCGCCCGCGCGCCCCACAGCTCCGGCTACCTGGCGTGACGGCGTGCATCTCACCGGAACTCCGATCTGGTGCGATGCGCGACGGCGCCGCGACGTGTGCTTCGTGTCCGCGGCCGATCGCATCGCGGTCGCCGAGCACGGCCAGCTGATCGCCACGCCGATCACGCTCGCGCTGCTCGCACCACGGGTCGGCGGCGGGTTCGGCGCCGGCCATCTCGCGGTGCCGCTGCGCCGGCCGTTCACGCTCGGCACGTTGCGCCTCGAGCTGATTCCTTCGGGCCGCGGCTATGGCGCTGCAGCGCTGCACGTGGATTCGCGCGGTCGCACCGTGCTCTACGCGGGACCGATTCGTACCGTCGACGAGCGCGAAGCGGCCGAAGTGCGCACGAGTGATGCGGTCGTTGTCGCCGCGCCGTTCGGCGAGCTCCATCACACGTTCAAGCCGGTCGATCAGATCGCCGGTGCACTCGCGAGCTGGGCGACGCAGCGGCTCGCGACGAATGCGCTGCCGGTCGCGGTCGTCGATTCAGCGCTCGATGGACTGGAGGTCGCGGTCAGGCTCGCGGCGCTCGGCATCCCACTCGCGGGGTCGCGTTCGCTGCGCGATGCCGCGCAACGGCTCGACGACCTCGAGACGCTGCCCGAGCTCAAGGCGCTCGGGAAAGAGCCGCGCTTGCTCGTGCGCGTCGCGAGCGACAAGGCCACGCTGCCGGCGACTGCCGTGAGCGCGCTGGTCTCGGGCCGCGCGATCGATGGTCATCCCGGGTTCGCGCTCGGCTTCGCGTGGCCGTTCGCCGCAGGGCGCGCGCAGCTCCTCGCGTGGATCGAGCAGACCAAGAGCAAGGACATCTTCGTGACCGGCGCGTGCGCCGAGACGATCGTCGCCGCGCTCGGCAAACGCGCACGCCTGCTCGGGCCACCTCATCAGATGACGCTGTCGCTCGGCGAAGCATCATGACTCACATCACCGTCCGCAATCGGCGCGACGGTGGATGGTGGTGGCGGCTTCCGATCCTCGCCGTGATCTGGCTCTCGTTTGCGGTGCCCGTGGTCGCCGGACTCGTCGTCGCCACGACGCTGCGCCACTGGGCGCATGACCTACCGGAGATTCCGGATCTCGATGCGTGGCGTACGCAGGCGGCGCAGAGCTCGGTGATCGTTGCCGCGGATGGCACGCACCTCGCCGAGTTGCCGTTTCGCGATGGCGACGTCTTCGGCCATCGCACGCTCGCACCGCTCGAGGCGATGCCAAAGCATCTCGTCGAAGCGGTGCTCGCTGCCGAGGATGTGCGGTTCTACGAGCATCGCGGCGTCGATTACCAGGCGATCGTGCGCGCGGCCCTGATCAACTACCGAGTCGGTCGCGTCGTCGAGGGTGCCTCGACGATCACGCAACAAGTCGCGCGCAACTTGCTCCCGCAAGACATCGGGAGCGCGCGCACCTTGCGGCGCAAGGTGCGCGAGGCGCTGCTCGCGCGGATGATCGAGAAGCGCTGGACCAAGCGTGACGTGCTCGAGACCTACCTCGATTTCGTGTTCCTCGGCGAAGGTTCGTACGGCATGCAGGCCGCGGCCAAGGCGTACTTCGCGAAGAATGTCGGCGAGCTCACGCTCTCGGAATCCGCGGTACTCGCCGGCTTGATCCAGGCGCCAGGTCGGCTCAATCCGTACCGCCACAAGGAGCTCGCGAAGGCGCGGCGCGACGAAGTCCTCGCGCGCATGCTGCGTGCGCATCTGATCGACGAGCCGACGCGCGCGGCCGCCGCTGCCGAACCGATCGCGCTTCGCCGAGCACGCCCCGCATATGGCAACAGCGTGCCCTGGTACGCCGAGCAAGTGCGCCAGCTGATCAAAGGCAAGATGCCCGAGGCGCTCGCGCGTGGCGGGATCGTGGTGGAGACCGCGGCCCTGCCGGCACTCGGCACCGAGCTCGCACGCGATGCCGTCGCGCAGGCGAAGAGATGGGCGGCCCCTGGTAGGGATGGAAAGGTTCCGCAGATCGGCGCGTTGCTCTGGGATCACCGCACTGGCTATGTCGAGGCGCTCGTCGGCGGTACGCTCTGGGGTCGCCATCGCGGCGCCGATCAATTCGATCGCGTGACCCAGAGTTGTCGCCAACCGGGCTCCGCGTTCAAACCGATCATGTACGGCGCGGCACTCGAGCGCGGCGCGATCACTCCCGGCACCGCGCTGCGCGATGCGCCGATCGCCGAATACGACGAGACAACGAACGTGCACTGGAAACCGCACTCGAGCGGCAAGTTTCGCGGCGTCGTGCTCGTGCAGGATGCGTTCGCCGCATCGCTGAATGCGCCCGCGATCGACGTGTTCGATCGGGTCGGACCCGAACCGATCATTCGCCTCGCGCGGAAGCTCGGGATCACGAGCAAGCTCGATCCGGTACGCCCGCTCGCGCTCGGTGCTTCGTGCGTGAAGCCGATCGAGCTCGCGCGCGCGTTCGCGATCATCGCGCGTCACGGGTGGGCGGTCGCGCCGCGCCTCGCGGTCCGCGTGCGGCGTGGCGATCGAGTGATCTTCGATGCCGCGGTACCCGAGGATCCGAATCTCGATGCCGCGCGGCGCTATGATCGCGTTGCCGCCACCGCGGGCGCGGATCCCGCCGAGCGCGTCGGCGCCGATGGCGGCCAAGTGCTCGACGAACGGATCGCGTTTCAGCTCACCGACATGATGACCGCAGTGGTCCAGCGCGGCACCGCTGCAGCGGCCGGCGCCACGCTCGGCCGACCTGCGGCAGGAAAAACCGGCACCACGAACTCGATGACCGATGCGTGGTTTCTCGGCTTCACGGGGCGCGAGCTCGGCGCGGTGTGGATCGGGTTCGACGACCCGATCACCAAGCTCGGCAACGAGGGCGATGGTGCGCACGCCGCGCTGCCGCTCTGGATCCGTGCGATCCGAGCTGCCGAGGGTGCACGTACGAAGATTTTGCTCCCCGGCGAACCGCCTTCGGGGATGCAGCAGGTCGCGATCGACCGCGAGACCGGCCTGGTCGCGGCGCCACGGACCGGAGGCCTCATTCTGTGGTTTCGCAACGGAACCGCGCCCACCGAGGTCTCGGGGCAGCCTGGCACATCACCTACTGACTTCGGGCGCACGACGCGAGAGTTCTAACGATGCTAAGCTTTGTGTGTGTTTGGTATCGGAGGAAGCGAGATCCTCGTGATCTTGGTGATCGCGATGCTCTTCTTGGGGCCCGATAAGCTCCCTGATGCCGCAAAGCAAATCTCCAAGGTCGTCCGCGATCTGAAGAAGCAATCGCGGGTACTCCAGCAGACCGTCGAGAATGACGAGCACATCGGCGGTGCGATCCGCGACCTCAAGTCCGCATTGCGCGGCGACGAGATCCAGCCGCGACCCATTCGCAAGCCCGTCAACAAGATCGAAGGCGGCGATGCTCCCGTGGCGACTGAAACGCCAGAGCAAGCCGCGATCGCCGCGGCCGATAAAGCGAAGCACGAGGCCGACCTCCTCGCAGTCCCGCATGAAGGCGAGCTGCCGCTCGTGGCCACCGTCGAGGCACCGAAGGTCACGCTACCGCCTGTCGCCGGCGAAGCTGACAGCCACGATCTCAAGGGCACGATGGATGCGAGCGAGCTCGCTGCGTTGATCAAGCCGCCCGCGGGCGAGATCGCTGCTCGCGAGCCCGTGACTATAGATGAGTCGAAGCTGAAGCATGGCTGACGCGGACGCGAACCCGGAGAAACCCGCCGTGGAGCTCGAGGGCGGGCGGATGCCGTTCCTCATGCATCTCGTCGAGCTGCGCGACCGGCTGCGCAACGCCGCGATCGCGTTCGTGCTCGCGTTCCTCGTCAGCTGGTACTTCGCCGAGGGCATCTTCAAGTGGCTGCGTCAGCCGCTGTTCGATATCTGGTACCAGCACTGCACCAAGTCCGTCGTGATCGGCACCGAACTCTGCCTCGGCAAGGGCATCAAGCCCGAGATGGACTGGGGCCCGCCGAAGTTGATCTTCACGAGTCTCACCCAGCCGTTCTGGGTCGACATGTCCGTTGGCTTGTGGGCCGGCATCTTTATCGCGTCGCCGGTCGTCTTCTATCAGCTGTGGAAGTTCATCGCGCCCGGCCTCTACAAGAAGGAACGCCGTTTGGGCGTGGCCTTCGCCGCGTTCTCCGCGGTGTTCTTCGTGGCCGGCGCACTGTTCTGCTTCTACTTCGCGCTGCCGCGGCTGTACGAGTTCTTCCTCGGCTACAACAGCGCGACGCTGATCTCGTTGCCGACGATGCAGGAGTACCTCGACATCACGCGTGACTCGATGCTCGCGTTCGGCGCGATCTTCGAGATGCCGCTCCTGATCTACTTCCTCGCGATGGTCGGCCTGGTGACCCACCGCAGCCTATGGAAGTTCAGCCGCTACTTCATCGTCATCGCGTTCGTCGTCGGTGCGGTCCTCACACCCGGCCCGGACGTGATCTCGCAGTTCATGATGGCGACGCCGATGATCATCCTCTACAACATCTCGATCCTCTTTGCCTGGCGCGTCACGAAGAAGCGCGAGGCAAAGGCGAAGCTCAACGAAGAGAAGTTCCGCGAGTAGCTAGAACGGCGAAGGGGATTCGTTGATGGGAGACTCCGAGGTCGGATCTTCTGCTGCAACTTTTCCCGAGCCACCTTCGCGTGGCGAGATCTCCATGCGATGATGAACACGGGATGGTCGCCTATCACGTCTTCGTGGACGGCTCTGTCGATGCTTCGGCCGAGGGTAAAGAGCGGCTCGCGGCAGCGATCTCAGCTCACTACGGCTTGCCCATCACCGAGCTCCGTACGCGAATCGCGACTGGACGGTTTCGCGTCAAAGGCAATGCGGATCGCGCGACCGCCGACACGTACGTGCGCGACCTCGAGTTGCTCGGCGCTCGTTGTTCGATCGAAACCGCATCGGATGCGAACGTGTCGAAGACACCGCTGCCGTTCCCCGCGATCACGCCGGTGATACCTGCGGTCGCTCGTACGAACAGCGGCAGCAAGAACTTTCAGAGCGGGTTGTCCGCCGCATTCTCCGGTGAGCAGCAACACGTCGGTGGCCTGGGCGCGCTCGACGATGACGGCACGGTATTCAAGTTGTCGTCGGTCGATGGCATCGACGGCGCCGACGAGCCATCGCCTGTGGCATCGTTCGCACCACCGCCCGCGCAGCCGCAAACCGCGAAGGCCAAGCCTGTCGCGAGCGCCGACCCGATCGATATGTTCGCGCCGCCCGATGCCGAGGACGACAACTTCCAGGTCCGCCTCGCGCCCGAAGAAGAAGCGCGCGCTGCAAAGAAGCGCGTCAGCATTCCGCCCGCGACCGAGGATGCGGCGGCTGCGGCGGCACCGCCCACGCGGCCATCGCGGCCATCGCTGCCAGCGCTGCCAGCGCTGCCAGCGCTCCAGGGGCCCACGATTCCCACAGGGCCGCGCCCGAGTGGCCTCGCTGATCCGAAGATCCGCTTCGCGGCGGGCGTGATCATCGCGATCCTCGTCGGTTTTATCCCGGCGCACGTGGTCGCGTCGCTACGCGAAAAATCGGCGTATGCCGAGATCGATGCGAAGGTCGACGAGGTTCAGAAGCAATCGGATGCTCCGGATACGTACGCATCGCTCGATGCCTTTCGTGCGACGCAGCTCGATCACAAGCGCGAGGATCGGCGCAACGCCGCGCTGCTCGCGATGCTGGTCTGGGCCGCGGCGGGCGCCGGCGTCGCGTTCGTGTGGTTCAAAAAAATCGCGCCACCGGTCGCGTGATGCGCGGACTCTTGTTGATGCTGGTGGCGTGCTCATCGTCGTCGACGCCACCACCACCGGCCGCAGAACCGACGACCGTCCAACCGCTCCGCGGTGAAGATGCGCCGGGCTCGTTCGGGTTGTACGTGCTCGCGCTGTCGTGGGCGCCGAGCTTTTGCTGTGGCCATCCCGACAAGCAAGAGTGCGCGGACCTCGGGTCCGCCTACGCCGGCACGCACCTGACGCTGCACGGCCTTTGGCCGAACTTCACCGACGCCGAATCCCATGGTCGCGTGACGTATCCGCAGTTCTGCGGCACCTACGGTCACTGCAAGAAGCAGCACGATGCGAGCTGCGAGCCCGATCCGACAACGCTCCCCGAGGAGATGAAGGACCTCGGCCCGGGCTACATCGGCGACAACGATTTTCTCGCCGCCCACGAATGGCCCAAGCACGGCAGCTGCACCGGGCTCGATCCCAAAACATACTTCGCAGCGGCGCTCGGCGCGATGAAGGCCATCCCGACGCCCGAGTCCCTGCGCATGGAGTCCGGCAGCGCGGTGCCGCTCGCGGAGCTCCAGCACGCGTTCGGGATTCCAATCGAGAGCGTGCTGCTGAGCTGCGATGCGAAGTGCCGGCTCTCGCAAGTCAGCTTCTGCCTCGCGCACGATGCAAAGGATCTGCCAACCAAGCCGCTCGCGTGCCCGACAAACACGACGAACGCGCAGTACGACAACGGCTGCGTCACGCGTGGCTGCGCGAACGTGACGATTCAAGCCGCGGGCAGCTGCGAGCGCGCCGAGAAGCGACCGAACCACGATGCGCGTCCGCGCGGTCAACGTGCGTGTAATCACCCGGGACAAGGGCCGTCGTGCGAGAGCAACGACAGCTGCGTCGCGGCAGGCTTCAATCGCTGCGCGAGATCTGGTTGCTGCACGTCGCAACCGTGAAGTGAGTTGCCGTCCCTCGACGCTCTCACGGTTTCGAGCCGTTGCACGGCGTACAGTGACGCATGAGCTGTCGTACCTGGTTGGGTATGCTCAGTCGTCGGTCGGCGGCGGCACCTTGCTCGAGGCGTCGTCGTAGCCTTCGCGCGCGCGCTTGTTGTCGGGTTCGAGCTGCAACGCCTTCTTGAAGTTCTCGGCCGCGACGAAGCTCTGGCCACTGTTCAAGTAGGCCTCACCGAGGAGCGTGTAGACGCGTGAGCTCTTCGGTGCGAGACGCGCGGCTTTCTTGAGATGTGCGATCGCATCGCCGAACAGGCCCTGACGCAGCGCGATCTCGCCCATCCCGCTGATCGCGCCGACACTCCTGGTATCGAGCTCGAGGGCCTTCTTGAAGCTCGCGGCGGCGCCGGCGGTGTCTGCGGAGGCGAGCTGCTGAGAGCCGAGGTTCGCGAAGAACTCGGCCTTCTTCTCGGGCGATGCGGCATCGCCCGGATCGGAGGTTCCGCCCGGATTGTACGGATCTTGCGGACCGTCCGTGATGCTTGGCGGGGTCGGCGTTGGCGTTGGCGTTGGCGTTGGCGTTGGCGTTGGCGGATGACGACGCGACGGGTCATCGACACCGAAGTCGAAGTCGGTTGGGCCGTTTTTGCGATCGTGCTCGTGCGAGGTGCCGCCGTTGGTCGGCGGCGTCACGTGCGTGGTCGGGACCGGTCGGTTGTGAGTGGCCGGCGTGTGCGAGATCGCGACCTGCGCTGCGTCGGGCGGCGCCATCGCGACACCTGCATCGGCGACCGAATCGATCATCTGACTCGGTGCTGCATCCATCGTGATCGCGGCGACGGGTTGCACGAGGGGGGCGGACTTGGTGGAGTCGCCACCGCCGCGCGTGAGCGCGAAGGCGAGCCCACCACCGATGACCGCGACGCCGAGCAACGCGAACAGCACGAGGCCGCGCTTGCTGCTCGTGGGCGCGTCGTACATCGATTCGGTGCCGCTCGGCGAGATCAGCTCGCGGGCGCGCTTCTGCTTGGTCTCGCGAGTGCGGTTGTCCTCGAAATCGTCGTCATGGTCGGCCGCGGCCGCGGCGCGCTCGCCCTCGTCGTACCAGGACGCACTCGATTCGCCGATGCCGTGCGAGCTCGCGCGCTTCGCACGCCCTGCAGGCGACGACTTGTCGTTGACGATCGGCGCCTGCACCTTTCCGCTGCTGGCAGTCTTCGGGAGCTCGATCGCACCGGCCACGGCGGGCTGCGTGACGACCACGGGGACTCCGACCTCCGGTGTTCCGGTGCGCTTGCGGTCGATCGGCGGCGCGACGACAACGGCCGCCTCGGGCTGCGTGGGTGCGGGTGGTAGCGGGGGCAGGTCGCGCTGATGATCGCGCTCCGCCTCGGCGGGTTGCGACATGCCCATCTTCATCATCACGCGCGATACGGACGGAGGCGGGATGCTCTCGCGCCGGCGCGCGACCTCGTCGTCCATCACTTCGCCGGTCTCGAGGCCGCGGCGCAGCGCTTCGACCATGCGCGTGGTCGTGGCGAACCGATTCTCAGGGTCCTTCGCGAGCATCTTGGTGACCGCGGCTTCCATCCAGAGCGGGATGCCCTTGCGGCGGGTCGGCAGCGGCGTCGGGATGTCCGTGACCTGCTTGGTCAAGATGTCGAACACGCGGTTGCCGGTAAACGGCGGCGTACCGGTGAGCATCTCGTAAGCGACGCACCCGAGCTGGTAGATATCAGCGCGCCGATCGATACGATCACCGCGCGCCTGCTCGGGCGACATGTAGCGCGGATCGCCGAACGTCATGCCGAGGCTCGTCGATGCGGCTTGCGCGTCGGTCTCGACGAGCTTCGCGAGCCCGAAATCGAGCAGCTTGACGAAGTTTGCCTTGCCGCGACGCACGGCGAGATACACGTTGCGCGGGCGCAGATCGCGATGAACGTAGCCGATCGCGTGCGCCTCCATCAGAGCTTCGCCGACCTGGATCAAGATGTCGGCGGTGCGCTCGACCGAGAGCGTCTTCTCGGCCGCGAGCACGTGATCGAGCGTGTCGCCTTCGAGCAGCTCCATCGCGAGATAGAGCCGGCCATCGTACGTGCGCCCGAAATCGTGGATCTCGACGATATGTTCGTTGTCGATCTCGGCGACCGTCGTCGCTTCGCGGCGGAATCGCTCGACGGCGAGGTCATCGCGCGAGAGCTCGTTGTGGAGCACCTTGATAGCGACCTTGCGGCGCAACGTGACGTGCTCTGCGCGATAGATCGTACCGGAGCCGCCTTGGCCGATCAGCTCCTGAACCTGGAAGCGCTCCCCGAGCAGCTTGCCGACAAGCGGATCGCTCGCCGATTCGCGGAGCTTGGGCCGCCCGCAATTCGGGCAGAACAGGGCGCTCTCGGTGTAGGCGTGTTTACAGCCTGCGCAGGTGATCGAAGCCGGGGTCATGTCATGAGCGGGCATAAGTCGCCTGACGGACGACTCGTCGAGCATAGCGCATGCTCCGCGCCCGAGCTTGTTACGAAAACCTACGGCTTTTCGGTTTTCTTCAGCGCGTCGGCCAGCTCGGCCTCGGTCACGAGGTGCTTCTTCACCAGCAGCTGGCAAAGGGCGTTAAATCGGGTCTCGAGATCGGGCCCCATCAGCGTCGAAAGCGGGATCTGAGCGGTCACGCTCACTTCGGACTCCGAATCGTGGAGGATGCGGACCTGGCCGGTCCGGGTCCGCACGAACAGGTTGTCACGGCGCGAGACCACGGCGGTCGAGAATTGCTTGTAGCCCTTCTCGACGAGCTCCTCGATTGCGGATAGCGGGAGCGCGGTGACCTCGATCTCGCACGCCGCGAGCTGCTCGAGCTCGAGGATCGCGGACGTATCGGTCGGATCCGCCATCGCGATCCGGAGCACTTTGGTGTGGCCGTCGAGCGAGACCGAGAGCGGCAGCACGCGCAGCCGGGCGCAAATATCGCGCGCGACCATGCGCAGCGCCTCGGGGTCGACCTCGATATCGCCCGGATCGATCAGCGGGACCCGAGTCTGCTTGCGAAGAGCGCCGATCAGCGCGACCTCGTCGACCTTGAGCTCGTGGACGAGGACGTGGATCAGGGGCTGCTGGCGCGTCGCCGCGATCCGGCCGGCCTTCACCGCCTGATCCTTGGTCACCAACCCGGCCTCTATCGCGATTTCCGCGAGCGTCTTCATCTCTCTCGTGCACCCGACAAGATTCGAACCTGTGACCTTTGGCTTCGGAGGCCAACGCTCTATCCAGCTGAGCTACGGGTGCGGAAGGGCCCTTTTTCTAGCGGTTAACGCGCTCGGGCACAAGGGCGGTTGTTAGAATGGCCCATGGCAATCGACTACTTGCTGTCGGTGAAGTGCGAGCCGCAGCGGGGGCTCGGCGCCGAAAGGCTCGTCGAGCTCCATCGAACGCGGGTTTTGGCGCGATCGGCGCTGTTGCACATGCGCGAGGACGGCGACGCCCGCGAACCCCGGGAGATCGAGATCCAGCTGACGATGCGCAATCCCGGGGGCGATTCCGCTCGCGGCGTCACGCTGCAAGATCTGTTGAACGAATCTGCCCCGCTCGACGCGGTCGCCGAGGCCTGCAAGACCTGCCCGGCCGAGTTGCCGCGCGAGTTCGCGTGTCATCGCCGGATTCGCTATCCGATTCCCGAGCGCGTCGAAGAGTGGTTGATGGCGCAGCTGCCCACGAATCTGCAATGTGCTGCCGGCGCGCTGCTCGTACGAGGGCTCGGCGAGTTCAGCTGGGATGGCGCGCCGACCGCGAAGCTGCGTGCTGCGGGCACCACGTATTTCGAGAGTCGCGCACCGTACGGTGTGCGCTGGGACGCCGCGGACAAGAGCGTGATCGAGATGTCGTCCGATCAACTGTTCCAGATGATGTTCCTCGTCGGACCGTTGAACCCCGCCCACTGCCTGATGCTCGCGCTGTTCACGGGCGTGATTCCGCACGACACGAGCCTGCACGATCTCAAGGACGGTCCCGGCCGCCAGCGCGTGCTCGCCTCCGCTCGCGTCGTTCCGCACCCCGATCCGGAGATCGAACAGTTTGCGGCTTTTTTGCGGACGCTCGCACTCGCCGCGAGGCTCGATGCCCTGATCCTCGTCGACGGCTGATAGACTCGGCGCATGAGTCGGAAGGAAGACGCGCTCGAGTACCACAGCCGTGGCCGCAAAGGGAAAATCGAGGTCGTCCCGACCAAGCCCCTGGTCAGCCAGATCGATCTGTCGCTCGCATACACGCCCGGTGTCGCCGAGCCGTGTCTCGAGATCCAGAAGAACGAAGACGCGAGCTGGGAGTACACCGCACGCGGCAACCTAGTCGCCGTGATCTCGAACGGCACCGCGGTGCTCGGCCTCGGCGATATCGGCGCGGCCGCCGGCAAGCCGGTGATGGAGGGCAAGGCGTGCCTGTTCAAGAAGTTCGCCGATATCGACGTGTTCGATCTCGAGGTCAACGAAAAGGACGTCGACAAGTTCTGCGACATTGTTGCGGCGCTCGAGCCTACGTTCGGGGGCATCAATCTCGAGGACATCGCGTCCCCTGCGTGCTTCGAGATCGAAGAGAAGCTGCGCGACCGGATGAAGATTCCGGTCTTTCACGACGACCAGCACGGCACCGCGATCATCTCGGGCGCCGGCATGCTCAACGCGGCCGAGCTCGCGCAAAAAGACCTCGCGACGATGAAGCTCGTGGTCTCCGGAGCAGGTGCTGGCGCGATCGCGTGCGTCGAGTTCTTCTGCAGCCTTGGGATGTCTGCCTCGAACGTGATCCTCGTCGATTCGAAGGGCGTGATTCACAAAGGCCGCACCGATCTCAATCGCCACAAAGCGAAGTTCGCGATCCCCGACGACGGCCGGCGCACGCTCGCCGAGGCGATGATCGGCGCCGACATGTTCATGGGCCTGTCGGTCGCGGGCACCGTCAAGCCCGACATGCTGATGGGCATGGCCGAGCGGCCGATCATCTTCGCGCTCGCGAACCCCGATCCGGAGATCGGGTATCCCGAGGCGATCGCGGCGCGCCCCGATGCTCTCGTCGCTACCGGTCGCAGCGACTACCCGAACCAGGTCAACAACGTCCTTGGCTTTCCATACATCTTCCGCGGCGCCCTCGATTGCCGCGCGAGCCAGGTCTCCGAGGCGATGAAGCTCGCGGCCGCGCGTGCACTCGCGCAGCTCACGCGCGAGCCGGTGCCCGATGCGGTGATCAACGCCTACGGCGGCAAATCGCTCAAGATGGGCCCCGACTACTTCATTCCCAAGCCGTTCGACCCCCGCGCGCTGTGGTGGGTCGCACCGGCGGTCGCGCAGGCCGCGATGGAATCGGGCGTCGCGCGCATCACGTTCGATATCGCGGAGTACCGCGAGAAGTTGATGTCGAAGGGCTCGAACGCCGCGTACTCGATCATGCGCACGATCGGTCGCACCGCGCGGCAAGCGCCGAAGCGGATCGCGTTCCCGCACGCGGCGAACGCGCGGTTGCTACGCGCCGCGCAGCAGATCGCCGAGGAGGGCATCGCGAAGCCGATCCTCCTGGGTCGGCAGCTCGAGATCGAGCAGCTGTGCCACGACATGTCGCTCGATCTGCTCAAGCGCGGCGCCGAGATCGTGGATCCGCGGATCACCGTGCCCGCGTCGTACGTCGATCGCCTCTACCAGCTGCGTCAGCGCAAAGGCCTCACCGCCTTTGCCGCGCAAGCCTTACTCCAGAAGAGCGATTACTACGCGGCGCTCATGGTCGATCAGGGCGACGCCGATGGTTGCGTCAACGGTCTGCGCCTCAACTACCCCGAGACCGTCAAGCCGATGCTCGAGATCTTCGGGCTCCAGCCGCACTGCAAGGTCGCGGTCGGCATGTACATGATGGTGCTGCAGAACGCGGTAAAGTTCTTCGGCGACACGGTGTTCAACATCGATCCGGATGCGGAGACCCTCGCGAACATCACGGTCCAGATGGCGGATGCGGTGCAGGGTTTCGGTGTGGTCCCGCGCGCCGCCATGATCTCGTATTCGAACTTCGGCACGGTCCGGAGCGCGGGCGTGAAGAAGATCCAGGAGGCGCTCGCGATCGTCCGCAGGGAGCGGCCAGGCCTCGAGATCGATGGCGAGATGCAGCCCGAGATGGCGCTCGATTCGGCCCGACGCAAGCAGTACTACCCGTTCTCGCACCTGACACGGTCAGCGAACATGCTGGTGTTTCCCTACCTCGACCCGGCCAACGCGTCGTACCAGGTGCTCAAGGAGCTCGGTGGCGCGTCCGCCGTTGGCCCGATCCTCCTCGGTCTCGGCAAACCTTGCGCGGCGCTCCAGAACGACGCCTCGGTCGAGGACATCGTCAACATGACCGCTTATGTAGTGCTCAAAGCGCAGCAGCTCCAGCCTGTGGCGTTGCAGTCCTGAGCCGGGCTAGAATTTACGGGTTGAGGGCGCCTACTCATGTCCTGCAGGGGATCCTGTGCGTGCTGCTACTCGCGACGAGCGTTGTAGCGGCAGACGACGGCATCAACGTGGTCGCGAGCACGCCGACGCCGCACGACTACGATCAAGCAACGAAGAGCCTCGGCGAGGTCGGCCTGTTCTTCGGCGGCTTCATCTCGAACTACTATCACCAGTTCTATGACACCTCGAAGTTTCCCGGGCTGACGCGGCCCGAGCTCCGGCGCGTCAGCCCCGAGTTTGGCGTTCGCTACGCGTACTACGTCCATCCGAACTGGGGCATCGAAGCCGAGCTGTCGATGATCACCGCCACGACCAAGGGCATGAACGTCGACGGCACCGGGCCCGATAACTCGGCGAAGATCTGGAACGCACGCGCACAGCTGGTGTTCCAATATCCGCTCGCGAACGGGCTCGTGCCGTTTGCCACGGCCGGCTTCGGCACGATGCACACCACCTCGGACCTGCTCGGGATCAGCACCCATTTCCCTGTTCATGTCGGCGCGGGCGCACGGTTCTGGATCACCGATTCGGTCGCGGTCCGGATCGACGGTCGCTACTTGCGGGGTCCTTCGGAGCAAGCGCCGTACACGTTGAACGCGGGCTACGGCGAGTTCGGCGTCGGCCTCTCGTACGTTCCGACGATCCGGCCGTCGCGTCCCGAAGAACCGAAGATCGATGGCGATCGCGACGGCGACGGCATCCCCGACAGCCTCGACAAGTGTCCGAACGAGCCCGAAGACAAGGACCTGTTCCAGGACGACGACGGTTGTCCGGACCTCGATAACGATCGCGATGGCATCCCGGACGACAAGGACAAGTGCCCGCTCGATCCCGAGGACAAAGACGGCTTCCAGGACGAAGACGGCTGCCCTGATCTCGATAACGACGGCGACGGGATCCCCGACGCCAAGGACAAGTGCCCGAACGAAGCCGAGGACAAGGACGGCTTCCAGGACCTCGACGGCTGCCCCGATCTCGACAACGATGGCGACGGCATCCCCGACGATAAAGACAAGTGTCCGATGGAGCCCGAGACGATCAACGGGTTCCAGGACGAGGACGGCTGTCCGGATCGCGGCGACTCGCTCGTCGTGATGAGCCCCGATCGGTTGGAGCTCCTCGAAGCCCTGCCGTTCCGGGGCGAGAAACCGACGAAGGCCGCGAACAACTTGCTCGGGCAGATCAGCGCGACGCTGCGCGCGCACACCGAGATCGTCCGCATGCGCGTGACCGTGCACGTCCAGCCGACCGACAACCCCGACAAGGATCAAGCGCTCTCCGATGCGCGGGCGAAGGCGCTCCGCGACTGGATCGTCGGTTACGGCATCGATGCCAAGCGCGTCGAGGCGCGCGGCTTCGGCGGCAGCAAGCCGCTCGTGCCGAAAGAGCAAAAAGGCTCGTCGTCGATCAACGAGCGGGTCGAGCTGATCATCCTCGAGCGACGCTGACGCTGCACGAAGTCGTCATGCGCGCGCTCGCGAAGGCGCAGGATGCGCGGTGGCCGACCGCCGTGGTTCCGGCGAAGCGATCCAGCTCGCGTCCGGCACGACCGCGGCCGGAGCCGTGCCACCGTTCGATCAAGTCACGCGCGACACGTGGATCCGCGGCGTGCCGAGTGCCTATCCAGGTAGTCGGTTGCCGGCTGGCAACCGTCGCGAGCAGTGTCGGTAGGTTGCAGAAAGCGAGCTATTTCCCTACTCTACGGACGTGTTCGACGACGACAAAGGCGCAACGACCGAGCAGATCGATCGCCAGGCGCCATTTGGCGATCGGGTGCTGTTGGTGATCGACGGTGCGTCGCTTCAGGTAGTACCGCTGCCCGGCGCTGGCACCCTCACCGTCGGCCGTTCGCAGCAATGTGACGTCACGATCGATTCCGGATCAGTGTCGCGCCATCACGCGAACTTCGTGATCGGCCAGGACGTCGAGATCGAGGACATCGGATCTTCAAATGGCACGTACGTCGATGGAGCGCGCCTGCCGAACAAGCAGCGCATACGCCTCGGCATCGGCATCCCGTTCCTCGTCGGCGGCGTCACTCTGATGGTCCAGACCCGCGCCGGTTCGCACCGCGAATCGACGCCGACCTCGAGCCGGCTCGCGGCGCTCGAGCAAGCAGCCGCGCGGATTGCCGTCGGCAAGCTCGCGATCTTGGTGCTCGGTGAGACCGGTGTCGGCAAGCAGCGCTTCGCCCAGCGGATCCACGAGATGTCGCCGCGTCGCGCCGCGCCGTTCGTGCGGATCAACTGCGCCGCGATCAGCGAGCCAATCCTCGAAGCCGAGATCTTCGGCACCGAGCACAAGCCCGGTGCGTTCGAGCTCACCGAGGGCGGCACTGCCTTTCTCAACGACATCTCCGAGCTCTCGCCCACGCTGCAGCTCAAGTTGCTGCGCGTCCTCGAGGACAATGCCGTGCGCCGCATCGGTTCGGGCACACCGCACCCGCTCGACCTGCGGTTCGTCGCTTCGAGCTCGAAGGATCTCGACACCGAGATCGCAGCGGGCCGGTTCCGCCAGGATCTCTACTTCCGGCTCGCCGGCGCGTCGTTCACGATCCCGCCGCTGCGCAATCGCATCGACGAGATCCTGCCGCTCGCCGAGCAGTTCGTCGCCCAGGCCTCCGGTCCACTCGGTCGGCACTTCGTCCTCGCCGAAGATGCGAAGACCTGGCTGGCCTCGCACGACTGGCCCGGCAACATTCGCGAGCTCCGCAACGCGTGCGAACGCGCCGTGCTCCTCGCGACGAGCTCGGTGATCGAGCGCCAGCACCTCACGATCGACGAGCCGAAGCGCGCGCCGAATCGCTATCGTTCGCTTACCACGCCGCCGGCCTCGACCATGACGCCGATGCCGGGACAGATGGCGCAGAACGACATGCCGAGCCAGGTCCGTGCGACCGTCGCCGAGCTCGAGAAGCAGCGAATCCTCGAAGCGCTCGACAAGTGCGCCGGCAACCAGACCCGCGCCGCGGAGCTGCTCGGCATCTCGCGCCGCACGCTGATCAACCGGCTCGACGAGTACGGCATCGCTCGCCCGCGTAAACGGGACGAGTAGATGTGGCTCGGCGTCCTGCGCGCGGCCTCCTGGTCGGGCTGCGTCACTCGTTCGAGCCTGATCATCTGACCGCGGTCTCGGCGCACTCCGACGACGATCCGAAGCTCGGCTGCTTCGAGGCGAGCTTGTCCTCGAAGAGGATCTCGCCAGCGGCTTTCTCGTGGGCTTGCCATCATCGGGCGGCACCGCGCTTCGCTTGCAAGCCACCATCAACGCGAGCACGACGAGGCGCATCTGGAAGTTCTACACGAGCTCGTGACCCTCGTGCGTCAGCTAGCTAGGCATCGAACGAGGCAGCGGGCCGCTCCAGTCGCGCGCGCCCATTGTCTACTCAGACCCAGGCGCCGACAGAGAACATCAGCCGCTGTCCGCTCACGATCGTGACCTCGTGGACCTCTTGATCGGGGAAGAACAGCACGGCATCACCGACCGCCAGCTCGATCTTCGCACCGTCGACGAACAGCTCCCCGCCCCGCGCCGCATGCTCGAGCACTGCATTGATCCGGCGATGCCGCCGACCGTGCTGAGCGGCATCGGTGTGCGCCGGAATCGACGAGCCGTCTTGATAACGGATCAAGTACGTATCCCAACAGTCCTCGAACGGCGTGCCGAGCTTCGCGAGCCCGCGCGCCCGCGCGCCCGCGCGCCCGCGCGCGACGAGCGACGAGAATGCAGCCACGTCGCGCAGTGGCAGGATGTCGTAGCCGGTGCCCTGGCGCCCCGCAGTCCAACCATCAGACGTCGCGTGCGCGCGCAACGCGGCGGTCTCGATGGCTGATAGAAACGAAGGGATGAGCACGGGCATCGCGGTGCCGAGTGCATCTACCGTAGACACGGCGGCTGCAATACACTGCTGAGGTCAGCCACCGCCGCTTTACATGCCGCAGGCTTGGCAGCCGCATCGAGCGGAGCGAGCTTGGCAGCCTGCGCGAGTACGAACTGTCGCGTCGCGAAGATGTCGAGGCTCGTGCCCCTCTTGCAGTCCTCGAAGTTGGCCAGCGCCGAGTTGATCCTCGCCAGGTACTCGGTGCACTCCGGCGACGAACCGAACGCGGGCTGCTTCGATGCGAGCTCGCGACGAACAGATGCGGCTTCGAGACGCTGCTCGTCCACGAGCTCGTCCCCACATCCAGAGCACGCGACGGCCATCACGACCAGTGCGATCCGCAAGCTAGCACAGCTTCTGGATCGCGGCGGCGATGCCGGCCGGGTCGAGACCCTGATACCCCATCTGCTGCCACAGGCCGCCCGAGCCTTCTTTGTGCACGCCGATGTGGTCGAAGTTGCCCTTGAAGCCGGCCTTCAGGAGGTAACTACCGAACCGGCTGCCGAGCCCCGTCTTGACGTTGTAGGCCTCGACGACGAGCACCCACGGCGCCGCCGCGAGCTTCTTCATCATCGCGGGATCGACGACGTTGAGCGTCGGCTTGTTGATGAGGCCCGCCGCCGGTCCGCCCTTCTCGTTGAGCGTCGTCACCGCATCGAGCGCGCGGTAAACCGACTCGCCGAACGCGACGACATAACCACCACCCTGCCCGGCTTCACGCACGACGTAGTCCTTGCCGACCTCGAACGGCTGATCCTTGTAGAGCGACTTGCCAGCCTCGTCGAGAAGATCGGGCACCGGCGCGCGGTTGCTGAACAGGAAGCGCAGGCCTTCGTCGTTCCAGATCTTTTTCAAGCACGCCGCGAACTGGTACTGGTCCGCGGGGAAGTAGAGGCGCGTGGTCTCTTCGCCGTGGTTCGGCTGGAGGCCACCATCGGCGAACATGCTGTTGATGCCGAAGTGACAGGTGTTATCAGCCATCGCATCGACGCCCGAGTGGCTGAAGTGCGCGAGCACGTTGCTGAAGTTCAACCGGCTCATCGTGATCTCGGAGATACACATCTCGAGGAAGGCGGAGAACGTCGAGAACAGGCCCTGCTTGCCCTTGCTGCTGCCGAAGCCGGCGGCCGCGCTGAAGTTACCGCGCTCCATGATGCCGCCCTGGACGAACACCTCGGGGTGCGCCTTGCGGATGTGGACCGTGCCACACGAGCCTTCGAGATCGTTGTCGAACACGCGCACGTTCGCGATCCGATCCGCTTCGCTCATGCCGTCGAGAATCTCGTTGACGATCTTGCCAAAGTTGTCGCGCAGGTTGCCGCTGCCCGAGGAGCCTTTGTACGTGAGCGGGCTCTTGTCGGGCTTCGCCGACTGGAGCATCGCGATCGCGGCCGCGTAACCATCGGCCGCGCGATCCTTGTGCTGCTCGAGATACTTGATCGCGATCTCGGTCTTGAGCACTTCGTGCGCGTGCGGGTTGCCCTCGGCGCCTTCGATGCCAGGCGCGATCTCGCGCTTGATCACGAGGCCATGCGGCAGGTCGTTCGAGAACGCGCGGCACAGGGCCGTGTACAGCGCGTCGATGTCTTCGCCCATCGTGGTCTCGGACGGCATGCCGTAGCCGTTGAGCGTGCGCGTGAGGTCGTAGCCGACCATGTACGTCTGGGGATGGCCGCTGATCGTGACGTTGTTGTCGTCGACGAGGACCTTGACGTTGAGCTGCTTGCCGACGCAAAGACGCGCGGCCTCGGAGTTGTCGCCTTCCATCTGGCTGCCGTCGCTGCCGAGCATGACGACCGCCTTACCGGGGTTCGCCATCGCGACGCCGTTGACGAACGGCCACATGTGACCGAGGCGTCCCGAGCTGAACTCGACGCCCGGGGTGAGGCCTTTCTCGGGATGACCCGGGAGGCCCTGATCGTATTCGCGGTAGTGCAACAGGCGCTCGGCCGGCATCGCACCGTTGAGCACCGAGAGCAAGTACTGCGTCGCGACGCGGTGACCGGCCTCGTCGTAGAACACCGGCACGATCGGCGCGCCGTTCGCGATGAAGGCGCGAACGATCATCACCTCCGGCACGGTGTCGTACGCGCCACCGGCGTGACCCGAGAGCCCCTTCGATCCCGCGAGTGCGGTGAAGAAGATGATCGTGTCGCGGCACAGCGCGATGTTGAAGCGAAGCGTTTCGCGCTGCTCGTCGGTGAGCGTCGCCTGCTTCAGATCCAGCTTGAGGGGTTTGAGCTTGGAGAGATCGATCGGGAAGTCAGCCATCGCGACTCCTTTTTTACCACTACATGGGAGCTACGCGGCCGGGCGCGCGCCTTTGCGAGGCCAACCCTGCCGCTATTTCGTGCGGCAGTGGCCCGCTTTGTCGAGCTCGGGGAACGAGCTAGTCAGCGTCTTGACCATGTCGGTCTGTGCCGAGCCGCGCAGCACGGCGAGCGCCTGCTCGGCCACCACACAACCTTCGACGTGCCGCTTCACCTGGCCGTACGCGAGTGCGAGCAAGGCCTGTGCGTAGGGTACGTCCATCGGCGACGAGCCGCCCTTCGCGCCGATGCGCAGGGTCTGCTCGAGGATCACGATCGCCTTCGGCACATCCTGCTCGACGAGATACTGCGCGAGCACGTTGCGCACCGCGATCAGTTCGCTGCTGTCGCGCCCGTAGAGCGCTTCGCCCTTTGCGATCGTGGCCTCGCACGTCGCGATCGTCGTCGGCAGGCGCTGGACCATCTCCAGCTGACACAGCGCGACGTCGACGCGAAAGCCGGTCCCGGTCTTGTCGCGCTTTGTCGCGATCATCCCGTCGCGCAGCTCGCGAAACCGCCGCGTCGCGTCGGCGAGCTTGCCGAGATAGATCAAATTGTTCGCACGCGCACCCGCGGTCTCTTCGAGCTCGGCGCTACCCTGCTCGAAGCGCGTGCTCGCCGCGGCGTACGCGAGCTCGAGATCCTGCTGCGCGTCGTCGAGCTTGCCGAGCTGTTCCAGAGCCGCTGCGCGCGTCATGTACGCGACGCGAAGGCTCGGCGGGGTGATCAGCGTGACCTTGCTGTAGATCGCGAGCGCCTGGGCTTCCAGATCGACCGCCTGCTTGGGTTGCTGATGTTGATACGCGCGCTCGGCTCGCGCCTGCAGCGCTTCCGCCGTGAGTAAGGGACTCGCGATGCGCGCGACGCTCGCCGAAACATCGGCCTCGAGCTCGTCGCTATCGGTGTGCGTGATGGTCGCCATGCGCAGCCGCGAGACCTCGAACCAGCCGAGCTGCTCGTCGTCCCCCGTGGATTGCGCGAGGTGGCGCGCAGCATCGATTTCTTGCTTCGCGCGCTTGTAATCACCGACAAAACCAAGCTCGCTAACGATCGCGCTCGACCACACGAGCGAGGTTCCGGAATAGCCGTTCGCTACGACCTCGGGACGGAGTGCATCGAGGCTCTTCACCGACGAGTTTCCCAAATGCATCGCGAGTGCCTCGATCTTGTCGCGCAGCACGCGATACCCGGCCGCTTGTGCAGCGCTCGCAGCCGGCGCCTGGGAGATCGGGGCACCGTCGCTGCAGCGCGAGGTTGGCAACACGCGGGCAATGCCATCGATCGCGAGCAGGACGCGTTGCTCCGAGGCATTGCGCGCGATCGTCTGGAGGTGTTGTGAGGTCGCACTCCACACCGTTTCGAGGCAGAGCTTCATCCGCGAGATCTTCAAATCGGATCGGCACGCACCGGTGAGCTGCTTCTCGATCTGCGTTTCGCGATCGCCGATCGCGGCAAGGATCCGCGGTGCATCGAGCTTGCGAGAGACGAGTGCGGCGCTCACTTCCGCGACCGGCCAGCCATCTACGCTCTCGCACGCTTCGACGGTATTCACGCGACTGCGATGCACGGTCCAGCCGACCGCACTGGCGGCGATCGCAAGCGTGAGCGCTGTCCACACCATCCAGGTCTTCTGCTTCGGCTCGACGACCTCGCGCACGGCGTCGAACGCTTGCTCGATCGATCGGTATCGCTGCGCCGGGTCGTTCGATTTCCCACGCGCACTCGCAGCACCGAGGGCAGCTCGCCTCGGTGACTCTGCGAATAACTCGTCGACGACGCGCCACCATGCATATTGGTCGCTCGCCGGGGTCGCAGCTCCTCCTGCGAGCACCTCGGGCGCGACATACCCGGGACTTCCGGCTGCAGCTCGTTCGCTGCCGTGCGCGATCGCGAGCCCTAGATCGAGCAGCACCGCACGTCCCGCGGTCGTCACCATGATGTTGCTCGGCTTGATATCGCGGTGCACCAAACCCGCCGCATGGATCGCAGCCAAGCCGCGCGTCACATCGGCGAGGATCTTCATCCGCGCGGCATCCGAGCTCACCCGATGCTGCGCGACCTCGAGCGGTACGCCCTCGACGAACTCCATCGCGAGGAACATCTCGTCATCGACCACGCCGACATCGTGAATCGCGACGACATTCTCGTGCCGCAGCGACGCCAGCGCGCGCGCCTCTTCGAGCATGTGCGCCTGATCGCCCTCGGCGTGCGCGATGATCTTGACCGCGACCAGCCGGCGCAGCACCGGATCGTAGGCGCAAAACACCGTGCCCATGCCCCCGCCCGCCACCGCGCGCAGCATCTCGTAGCGGCCGAACCGCAGGGGTTCGTCGTCGCCCGCACTCATGCTGTCGGAGACCAGCGCGTGGCACGCATCACACGTCGCGACATGATCGATCAGCGCGGTGTGATCCACCGCATCGCCCTGGACCAGGCTCGCGACTTCGATGTCGGTGAGGCAACTCATATGCTAGCGTTCGAGACAGACGTGGAAATCGAGCGAATTGTCGAGGCGTTTCCCGACATCCTTACCTCGACCGAGCAGGTCGTGTCGCTGGTCGTGGCTGATACCGCGGACGTGCTCGTCGCGTTCGCAGCAGGGCTCGGCAGTCCGCGTGCGATCGCCGAGCTCGAGCTCCTGTTTGCCGCGGCCGAAGCTCATCTTCGCGGGCGCGGCTACAGCCCCGATGTCGCCGCCGAAGCAACCCAGCGCGCGCGCGTCGCACTGCTCACGGGCGGCCGCACGATCTTCACGTTCGACGGTCGCGGTGCGCTCGGTGCCTTCATCCGCGTCGTCTGCGTGCGCCAGGCACTCCAACAGGCACGCGACGCGAAGAAGACCGTCGATTTCGACGAGCTCAGCGCCACCGCGCTCGATACCGGTCCCGAGCTCGAGCTCCTGCGCAACACCTATCGCGAGCAAGTCGATCGCGCGATGACGGGGGCGTGGGCGCAGCTGTCCAAACACGATCGCTTCGTCCTCTCGCTTCATCTGCACGCGAAGCATTCGATCTCCGAAATCGCGAAGGTCTACGGGATTCATCGCATCAATGCTGCGCGCAAGCTCGCCGCCGCTCGGACCGCATTGATCCACGGCACGCGTCGCTTGTTGCAAGGTGAGCTCGGGGTCTCGTCGACGACCGCGAGCTCGGTCCTGCGACTCACGTCGTTCGGCTTGTCCGTGAATCAACTCTCTCCCGCGACCGACGTCGGGCTTGCACTGCGTTAGTGGCCTAGTTGTTGCTCGCGAACATCGCGGTGTCGCCGTCGGCGAGGACGTAGCCCCACGCATCGCGACGATCGCCCGCGTACACCGCGGTGAAGAAATCGAAGCCTTCGATGAACGCGTGCGAAACGATTCGTTCGAAGCCACCCGGGAAGGATCCGATCACGGCCGTCGGGAACACCGTATCGCTGGTCGTGATGTTGTATTGCGCGAGCGAGGCCGGCAGGTGTGGCACGTGTAAGCTCGCGGCGGTGTGCGGACCGACGATCAACCACGCGTAGTTGCGGGCGCTTCCGTTCCGGACCGTGATGTCGGCTGCCGACGTATCGACCGCATGACCAGACTCGTCCCAGGTCACGGCCCGTGCCGTCGGGCTGTACGCGACGCCCGACGAGATCACCGGCAGGTTTGCCGTCGCGAAATCGAACGCTTCGAAGTCGGTCGCGGCGGTGCGCTTGACCCAGAACTGGTCGCCAGAGCTCTGCACCTGGATGCGCGTCTCGAGCGATGCGCCCGGGATGGTGCCGCGATTGATCTTCTTCGTCCCGTTGCCGTTCGTGATCGTGATGTCGCTATTGAACAACACCGGTACGGGATAGAACGACCCGACCACCACATCGAGAGCCGGCGTGATCGTCGCGAGCGGCGCGTTCGTGATCGACAGCGTCGTCGAGGCGACCGGCGTGAACGCGGTGCCGGTATTAACATTCGCGCCCGCGCTCACCGCTTTGCCCGTCACGTACGTGGTCGAGAGCACCTTGAACGAGCTGTCGAGCGCTTCGCCATAGAAGTCGGCTGTCGTGCAGTCCGGCCGGATCATCATGTCGACGGTGCGAGAGTTCGTACCGTTCGATGCGTTGATATTGCACGTCGAGTTGAAGTTAAAATTCTGCGCGGTCGGTTCGACGCTCGCGGGAATCGTGACCGTGATCGCGAACGGGTTCGACGGAGCAGCCGTCCGCTTTCCGATCGTGAGCTCCTGGCCGTTCTTCACGCCGACGTACGTATAGACCGTCGCGTTGACCACCCCGGTTCCGCCCACCGTGACGCTGCCACCATCCGGCATCGGGGCCGACGCCGTGCCGGTGCTATCGGTCATCACCTCGGCGATCACCGAATCGTCGTTCCGCAGGAACGCGACCGGACGCCCCGCAAGCGTCGTGCTGTCCAGCACGTGAACCGTCACGACCGCGACCGGTGCATCGATCGGCTTGCCGTCGACAACACCGCCGTCAGCGCCGTTGCTGCTACCGCCACCACCGCAGGCCACCAGGAATAACAAGGCTGAGAGCTTCATACCCCCTGATGCGAGGACTCTCTCGACCGTGCGGTGGTCGAACCACTAGGCGTACTTGACGGCGACAGCTTCTTCGGCAAGCTCGTCGAACGACATGCGGTGGCTCCGCGCGAGCTCCTCCTGCGTGTAGAGGAACTTGGCCGCGCGTGCATCGGCACCGATCGCGCGGAGCAGGACGCCCCCGAACAACTTGCCGATCAGCGGCCGGTTGTAGAGGTCCTGCAGCGTGATGATGAACTTCGAGAACGGCATCCGCGCGACGTTCGGCTTGCGCATGAGCAGCTGGACGCGCTTGAACGCTTCCTGGATTCGCTTGCCGCTCGGATCGGTCTTGTCCATCGGCGCGAGGAACACTTCCTGGAGGAACGGCTTCGCGTACCACATCATCGTCGAGACCGCGCGCACGTTCGAGGCGAGCTCCTTCGGCGCGGGCCACGGCCGATCGCTCATGAACTTGATGTGCGCGTCGGAAGAATAGGTCTCCGTCATGTGGAAATCGATCGCGATGTGGCGCGATTCGTCGCGATTGATGAGGTGCATGGCCGCGTGCGACATCTCGTCGGCGACGTAGTCGTCGAGTGAGCGAAGCAGCGCGACGTCGAGCATGAGCTCGCCGGCGGTGATGTAGGTGTTCGCGAGCTCGACGGTCGCGTTGCGAACGACACGCAGGAAGTGCGGCTTGAACGCCGTTAGCGACGGGCTCTCCGTATAGATCCGGTAGTGATGGACGTCGTAGTGCTCGGCGAGCTTCCTGGCGACCGCGGCGTGGCGCTTCTCGTCGGCGACGAACGTCGAGAAGATCTTCGCGAGGGTCTTGTCCTCGGTCTTCTCGCGCTGGACCTCGAACAAGGCGCCGGCGAGCTGCTCGATGCCCGCCATGTCGACGAAGTACTGGACGACCGCTTCTTCTTTGTCGCGCGGCAGCTCCGGAGGCGCGTGAGTCCAGTCGAGGTCGTCGATCGACCACTGATCGCGGATACACTTGGCGAGCATGCGCCCGAGGTCCATGGGACCAGCTTACGCGATCGCCCTCGCGTGCGTCGCCTGTTCCGTCAACCGACCCGAACCAGGTCACACACTCGCCGACATCGAGGCCAAGGGCGAAATCACCTGGGGCGCCGACCAGGCCGGTGGCGAGCCCTACGTGTATCAGGATCCGGCTAACCCCACGAAGTTGATCGGGTTCGAGGTCGACATCATGGATGCGATCGCGCGGCGCCTCGGGGTGAAAGCGCGCCTGGTCAACTACAACTGGAGCAACCTGGTCCAGTCGCTCGAGCGCGGTGATTTCGACATCGTGATGAACGGGCTCGAGGCGACGCAGGAGCGCAAAGACCGGATCCTCTTATCCGACCCTTACTACGTGTACGCGGAGACCCTCACGGTGCGCGCGAACAGCGACGTGCGGTCGCTCTTCGAGCTCGGCGGCAAGAGGGTCGGCACGCTCAACCAGACCTACGCGCACGACATGCTCGCCATGATGCCGGCGATCCACGAGCTGCTCTACGAGGGCAACGAGGAGCCGTATCTCGATCTCGAGGGTGGTCGCAGCGAAGCGGTGCTCCTCGACAACATCATCGCCGATCGCTATGGCTGCACCGACAAGCATCCGCAGTTGAAGTGCGTGCCGTACGACATCGCGCGCGGGACCTACGTGATCGGCATGCGCAAGGGCGACACCGCGCTTGCCACGGCGATCAACGGCGCGCTCGCCGACATGCGCAAGGATGGCGAGCTCGAGCAGATCCTCGACCGGGCCCACCTCTGGGACGATCGCCAGGAGGCCGCGACCTCGCTCGGCAAAGCGGATCTGCGCAAGCGCACGTTCGATCTCGCGATGTTCGGCCAGTTCACGTGGGCCGCGCTGGTCACGTTGAAGCTCACGCTGCTCGCGTTCCTGATCGCGGTACCGCTCGGACTCCTGCTCGCCGTGATGCGCGTGTACGGCGGCCCGCTCGCGCGCGGCGGTGCCCGCGTCTACATCGAGCTGTTCCGCGGCACGCCAGTGTTGCTTCAGCTGTTCGTTCTCTACTACGGCATCGCCGATTACATCCATCTCGGTCCCGTCGAGGCGGCGGTGCTCGGCCTCGGCCTGAACTACGGCGCATACGAGGCCGAGGTCTATCGCGGTGCGCTGCTCGCGCTTCCGCGCGGCCAGACCGAGGCGGCCAAGGCGCTCGGCATGCGCCCGCGTCAGATCTTGCGGCATGTCCTTCTCCCACAAGCATTGCGGCTCGCGCTGCCACCGATGACAAACGACTTCGTCTCGCTCTTGAAAGATAGCTCGCTGGTCAGCGTGATCACCGTGATCGAGCTGACCAAGCAGATGCAGATCGCGGCCGCGGATCTGCGCAGCTGGTTGATCGCGGGCATCGCGTGCGCGGCGTTCTACTTGCTACTCAGCGTGCCACTCTCTGAACTCGCGCGCTGGCTGGAAAGGAGGCTCGGCGGTGATCACCGTCCGCACGCTCTGTAAGAAGCACGGCGACCTCGAGGTCCTGCGCTCGATCGATGCGACCGTCGCGAAGGGCGAGACGATCGCGATCGTCGGGCCTTCGGGCGGCGGCAAATCGACGCTGCTGCGCTGCTTGAACTATCTCGAGACGTTCGATTCTGGCGAGATCGAGATCGCCGGCACGAAGCTCGTGCCGAACATGCCGCAAGGCGAGATCCTGCGCGAGCTGCGCACCAAGGTCGGCATGGTGTTCCAGCAGTTCAACTTGTTCCCACATCTCACCGCACTCGGTAACATCACGCTCGCACCGCAAATCGTGCGCCAGGTGGCACCCGCCGCCGCCGAGAAGCGCGCGCGGGAGCTCCTCGACCGCGTCGGACTCGGCTCGCGTGCCGATGCATATCCGCACCAGCTCTCGGGTGGCCAGCAGCAGCGCGTCGCGATCGCGCGCGCCTTTGCGCAGGAGCCAGATGTCCTCTTGTTCGACGAGCCGACCAGCGCGCTCGATCCCGAGATGCGCGACGAAGTGATGGGCGTGATCAAGGACCTCGCCGCGACCGGCATCACGATGCTCGTGGTCACCCACGAGATGCAGTTCGCGCACGACATCGCGAGCCGCGTCTGGGTGATCGATCGAGGCACGATCGCCGAGGACGGCCCACCGGCGCAAGTCGTCGCGAATCCGCAGAGCACCGTCGCCCGGGAGTATTTCGGTCGCCTGCGTCGCTAGCGCATCGCGCCGGCCGGGAGCTCGGGCTCCTTGGGCGGCACGGTCACGCCTTGCGCCGCCACGATCGCATAGCCTCGCCGCTGCCACTCGAGGATGCCTTCATCGAGCACGTACGCGTGCTTGTACCCGCGCTTCACCAATTCATCGACGACGATGCCCGAGAGATGATGCGGACACGCGCAGTACGCGATGACGGTCGCATCCTTCGGAATCTCGGAGAGCCGGTCGAGCTTGAAGTGAGGGATCGAGACCGCGCCGGTGACGTGCACGGTCATCCATTCCGACTGGGGCCGCGCATCGATGATCACCAGCTTGGCCCTGGCATCGAGCGCCTTCTTCAGATCATCGGCAGGGACGAAGCGGTTCTCTTTGATCGCCACGAAGACCGGCGGCTTACCGGTCGGGTTGACGAACAGCGGCTCTTTGCCGGTCGGGGCAGGCAGCGGGACGATCGTCTGCTCGTGCGCGAGCGAGCGGTTGTACGCGACGATATCCGCGATCTGCTGCGCGCCGAGCTGCTTGTCGAACGCCTCCATCGGCGTGCCCGGTCGACCATTGACGATCGCGTGATAGATGAACGCATCGCTCGCGAGCTTCAAGAACACCGGGTTCGCGAGCAACAGATACTCGCCGCGCGTCGCCGGATCACCGTGGCACCTCTGACAGTTCGCGGCGTACAGCGGCTGGCCGCGCTTCGCATCACCGGGCGGTGCGTTGACGAGCTCGCCAGAGAGCTTGCCGTGGCCTTGCAACCACACGACGATCTTTTGCACCGCGGCTGGATCGAGTGGACCACCAACCGCTTTGCCATACGCCGCCATCGCAGTGCCCGGTCGACCTTGCTCGATCGAGGCACTGATGTAGCCCGCACTCGCGCTCGCGAGGAACGTCGGGTTGACGAGCGAGGGCGCGTGATCGGACTTGTAGCCCTTCGCATCGGTGCCGTGGCACTGCGCGCAGAACGTCGCGAACAAGTGCGGCGCATCGAGCGTCGCAGGGTTCGCATCGACCAACGCCTTGGCAGGCGCTGCCGATCCTCTGAGCGGACCGGCAGGCTCCGCGCTGCCGCTGTTACAACCAACGACGAACAACAGCAGGGCCGCGCGCATCACGCGGCGACTATAGCGATGCCTAGCGATGATCGCGAACGACCGCGCCGCCTTCAGGCGCGCGATGATCACGAACTTCTTCGCGACGAGCCGGGCCGCCACCAGCGCGCCAGCGACCGTCGACCCAGACGTGGCGATTGCCGCGCGCTTCCCAGCGACCTTGGTCCCACGAGTAGCCGACACGCTCGCGCTCGTAGTAACCATCGCGCCAGACCCAGCGACTGCCGTTGCGCACGTAGCGCCCCTCGATCCGCACGAAGCCCGCGCGGAAATCGACCGTCTCGACGCGCGGCGGCGGCGGCTCTTCATCGACTTCAACGATGGCAACCGGTGCCGTCACGTGACCGCGTGCCTCGACCATGCAACCCGTTGCACCGACGGCAGCACCCATCGAGGTAGCCGCCAGCAGCAAACTAGTAAGAGCGTTCTTGATCATATTGTTCCCTCTGGAGAGCAAACCTGAGACCAGCCAAACCGCGAGAAGATTCAACGGCCTGACCGAGTCGGTGTGTCCGTCCCATCACACCACACTCCGGGCGAAGTGGGCCATTTCTCCCGGATCAGAGCGGATTGCCGGTTACATCGTTAACGCTGTCGGTTACCATCGGCCCATGGGGCGCCACGCGGGTGCTGGTGTGATCGCGGCCGCGCTGGTCGCTAGCGCATGTAATGCGCATTTGGGCGATCCGACCTCCCATGTGATCCAGGGCGACCCCGATGCTGGCCGGGTCATCCGGGATGGAGCTGTCTCGCAGGACGGCATGGTCGCGCTCGGCCCGTGGGGCATGCCCGCCGTGGTTCCCGGCGCGTCCTCGACCGCGCTGAGCGAAGATGATCCCACGCTCTCGAGCGATGGGCTCGAGCTCTATTTCGCCGAGCAGCCGAGTGGCATGCCCAAAGATCTGTACGTGTTGAAGCGTGGGTCTACGGCGGTCGCGTTTGCCGGGCCTGCCACCACGCTGACCGACTTCAACACGATCGCCGGTTCTGAAGAATCACCGCGCCTGTCATACGACGATCTCGCGCTCTACTTCGGTCGCGACGGAGACATCTTCAAAGCGACGCGGGCGTCGACGGCGGCGGCATGGAGCGCGCCATCGCTGGTCACCGAGGTCTCGACCGCAGGCTACGAGAAGTGGCTCGCGGTCTGCGGCGACAACACGCATATCCTCGTAAGCCGCGATCCTGGGTTCGGCACCGCGGCCTCGAATCCCGAGCTCTACGAAGGCACGTTCGCGGATGGTGCGGGCACCAAGAGCATCGTTCTGAGCTCGGCGAGCACCGAGACTTCGACGTTCATCTCGAAGGATTGTCTGACCGCGATGTTCGCGTCAAACCGCAGCGGGCAGACGCAGCTCTACATGTCGAAGCGCCCGACGATCGGCGGCACATGGAGCGATCCGGTGCTGCTCGATCCGCCGTTCGATCCGTCGACTGGCACCGACAACGAAGACCCGAGCTACACGCCCGACGGTCACTTCTTCGTGTTCGCCGGCGTTCACGCGCCGCTGACCACCAGAGACGTTTACCTCTCGACGCGCTAATCGCGCTCGCGTTTGAGCCGGCCGTCGCGGTTGGTCTGACCACGCGGATCCGAGAGCCGATCGATCTCGACGTTCCAGCCGGTGACGTGGCTCGAGGTGATCCACAATCCGAACACGCCGAACAACACGCACGAAACGATGCCGACCGCGCCGGCGATGCGCGACACGGACAGGAGCACGATCGAGATGATCAGCGTGGGGAGCAAGATCATCTTGAGCCTCCGCTGCGTCACACGGGTCTTCTCGATCCACGCTTCGTACTGAGCTTGGTCAGGTGCCATCTGCGCGGCTAGCGTAGCACTCCGCGCGGTTGGCGCTCGCGTGCGCGATCAGACGGCGGCCGTCGGGACCGACTTCGTGGCGAGCTCTTTCACCAGTGCATCGCGCATGACCGGACCGACGATGCCGTCGATGCCGATCGTCGCGTGAGCCTGGAACGCGCGCACCGCTTTTTGCGTGTTTGGTCCGTCCTTACCATCGGGGGTACCTGGATCGAAGCCGAGCTTGGTCAGGGCCTTTTGAACCCCCGCCAGGTCATCGAGGTCGAGGTAGCCGAACTTGTCCGAGTTGTGCTCGTACTTCGCCATGACTACTTGACCGTGGTCTCGAGGTTGTCGGTCGCCTTGTTGAGCGCCGCTTGATCCGCTTCGACCTGCGTCTTGGTCGTGTCCCACGCGGTGCCCGCCGCACTCGTGAGGTTCGCGAGATCGGTCTTTACCGTTGCTACGCGCGTGTCGACTTCCGCTGCGGCAGCGTCGGCGTTCTTGCGCTTGGTCCCGGTCGCCTTCGCAACCTTCTCCTTCAACGAAGCGACCTTGCGATCGGTCGCGTCGAACGCCTTCTGCAGCTTGTCGCGCGCATCGTTATGGGTCTTCGCGATCTCCGCATCGGCGGTCGCCTTTGCCGCGGCGGCCTTGTCATCCGCTTCGCGCTGCGCCTTGGTCGCTTCAGCAGCCTTGTCGTCCGCTTGCTTCTGGGCCTTCGCCGCTTCGTCGTTCGCCTTTTCCTTCTTGTTGTCACAACCTGCGAAGCCGAGCGATGCCGCCATCAATCCAACGAGTAGTCCGCGCATTAAAGGTGCCTTTGGTGAGGGTTGAGTCGAGCCCTCATGCGAGACGCGAGCCAGTGGTCTCGTGCTTGCACTTGCGGCTCTGTCATGAAACGTACCGCATTGCTCCTGTCCTGTGCGCTCGCTGCCGGCGCGTGCGGCCGTAACGAACCACCTCCTGCAGTTGACGACACCGCACGCGGTGCGCCGGCGACCGAGAAGCCAGGCATGTCGACCAAGAGCAAGGTCGTCGTGCTCGCGGGCGCCGCGGCGCTCTACTACCTCTACAAGCATCACAAGTCTGCGACCGCCACCGAGGGCGAGCAGAGCCAATACTACCTCTCGAAGAACGGCCGCGTGTACTACCGCGATGCCGATCATCGTGCGCACTGGGTGACGCCGCCACCGTCGGGAATTCAGGTCCCCACCGCCGAGGCTGCCGAGTACCAACGCTTCCAAGGCTACGACAATAAAACCACCGGTAGTGACCTCACCAACCTCGGCAACGACCCCGAGTAAAGGAGCCAACATGTCTGCGCTCGATTCTCTTCTCGATAACGTCAAGAACGCGATCACCCAGCACGTCCAGCAGGGCGGGCACTCCAACTTCGACACCGGTGGCCTGATCGGAAAGATCACCGACCTGTTCGGCAAGCATCAAAGCCAGACCCCGATCCCCGCCAGCAAGGATCCGTACGGAGACCCCGCGGGTGGCACACGGGCGGACGCAAAACCGGCGAGCCAGGACCCGTACGGTGACCCGGCGGACGAGCGCAAACGCTAGACCGAGCGCAGGCGCTCGGTTTGCGGGCTCATTGGATTGTGCCGGCGAGGCCGAACTCATCGGCTAACTGACCCAGCGTTGGGTCCGCGCGCGCCCCGCCTTTCAGCGCGCGATGCGGCGGGAAGATCCGGACCCAACGCCGCCCGTGGGCGAGGCGCCGTCGCTAGCGCGTCATCGAGCGGCGCGCTGCAGACCGAGCGATTAGTGCGGCAATCGCGACGACTGGGTCATCTCGTTACGGTCGCTGCCCATCAGCTTCACCATTTTATTGTAAAGCCCGAGAATCAGAAACGTCGGAACCCACTGGCCGACGAAGTTCGCGGTCATATGTTTGCCCATGGCCTTGAGCACGAGAGAGCCCGCGATCGCACCGCCGCCCAGCATCAACCAGGTTCCCGACGGGATGATCGCGGTGACCTTCTCGATCTTTTTCGTCGCCGCGCCCTCCGGCTTATTGTCCGACTTGACTGCGTTCTGAATTTCTTGTTTGAACGTTTCCATGCACGAGCTGGTGTGCACTGCACGTGCCGTCACCGTGAACGTACGCGCTACTACGTACGTGGCAATGCCATCGTCGCTACAGGCACGCCGCGATCTGCGTTGTGCGCGCGTGCGCTCTGATCGATGTCACGACGTCGCATCAAAACTGACTGCGATGTCTCGGTCGTGGCTGGCAATAAAGGATGCGAAGGATTCGAGGTGACGACGAGCTGGTCACC
>Ga0209724_1000265_pt1 | contig 53253 bp, 45 predicted proteins | sample grotaG_FD_184143 | JGI IMG/M metagenome (GOLD analysis project Ga0209724, IMG submission 184143) | Glacier valley bacterial and archeal communities from Borup Fiord, Nunavut, Canada, to study Microbial Dark Matter (Phase II) -... | ecosystem: Environmental > Aquatic > Freshwater > Ice > Glacier ... | reverse complement strand
TTTTTTAGTGTCAACTTTTAATATAAATTATTGCTATTGCCAGACTTATGACAGTAAATCATTTAAGCTCTCTCAAAGCAAACAGCTGATAATCGTGATTGCCAATAAAATTGATTCAAAACATGGCAAACTTTATTTTTATGAAAGAGATAATGCAGGCAACTGGAAACCACGCTTACAATTTATTGAAGTCATGCTTGGTGCCAAAGGACTAGGATTTTGCAATGATCTCAGCGGTATTTTTGATCATAAAATGCCACGAAAAAAAGAAGGTGATTTAAAAAGCCCAGCGGGCCTCTTCTATATTCATGAAGCTTTTGCATACTATCCTATTAAAACAGGAATTGACTTAAAAATTCTCAATAAAGGCACTGTTTGTGTGGATGATACTGCATCACGATCCTATGGAAAAATTTCAAATGATAGCCTCGCAAAAAAAGATTGGAATTCAGGAGAAAAAATGAGGCTTATACGTCAATATGAATATGGGATTGTTATTGATCAGAATATGCTTGCAAATAGATTAGAAGGAGGTTCTTGTATATTTGTTCATATCTGGTCTGGTGAACAGAATTCAACAGCAGGCTGTACGGCTATGAGTAAACAGAATCTTCTACGGCTTCTTGCATTACTTGAAATAAATAAAATGCCCGTAATTCTGCAGCTGCCACGTGAGTCTTACCAGGAAGCAGCAACAATTTTAAAATTGCCAATCATTAATTAAATCTATATGTTCGAAAATGAATCGAGGTCTGAAATCTCAGATTTAGGAGAATTTGGCCTGATAGCTCATTTAACCAATAGTATAACTCTCGTACAACCATCAACAATTAAAGGCATTGGTGATGATGCCGCTGTTCTATCATGCCCAGGAAAGCAAATCCTTATATCAACTGATCTATTACTTGAGGGAATTCACTTTGATTTAACTTATACACCCTTAAAGCATCTGGGGTATAAAGCTGTCACTGTTAACCTCTCAGATTTATGTGCAATGAATGCCAGACCTTCACAAATAACAGTTTCTCTAGGCTTTTCAAGCCGTTTCACCCTTGAAGCGGTTGAAGAATTGTATTTGGGAATAAGAATGGCGTGTGAGAAATATCAGGTGGATATTATTGGAGGTGATACATCTTCTTCTGCCAAAGGACTTGTTATAAGTATTACAAGTATAGGTTTTGCTGATCCCGATAAAATATGCTACCGAAACACGGCAAGTGAAGGTGACTTGCTATGTGTTAGTGGAGATCTCGGGGCTGCTTATATGGGTCTTCAGGTTTTGGAAAGAGAAAAGGATGTTTATTTGCATCATCCCCAGGTTCAGCCAGACCTTGAGGGGATGGATTACATCATAGAACGACAGTTAAAACCAGAGGCAAGAACAGATATGGTTGAACTATTTGAAGAAATGGAATTAAAACCGTCTGCAATGATAGATATTTCTGATGGTCTGGCCTCAGAAATACTTCATCTCTGCGATAAATCTGTACTCGGCTGTACACTGTATGAAGATAAAATACCGCTTGATCCGTTAACTTATTCAACGGCAAGAGAATTTAACCTTGACCCTACGGTATGTGCCCTTAGCGGTGGTGAAGATTATGAATTGCTCTTTACTCTGCCTCAGTCAGCCTACGATAAAATTAAAAACCATCCAATGCTTTCAATCATCGGGCATATGACACATGCTAACGACGGTAAAAAAATGGTCGGAAAGTCAGGTGTTGTACATGAGTTAAAAGCTCAGGGATGGAACGCCTTTAAATCAACTTAAGCTCAACTTTTTTCATGGATACGATTGGTAAGGAAATTACAGATGATACAAAAGAGATCAAAGTTGATCTGGTACTATTGAATTATGATGATTACCTTGAATTAAATGCAGTCATGCGGTTGGCTTATCATGAAATGGATGAAGATCTATGGAGGGAAAAAGACATAAAAAAACTTATAAGGATTTTTCCGGAAGGCCAGCTTTGTGTCAAAGTAAATAATAAGGTTGCAGCAGTAGCCCTGGCTATAGTGGTAGACTATCAAAAGTTCGGAGATAATCATTCTTATGAAGACATAACTGGTAAATACACCTTTAATACGCATAATCCTAAAGGAGACGTATTATATGGAATAGAGGTTTTTGTTAAACCAGAATTCAGAGATATGCGCCTTGCCCGCAGACTTTATGGGGCAAGAAAAGAAATTTGTGAACAACTCAACCTCAGGGCTATCATGGCCGGAGGAAGAATTCCTAACTATGAAAAATTTTCTGCAGAGCTAACTCCCCGTCAATACATAGAAAAAGTAAAATCAAAAGAAATTTATGATCCTGCACTTTCCTTTCAGCTATCTAATGATTTTCACGTAAAAAAAATTCTAAAGAATTATCTTGAAAGTGATAACCAGTCAAAAGAATACGCAACTCTGTTAGAATGGAATAATATCTATTATCAGGAGAACAAGCCAACTCTTGGATCATCAAGAACAAATGTGAGGATAGGGCTGGTTCAATGGCAGATGAGATTTTTTGAATCTCTTACCGCCTTGATGGATCAGGTCGAGTATTTTGTTGATGCTGTCAGCGATTACAAATCTGATTTTGTCCTGTTTCCAGAACTTTTCAATGCACCTCTGATGGTTGAATTCAATCATTTAACTTCTGCTGAAGCTATCAGGGGTCTTGCAACGTATACTGATGCAATAAAAAATAGATTTCAGGAACTTGCAGTATCTTATAATGTTAACATCATTACTGGCAGCATGCCATATGTAAATGATGAAGGAAAACTATTGAATGTGAGCTTTCTATGCCGGCGTAATGGTACATGGGAGCGATATTGTAAGATTCATGCCACCCCATCTGAAGTTAGAACCTGGGGAATGTCAGGAGGTCATAAGATTCAGACATTTGATACAGACTGTGGTAAAATAGGCATACTGATCTGTTATGATGTGGAATTCCCTGAGCTCTCTAGAATCTATGCTGAACAGGGAGTTCAGATACTTTTTGTACCTTTTATGACCGATACCCAGAACGGATATAACAGGGTAAGATGCTGTGCCCAGGCCAGGGCAATTGAAAACGAGTGCTATGTGGCGATTGCAGGTTGTGTCGGAAACCTGCCCAAAATCAGAAATATGGATATCCAATATGCGCAGTCTGCTATTTTTACGCCTTCAGATTTTGCCTTTCCAATGATTCCTATTAAGGCCGAAGCCACCCCCAATACAGAAATGACCATTATTGCTGATCTTGATCTTGATTTATTAAAAGAATTGCACGAAGAAGGGAGTGTTCAGAATTTAAAGGACAGACGTAAAGATCTTTACCAGCTTAAATTAAAACCGACAAAAAAAGATTAACAAACAGACAAGTACCCTTAAAGGGACCGATAAAAAAATAAAAGCGATGTATAGTCTATTGTTTATTCCATTAATTATAAGCTGGGTTATTGGCTGGAGATTTAAAAACAGAATTAGCTATTTCAGTAGTATTCCTCTGTCTTCAGGTTTGTCTGGTTGTGCAATTGCTGAAAAAATGCTTAGAGAAAACTTTATCTACGATGTAAAGGTGGTTGCAGGCAATGGACTGTTAACCGACCATTTTGACCCGAGCTTGAAAACAGTCAGTCTGAGTTCAGATGTTTACTATGGTACCAGTATTGCATCTGCTGCAATTGCTGCTCATGAATGTGGGCATGCCCTGCAGCAAGCCCAAGCATATTCATTTTTAAGCTTGAGAACCGGATTGGTTCCGGCGATGAATATTGCAAATACCTGGGCGCCCTGGTTAATAATCGGCGGTGTATTTGCGTTAACCGTATTCCCGTTTCTACTGCTTGCTGGAATCGCTTTGCTGGCGATAACAGTTGTATTCAGCCTGATAACTTTACCCATTGAATTTGACGCGAGCAGACGAGCTCTCGTATGGCTTGATAATCAGCCAGGGGTTATCTCAGGAGATCAACACTTAAAGGCTACAGAAGCATTAAGATGGGCTGCCATGACGTACGTAGCAGCAGCCCTTGCATCTTTAGGCACATTACTGTATTACCTGTCATTTCTTAATAAAAGGCATTAAGTATGCATTACCTTTTTCAGGAGCGGCTAGTAATGGGGTATCAAAAAATTATCAGGTAAATTAAATTTCTAGGAAACAGTTGTTACAGACTTTCCTGGATTCATAAAGTCAAAGGTCTTTTTTAACTGCTCAGGACTAGATTTTGTCATTTCCTCACTGAAACCAAAAGTAAGTTCCGTTTTGCCAACCTGAAGTTGCTGAAATATTGAAGCAATGAATTCCTCGACAGGAGGAGCTGCAAGGTGCAAACCAATACCTCCGAGATCAGTGTTTAATGCGGGTGGTATGATTTCGATCACTTCTATATTTTTTTCTTTTAACAAATGGTTTAAAGAAATGGTAAATGAATGCAAAAAGGCTTTTGTTGCTGAATAAACAGGAACTTTGGTAAGGGGCACAAATGATAATCCCGAAGTCACATTCATAATGGTTTGTAATGAACCTAACCTGATGAAAAGAGTTGTCAAATGTATGGGTGCTTCTATATTTGTAGTGATTTCTTGTTTGGCCCGTTCATAAAAATCATCATCATCAGTTGACATCCAGTTTTGTATACCCGCATTGTTTACCAGCACATTTAAATCAGGATGGCTGGTCAAAATCCACTGATAAAGCGCTTCACGCTGAGCCTCTACCGATAGGTCACATACCCTTGTTATTATGGCAGGATATTTATCAGCAAGCTCTTTTAGTGCAGATGCTCTTCTTGAGCATACAATAACAGTGTTATTCTCCGTTAAAAACCGTTCGGTTAGCCCCAGACCTATGCCACTGGCTCCGCCGGTAATCAATATTTTATTTCCTGAAAGATTCATGTTGGTTTGAGTTAGACTTTAGATACAAGACTAAAACGGGCAGAAAGGTAGTTTTAGTTCATTTTATAAGGCACAATTAATGCAAATTCAGGAATATTGACGGTCAGTTCGGTTTGATCGCTTAGTCTCAGCATTTCATAAGTTCCCTTCATAGACCCCATTTCGGTTTGCAGATTACAGCCAGAAACATACTCATGCCATTCGCCAGGCTCAATAATAGGTTGTAACCCGACTACGCCCTCGCCTTCAACTTCCCGATGATTTCCATTTGAATCGAAGATATCCCAGTGCCGGGTGAGTAATTGAACTGAAAAGTCTCCTAAATTTTCAATTTTTATTTTGTAGGCAAACATATAATGTTCGTTTGCCGGATTCGAATACTCTGCCTGATAGAGTGTTTCGACAGACACCTTAACACCATCGGTTATTTTTACAATCATTTTCCAAAAAATAATTTGTGCTTATATCAGTTCAAATTAACAATAAGCGGAGATATTTAATAACTAAAGTATGATTATTCTGCAAAAATTTCTTCCTGGTTTTTGAACGGTAATTCTTGCAGGTAGTCAGTGATTTCTATCAGCGTATCGAACCTTACAAGATTAGATCTCCACTCTTTACTATTATTTATTCCTTTAAAATATCCGGCGTAATGACGGCGCATTTCAAAAATTCCAAGCCTGTCACCCTTCCACTCAACAGACTTTAATAAATGTGAAGTGCAGATACGTATACGTTCGCTTAGACTTGGGGGTTCCATTATTTCATTGAATTCAATGAAATGTTTTATCTGTCTAAAAATCCATGGGTTGCCGATTGAAGCCCGGCCGATCATTACTCCGTCGACTCCATAGTCGTTTTTCATTTGTACTGCTTTCTGAGGAGAATCAATATCACCATTACCGAATATCGGAATCGTGATACGGGGGTTGTTTTTAACTTCCCTGATAAGCGTCCAGTCTGCCTCTCCCTTGTATAACTGTGCCCGTGTTCTGCCATGAATGGTTAAAGCTTGTATTCCAGTGTCTTGCAGCCGCTCTGCAACTTCACAAATATTTTTAGTAGAGTCATCCCATCCCAACCGCGTTTTTACAGTTACAGGCTGTGAGCTTGCCTGAACAACGGCGGCTGTCATCTTCTCCATTTTCAAAATATCACGCAAAAGGCTTGCACCGGCACCACGGCAGGCAACATTTTTCACGGGACATCCATAATTAATATCTACAAGATCAGGATTAACGGCAGAAGCCAGATAAGCAGCCTCTCGCATATGTTCGATCTCTGAGCCAAAGATCTGAATACCCACAGGACGCTCATATTCAAAAATATCCAGTTTCTGGATACTTTTGGCCGCATCTCTGATCAGGCCTTCTGATGAAATAAATTCTGTGTACATTAAATCTGCACCCAGTTCTTTACAAACCGCACGGAATGGGGGGTCACTGACGTCTTCCATTGGCGCAAGTAAAAGCGGAAAATTTCCAAGCTCAATATTTCCTATCTTAGCCACGATTGCAAATTTACAAATAAAAACCTTGGCTTCATTTTTAAAGGGTGCACTTAGCGAAAAATCTCCGGGTTCTCAGTTGTTTGTGCTCATTCTGGTCTTTTTATTTTTTCTGGCGACAGGTCAAACACTTGCTTTACTAGCGGTAGAATTGATTTTCCAGCTCAATTTCGCACAAATTGGCGATCTTGTTAATCATCCGGCGAATTATTCTACTGCACCCAATAAACTCTTGTTGATTGTGTCATCAATTTTTCAGTTTATAGGTACTGCAGGATTTTTTTCGAGGATGATGATCGAACCTGATTTTCTAAAATTAAAAAAACCTCCCAATATAGCCTCCATCTTTCTGGCATGTTTTGTATTCATCATTTGCATACCTTTAATCAGCTATCTCACAAGCATCAATGCAAAGCTTGAGTTACCTGTTCAATTAGAAAGTCTTGAGGCATGGATGAAAAACTCGGAAGATTCTATTGATAAATTAGTAAAATACCTCATGGTTTTACGGCACCCGGGTGATCTACTTGTGAACCTTTTCATGATAGCCCTGATTCCTGCTATTGGTGAAGAGTTACTGTTCAGAGGGTGCTTTCAGAGAATTATAATCAGAATAAGTAAAAATCCACACCTTGGTATTTTTCTTGCCGCTATGCTTTTTAGCGCCCTGCACCTTCAGTTTTATGGTTTTTTGCCCCGTCTTTTCTTAGGCATGCTTCTGGGGTATTTGTATTACTGGAGTCAGTCGATCTGGTTGTCAATGTCTGCACATTTTCTGAATAATGCACTTGCCGTGCTTTCAACTTCATTGCCAGTACTAAATAATAAATGGACAGACACTGATTCTGCCCAGCCTTTTAATGCAATTTATATTGTCATATCTGCCCTTTCTGTGACCCTGGCAATGGGGGCCATCTATTTTTTATCTAAAAGAAAAAAACAAACTATAAACATATAATGGAGAAAGACTGGGTTACCATATTTACATCACAAGACCGAATGAACATTGAACTGGTAAAACAGCTCTTAACCGAACATGATCTTACAGTAGTTGAAATAAACAAAACAGATTCAGCATATCATTTCGGGCGTACAGAGTTATTTATTCATGCATCTGATTTTGCTTCTGCCATCGAAATCATAAACCGCATTGAATTTTCAGATGGTCAGCAATGAAACGTCGAATAAGACAATCTATGCCCCGAAAAAACAAAGACGAATGTTTAGTTATTTCAATAATAATACGCACCCGATATCTACCAACAACCTATGAAGAATTTGCTTACCCGCATAGTATCAGCCTTCATTTATGGGTTGGTTCTAATCATTTCAGTACTTGCTGGTAAGGTTTGGTTCCTCTTGTTTTTTGCTATGGTATCAACATTTTGCCTGGTAGAGTTTTACAACCTGACTGAGTCTGGTGATGTTAAAATTAATCGTTTCTGGGGGTTTACTCTCGCAGGCATAATGTATCTTTCGATTTCTTTATACTTACTGGGTTACGTTTTACAACCAAAGTTCTTTTTCTTTTTTCTTCCTTTTCTATATATTATTTTTGTTCAGGAATTATATAACCGTAACAAACGCCCTTTTCACAGTATTGCTTATACGATTCTGGGTATAGTTTACACACTCTTACCCTTTCTGTTATTCGTTTCTCTTGCCTTCATGAGTGCAGACAGACATTATGATTACCGTCCTTGTTTGGGGTTTCTATTTTTGCTCTGGGGTGCTGACACAGGAGCATTTTTTAGTGGCAAATTACTTGGTCGTCATTTACTCATGGAAAGAATTTCACCGAAAAAGACCTGGGAAGGACTCTTTGGAGGTTTAATCACAAGCATGGGGGTTGCATTGATTTTGTCCAAGTTTTTTAAAGGTCTTAGTCTTATGGAATGGTTAGGTATGGCTACTATAATTGTCACCATCGGATCATTGGGTGATCTGGTCGAGTCTATGTTTAAAAGAGAGCTTGATAAAAAAGATTCAGGTACTATTATGCCAGGGCATGGAGGTGTTCTTGATCGATTTGATGGTTTGCTGATATCAGCGCCATTTGTGTTCTTATATTTATTGCTGATTCAAAAATCAGTTTAGCATTTTATTTTATGATTCATAAAGAAGGTATAGCTAGTATTCTAGGTGGTTTTGTCTTTAGTCTGATATTGATAGTCGCAGCACGCTACTTTTTTGCAGGCAACGCAGTTGTTTTTACGATCGCATGCCTTCTGTCACTTGCGCTGATGGTGATGTTAATTCAATTTTTCAGAAATCCCGGTAGAACTATTGTATTAAACGATAATAATATTATAGCTCCAGCCGATGGTAAAATTGTAGTCATTGAAGAAACAACAGAGCAAGAATACCTGAAAACTATCTGTATACAGGTATCTATCTTTATGTCACCATTAAATGTACACGTGAATAGAAATCCAGTTTCGGGCCATATTGAATATATGAAATATCATCCTGGAAAATTTCTTGTTGCTTGGCACCCAAAGTCATCTACTGATAATGAGAGAACAACGGTGGTCTACAAACTACCCGGCGGGAAATTAATTGCATTAAGACAAATAGCAGGAGCAATGGCAAGACGTATTGTTTATTACCTTAAGCCAGGAATGAATGCTTTACAGGGTGAGCAAATGGGATTTATTAAGTTCGGATCAAGGGTTGATCTTTTTCTTCCGCTGGGCACGAAGATTCTGGTTAAACAAGGTGAAAATGTTATTGGCGGGCATACCGTTATTGCACATCTGGCAGAAGAATAAGCTAACCACTATCAATTCTGGTACATTTTATATTTTTTTAAAACGTTCAAAAAATTTGCCAATCAGGCATAAAAAAGCCTCATCGTGAACAAACGACAAGGCTTTTTTTAAGTATTTCGTAGTGAAGCTTAGTTTCTTTTAGCTTTAATACGGGCTTTTTTACCAGTAAGGCCGCGAAGATAAAATATCTTGGCTCTTCTGACAGCACCGCGGCTATTCACTTCAATTTTTTCAATATTAGGTGAATTTAATGGGAAAATCCGCTCTACACCAATACTGTTAGAAATTTTTCTTACCGTAAATGTTTTATTTGCTCCCGTACTATTACGCTGGATAACAACTCCTTGGTAAAGCTGAATTCTTTCTTTATTACCTTCGCGTATTTTATAATGTACCGTAACTGTATCTCCTGTTTTGAAAACAGGTACATCAGCTTTAATAGTTTGATCGTCAACAAATTTAATTAAGTCCATTGCTTAAAAATAAAGGCCTTTATAATAAAAAATTCAAGGTGCAAATATAGCAAATTATTGTACAAAAATTGTACAAAAATTTGTTTCTCGCAAGCTACTTATTTCAGGCTCTACTACCTAAGAACAGATCAGGCTTATTAGAGGGTTATAGTAGAAGGTCTGGACGTACATTCGTAGTTTTTTCGAGAGACTGCTCAAACCTCCATTTTTCAATTTCTTTAGGATCACCACTCAATAGCACTTCGGGAACCTTAAGCCCTCTGAACTCTGAAGGGCGGCTATATATAGGCCCTGAGAGCAGGCCATCTTGAAAGGAGTCAGTCAGGGCAGAAGATTCATCATTTAATACTCCGGGTAATAATCGTCCAATCGCATCAACCAGTACAGCTGCGGGCAATTCTCCTCCGGAAAGAACATAATCACCAATTGAAATTTCCCGGGTGATAAATAATTCTCTTATACGCTGGTCAATTCCTTTATAGTGCCCACATAAGATTAGGATGTTTTCATTCAGAGATAGCTCATTTGCGGCTTGCTGATTTAAGCGATCACCATCAGGGGTCATATAAATGATCTCATCGTAGGTTCTCTCAGCTATCAGTTTTTCAATACAGGCTGCTATAGGCGGAGCCGTCATTACCATGCCTGCCCCCCCACCGTACTGGTAATCGTCTACATTCTTGTGCTTATTATCTGCGTAATCTCGTAAATTATGAATATGCAAAAACAAGAGTCCCTTATTTGCAGCCCGCTTGATAATAGAGTGGCTGAGAAAACTCTCAAATAAGGGTGGGTGAACAGAAATTATATCAATACGCATCATTTTATTTCATTACTGGGATATCTTTAGGATCCTGTTCATCGACAAATTTCTTCGATTTTTTCTTTTTGACTGCACGTTCAACAAAGGGTATTTCTGAGATAATTTCAGATGGGCTGAAACGTATTCCAGGGGCAGCTGGTGGCAAATTAAGTTCAGTACGATTTATAAGTGCAGCAGGGTTCATGATTGCAACAGGAGGTAATTCAAGATGAAGAAACTCATATTTGAACCGTTCTTTGGTAAGCGCCCTTACAGTGATACCCCTGAGCATATAAACGGATGGAATCATGTTAATAGAAACGAAGACTGTAGTTGCTTTGGGCAATGTTGCCACAATCAGGACATGAGGGCGGTAACCAACACCGGTAAAAAGAACAGTATCTGATCTGTTTACGGCAAGACTGAAAAAGCCCTGATTATTGCTGATCATTCCTCTATTTGAACTCCTGATATGAATTGTTATAAAAGATACTGGTTCATGAGAAACAGAATCTACTACATAGCCACTAAGTTGAACAATAGAACTGTCAGACCGTGTTTGTGCCTTTGAAATACATAAGCTAAACGTCAGTACTATTAAAATAAAAGCATTAATAAAATTCTTCAATTGATTTTATTTACAAAACTTACCAACCACAAAAATAGTATCTAACGAGTGAATAAAAAGAAATCGAAGATATCTAAATAGCAGGTGAACCTAAATTTTACGATAGATATCAAGTAAGCCTTCAGGAAGTTCAAGTATTAATTTTTTATCATCTTCAATTATTTCAAGAACGGTATGCTCATTCAAGGGAACAAGAACTTCAATTCCATTAAAATATATGCGGCCAATCCATTGTTGGGGTAAACGAACGACTTCTTCTAACTCACCGAGTAGCCCAACCAGGGAATCGTAAACGGTATATCTTACCAAATCTTTATAACTGAATTGTTTCTCTGGCAGAAGATCCGTCTGTATAAAAAGTTGCTTGCCAACAAAGCGTTGGGCAGCTTCTACTGAGCTGACACCGGCTAGCCTTAGAAAGCCGCCTTTTTCCTGGTAATTTAGAGAATCAACCGGAAATGGAACCAAACTTGTGCCATCAAGCAGGTATAATAAAGAGAGTACATCAGGAACATCAAGATCTGGCGTTAAAACAAATTTAAGTTCGCCCTTAAGACCTCTGGTTTTACCGATATGGCCAAAAGTAACGCAGTCTTCTTTTTTCATTATAAATGGCTAAGGATAAAAAAAGAAAAAACCGGCAACCATATGCTTTCACATCCAGGCCGGCTTTAAAACGATTTAAAAAAAATTATTCAGGTTGTGTTGTTTCTTCTTCTTCTTCAGTTGCTGGAGCTTCTTCTGATTGCGCTTCTGCAACTGGATTTAGCACTGCTTCTGCTGCAGCTTTTTTAGCTACTATGGCTTTGGTACGATCTTCTTTGATCTGAGTCTCAGCTAATAAACGGGCTTTTTCACCAACATCTTTAACAGATAAAAGGGAAGATTTTTTTCCATCTACTTTTTGTTGCTTGGCATCTGACCAGATTTTAAATTTCTCATCTGCTGCTTCAACTGATAACGAGCCTTTCTGAACACCTACATCAAGATGTCTTTTATAAAGAGCTCCTTTGTAAGATAGAATTGCATGTGTGGTATCAGTTGGCTGAGCACCATTTTTCAACCAGCTTACAGCTAGGTCGAGATTGAGTTCAATAGTTGCCGGATTAGTCAGAGGATTGTAAATTCCAATTTTTTCAATAAATTTACCATCTCTCGGAGCACGTGAATCCGCCACCACAATGTGATAAAAAGGTTTACCCTTTCTACCATGTCTTTGTAACCTTATTTTTACGGGCATAATAATTAGTTTAAAAAATCCCTTTTCTCCGCCAAGGGATGGCAAAGGTATAAATTAATTCCATTTAAATTGTTAAGAGATTATTTTACAATAGCATTTACGCCTTCCTGACAGAACTCAGAAAATTTGTTCGCGGTATTTCACTTTTTATTTCACCGCTATTCATGCTTTGAGCATCTTAGTCTTTTCTTATAACTATGATACGAATCGCAATTGATATGGATGATGTCCTGGCTTATTCAGCGGAGAAAGCAGCAGAAGCTTTTATCAGGGATCATGGTTTTGGGCCCAGCCATGAAGATTTACAGGGTAAGCATCTCAAGGACACCGTTCCACCTGAGTATTCAAAAAAGATAGTCTCTTATTTTTATCAGAAAGGTTTTCTACGTGATGTTCCCGTAATGCCTGACAGTCAGGAAGTAGTAAGGCAGTTATACGAGAAATATGAAGTATTCATAGTTTCAGCAGCTCTTGAAATGCCTTTTTCACTTGAAGACAAATATTTCTGGCTTGAGCAGTATTTCCCATTCATTCACTGGAGGCGCATTGTATTCTGCGGTGATAAAAGCATTATCAATGCAGATATCCTGATTGACGACAGAAGCCTGAATTTTGAAAATTTCTCAGGCCGTCCGCTCCTGTTTACTGCACACCATAATCTTGACGTTACTGGTATTGAGCGGGTGAATAACTGGCAGGAAGTAGCAGGCTTATTGCTATAATCAATTCTGGCGACCGCCACCCATGCTACCCATCTTGCGCATCATATGAGCAGCAGATGCAGGATTAGACATAGTTCTCATCATTTTTCGCATCTCATCAAACTGCTTGATGAGTTTGTTAACTTCTGCAATTGCAAGACCGCTACCACTTGCAATACGTGTACGTCTACTGGTATTTATAGAATCGGGATTTTCACGCTCGAAAGGCGTCATTGATTGTATAATTGCCTCAACACCCTTAAAGGCATTATCATCAATCTCTGTGTTTTTCAGGGCTTTCCCTACTCCAGGAATCATACCCATCAGATCTTTAATATTACCCATCTTTTTGATTTGTTGAATCTGGTTCAGGAAGTCATTAAAATCAAAGGTATTCTTACGAATCTTACGCTGAATTTCAATGGCCTGTTTTTCATCAAATTGTTCCTGGGCTCTTTCTACCAGTGAAACCACATCACCCATGCCAAGTATACGGGAAGCCATTCTCTCTGGATAAAAGAGTTCAAGCGCATCGAGTTTTTCTCCAGAGCTTATGAATTTGATAGGTTTGTTAACCACAGATTTAATTGATAGTGCGGCCCCGCCCCGGGTATCACCATCCATCTTTGTAAGCACAACACCTGTGAAATCAAGGCGGTCGTTGAATACTTTTGCTGTATTTACAGCATCCTGCCCTGTCATTGAGTCTACTACAAAAAGAATTTCTGTTGGATTCAATTCATTTTTAAGCTGACTTATTTCATCCATCATCTGCTCATCAACGGCCAATCGTCCAGCAGTATCTATTATAATAATATTATTTTGGTTTGTTTTAGCTTCTTTCAGGGCAAGTAATGCGATTTCAACCGGGCTTTTACTTGTAAGCATTGAAAAAACAGGAATACCTGTTTGCCCCCCAAGAATCGTAAGCTGTTCTATTGCTGCAGGTCTATAAACGTCAGCTGCAACCAGTAAGGGTTTTTTCCCCTGCGCTTTCAGGTATAAGGCAAGCTTGGCACTAAAAGTTGTTTTTCCTGAACCCTGTAAACCAGCCATCAAAATAATTGTAGGGTTTGATTTCAGGTTTAACTCGGCTTGCCTGCCACCCATGAGCTCAGTCAGCTCATCGTTAACAATTTTAACAAGTAACTGACCTGGAGAAACAGCTGTGAGCACATTTTGCCCCAACGCTTTTTCTTTAACAGTATCTGTAAAAATCTTGGCTGTCTTAAAATTTACGTCAGCATCAAGAAGGGCTTTGCGCACCTCTTTCATTGTTTCAGCAACGTTGATCTCTGTAATTTTCCCCTGGCCTTTAAGTACTTTAAATGCCCGGTCGAGCTTATCAGATAAATTATCAAACATAGTTTTAGATTTAAGATGCAAATCTACGAAAACACTCTTTAAAAGCGGGTATCTCAATCCTTTTGAGTGGTGATATAATACGTATCAGTGTCAATTTTTACCTGATCTGAATTAATATTTTTTGGTAGGGTCAATGTTTTCCAGCCTGAACTCTCAGGTGAAACGGCAATTACCTGTTTACCAACAATAAACCTGGCAGGCATCTCAAAATCCCGAACATCAGTAATCCATTTATATTGAATCTGATGACCATCAATCGTAAACCTGTATTCAAGTCTTGGAATCGCAGCATAATGCAGGTACTGCTCAAATACTTTACTCAGATTTAATCCTGATTCTGTTGAAATATAATTGATAATCTGACTGCCATCTACTGTTTTATGTCTGAACGTTTGATTCAAGCCCTTTAAAATATGAAACCAGGTACTGTCGTTCGATATAATATGTCGAACGGTATTTAAAATATTTGCCCCCTTATAATATATATCAAGTGGGCCATCCTGATTTACTCCATATAGTGGTATGCAAGATTCTGTATTTTCTATTTTTTTGCGCATACCGAGCAAATAACGCTGACCCTTTTCGTACCCGTAAAGGTATTCAACATACAATGATTCGGCATAGGTTGCAAATGATTCATGAACCCAGCTGTCAGCAATATCATTGGTGGTAATATTGTTTCCAAACCATTCGTGAGCACTTTCATGCACAATTATATAGTCCCATGAGAGGCCTAAACCAGAATCGGACAAATCGGTACCGAGGTACCCATTTGTAAAATGATTGCCATAAGCAATTGCACTTTGGTGCTCCATACCCAGGTAAGGGCTTTGAACAAGTTTATACCCGTCTTCAGGAAATGGATAAGGGCCAAAATACTTTGTAAAACAGGCAAGCATGGTCTTCGCCTGTGTAAACTGTTTTTTTGCCTGACTTAAGTATTCTGGTAATACATAAAAATCAAGGGTGAGGTTATTAAAATGATCTGAAAAATGAGCAAAATGACCAATGTTCACTGTGACATCATAATTATTAATAGGGTTTTTAACAAACCAGTCAAAGCCGGTATATCCATCTTTATCAGGATAGGCACGTAAAAGCCTGCCATTTGAAATATCCTGTAGACCATTTGGCACATGAATACTGATAAGCATGCTGTCAGGCTCATCGCTTTGATGGTCTTTATTTGGCCACCATAAACTTGCACCTGTTCCCTGACATGATACTGCTGCCCAGGGCCTGCCAAGGGTATCATGAGTCCAGGTGAACCCACCGTCCCAGGGTGCATTCTTTGCCTTCACCGGTTTTCCAGAGTACCAGCATACAATGCGTATATTTTCTAAAGATTTAAGCTTCTTTGGAAAATGTACGAATACTGCATTCCCGTCGCGTTTATATGACAAACGGGCCTTGCCATACAAAATACTGTCAATTTTCATATTGGCGAACAGGTCAAGCTGCATATCAGCCATTGGTGTCACAACAGTGAAAGTAATCGTATTATTTCCAGAAATGTATTTTGTTTCAGGATCTATCTTAATATCAAGATGATAGAAACGAATATCATAGCAGGATCGCAGGGGTCCTAAAAAACCACGAAGGCTGTCAGCATGGTTCGGCTTCCTGGTTGTATCCGGCCCGACAGCCAGGGTATGCAAAGAAGCTAGTAAAATTAGTACTAGAAAAATATGCCGTTTCATCAATTAAAGAATAGTTTTATCAACGATAAGAATTTTTATTTATTTTGTCTAACTAAAGATCAAAGCCCATGTTTGACGAAATACTAAGTTTAGTGAAAGACCATGCATCTGATCTTCTATCAGCTAATGCCATTCTGCCAGCAGAGCAGCAGGCTGAAGCAAGTCATGAAGCAGGTCAGAGTATCCTGGAAACACTTAAGAATAAGGTTGGTGAAGGAAAACTGACAGAGCTTACAGGTCTTATGGGAGGAAGTACGGGACTAGACAGTCCGGTCACGGCTGCTGCTTCAGAAAACCTAACGGCCAGACTTATCGAAAAACTAGGTATTTCACCTGAACAGGCATCATCAGTTGCTACTTCTATCATACCTGAAATCATGGCTAAATTTGTTCAGAAAGCCAATGACCCTGAAGATAAATCAATTGATTTAAAAAGTATGATTAGTCAGGTTATGGGTGGTTCATTTAATCTTGGGGGTATCATGGGTATCGTTGGTGGTTTATTTGGAAAAAAATAAAATGTGCCAGTTAGTTTGCTGTCTATTAGATTGATTGAACATTAGAAATATAGACGATCAGATCATATTAGATTTAAGCAAACGAATAAATTCGCGAATCTTCATTCCTAAAATCAAAAACTTTATTTTTACGTTATACTCACGTCTGAATATTGGGAATGCATTGCATTCAATGCAATGATTAGAGGGTAAACACGTTTAAGTTCCGTTCATAATACAGAATAGAGAAAATGCAGAAAAAATTTTTAGTGCTGAGTTTTTTGATTTACGGTTTAACTTTTACCTCTTGTTCAGCTAAACCGGCAATTGCCGATTCTGGCAAGATAAAACCCCGCCCCGAACATGCCGTAATAGCCCAGACTCTTACCAAGGCAATAGAAGTTTATCATTACAAAAAACCAAAGCTGAATGATTCGTTATCAGCTGTAATTTTTGACCGATATTTTAAAGATCTTGATCCGAACAGAATGTATTTTCTTCAATCTGACCTGGATGAGTACAGACAATATAGAACACAATTGTCAGGTTTTCTTGAAAATGGTGATATGTCTGTTCCTTTTGCCATTTATAATAGATGGCTTGACAGACAGCACAACAGATTCAACTATATCTTAAAATTACTGACGGCAGCACCAGCTTCAACAAAAAGCGAGCAATTTCAGTTTAACAGGGAAAAACCAGGCTGGATTAAAGACAGTCTTGAATTAAATACATACTGGCAAAAACGTCTGACTTTTGATTTCCTATCATTAGAGCTTGCTCAGAAAGATCAGACTAAGAATATTGCAACATTAAAAAAGCGGTATGAAAATCTAAACAAACAACTTGGAAAAGTAAATAGTGAAGATGCATTTAAAGCATTTATGGATGCGTTTGCTTTTTCAATAGACCCGCATACCACCTATTTTAGTCCTCAGGGAAAAGAAGATTTTAATATTGATATGGCCAAGTCATTAGAAGGAATCGGAGCCTTGCTCGGAGCTGAAAATGAATACATAAAAATTTCTCAGCTGACAAAAGGCGGACCTGCTGAAAAAAGCAAAAAACTATTTCCAAATGATCGCATTATTGCCGTTGCCCAAGGTAAAACCGGTGAGTTTACTGATATTATAGGCTGGAGAACAGATGAGGCTGTTGGCCTGATCCGTGGCGCGAAGGGTACGCTGGTACGCCTTAAAATAATGTCGGCAAATGCCTCTAGTGCTACCTTGCCACATATCGTTGAATTAGTAAGGGAAAAAATCAATTTAAATGACCAGCGTGCATCAAGTGCGGTAAAAGAAATTGACCGTAATGGACGTAAATACCGCATCGGAGTTATTACACTTGGAGATTTTTACATGGATTTTGAGGCTGCTTCACGCGGGGTTAAAAACTACAACAGCACTTCCCGTGATGTTAGAAGAATACTCGATAGTTTGAAACTGGCCAAGGTTGACGGTGTAGTAATGGATCTACGCAATAATGGTGGTGGTTCATTAAAAGAGGCGATTGATCTTACCGGTTTATTTATAACTCTGGGTCCGGTAGTGCAGGTTAAGGATTTTAAAGGGGGTATAGAAGTAGATCAGGATAAAGACCCTGAAGAAGTTTATAAGGGTCCATTTGCGGTGCTGATAAATAATTTCAGCGCATCTGCATCTGAAATTTTTGCAGGAGCTATTCAGGACTATGGTCGTGGAATTATTATCGGTGAGCAGTCTTATGGTAAAGGTACAGTTCAAACGGCTTTCAGTATAAATGATATGATTCCTAATATTGATAAAAAGCTTGGGCAGTTTAATATGACTGTTTTTAAATTTTATCGTATTAACGGAAGTAGCACGCAACGTAAAGGTGTTGTGCCCGATATTTTATTTCCAAGCAAATTTCCTTCTGATAAGTTTGGCGAAAGCTCTGAGCCGTCTGCCTTGCCATGGGATATGATAAAAAGTTCTAAATATCAGCTGATGGGTAACGTTCCTGAGTTAAAATTACGTCTTAACCAGAACCATACCCTGAGAATGACAAACAATAAATTCTATCAGGAATGGCTTGATGATATTGCCGATTTTAAAGAAACGATTGCCAAGACTACAGTAGTTTTAAACATCGATAGTTTAAAATCAGCCCAGGATCTGGAAACTAAAAAAGATCTTGCCAAGTACAATACGCTGAGAGTGCTTGATGGGCTAAAGCCAATGCCAACAACACCTGCAATTATTACTGACCGCCCTGGAGTGATTACAAGGCAGCCAATCATTCTCCGTGCAAGTCAGAACCCAAGGGTGGCGATAGATCCAGAGTTACTTATAAAATTAGAGAGTTATCAAGTCATCGCCGACATGGTTGAATTTGAAAAAACCAATCCTTTTGTAATCGGGCAGATTAAAACACAAGTTCAATAAAACAAAATAGTTTTTGCATGTAGAATTTGAATTACCAGCTTCCTGCTATGGACAGCTGTTTTCTTAACCACCTAAAATGCTTGTTTTAGCCAAATAAAAATGAATCTACTTCTTTATAGAAGAAGTAGATTCATTTGTTTCCTTAACAAGCTGTTAGTATCAGCTACCTTAGAGTCAATGCTTCCTGATATTTAACAAATAGTGAATAATTGTACACCTATTCAGAAATAAACAAAAAATTTCCTTATTCTTATCAATAAAAATAGCAATACTTTCCCATGGCTAAAAGAAATTATAGCCAAAACCTAAAATTTTGAAAACTGAAGGGCCATTTTAGCAACCCGGTCTTCAATTGATTCAGTACTGAATTTCTCCCGGCCAAGACTATCAACCAGAATAGGAAAACAAAATGGGCTGGGCTTAATAATTTTTTTTACCACTAAGGTTTGGCTGCTGATTCTTTTCAATGCTTCGCGTAACCTGAATTCTTCTAATTGTAATGTTAGTGCTTCCTGGTAAGATTGCTTCAGCAGTAAATTATCAGGATCATAATCTCTGAACACATCAAACAATAAAGAGGAAGACATTTGCAGGTGTTTGTTTTTTACCAGTTTACCTGGATAGCCTGTAAACAATAAACCACCTATATGGGCAATATCACGGAAGCGACGTTTTGCCATTTCATTTGCATTCAGACTATGCTGAATATCTATAAGCAGATTATCAGTTGAAAAAAGGTCTGATCTCACGGCTTCATCAAGAGGCAAATCTTCATCGGTCAACAGTTCAAAGCCATAATCATTCATTGCGATAGAAAAGCTGGCCTTTTTGATTTTAGACAGACGGTAAGCAAATAAAGAAGCCATTCCCTCATGTACCAAACGGCCTTCAAAAGGGTAAAAAAAGAGATGATAGCCCTCTTTTGACGCTAATTTTTCAATTAAAAATTCATTGTCACGTGGAATATGTGATTGAGCAAATTGCAAATCAAAAAGGGGCTTCAGGGCCTGTATTTCGATATCCTTATGCTGCCCTGTTGCAACCTGGTCAAGTTTATGTCTTAATACTGCAGATAATTGTGATGACAGGGGCATTCGCCCACCAAGCCAGCTGGGTATAATACCTTTTTTTGCATTTGACTTTTTAACGTATGCATTTAATTCTTTTAAGTATAGAAATTCAAGACTTCGTCCTGCGAACCAGAATTTATCACCAGCCTTAAGCTTTGAAATAAAAGATTCTTCAATGCTACCAAGTACACCCCCACTCAGAAAACGTACACGCAGGGATACCTCACTGGTTATTGTACCAATATTCAATCGGTGACGCATGGCAATTCTTCGACTGTTTACTTTATAAACAGTATCTTCTATTTCGACCTTTAAGAATTCATCATATTGAGAAAGAGCCTTTCCTCCGAGTGTAATGAAATCCAATAAAGAACTAAATTCATTCTGGCTTAAATCTGCGTATGCATAGGTGCTGGTGATTTCGCGGTAAATTTCGCTGGCCGTAAATCCGGTTGAAACAGCGATTGTTACCAGATATTGAACAAGAACATCCATAGCAAGAACTATGGGATCACGGCTTTCATATACTTCTTCTTTCAATGCCTGTTTTAAAGCAGCTCCCTCGAGTAGCTCAAGGGAATGTGTTGGCACAAAATAGGCTTTTGAAACAGCACCTGGCGAGTGACCACTTCGACCTGCACGTTGCATAAAGCGAGCGACTCCTTTAGGGCTTCCTATTTGTATTATTGAGTCAACAGGCCTGAAATCAACTCCCAGATCGAGACTTGAGGTACAAACTACCAGCTTTAAAGAACCTTCATGCAGCGCCTGCTCAACCCAGCTTCTCAGACTATGATCTAAAGATCCATGATGCATGGCGATATATCCTGCATATTCTGGGTATTTATCAAGAATTGCCTGATACCAGATTTCAGATTGAGAACGAGTATTTGTAAAGATTAAGGTAGTCTTGCCGCGAGCAACAATATCCATCACTTTGGGTAAAAGACTAAGCCCAATATGCCCAGCCCAGGAATACGTTTCTATATTATCAGGAATGACAGATTCTATAATCAGCTTTTTTTTCAGCTCGGCCTTGATCATAACAGCATCGCTTTGCTTCGCCTGACTTCCCAACAGAACATGTAAGGCCTGTTCTAAATTACCAATTGTAGCACTGATGCCCCAGACTTTTAATTTTCCTGTCCTAATCGCTTTAAGCCTTGATAACCCAAGCTCAATCTGTACACCTCTTTTGGTACCGAGTAGTTCATGCCATTCATCTATGACCACTACCTGTAATCTGGAAAATAGTACTGGATAATCTTTTTGAGCCAGCATAAGATGCAAACTCTCTGGAGTGGTTAATAAAACTTCAGGTAAATTCTTTCTAAGAGCTAGCTTTTCAGAAGCCGGGGTGTCACCCGTGCGGCTTCCTATGGTAATTGGTATTGACAATTCATTGCAAACTGTCTGCATGGCGCTCTTAATATCATTGGTTAAGGCACGAAGGGGGGTAATCCAAAGCATCATCAACCCATTATTATGAGTTGATCTGTAGGTGTCGGGGTACTGGTTTATATATTCAGCCAAAAAAGGAAGAAAAAGAGCAAAAGTTTTGCCACTGCCAGTAGGGGCATTCAGCAAACCAGAATTACCTTCGAGATATGACAGTTCTATTTCACGCTGAAATTCAAATCGTTCCCAGTTGCGCCCTACGAACCAGTCATGAATGATTTTTTGCCCTGCAGATTGTTTTTTATTTTCCGTTAACAGATGCTGTTGAAAGATAGTTTAGCCTTCCTCCGCTGTAAAAATAGCGAGTGAAATACGGATCATCAAGACTACTAATTCTGACACCCTTAGAAGTTGATGAATGAACAAACTTGTTACCTCCAAGATAGATTCCCATATGGGAAATTGAATGGCTGCGAATTTTAAAAAATACCAGATCGCCTTCTTTCAGTTCATTACGTTCAAGAGGGTGCACCTGTTGAAAAATTTCCCTGCAATTCGAGCCTAATGGTATATTATAAACTGAACTATAAACTTTTCCTGCGAATCGGGAACAATCAATGCCCCAATGAGAATCTCCACCAAGACGGTATGGCGCCCCTATCCAATTTTCAACAAGATGATATAAACGAATATCAGCCGAAGTATCAACAGGGATATTAAAAACTTTACTAAAATAGAGATGTCCTAAGGTATCCGGATCTTCAACAATATTATTTTCAGTCTGAAAATTAGCAGGATCTACTACCATATAGTGATGATAGACATGATGTGAAGCCATATGGTGTCTTGATCCAGTATGGTGTCTGACGTTCGCATGATGCGCCGAAATTGAATTAGAATGATGGCCTCTTGCTCCTTGATGGGCTTTATGACTTTTTCGCTGTGTAGCTTGTACACCTTGCAGGCTGCAAATACAGCATGACATGATGAACAGAATCTCCAGTAATTTCTTCATATTTTTTATCCTACGGTGGCAAATGTATCTTAGAGGGTACATTATGCCAAACCTTTTTTACATTTTAATCAAATCTTAACGTGTGGTTTTCTAACTCAAAACCCAATATATAGTTTTTTAACGGTAGACGTTGTTTTTAGTTGCATCACAATGCAACGATCTGATCACATTTTCTTGTAAGGAAACCATTTTTATTGATATTTTTGCTTCCCGTACCCTAAAGGATATTTTCGATGAGTTCTGTAAAGATAGAGAAAGACACGCGCACAAGTAAAAATGGAGTCGCAGCCACTAAAGGAAGAGATATTGAAAAAGTTTCAGATAGCCAATTAAAACATCTGACTGCCCAGGTAACAACATATAAACCGATTACCAAAGAAACATATCTGTACTGGTATGAATTAATGGTCTTAATGCGTCGGTTTGAGGAGCGTGCGGGTCAGTTATATGGTCAGCAGAAAATCAGAGGCTTTTGTCATTTATATATTGGACAAGAGGCTGTAGTTGCAGGAGCCATGTCAGTAATCAGACACGAAGATGGTATGATCACTGCTTACAGAGATCATGCGCACGCACTTGCTAAAGGTGTTTCTGCTAATGCCGTCATGGCTGAATTATTTGCCAAAGCAACAGGCTGTTCAAAAGGAAAAGGGGGTTCAATGCATATGTTTTCTAAAGAGCACCATTTTTATGGTGGTCATGGGATTGTAGGTGGACAAATACCTCTTGGTGCAGGTATCGCATTTGCAGAGAAATATAAAGGCACAGATAATATCTCTGTGTGTTATATGGGTGATGGAGCTGTTCGTCAGGGGGCTTTTAATGAAACCCTTAACATGGCCATGCTTTGGAAACTCCCTGTGATTTTTGTCTGTGAAAATAATGGTTATGCCATGGGCACTTCTGTTGCCAGAACGACCAATGTGACCGAAATTTATAAATTGGGAAGTGGTTTTGATATGCCATCTTTTCCTGTAGACGGGATGAGCTGTGTTGCCGTTCACGAGGCAATGGCGATTGCAACAGAAAGAGCAAGAAAAGGCGAAGGCCCTACGTTCCTTGATATGCAAACTTACCGTTTCAAGGGACATTCAATGTCAGATCCTGCTAAATATCGGTCTAAAGAAGAGGTTGATGAGTTTAAGGGCAAGGATCCGATCGAACAGGTTCTTAAAGTTATTGTTGATAATAATTATGCTGACCAGGCTTGGATCGATAATGTCACAACCAAGGTAAAAGAAGTTGTAGAAGCCTCTGTTTTATTTGCAGAAGAGTCTCCTTATCCAGAGCCATCTGAACTTTATACAGATGTATATGTTCAAAAAGACTATCCATACATTGTTGATTGATCCGGTATTTTTAATAAATCGTAAATTTTTTCCCCTAGTAATATGGCCGAAGTAGTTAAAATGCCAAAAATGAGTGATACCATGACTGATGGTGTTCTGGCAAAATGGCATAAAAAAGTTGGCGATCAGGTAAAGACTGGTGACCTGGTTGCAGAAATTGAAACAGATAAAGCCACAATGGACTTTGAATCATTTCAAGAAGGGGTCTTATTATACATTGGCCCAAAAGAAGGAGAATCAGTACCTGTAGATGGTATCATCGCAATTTTGGGAAAATCAGGAGAGGATTTCAATTTATTATTGAATGGTTCGGCTCCTGTGGCTGAACCTGTTGCGGCATCATCTTCTATCCCTGAACCCATTGCCACATCAACTCCTGTAGCTGCACCAGTTGCGGCTAGTGCTTTTGTTGCTTCATCAACTCCTGTGGCTGCACCAGTTGCGGCTAGTGCTATTGTTGCTTCACCAGCACCTGTGGCAGTATCAGTTTCTAGTTCGGCACTTGTTGCTTCACCAGCACCTGTGGCAGTATCAGTTTCTAGTTCGGCACCTGTTGTATCAGCAACTGATAGAATTAAAGCATCCCCACTTGCCAGAAAGCTTGCTGAAGAAAAAGGGATTGATCTCGCTTTTGTAAATGGCAGTACTGAAAATGGTAGAATTGTAAAAAAAGATATTGAGTCGTATTTACCACCGATTGTGGCAAGTGCCATTTCAACCCCTGCTGCAAGCATAGTAGCTCCAGCAGGATCTTATGAAGATGTTCCGGTTTCTCAGATGCGTAAGGTGATTGCCAAACGTCTATCAGAAAGTCTGTTCACCGCTCCTCATTTTTACCTGACCATGTCAATCAGAATGGATAAAGCGATGGAATTGCGCAAACAACTGAACGAAGTAGCCACGGTAAAAATTTCTTTCAATGACATGGTATTAAAAGCCGTTGCCATTGCCATTAAATCTAATCCAAAGGTTAATTCGAGTTGGTTAGGTGACAAGATACGTTATAATCATGCTGTAAATATTGGAGTAGCTGTAGCCGTTGAAGAAGGCCTGCTTGTTCCAGTTGTACGTAATGCAGATTCAAAATCATTGTCTCAGATTTCAACTGAAGTAAAAGAATTTGCCCAGAAAGCAAAGGACAAGAAGTTGCAGCCCTCTGATTGGGAAGGCAGTACATTCACAATTTCTAATCTGGGTATGTATGGCATAGATGAATTTACAGCCATAATTAATACGCCTGATGCCTGTATTCTGGCAATCGGTGGCATTCAGGCGGTACCAGTAGTAGATAGCGGACAGGTTGTTCCAGGTAATATCATGAAACTAACGTTGTCATGTGATCACCGTGTTGTAGATGGTGCGATCGGTTCAGCATTTCTTCAGACAATGAAAGAATTACTCGAAACACCTTTTAAAATTCTGATCTGATAATTGGATGTTAACACAGGTGTCGAAAAGAGTGCATGATTCCGGGGTGTTTGAAACCGGGAGTGAGCCCCTGTTATTAAATGCCAGGTAACCGATCGATGAATGTCGTAAATGCTTTTTCATCGGTTGGTTTTAGATTGATGTGATTGTCTAAAACTATACCGCTGGCATCGATCAAAATATATTGAGGAAGGGTATAGCTAAAGAAGCTATGCCCTTCTTTCATTTTAGTCTGTAATAGATAATAGCAAAGTGCAGGTTGCATTGCATCAGCATGCACCTCAACTCCCTGTAAATTATGCTGGCCGTAGTAGTGTTGCCATGCTTCGATATTTTTGTCAACTGAAATATTCATAAACAGCATATTTTTATTTCTGTGGTCATCTCTGATCTTTTTCCAGGCATCCATTTCTTTTAGGCAAGTGTTCATAGCTGATGACCATACTTGTATCAGTACATATTTGCCACGCAGCGACGAAAGTGAGACTGTCAGTCCATTTATATCATGTGCGATGATATCAGGAGCTTTTTTACCAATTGATACGGTATCAGGATTATATAAATCTTTAACCGACCGAACGCGAAGGTGCTGCCCCAAACTTGGCGTAGAGACATACAGTATTAATAGCAAGGCAATGTGGGAAAATAATTTTTGTGTGTTATTCATAGATTTATGCGCTATCAAAACGGATTTCTCCTGAAAAGAGTACTTTAGTTCTAATCCTTTTTTGAAAAAAAAAAATTTGAAGGTACATTGCCGACAAAACTAATTTTATGGAAATAACTGGAAAAGTACATGAAGTTTCGGAGATTATGGAAATCAAAGAAGGCTTTAAGAAGAGAGAGCTAATAGTAGAATATGTATCAGAAGGATCACAATATTCAGATTTTTTAAAATTTGAAGCCATACAAGATAAGGTATCTCTATTTGATAAGTTAAAAGTAGGAGATGAAATCGAGGTAGCCTTTAACTTAAGAGGACGTGCCTGGACTGATAAAGCGGGTAAAGTATCTTACTTTAACTCAATGCTTGCCTGGAGAATCAGACCACTTGGCAACATGAAACCTGCTGCTCAGGTTGATAATGAACAATGGGGAAACACCACTGCTGTGCCAGGTACTCCTGAGAATGATGAGATGAGTGATGATTTGCCTTTTTAATTTAAATAGCCCTGCTTTTAATTAAACCAAATGCATATAACCGATGATTCCATTGACGTTCAAAAAATTGAACGAGATCTGGCATTTCTTTTAACCTGTCTGTCAGAAATTCTGATAGAAACAGGACAGGCTGAACTTGCAGCCATACTTGCCAATCAGGAATCTATCGTTGTATCAAACCTGAAAACAGCACAACTTTATTCTATCGTATTCCAGCTAAATAATATGGTTGAAGAGAATGCTGCCACCCAATTCAGGCGAAAGCAAGAATCATTGCATGGGTTAAACTATATAGCAGGGTTATGGGGTAGAAATTTGCTTGAATTAAAGAAGATGGGGCTTTCAGGTGAAACTATTGCTGCCGGACTGTCATATATTCATATTGAGCCGGTAGTCACAGCTCACCCCACAGAAGCTAAGCGGCAAACCGTTCTAGATCACCTTCGTCAGCTCTATCTCTCGCTTGCCAAGCTTGAGAATACTGTTTGGACCCCCCAGGAAAAGCAAGCCATCAGAGATGAGATTAAAGTCGGCATGGAAAGACTCTGGTATACGAATGAGGTTTTTTTGGAAAAACCCAAAGTAAGTGATGAGCTTAGAAATGTCATGCATTACCTTGGCAATGTATTTCCTGAGGTAGTACCTATTCTTGATCGCAGGCTAAGAGAAGCCTGGAAAGAAAATGGTTTTGACCCATCACTCTTAAAAGGAATTAATAACCTGCCCAGAATCAGCTTCGGAAACTGGGTTGGAGGAGATCGTGACGGGCATTCACTTGTTACCGCCGATGTCACGGCCGACGCATTGAAAACGCTTCGCAAAACTGCCCTCAATCTGATCAGGGCAGATATATTCATTTTGCTCAACAGACTAAGCATTTCTGACCTGTATCATGAGGTGCCAGAATCTTTACGTACCTGGATTGTAAATTCTACGGTCTTGGTGGGTAATGATGCTGAACGAATTTCTATGCGCAATAAAAGTGAACCCTGGCGTCAAGCTTTTCGCCTGATGTACCTCCGGATTCCTCTGACTAATGCTGGCGAACTTGCCGATCAATCGGTATCTGCTCCCGACCGGTACTATAAAAATTCGCTTGAACTATTAGTTGATTTGAAAATTATTCATGGTAGTCTTATTGAAACCAAACTGGTACGTATCGCAGAGGGAGATCTCGAACCAATTATCAGAAAAGTACAGTGCTTCGGCTTCCATCTTGCCAAGGTCGACATCAGGCAGAACAGTGCATTTCATGATAAGGCACTTGTCCAATTAATGAATGCTGCAGGGCTTGATGGCAATGAGTTTTTAACCTGGAATGTTAGCCAGCGCCTGAGGTTTATGCAGGAAGAGTTGCTTCATGACAGACCGTTTGCCAGGGCCGAAAGTAGTGTAGGTATTGAAGCTGATGCCGTTCTTTCGTGCTACAGGGTACTAGCCACGCATATAAAAAATTACGGATCGGAAGGCATTGGTTCGCTGATCATTAGTATGACCCGTGATTTAAGTGATATGCTGATGGTATATCTTCTGGCACGTGAAGCAGGACTTGTGATTCGGGAACAAGAAGGTATGGTTTGTACCATTCCGGTTGTTCCTCTTTTTGAAACAATCGCTGATTTACGGGTTAGTCCAGTAATCATGGAAGACTTTCTCAACCACCCTATCACGCGTAGTAGCCAGGCCTGGTTTGACCGTAAAGGCCGGGAAGATAAAAAACTGCAGCAGGTCATGATTGGCTATAGTGACAGCAATAAAGATGGAGGTATTTTTGCCAGTCTCTGGGAACTTAACAGGGCACAAAAAGCATTGGTAAAAACGGCTTCAGGTCATGATTTGAGAATTGGGTTTTTTCATGGACGTGGAGGAACTGTCAGCAGAGGGGCTGGCCCAACCAATCGTTTTATTAATGCCCAGCCTTATGGTTCTTTGCAGGGGTACTTTAGGCTAACAGAACAAGGAGAAACTATTTCTCAAAAATATGCAAATAAGCTAACCAATGCCTATAATATGGAATTGCTACTTGCCGGAGTGGCCGGAACTACCATCGGCCAACAACATCAGCTGCCTGTAGCGGATGATCTTGCAGAGATCATGGATTTTATCGCCCAATCGAGTAGAACCTTTTATGAAAACCTGATTAAATCAGATGGATTTCTTGATTTTTTTGGACAGGCTACCCCGATTGATGTAATTGAATCGAGTAGGATAGGATCAAGACCAGCAAGGCGCACGGGTTCGCGTACGCTTGAAGATTTGCGTGCAATACCCTGGGTATTTAGCTGGAGCCAGTCACGATTTTTCATTTCAGGCTGGTATGGCGTAGGGTATGCTTTTGAGCAACTAAAGAATGAGCAACCTGAAAATTATCTGAGGCTCATGAAAGCAGTACTGGTTTATACCCCGTTAAGATATATACTAACTAATATTGCTTCAAGTATTCTGGTGGCAGACAAAGAAATCATGCATCTGTATGCTTCACTGGTTGAAAATGACCATATCAGAAAGAAGTTCCTTGACCTCATTACCGGAGAACTTGACCGTTCAAGAAATCTGCTAGAATCAATCTATAAAGAAACGCTGGAAGAAAGGCGTCCCCGTACTGCCAGAATGCTTGATATCAGAAAAGGGAAGCTACAAAAACTACATAAAATGCAGGTTGTGGCATCAAAGAATGGCGTCAATTGAAAGCTGAAGGGCAAATGTCTGCAGCAGATATAAAGTTAACTGAATTATTGCTGGTCGTAAATGCGATTGCATCGGGTTTACGCACGACAGGGTAAAAAAAAAGAGAATAATATGTTAGGGCTTAAACTTAAAACTGACCCACGATGGGTTAAGATTGCCGAAAGCAATGTTTCTGAAATTTTAACTGACCATGCTTGGTGCGAGCAAAAAGCGGCGACAAATGCGATAACACTTATTGTTCACAATCCGGCGATACCTGAGCTGGTAACTGAACTGATTAAGCTGGCACGTGAAGAAATGGATCATTTTAATCAGGTGCATGAGTTCATCATAAAACGGGGATATATTCTAGGAAAAGAACGGAAAGATGATTACGTAAATAAGCTGATGGCAATTACCCGAAAGGGCTTTTCTCATGAAATACAGCTACTTGACAAGCTTTTATTTTCAGCATTAATTGAGGCCAGAAGCTGCGAACGGTTTAGGGTTCTATCTCTGAATATTGAAGATCAGGAACTTGCCAGCTTTTATCACGAACTAATGATCAGCGAAGCTGGACATTATACCCTGTACCTGAGCCTTGCCCGCAAATACTGTGCTGGTCAGGATGTAGACGCCCGATGGAACGAGTATTTAGACTTTGAAGGTAACCTGATTGAATCATATGGCAAGAGCGAACAAATTCACGGCTAAGTTTCTTTAAATTTGTATTCAGCAATTTCTATATTATGGAATCAAAGAGGCAGGCAAAATTTGCAAGAGTTATACAGAAAGAGCTGGGCGAGATTTTTCAACGCGATGCGGCAGCGATGCTACCAGGCATACTGATTACCATAACAAAGGTAAGGGTGACATCTGATTTATCATTGGCACGTACGTATATCAGCTTTTTTAATTCACCAGAATCAACTACTTCACTCAATACGATCAGGGCACAATCACGGGAAATCAGGTATAAACTGGGAACCAGAATTAAAGACCAGGTTAGGGCTATTCCTGCCCTTGAGTTTTATGTTGATGATACCAATGAATATTCTGAACGTATAGATAAAATTTTTGATAAAATAAATCTCAACAACCTAAATCCGGCACGTGCCGAGGATGGCGATGAAATAGCAGACTAATAATCAATTAAATATATTTTCACCAGGCTTTAGTTCCTGATTAATCAGACGGGCTTTTAAAAAGTTAATCTCCGCATTCTTTCCAGTTCTGGTATAAATATCGATAAGGGTTATCGCTGAAGTGTAATCATATGGGTTATTGTCAAGAGCAGATTTGAAACTTATTATAGCCGATTTATCATTTTTAAGTCTAAGATAAATAAGGCCCTGACATTGGTAATAAAAACTTCTGGGTTCTGGCTCCATTGGTACAGGAAGCTGGTTCAGGTACAAAAGTGCTTGTGCGGCTTTTCCAGCACCAAGCATTGCCCGGGAATACCAGATGCTGCTATCAAGTGGTTTTGCCAGGGCTGTATACCATATTTGTGCCTTTGATATATTTCCGGCAGCGGCCTCATAAACGCAAAGATGTGCCAGCAAAATGGTATTTGAGTTTTTCTTTTTCAGATTTTCTATGCCCATAGGTTCAAGCGTTTCAATAGCAGTTAAAAAATTCTTATTCGCAGCATATGCTTCTGCCAGCCTGATTAACGTACTTGAGACTGGCATATCTCTGGCCTGACGGGTGAGTGCCGGCAAACCTTCTGCATAACCCAGTAAACATTTCAATAAGACTGCTTTTGTCTGAATTTCCAGTTTGGCATCACGCAGATAGGTTGAAATTGTGGGTGCATGAGCAGTATATTCAAGTGCAGAATTTATGGCAAGAGGGTACTTACAATTTAAGACTAGAAAATCTACATAAGCATTAGCCAGATTTGCTTTGAGCTGTAGGTCTTTTTCGACAGATAAGGCTTTTAGCAACCAGGTATTTTGCAAATCAAAGCCCTGGGACTGTTCAAGCAGGCCATCTTCGAAGAGCGCCCTGTTAAGGGTAGCATTGCCAGTATATACCGGGGCATAATCAGTGTTTAAATTTTCAGCATTCCGTAAAATAGTTTCTGCGGTTGTATAATCTTTTTGCTGTATGGCAAAGTTTGCCTTGCTGATTAATAGTGGAAGGTAACTGGCATTATAGGCAATAGCTTTGTTGAGTGCATCTTTAATTTTTGTCTTGCCGGGTACAGGTTTATTTAATTCTTCCTGTACAATGTTGGCATAAACCTGAGCGTAATTATCTTTTAATAACTGGGCATTGCTTTCTGATGCAGCTGAAAGGTTGACAAGGGAATCGATAAAACCATAGGCTTTAGGATCTTTGGCCTTAAGTTCAGCGCGGGTATTCATCGATTTATAATCAAGCGGATGTACTTTAACCGCATCAAAAAAGCTTTCATATGCCTGGGCAAAATATTCATCTTCATTATTTGAAGCATAATAATCAAGGGTAGCCTTATTCTTCATAGCCGCATAATACAGACTTCTGATTCGGCGCTGCTGCTGCTCTGTGAGAACATCATGATGAAAAAGATGAGTAAACTCATGCAAGAGCACATTTCTTTCACGATAACCTCCTGCAAGCAGGTATTCAATACCAACTGCCCCACTTCCTACTCCGCGAATATCCATCCATTGGCGGTTATCGAAGGTTATACCAGTATTAAAATAAGGTTCGTTTAGACTTTCAGCCAAGGTATGGTGCAGGGGAATTATAGTGAATATTCGTTTTTCCAAAGCTAGTAATGGCAAATATGCAGTTGATGCATGCATCTCTGACCATACCATAGCAGGAACCAGTTTTCCAGGATAATAATCAACCCCGGTAAATACTCTCGTGAAATCTGGTGATACTTTAATATTCGTTAAAAGATGTTGTTTGATAGAATCTGAGAAATATAAAAAAGCAAGTCTTTCTGCGTTCAGTACAGATGCCAGGCCATTATGGGCCATTCCTGATAAGGGAGAAATACGAACTGCTGTCCTGAAATCAGTTCTTGCAGAATCAAGGGCATGGGTCTTATCAGCTTCTGTTTTAAAAAGTGAAGAAGCAAGATACCATGCTGACCCAGCATAAATATATGGAAGAGAGCTAATTGGGTATGAAGTTTTAAGGCTAGAACAAAGAGCAATCGCTGTTGTAATCTTACCACTTGAAATCAAGGGATCAAAGGTTTTTAATGCTTCAATGATAACCGGATTATTAATTGCTGTATAATCTGAGAACCTGGCATTGGTATAGCCATTACCGAGATGCCAGTGGATGAGGTAATAAAGTGGATTTATCTCAAGAGCGAAATTCCATTGATCCTGCATATCGCCTAACAAGGCCTTCTGCCCTTTTCTCCAAAGCAGATACCCATAGAAGTAACGGCAATCAACATTTAGCGGCGCAAGCATGATAGCTTTCTTAAGAATTGGCTCAGCCCCCTCACCCAGTTTAGTTGAAAATAGTACCTTTACTTCAAGCAGAAACCCCTCAGCTTGCATGGGAAATGTGGTTTGTAGTAAGCTTGCCAAAGCTGTAGCCTTAACATAATTTTTTTCAAGCAAGTAGATGGTTCCTAATGCTTCGGCTGCCTGAATGTTTTTATCATTTCTCTTGATCAGGTCGGCTGCCATGATTTCAGCATCTGGCAATTTCCATTTTTGTACGAGTAATTGTGTTTTAAGTAAAAGGGCCGATTGGTTTGAACGACTATGGGCCAATACTTCGTCAACAATCAGTTCAGCCTCGTTAAATCTGCTTTGCAGGATCAAATACCTGGCCTCGAGTAAACTTTTCTCATGACCTGGTCTTTCTTTTGACAGTAATGCTTCAGCTTCGGTCCAGAGACCCAGATCAAGAAGCTTATCAATCTTTTCATCGGCTCTTTTAAGGGCTAGTACCTGGGTACGGGCTGTTTTTAGTAACAGGTGTGCTGACCCAAGATCAAGAGAATTCTGCCCGTAGCCATATAAGAATGAAAACAGAAAAAAAGAACCAGCAATAAATATTTTAGAGAAAACTGACATATCCTTGATGGGTAAACGGCTTATTTAATAAGCTGTCGTTGAAATTAAGTGAATTAAATTAAAAATGATGGTCGGTAAACTGTCTAAATATATTTTCTTTCATAAAAAATATTGATTTTACCAATTTAGATTTAATTTTAAGAGATCTACTAATCAACTTCTTTATGGGTTTAGGAACCAGCGGTGAACAAGCAACGTTGAAAAAAGGCCAAACAACAATGCAATCATATAGAATCCCCTTCATTCTCGTTACTTCTCTTTTTTTTTTATGGGGTTTGGCAAATAGCCTGAATGGAATTCTTGTTCATCATTTTCAAACCGCATTAGATTTAACCCGAACACAGGTCTCTTTTATTGATTCGGCATTTTATATAGGATATTTTGTAATGGCATTGCCAGCAGGTTATATGCTTAAACGTATAGGATATAAGAAAGGAATCATATTTGGTCTACTTCTCTATGCATTTGGAGCTTTTCTTTTTTATCCGGCGTCTAATATGCGGGTATATGGGTTTTTTCTTTTCGCACTTTTCGTCATTGCTTGTGGTGTAGCTGTTCTTGAAACAGCGGCCAACCCATATATAACTGTTTTAGGCCCACCTGAAACATCTGTAAACAGATTAAATGTGAGTCAGTCTTTTAATGGAATCAGTCTTGTTCTGGGCCCTCTGATAGGTAGTTTATTTATTTTTTCTGCAAAAGAAAATACCCAGGCAACATTAGCAGCAATGCCCCATGCCCAGTCTGAAGCAATCCGTATTGCTGAGGCCCATTCTGTTCAGATGCCATATGTAGGTATCGGATTGATTGTTTTATTCTTTGCCGTGCTCTTTATGATTGTAAAAATGCCAGAAATTGAGTCAAATGACGTTGACCCAATGCATCTTGAAAAAGGAAGTATCTGGGACCTGTTCAAGCATAAGCACCTTGTACTGGGTATGGTTGCCCAATTTTTAGATGTAGGTGCCCAGGCATCTCTCTGGTCTTATTTTACAGACATAAAAATCGCATTTGCCCCGAATTCTGATTGGGCCATTGTACGATACCTTTATCATATTTCTGAACATGCTTCAGCCAGTCAGGTTGCAGCTTATCATTTTTCATTTGCCTTTGTGCTGTTTATGCTTGGCCGATTTGTAGGTGTTTTTTTAATGAGCAGAATCAAGCCAAATATTGTCCTGGCTTTTTATGCTCTGGCTGCAGTTATATTAACTGCGTATGGCATGACAGGAAACGGTTTAGGGGCGGTTATTGCAATTATGTTTGTCTTTTTCTTTCATTCAATCATGTTCCCGACAATTTTTGCCCTTGCAACAAAAAACCTTGGTTCTCAGGTTAAACTAGGTTCTTCCCTGATCATTATGTCGATAGTTGGTGGCGCTATATGTCCGATTCTAACTGGTTATATTTCAACACAATTTAAACATAATGGCTTTAATGGGCTGAATATTGCGCTTATTGTGCCACTGATCTGCTTTTCATATATCACGTATTATGCAATCAGCGGGTATAGGGTTCAGGGCGTAAATGAAACGGCCAAAGCGGTTTAAAACGCAAAAATATATGTCTGTACGCGTTGTTCTGCTATTTGTTCTTACGTTATTTTGTCTGGGAGCTTGCACGTCACCTGTAAAAAACAGGCTGTCACTAAATGATGCGCATAAAATCTTGCTGGGAAAGAAAAATCCCGATGACAGTCTGTCGTTTTGGGACTACCGGAAATTAGATTCAGTAAATACACTAGTGGGCATTTATACAAATGCAAGGAACTCGCGCATTCAAATTTATACCATCAGTGCGGTGGCTGGTTTGCGAGCGCTTCATATTGATTCGCTTCCAGGGGCCACCCGACTAACAAAGTCAGAATGGGTTTCACTAAACCGGCGTACTTTGCTTGCTATTGACTACCTGGCTCAGGGTCAATCCTTTGGTAATAGAAAAGCCACCTTTAATTTGTTTGATCCTGCAACTGGCTCTTTGTTTACACTGGCGTACAGCTATACGTATAAAGGAAATAACATAAAGGGCGAATTTGATAAGGCAGAACTTGAAAGCCTTCATAAATTTCCTCAAGAACTTGCCTATTTGCAGAAAGAAGCAGGCATGTCAGAACTGATTCCATCGGCAGATAAAATCAACAGACGACCAAGTGCCGATTCTGCCTTAAAGAAATGGGCGATGCTCAATGAGGGTGTTTATGATGCCCTTGATGACAAGACTACGAAAAGCATGCACCTGAATGTTGAGGAATACAATTCAGATATCAGCCCAAGGCTTGAAGACTATAATAATGATACACTTGCATTTAGATCGAACACATTTTTAGCTGAAAATGGTGATTTTAAGGTTGTTTCTCAAGTTTCAGGGCCAGTTTATGTATCAAACAAGAGAACAAATAAGTCATTTATTATCTGGGCTCCCCCACAAAACCTTCATTGGATAAATAAACTGCGATTCAGTCGTCCAGGTATATTAGTTTTAACCCCGGCTGCTCAGGATACAGGGCAGGATCAGGTCACCTTGCAGGTAAATATTTCCCAGAAGACTATTGAAAAAATAACACAGTCGAAAGTCGCTGTGAAAAAAGTATCTGTGAAACCCCGGATAAACAATAAATCGCATTCCCGCGTATTATTAAAAACCCATCCTCGCAAAAAAACTAAATTAAAACCGGCTGCTCATACGCATCGGAGTAAACAAGCAAAAAAAAAATTGCGGAAGCACCAAAACTGATTTTTATGAAAAAGGAACTTAATGTTAGATTAAAACTGTGGGCAGTAACTGGAACTATTTTACTAGGCTTTATTGCAGTGTTCATATTCAGTTCTGCTGGTGTGAAACAAACTGCAAACCAAGGGCCAGGCAGTGCAGACAGTATTATATATTACCAGAATATGAAAGGGCCATTGCTCGGGTATGCTACCGGTTCTGGGGTAAAACTCATTAAACAGAATGGATTGTATTTTAAGGACCTGAATAAAGACGGTAAGCTTGATAAATATGAAGACTGGAGACTTCCACTTGATCAGCGGATCAAAGACCTGGTAAGCAAGCTTTCTATCGAGCAGCTTTCGGGCTTGATGCTCTATAGTTTGCATCAGGCCATTCCAGGGAAAGTGCTGGTTGCAACCTATAGTGGCAAGCCATTTCCTGAGAGTCGGGCTGAACCATCAGACCTTTCTGACCAGCAAAAACTATTTTTACAGAAAGATAATATTCGCCATGTTCTGATCACAGCTGTCAGTTCTCCTTCGGATGCAGCTTTATGGAATAATAAAGCTCAGGCATTTGTTGAAGGCCTTGGTATGGGTATACCTGTAAATACTAGCTCAGACCCCAGGCACAGTGTTGATGTTGGTGCCGAATATACAGCTGGTGCCGGAGGAGAGATATCACAATGGCCTGACCCACTAGGGCTGGCAGCAACTTTTGACCCCGGGTTGGTTGAGAATTTCGGACATATTGCAGCTCAGGAATATCGGGCTATGGGAATATCAACAGCCCTGTCGCCACAGATTGATCTGGGTACCGAACCTCGCTGGGTACGCATAAATGGCACTTTTGGTGAAGATCCTCAGTTATCAACTGATATGGCCCGGGCTTATGTCGATGGTTTTCAAACATCTTATGGTAAAGATGAAATTGCTGGAGGCTGGGGCTACGGCAGTGTAAATGCCATGATCAAACACTGGCCTGGTGGAGGACCTGAAGAAGGTGGGCGAGATGCACATTATGCCTATGGAAAGTATGCCGTTTACCCAGGTAATAATTTTGACGAGCACCTGCTTCCCTTTATTCAGGGCGGTATGAGGCTTAATCACAAGACAAGGACTGCATCAGCGCTAATGCCTTATTATACAGTCTCATATGGTATTGACACCAAAAATGGGCAAAATGCAGGTAATAGTTATAGCTCATACCTGATTGGCGATCAGCTTCGGGATAAATATGGCTTTAATGGAGTAGTTTGTACTGACTGGCAGGTAACTGCAGATGAGGGAAAGGGGCCTGATGATTTTAAAGGTAAATCATGGGGTATGGAAACCGCCTCTGTTATTGACAGGCATATAAAGGCAATTAATGCTGGAGTAGATCAGTTTGGTGGTAATAATGATGCGGCTCCTGTAATTGCCTCTTATAATAGGCTGGTTATGAGCGAAGGAGAATTAACTGCCCGTGCCCGCTTCGAGCTTTCTGCGAGTCGTCTGCTACGAAATATCATGCAACTCGGGTTATTTGAAAATCCCTACCTGAAAATTAAAAAAACAATTGAAACTGTGGGTAATCCAGCTTTTATGACTGCAGGTTACCTGGCTCAGCTTAAATCAATTGTTCTCCTGAAAAACAAAGGGAATGTGCTACCCATAAAAACGGGAAGTGTTGTTTATATACCCAAATCATATTCGTCAGCAAGAAAAGATTTTTTTAACAAGAATATCCCTGAAAAATATTCTGATCCGGTACAGGCAGATTTATTGGCCAAATTTTTTAAAGTTACTGATGATCCAAATAAAGCTGATTTTGCTCTTGTATTCGTATCAGGACCGGTGACAGGAACAGGATATGATCGAAACGATTTAAGACTGGGAGGTAATGGGTATTTGCCCATTAGTCTGCAGTATGGAACGTATAAGGCGATTTATGCCCGTGAACATAGCCTGGCTGCTGGTGACCCTGCTGAACCAGGTATTCTCAACCGGTCATATAAAGACAAATCGGTGACAGCATCAAATCTAGTCGATATAGACATTATTAAAAAAACTCGCTCTCTTATGAATGGGAAACCAGTAATTGTTTCAATTTCACTGTCAAAACCAGCAATACTTGCTGAATTCGAAGAAAATGCAGATGCAATCATTGTCAGCTTTGGGGTTAAAAACCAAGCCGTACTGGCAATCGTGAGTGGGGTTGAGCCCCAGGGTCTGTTGCCCTTTCAGCTACCTGCAAATATGAAAACTGTTGAACTTCAATATGAAGATGTGCCCCATGATATGATCTGTTACAAAGATTCAGAGGGTAGACTGTATGATTTTGGCTTTGGTTTAAACTGGAAGGGTGTAATTCATGATGCGCGTACAGATAAATACCTCAACCAGATTTCCCGCCCTAAGGTACATATCGTTGACGGGCGGCTGAGCTTAAGCTGTAATACATCGGATACCCAGATTTACTTTTCATTAAATGGAATAACCCCGGCTTTTAACGAAAAATACCTGTATAAGTCATCTGTACCCCTGATCGGTCATGGTGTGCTAATGACAATGGCCAAGAAACAGGGTGTCAATAACAGTAGTCTGGTGACAATGCGGTATTAGGTAAAGATACCGTTTCGTAATCCAGGCGTTCTAAGTCTAACCTATTCAAGTGTTTTAAACCATCCGGCCATTTCAGTACGCTGCTGGGCACTGAGTCGTGAGGCTTTATGGGCTAGTTTATAATCCCAAAGAGGCATCCAGTTATTACTGAAGGCATCCTGAATATCCTCAAGCCTATGCTGCTGCCTTCGGGCGCTATAAGTACCCCACTCAGAAAAATTCAAATGACTGCGTGCATTTTTAATATGATCTGATACTCTCCACGATAGAGGCGCCAGATCAGCATACCAGGGAAAAATACTTTCATTTGAATGGCAGTCATAACAGGCGGCTTTCAGGATGGCAAGTTTATCAACGGGCATATTTACCAGCGTTGCAAAATCCTGAGCAGGTATAATGGCCGGGCTCGTCTTATTAATCCTAAATAATTGAATCAACAAAACGAAACCAATAATTGAAAATAAGATGGTGCCCCTTTTCATATAAATCAATTTTAGAAAACTGTTATCAGGACACTTCAGACTATATTCAGATGAGTCTGGATTTTATTTCTATCTAATGGTTTAACGATGAAACCACTAACAAGCTTATAGTTCTTTGATCTTTCAGAATCTTCAGGGTAAATAGAAGAAGTTAACATAAATACCTGAGGACTACTGATTTTGAGCTCATGCATTTTATCGAGAAAAGTCCAGCCATCTAACTGTGGCATATTTATATCAAGCAAAATGAAATCAGGTAATTTTTTAGCCGACTCAATCTCAGTCTGCAAAAAGCTTAAAGCTTCAAGAGGGTTTGTAAAATCCTGAATATGACCAAGCGCCTGAAACTGCTTTAAATGACGAACAGTTACAAAATTACTTATCGCATCATCATCAACTACAAGAATGTATAATTTCTCTTCGCTCATTTAAAATTCAGGATCTATTTGTTGTCATTACCAACCAAAAAATGGAAAGATAGAAATTTAATTTATAAATTTTGACAAAGACCTCAGGCCCGGCCATTAATAATCTTGAATGAACATTTGGCAGAAGTTTTTGATTAAATGAAATCTAAGGGCTGAAATGATTGGTCTAGCACAGAGGTAGAACTTGTTTTCAGCCAGTTTTGTAAAATGGTGGCATAAACCGACCTGAAATCAGTTTTATAGATCAGATCACCACGATCAAGATGCTGTAAATCAGCAGGCTCATTTAAAATGCCTTTTTTCTTAAGAGCCCCTCCGAATAAGAGCACATTATTGGCAGTACCATGATCAGTTCCGTTGCTTGCATTTTGTTCTACCCTTCTGCCAAACTCAGAGAAAGCCATCACCAGTGTTGTATCAAGTTTGCCACTTTGCTTCAGATCGGTAATAAAGGCAGCAATACCTTCTGAAAAGGTTTCCAATACTTTTCCCTGACCGTTGAGTTGACCGACATGGGTATCAAAACCACTCAGAGAAATATAGTAAACCCTGCTTTTAAGGCCTGAATTTATGAATTGAGAAACTGACTTTAACTGTGATGCAAAGCCACTATTGGGATATGTGCCAGTAACTTTATATGTTTTTGAGGTAGTATAAATGTAGTCTGCAGACGAATAAGTCTCAATAAGGGTTTTATATAGATAGCCCAGATTGTCTTCATTCAGATGTTGGGGATGATTATCGACAATATCTTTAAAGAACGGTTCGCGGGTGGTCTGATAAAGTTGCCCTGCATTTTTTACCGCCATACCCGTTATATGCCGACCTTTCATTGCAAGAGAAAGGGCATCATCAAGTTCGATTGCCAAATAAGGTTTATCTCCTTTGGGGCAGGTAGCATCAAGATACCGGCCAAGCCAGCCAGTTGAAAGAAATTCATTTGCATTACTGGCTGTTTGCCAGATATCCATAGAACGAAAGTGTGAGCGATCAGGATTTGGGTAGCCGACAGCATTTAAAATACTCATATAACCCTGATCATATATTGGCTTGAGTGCTTGCATATTAGGGTTCAGGCCCTGGTAATCTGTTAACTTTATAACCTTACTTTCAGCAATGCCCAGGCTTGGCCTGAGTTTATAATAAATATCATCGCAATAAGGAACCAGCATATTCAGCCCATCATTACCTCCTGAAAATTGAATAATTACCAATGATTTTTCACCATCCAGCTCTGACCCCATGACCTCAAAAGGTTTAAGGAATCCGGGAACCATGAATGCACTAGAAATTAGCGCAGAATTTCGAATAAAGGCTCTTCTATTCATCTTTTTAACTTAGCTGATATTCAGGGGTTGAAATTAATTCGACAATTACGCCTTTTAAGTCAGCACGATCTGTACTCAGCATACTTCTGCGTTGTGTTTCACTCATACCTGCTGGCAATAAGTAGGTTATAAGATCTGACTGACTGATAGATTCTGGAAAAGAATTTAAAATAGCACTCCAGTCTACCACAGAGCTCATTCTTTTTTGTATCGCTGAGGGAGTCTTTTTTTGTAAGGCTATAAGAGCCTCTTCTTCAGGGTCATGTTTGCCTTGAAACTCTATAAGTCCTGAACTTAATATAACCGAAGGTATTTTCATCCTGAATAGTAGAGATGAGGTGTCAATCCATGCTTTACCACCCGCCCACCCGCTAACATTGGGTGGATTAAAAAGAGTTTGACCCAGTAATTGTTGCAGGTAGAAAAGACTCTTTGGATCGGTATATGAAATATTGAATGTCTTATTCAGGATGGCAATAAATTCAACAGGTGATTTGATTTTATTCCCGGTATTTTGTGCACTATAGAACCAGTCTGAGCTGAGAATGTGTTTTACCAGCTCTCCTGTATGATAGCTTGATTTATAATAAATATCAGCCAGATCAGTTATCTGCTGTTGATCAGGAACGTCATTTACCAGGTAAGTGTAAATTTTTGTGGCAAGAAACCGTGCAGTAGCAGGTTTGCTCAATAAGATATCAATAATATCTTCACCCGTGAAGTTACCTTTTTGACCCATAAATGTTTTAGGGCCGGCATCGTAATTTTTAACATTAAAGGTAAACTTAAAGTCTTTATCATGTTGCCATCCGGTATAAGCACGGGCTGACTCCCGAATATCATTTTCAGAATAATTTCCTCTGCCTATGGTAAACAGTTCCATGACTTCACGTGCAAAGTTTTCATTGGGGTGATTTTTTTTATTCTGCTGGTTATTCAGGAAGTCAAGCATTGCAGCAGACTTTGACACAGCAAGCAGGAGGTCCTTAAAGTTTTCAAGTGCAAAATTTCGCTGAATATTATTCAGTTCCTGCATTTGCATGGGGTTATCTACTCTGCACGCAAGGTGCCCATGCCAGAACAATGTGAGGCGCTCACGAAGTGCTGTCTCAGAGTCTGAAAAACGGGTTAGCCAGGTGACGTTAAGGTTCTGCTTTTGTTGATCTTTCTCTTTCTGAACTGCCTTTTTTTCATCACCTGTCAGTGATTTGAAATTTTCAGGATAGGTAAATTGCGCCGCTGTAATGGGCTTGTTAGCAGTAGCATTTTTAAAATGGTTTTTGACCATTTTCTCAATAGAATGATGTGCGGTTTTTTCTGCGTCAGCATAACTGCAACCAAAACCTGCACGATAATATAGATGCATGGTGTTCTGCAAACTATTGCCTGTAGTCATAACCTGAAGTATAGGTGGTCAGACGCGAATTATGGCTGATAGTTTAGCCCTGCTGGTAGTTTAATCTATCCCTTTTAATCCTAGTCAAGCATCGACATAATTTCTTCCAGGTTCAGTTCTTTCATAAATGTATCTTCAAGTTGTATGAGTGAATCGCTTAATCCCTGTTTACGTTGTTGCAGCGCCAGAATCTTTTCTTCAACAGAATTTTTAGTGATGAACTTATAGATAAAAATATTTTTGGTTTGACCAATGCGATGAGTTCTGTCTACAGCCTGCCGCTCTACAGCCGGATTCCACCAGGGGTCAAGAATAAATACATAATCTGCTTCAATCAGATTAAGGCCTACCCCGCCTGCCTTGATTGAGATCAGAAATACCTGTATTTTTTCGTTGTTTCTAAATTCATTGACAATTTCTTCCCGGTTTCTACTACCCCCGTCAAGATATGAATATGAAATCTGCTCATCTTCAAGGTGTTTTTTGAAAAGTGACAGATGACGGGTGAAGGAAGAAAACACCAATACTTTATGGCCTTCACTAATGGTATTTCCCAAAAGTTCTAGTGCATCATTAAATTTTCCAGAGTCGCCGGAATACGCAGCATCAACCATTTTAGGGTGATTTGCAATTTGCCTTAGTTTGGTTAGCCCTTGTAAAACTGAAAACTTACTTTTACGCCAGCCACCCCCGGGTATTAACTTCATGAGCTCATTTCGGTAATAGGTTTTAGTCTGTTCATAAACTTTTTCCTGCTCCTCGGACATATCACTGTAAAAGATCTGCTCAGTTTTGGGAGGCAGCTCTGAGGCTACCTGTTGTTTTGTTCTTCTGAGAATAAATGGCCTGATCAGACTTTGAAGTTTTACCAGGCTTGCAGCATCTCCTTTTTTTTCAATTGGGAGACTAAAATGCTGGGTAAAATATCCATGGCTACCCAGTAAACCCGGATTGATAAATGACATCTGAGACCATAAATCAGTGATAGAATTCTCCATGGGTGTACCACTAAGAATTAATTTATGAGCTGATTTTAATGACTTTACTGCTCTAGATATTTTTGAAAGGGGATTTTTAATTTGCTGGCTTTCATCGAGAATGATGTATTCGAAAAAATAGTCAGCAAGCTGTTCTTCGTCAAGCCTGACAATTCCATATGTTGTCAAAACCAGATCATATGCTGAAAAAAGATTGGTGGTCTTGCAGCGATCTGTACCTGTATAAACCAGTAGTTTAAGATCTGGGGTAAATTTAGCTGCTTCTGCCACCCAGTTATGAATCAATGAGGTCGGCATGACAATCAGGGAACATATAGATTTCCGCAACTCCTCTTCTTTTACTTTCTGAAGTAAAGTGAGTGTCTGAAAGGTTTTACCCAGGCCCATATCATCTGCCAGGCAGCCACCAAGATGAAATTTCCTAAGAAATGCGAGCCAGTTAAAACCAGCATGTTGATATGGCCTAAGTGTGCCCTGAATTCCCAGAGGTAAGGATACCTCTTCAATTTCAATAAAATTTGATAAAGCCCTAAGTTTGGTTTCGAAACTAACTTTTGCCAATGAATTTTCTGCAAATTCCTGCACCAGGCCGATATGGTGTTTTTTCAGTCTTAACTGTTCACCGGGTTCAGCCAAACCAAATAGATTTCCATAATCAATAAACCAGTTTTCAGGTATTACGGCTATTTCTCCCCCTGGCAGAACAAATTCTCTGATATTATTTAAGATATAATGCCTTAATGCTGTAAATGGCAAGCAATGGCTACCGAAGTAAACCAGTGCGTTTATGTCAAACCAGTCATTGTCTTCAGTAATATCAAGACGTATACTATGCTCGCCCAGAAAGTAGTTTTTACCATTTTTAGTCTGCTCAATGACAAATCCAGTTTTTTCCAGAAGTTTATAGTTGTCATTCACCCAGTCAAGTATACTGAGTTGTGAACTTATCTTAAAGTTGTTTTCTTTTGCCGCCCCATCTTTTCTTGGTAAGCCAAAAAATGATGAATCAGCGGCTTGTAAGCCTAAATCAAGTAAGTGGGTAACCATTTCATCTTCCCAGGTTTTAATTCTCCTGACCCTGAAAAAGGTATAATTATCCTCTTTTGTCTCCAGGTGTACAGAAATAGAGGCCGCCTGGGAATGAGAAAACTCGTAATCTCCATACCTGAAATTCAGGGCTAAAAAATCAGAACCGTAGGCATCAAGATTAATTTTAATTACCGCAACAGCATTGAAGGCCTTATTGATGATTTCAAAGCCCTCTGCATATACGGCATGCTTTTCGACAAGGGGCAGAATGAACTTTTTAAAGTATTCGGGTTCATTTACCCTTGGTATTTCGATGTATCTTTTATTCAGAAAGGGTAAAAGTTTTTTGCCGTCAAGCTTGGCCCCGAAATAATACAGGGTTTGGTCAAGTAGCAGCCAGGCCGGCAGATTGCTGATAATTTCTGCATTCTTAAACATAAACTCAATACGTGCTCCAAGGTATTTGATTGTAGGAAAATAGCGGGTATTTAATTCTGTACGTCTGAAATGAAATAAGATGCTTGCTGCTTCAGTCGCAAGACTTAGCGCACGCCAGCAAGGATTACCATCTTTACCCATTTCAAAAAGGTTTTTTTCCCTGAGTGATTGTAATGCCTCATTCATTTTTTTTTCAAGACGTGGTCTAAGTCTGGCATGCAGAGCCGGGTCGTCAAAGTATTTCTTAAAAAATATTGCTGGTCTGACAGGTTTGTTCAGGTGTTTACGAATGATATATTCCTGTTCGCATTCATCAAGTAGTTTGATCAGTGCTAAATCTGTCTTATCAAGAAAGGCTGAAAACTCAATGGCAGTTGTTGAAAAAAGTCGCTGATGGGTGAGTAAAAGCTGCTGATTTTCATCAAGCTGAACAATATGTGGCTCAATTAAAAATCCCAGATACTCATGGCGGCAAAGAGAATAAACAATTGCACAGGGTTTGTTGCTGTCGACTCGTAACACTGTATATACCTACATTAAATAGTTCAAAACCTCAAATGTAAGTAATGCCTGCTTAAAACATCATATAAAAATATGCCCTTCGAATACCAGTTCTGCTGGCCCCTCAAGGTAAATCGAAGTAAATGTGGCATCCTTATTTTTTTCGAATGAAACCTTAAGAAGACCTCCAAGAGTTCTGATCTCAGTTATATACAAACCAGTTTCTTTTTTCTGCTGAGCCATAGCGATAGCTACAGCAGTTACCCCTGTTCCACATGCCAGTGTCTCATTTTCAACTCCACGTTCAAAGGTTCTGACAAAGTAGGCTTCTTCTTCTCTTTGAACAAAATTGACATTTATACCCTCTTTTCTAAACAATGCATTATTGCGTATGGCCAGACCTTTGGAGTAAACATCCAGTTCTTCCAGATTGTCTACCATGCTCACATAATGAGGTGAACCTGTATCTGTAAGCCAGTAGTTTTCAATTTTTTTCAGACTTGTCACATTTTTCATCTCCAGGGAAACGGTTGAACCTGTAATTCTGGCAGTATGCATTCCGTCAGGTGCTGAAAAAACGGCATCATCGATTATAATTCCAAGCTTCCGCGCGAAGGCAACAATACATCTGCCACCATTGCCACACATACTTCCTTCGAGCCCGTCAGCATTTGCATAAAACATGTGAAAATCAAATTCTAAATCATTCTCAAGAAGAATGATGCCATCAGCGCCAATTCCGAACTTTCGATCGCAAAGCTTCTTTAGAAGGCCTGTATCACTCTTTTTTATAATGTTTTCTCTGTTATCTATCAGAATAAAATCATTTCCAGTACCTTGATATTTATAAAATATTACTTTTTCCTGTACCATATGATCCTGGCTAAAGACTATAAAAAATTAAAAAAGCCGTAGGCTGTTGCCTGGGCTATAAAACCAACACATGTAAATTTATCAGAAAAAAATCTTTTCATTCAATGCAATGAAGATTGCTGTCAAATCGTTAATATGGTATTATTTTTGTTTTGTGACATAGATAACGATAAACAGGCATTTTACAGAAACTATCGGATGTGATTAGCTGTTAAATAAACTGATCATTACAAATAAAAAATATCTCATAATTAATTATTTAACAATGAAAAAAACTGGTTTAACATTGCTTACTGCAGCCATAGGAGGTCTTATTGCAGTCGGAGGGTATAAGCTCATTGAACCTAAGCCCTTTGTTTCTTTTCAAACTGAACAGCAGAAAGTAAATTACGTGAAGGTTTCAGATCGTTCGAGCAATCTGAGTTCTTCAGGATTACCTGATTTTGTGGCTCCGGCAGCGGTTTCAACTCCTGCGGTGGTGCATATTACTACAACTTACCGGGCTTCAAAAGGCGGGGATGATGTTTCAGAAATGTTTGGTGATATGTTTGGAATGACGCCTTCACGCGGCCCTCAAAAAGCATTCGGTTCAGGTGTTATTATATCAGCAGATGGCTATATCGTAACCAATAATCACGTTATTGAAGACGCCAATAATATTGAAGTTGTTCTAGAAAATAAAAAATCTTTCAAGGCCAAACTTATCGGAACAGATCCAAACACGGATATTGCCCTGCTTAAAATAGAGGCAGAAGGGTTGCCTATACTTAAATTTGGTAATTCTGATCAGGTAAAAGTTGGTGAGTGGGTGCTTGCTGTAGGAAATCCATTTAATCTAACATCAACTGTTACTGCAGGTATCGTAAGCGCAAAGGGTAGAAGTATCGGGCTTCTTGGCAATTCTGGTGGTAATCCACACCAGCAGTTCGGACCTCAGCAAAAGCCAAAGGCTAACAGAGCTGTTGAGTCGTTCATTCAAACTGATGCAGCTGTAAACAGGGGTAATAGTGGTGGGGCTCTTGTGAATATGAATGCAGAACTGATTGGTATTAACTCAGCCATAGCGTCAGGTACGGGTAACTTTGAGGGTTATTCATTTGCAGTGCCTGTTAATCTTGTTAAAAAAGTAATTGATGACTTGCGCAATTACGGAACTGTTCAGCGGGGCTACCTTGGCATCGTTTTAGGCGAAGAGGTAACAGCTGAATTTGTAAAAGAAAAAAAATTAAAGGATCCTGACATCAGGGGTGTGTATGTAGGCGGTGTTTCTGCAGGAAGTTCTGCTGAGGCAGTTGGAATCAAGCCGGATGATATTATCACTAGCATTCAGTCCCTTCCTGTCAATTCAATTTCTGAACTTGAAGAGCAGGTTGCCCGATACAGGCCTGGCGACAAGGTTGATGTTACACTTTTAAGAAATGGCGAAACCATGAATTTTAAGGTTTTGCTCAAAAATCAGGATGGGGGTACTAAACTGGTACATAAAGAAGCATCTCCAGCTGATATCACACTATCAAGCATTGAGGCCTTGCCTCTTTCGAAGACAGAACTTGCCAAATTTGGTGTACAATCTGGTGTTAAGATCAGCCGCCTTGGTCAGGGTTTGTTAAAAGACGCTGGTTTAAAAGTTGGGTTTATCATTATCAAAATCAATGATCAGCTTATTAAGTCACCTGCTGATATTAATGATGCGCTGGCTGCCAGTACAGAAGGTCTTGGTGTTGAATTTATTGATCCAAGAGAACCAAATGTTACACAGACCTTTCAACGTAGCATTAGAAATTAAGATTTAACCTTAATTTTAGATATTGAAGAAGGGCTCATTCGTGAGCCCTTCTCCTTTATAATAAATGATAGAAGTAACGATTAAAAATGAAGTGTTAATGTTATTGCCTGAGAAGGCAATCTGGTGGAAGAGAAATTCTGCGCTTTTAGTTGCCGATATTCATCTTGGAAAATCAGGTCACTTTCGAAAAGCAGGTATTCCTGTTCCAACTAAACTGCAGGAAGAAGATCTTTCATTACTGGCAGATCTGGTTGAACGTTATCAGCCTGGGCGTCTGTATATCCTGGGTGATTTTTTTCATAGTGAACTTAATATTGACTGGTATCTGTTTCCGGTATGGCGTAAAAAATTTCCTGATCTTGAAATAGTACTTGTAAAAGGAAACCATGATATTTTGAATGATCAGGTTTTGCTTAATGCTGGGGTAATCATCGTAAAGGGATATCTTGATGTGTTCCCGTTCAGATTGGTTCATGTTCCTCCGGCAAATACAACTATTGCAGGTAGTCACTATTATCTTTCTGGGCATATTCACCCAGGCATACGATTAAAAGGAAGGGCCAGGCAAAGTCTTACAATGCCTTGTTTTTATTTTTCTGATAAGCAGGGTGTTCTACCTGCATTTGGTCGATTTACTGGCAATTCAACCATCGCTGTCAACGAAAATGATAAAATCTATCCTGTATTTTCAGGGAAGGTGATTTGTTTAAATGCTACTGACTGAAAACTATTAATTAGAACCATTCTAAATAGTTATTAAGGGCTATGAACCGGCCCGCTTTAAATAAATTTGACTGATTTAACCAAAACATCATTATATGAGTCGACTTCCCGATGCTTTTAACACATCAATCGGCCGAAAACTGGTAATGGGCCTGACAGGTCTTTTTTTAATTAGTTTTCTTTTAGTACATGTAAGCATAAATTCTTTGGTATTTGCCAATGATGGAGGCTTAAAATTTAATACTGCAGCTGATTTTATGGCAAATAATATACTTATCCGTATTATGGAAGTTGGCCTTATCGCTGGTTTCATTGTTCATATTTATCAGGCAGCGGTGCTGAGCAGAAAAAATGATCAAAGCCGACCCATTAAATATGCAGTCAGTTCGGCCGACAGCAATTCAAAATGGTATAGCCGGTCAATGGGTTTACTAGGAACTATCATACTGATCTTTCTGATTGTACATCTTGGAAACTTTTGGGTAAAATCAAGGTTTACAAATATATTGGTTGATGATAGTATCAAGCATAAAGATTTATACGCAATGATGCATGAAGTTTTTCAGCAGCCATTTATTGTAGCATTATATGTATTTGCCATGTTCTCTTTGGGCTACCATTTGCTTCATGGTTTTTCATCAGCATTTCAAACCCTGGGTATTAGCCACAAAAAATACACTCCTGTGATAAAATTTGTCGGGGTTGTTTTTTCACTTCTTGTTCCACTTGTATTTGCAGCAATGCCGCTCGCGATTTACCTGCATTTTATTAAATAGAATTTTTAACCAGCAACTCAAATGATAGAACTTGATGCAAAAATACCTGATGGTGAATTAGCCAGTAAATGGAGTAATTATAAGTCGACAGTTCACCTGGTAAATCCTTCAAACAAAAGAAATCTCGAAGTTATAGTTGTAGGCACTGGTTTAGCCGGAGCTTCTGCAGCTGCTTCCCTGGCTGAACTTGGCTATAAAGTCAAGTCATTTTGCTTTCAGGATTCTGCTCGCAGAGCGCACTCAATTGCAGCTCAGGGAGGTATAAATGCCGCAAAGAATTACCAGAATGATGGAGATAGTGTTTATCGCCTGTTTTACGATACAATTAAGGGAGGTGACTACCGTTCAAGAGAGGAAAATGTTTATCGCCTTGCAGAAACCAGCACCCAGATTATCGATCAATGTGTAGCTCAGGGTGTACCTTTTGCCCGTGAATATGGGGGCTTGCTGAGTAACCGTTCATTTGGCGGAGTTCAGGTACAACGTACTTTTTATGCGGCCGGCCAAACCGGACAACAACTTTTGCTTGGTGCTTATAGCTCATTACAGCGTCAGGTTTCTTTAGGACAGATTGATGTTTATGCGCGTCATGAAATGCTTGATGTGGTCATGATAGATGGTAAAGCAAGAGGTATCATTGCCAGAAATCTAAATACTGGAGAACTAGAGCGCCATTTTGGTCATGCTGTCTTACTCTGCACTGGGGGTTATGGTAATGTTTTTTACCTCTCGACCAATGCCATGGGTTCTAATGTCACCGCAACCTGGAAAGCACATAAAAAAGGAGCATTTTTCGGTAATCCCTGTTTTACACAGATTCATCCAACCTGTATTCCGGTGAGCGGTGACTATCAGTCAAAGTTAACGCTTATGTCTGAATCATTACGTAATGATGGAAGAATCTGGGTGCCCCTCAGGCAGAACGATATACGTAAGGCTAGTGATATTCCTGAAAATGAACGCGATTATTATCTTGAACGCCGTTACCCTACCTTTGGCAATCTTGTACCCCGAGATGTTGCATCAAGAGCTGCAAAGGAGCGTTGTGATGCTGGCTATGGTGTAGGAACTTCAAAAATGGCAGTATTTCTTGATTTTACATCAGCTATTCAGCGTTTTGGGAAAATTGAAGCTGGTAAGCACACACATACTACAGACCCCGAAACGATTACTGCAATGGGAAAAAAGGTTATCGTAGAAAAGTACGGTAATCTATTTGATATGTATAAGCAGATTACAGGTGAAGACCCATATCAAACCCCAATGCGTATCTATCCAGCTGTTCATTATACAATGGGTGGTTTATGGGTTGACTATAATCTGATGACCACTGTTCCTGGGCTATATGCTTTGGGCGAGGCTAATTTCTCAGATCATGGAGCTAACCGTCTGGGAGCTTCTGCCTTGATGCAAGGACTCGCAGATGGTTATTTCGTTATTCCCTACACAATTGGAGAGTTTTTATCTGAAGAAATACGTCAGAAAGCGATTCCTACAGATCACCCTGCATTTGCTGAGGCCGAGGCTGCCGTAAAAGCTAGACTTGACAGGCTCATTGGTATTAAAGGAAATACTACTGTAGATAGTTTTCATAAACGACTGGGAAAAATCATGTGGGATAAATGCGGGATGTCACGTAGTGCAGAAGGTTTGGAAGATGCCATAATTGATATCAGGGCATTGCAACAGGAATTCTGGCGTGATGTAAAAATTCCGGGAGAAGCCAATGAACTTAACCGTGAACTTGAAAAAGCAGAACGGGTTGCTGATTTTCTAGAGCTTGGTGAACTTATGTGTATCGATGCATTAGACCGCAATGAATCTTGTGGAGGCCATTTTAGAGAAGAGTATCAGACACCAGAAGGCGAAGCTTTAAGAGATGATGAAAATTTTTCATATGTTTCAGCATGGGAATTCCTGGGTATGAATGATTATCAGCTGCATAAAGAACATCTTGAATTCAAATCGATTAAGGTTACTGCCAGAAGCTATAAATAATTCGTAATGGAACAAAAAATGAACCTGACCCTGAAAGTATGGCGTCAGAAAAATTCTTCAGTAAAGGGTGCTTTCGAAACATATAAAGTAAGTAATATCTCTGCTGAGATGTCTTTTCTTGAAATGTTCGATGTGCTGAATGAAGAATTAATTCTAGAAGGCAAACGTCCGATTGTTTTTGATCATGATTGCCGTGAAGGTATTTGTGGCTCATGCTCAATGTATATTAACGGGAAACCACACGGACCACAGCAAACAACGACTTGCCAGCTACACATGCGCTCATTCAAAGACGGGCAGACAATTACCGTTGAACCATGGCGCGCAGCAGCATTCCCAGTTATCGCAGACCTTACAGTTGATCGTTCAGCATTTGACCGCATCATTATTTCTGGTGGATTTATATCTGTCAATACTGGTAATGCTCCGGATGCGAATAATATCCTGATTCCAAAAGAAGATGCCGATCTTGCCTTTAGTGCAGCTACCTGCATTGCTTGCGGTGCCTGTGTTGCCGCCTGCAAAAACTCTTCAGCTATGTTGTTTGTTAGTGCGAAAGTATCTCAATTAGCATTGCTTCCTCAGGGTAATGCAGAGCGCGACTCAAGAGTAAGTGCAATGATTGCACAAATGGACGAAGAAGGTTTTGGCAATTGTACCAATACAGGAGCCTGTTCTGCAGAATGTCCAAAACTTATATCCCAAGAGAATATTGCACGACTGAACAGGGAATACATGCACTCGAAATTTGTTGATAGTGCAAATTAATTAATCTAAGTTCAAAAAGAAGAAAAAGTCCGGACACCCCTCCGGACTTTTAATTGGAAATTATATTATTAATTATCTAACATGATTTTTGATAAACACTTTTTTAAGAATATAAGTTTGTAAAATAGACGTTACCTTTTTCAAAATCTTTCTTGTTTTATTGGCGTAATTGCTTTCTTATAGCTGATTCTGCAAGGCTTACTATCTCCTCAATACTTTTCCCTTCCTGTTCAAGGGCAGATAAAACTGTCCAGGTGATTTGTTCTCCAAACGATAGCGGAAATGTACCATACTTTTGCATTTTCCAGGCATTTTCAATAGCAACAGGAACGATCAAAGCCGTCGGATTGCATTCAATCAGCTTTGCGAACCCTCTGTATGTAAAGGTTTTCATTATCCCTGTGCGTGACCTCGTACCTTCAGGAAAAAGTATCGCAGAATAGGATTTTTCATGGATGAATTTGCCCAAACGTTCGATTTCTGCCAAGGCTTGTAAAGCATCAGTTCTGTCAACCAGGGCTGCTCCGCTTTTATGCAAATTATATCCAATGCTTGGAAAAGTCTTGCCCAGTTCAATTTTTGAAACGAATTTCGGTTTATATTTTCTTAAAAACCAGATCATAGTCGGTATATCAAACAGACTTTGATGGTTAGAAATAAATAAAATGGTTCTTCCTTGCGGAAGGTTCTGTTTATTAATGAAACTGACCTTGGTGCCCATTATAAAATAACATGCTACTAGTGCCCCATTGAGAAAATCAACCGATTTCTTGTGCACGTCATAGCCAAAAAAGTTATAGCAGATCCATTGAATTGGATGAAAAATTAGTAAAACAAGGTAAAACGCAATGTAAAAAAAAGGTGTTAGTAAATAAGATAATACTTTCTTCATATACCAAAAGCGGGGTCGAGAATCATAATTTTAATTTTTAATATAGCAGCCACTGTCATAGCATCAGTAATTTCACCGGTACAAACCATTGAATACGCTTTTTCAAATGGGATAGTCAGCAATTTTAATTGCTCAGTGTCTTCAGGACATGCCTGATGCTGGCTGAGGTTTCGAGCTAGATAAATTATGGCAAGTTCATTTGAAACAGAGTTGGATAAGTGCATGCGCATCAGCTCATCCCAATTTTCTGCCCTTAACCCGGTTTCCTCTAACAGTTCACGGCGTGCATTTTCTAGTGGTGATGTATTGACAGGGCCTCCTCCTTCTGGTAATTCCCAACTATAGGCATCAAGAGCAAACCGGTATTGACCGACCAGGGTCAGGTTTAAGTGCTTATCTAATGGTACTATTCCGA
>Ga0209724_1000264_pt1 | contig 53292 bp, 45 predicted proteins | sample grotaG_FD_184143 | JGI IMG/M metagenome (GOLD analysis project Ga0209724, IMG submission 184143) | Glacier valley bacterial and archeal communities from Borup Fiord, Nunavut, Canada, to study Microbial Dark Matter (Phase II) -... | ecosystem: Environmental > Aquatic > Freshwater > Ice > Glacier ... | reverse complement strand
GGGTTCGCAGGCACGCTGGCGGGCTGGCCGGGCGCGGGCTCAGCGGGCGGTGGTGGCTCGCGGGTGACGAGCAGCACGTTGCTTGCGACGCGGTATTGCGCGCGGGTGCGCGGCGGGGCGGCGGCGCCGCTCATCACGCGGTGGCCGCGGGTGCGGGCGAGGGCGAGGGCGAGGGCGGCACCGAGGCCAACCGCGCGGCCGCCATCAACACCGCCGCACGCTGCACGGCCGCGAGGATCTCGACGTGCGTACCGCAGCGGCACAGGTTGTGCGACAGCGCCGCGCGCGCGTCGTCATCGCTCGGCGCCGGCGTCCGCGCGAGCAAGGCGACGGTCGCGACGATCATGCCGTTCAGACAGTAGCCGCACTGCGCAGCCTGGCAGTCGATGAAGGCCTGTTGCACCGGGTGGGGTCTGGCGGCATCGCCCAGCCCTTCGAGGGTGGTGATGCTGCGGCCTTCGACGCCACGCGCCGGAATCACACAGGCACGCGCCGCAACGCCGTCGATGAGCACCATGCACGCGCCGCACTGGCCCAGGCCGCAGCCGTACTTCGGGCCGTTGAGTTGCAGGTCGTTGCGCAACAGGTGCAGCAGCGTGGCCTCCCGGGGAAGCTCGCGCTCGACAGGCCCGCCGTTGACGGTGAGGCGCATCCGACTGCTGCCGTTGCGGGGTCAGGCCAGGTCGCTGGACTGGATGCGCTTCACGCCGTTCGCGCTCATCTGCTCCCAGGCCGCCGCGAGCGAGCCGTTCATGTCGATGGCGCGCGTCGCGTCTTCGACCACGTAGACCTCGAAGCCGGCCCGGCGCGCGTCCAGCGCCGTCCAGGCGACACAGAAGTCGGTGGCCAGGCCGGTGATGAAGAGGCGCTCGATGTTGCGCTGCGTCAGGTAGCCGGCCAGGCCGGTCGCCGTCGTGTGGTCGGCCTCGTAGAAGGCCGAGTAACTGTCGATCTCCTTGTGGAAGCCCTTGCGGATGATGATCTGCGCCGTCGGCAGCAACAGGCCCTTGTGCAGCGCCGCGTCCTCGGTGCCCTGCACGCAGTGGTCGGGCCACAGCACCTGGGTGCCGTAGCTGAGCTCGGTGGTCTCGAACGGCTTCTTGCCGCTGTGCGTGCTTGCGAACGAGGCGTGGCCGGGCGTGTGCCAGTCCTGCGTGACGACGATGTTCTCGAACCGTTCCGCCAGCTTGTTGATGACGGGCACCACGGCCTCGCCCTCTTTCACGGGCAGCGCGCCGCCGGTGACGAAGCCGTTCTGTACGTCGACGACGATCAGCGCGCACTTTGCATCGGGCTTGATCGCCGCCCCGAATCCATCGACCGGCAGGCCGCGGGCCGCCGTGGCGCCGGACCCGGTGCCCGTCACCGCCTTCGACAGGGCTTCGCGGGGGATTGCGTTCATGGGGTCTCCTTCGAGGCGGATGAATGGGGCAAATGGGGCGTGCGGCTACACGCTCAGGTAAGCGCGCCGCACCTCTTCGTTGGCCGCCAGCTCGGCCATCGACGCCTGGTAGCGGATCTGCCCCTTCTCAAGCACGTAGGCGCGGTCCGACACCAACTCGGCGAAGTGCATATTCTGTTCGCACAGCAGGATGCTCACGCCCTGCGCCTTCAGCGCCAGGATCATTTGCGCCATCTGCTCGACGATGACCGGCGCCACGCCTTCGGAAGGCTCGTCGAGCAGCACCACACAAGGGTTGCCCATCAGGGTGCGCGCCACGGTGAGCATCTGCTGCTCGCCGCCGCTCATGCGGCCGCCGGGTCGATCGGGCATTTCGCCGAGGTTGGGGAAGAGCGCGAACAGCTTCTCGTGCGTCCACACCGGCGCGGGCGTGCCGTCGGGCCACGCGCGCGGCGGCTGGCGGCCGACTTCGAGGTTCTCGAGCACCGTGAGGTCGGCGAACACGCGGCGGTCTTCGGGCACGTAGCCGAGGCCGCGCTGCGCCACATCGAAAGGCTCGGCCTTGGACACGTCGGCACCGAGGAAGGCGATGCTGCCCTTGCGCTTGGCGACGAGCCCCATCAGCGCCTTCAGCGTGGTCGACTTGCCGGCACCGTTGCGGCCCATCAAAGCCACGACCTCGCCGCGCATCACCTGCAGGTCCACGTCGAACAGGATGTGCGCCGCGCCGTACCAGGCGTTCAGGCCCCTGGCTTCGAGGAGCACGGTCATGAGTCGAGCTCCGCCTGGGGCCGCCGCGCCGGGCCGCCCCAAGCAAGGCCGGACCCTCCCGGAGGGTCGGCTGCCGTACTCTGCGGCCGGGGTGTCGTCATTCCTTCGAACGTCTTGCCGCTGCCGAAATACACGGCCTGCACTTGCAGGTCGTCGCGGATGGCGGCCGGCCTGCCCTGCGCGATGAGGCGCCCTCGCGCCAGCACGATCATGCGGTCGGCGAACGCGAACACCACGTCCATGCTGTGTTCGGTGAACAGCACCGCCAGGCCGCGCTCGGCGACGAGTTGTTTGGTCAGCGCCATCAGCGCGTTGCGCTCCTTCGGCGCCATGCCGGCGGTGGGCTCGTCCATCAGCAGTAGCTGCGGCCTGTTGGCGAGTGCGATGGCGAGTTCGACGCGCTTGACGTCGCCGTAGGCGAGCACGCTGCACGGCCGATCGGCCTGCGCGGCCATGCCGACTTGTTCGAGCAGCGCCAGAGCCTCATCCCGCTTGTGTGCGGCCGCGCGCTTCCACAGCGAGAACAGCTGTGCGTCGGCCGAGAGCAGCGCCATCTGCACGTTTTCTGCGACGGTGAGCGAGGCGAAGGTCTCGGCGATCTGGAACGTGCGGCCCACGCCCAGGCGCCAGATGTCGCGCGGTTTGCGGCCGATGAGTTCGGTGCCGTCGAGCGTGATCGAGCCGGTGTCGGCACGCAGTTGGCCGTTGACCATGTTGAACATGGTGGACTTGCCGGCCCCGTTTGGCCCGATCAGCGCGAGCAGCTCGCCCTTGGCAACTTGGAAGCTGACGCCGTCGACGGCGCGGTTGCCGCCGAACGACTTGCCGAGGTCGGTGACTTGCAACAGGCTCATGCCGCCACGCGCTTGCGCCGGTCGAACCACTGGCCCACGAACCCCGCGATGCCTTGCGGGAAGACCAGCACCAGCAGCAAGATGATGCCGCCGAGCAGCGCGCGCCAGTAGTCGGTGTTGCGTGCCACGGCGTCTTGCAGCCACGTGAACGTGACGGCGCCGACGAGTGGGCCGGCCAAGGTTTGCAACCCGCCGAGCAGCACCATCACCAGGCCGTCGACCGAGCGGCCCACCGCGATGGTGTCGGGCGAGATGCTGCCTTTCGAGAACGCGTACAGCGCCCCCGCCAGCCCCGCGAACACGGCGGCGACGACGAACGCGGCCCATTGCAGCCGCTTGACGTCGATGCCGATCGCGTCGGCGCGCAGTGGCGAGTCGCGCCCGGCCCGCAGTGCGTAACCGAACGGTGCGAACAGGGCGCGGCGCAGCAGCAGCACAGAGCCGGCCACCAGCGCGAGCGCCACGTAGTAGTAGGCGCGTTTGTCCTCCAGCCACGGCGCGGGCCACACGCCCGTCAGGCCGTTGCTGCCGCCAGTCACGTCGTCCCACTGGAAGGCGATGCTCCAGACGATCTGCGAGAACGCGAGCGTCAGCATCGCGAGGTACACGCCCGACAGGCGCACGCAGAACCAGCCGAACACCAGCGCACCGAGTGCCGCGACGATGGGCGAGAGCAGCAGCGCCGCCTCCATCGGCAGGCCGAGCGAGCGCACGCCAAGTGCCGCGCCGTAGGCCCCGAGGCCGAAGTAAGCCGCGTGCCCGAACGAATGCATGCCGGCCGGGCCCATGATGAAGTGCAGGCTCGCGGCGAAGAGGGCCGCCGTGAGCAGGTCGATGGCCAGCACGGTGAGGTAGGGCGAGCCGGCGGTGGCGATGGGCCACGCGATGAGCACGAGCAGCAACGCGGCACCCGCGACCTTCTGCAACGTGTCGGCCGCCCGCAGCGGCGCCTCGGCCGGCGCGGAATTGCGGCTCACGGCCTGTGGCTTGCCGAGCAGGCCCCACGGGCGCACGACGAGCACGACGGCCATCACCAGGAACTCGACGACGAGCGTGAGCTTGGAGAACGAGAAGCTGAAGCCGCCGACATCGACCGTGCCCAGCCCCACGCATACCGCCTTGATCTCGGCAATGAGCAAGGCCGCCACGTACGCGCCGGGGATCGAGCCCATGCCGCCGACCACGACCACGACGAACGCATCGCCGATCGTGAGCAGGTCGAGGCCCAGGTTGGCGGGTTCGCGCGGCAACTGCAATGCACCGCCCAGGCCCGCGAGCATGGTGCCGAGAGCGAACACGCCGGTGAACAGCCACGCCTGGTTCACGCCGAGCGCGCCGACCATTTCGCGGTCTTGGGTCGCGGCGCGCACCAGCGTGCCCCAGCGCGTGCGCGTCAGCAGCAGCCACAAGGCGCCCAGCACCAGCGGGCCGACGGCGATGAGGAAGAGGTCGTAAGTCGGGAACATGCGGCCGAGGATCGGCACGGCAGCGCCAAGGCCCGGCGCGCGCGGGCCGAGCAGATCCTCAGGGCCCCAGAGCCACAGCGCGGCGTCCTTGATGACGAGCATCAGCGCGAAGGTGGCGAGCAGTTGGAAGAGTTCCGGCGCGCGGTAGACGCGGCGCAGCAGCAGCACCTCGACCGCCGCGCCGATGGCGCCGACCGCGAGTGCGGCGAGCAGCAGCGCCGGCCAGAACCATGCGCTCGCGCCGAGCTTGCTCACGAGCGTATAGGCGATGTAGATGCCCAGCATGTAGAACGAGCCGTGCGCGAAGTTGACGATGCGCGTCACGCCGAAGATCAGCGACAGCCCGGCGCCCACCAGGAACAGCGAAGAGGCTCCGGCCAGGCCGTTGAGGAGCTGAGCGATGAGGCCGGAGAAGGTCATCGGCGGTCAGTCGGCAGCGCGCAGCTTCTTCACCTGTTCGGCGCTCGGCTGGTACTTGGCGCCGTCGAGGTAGCGGTAGTCGACCATCGTGCCCTTGCCCTTGTCGTTCTTGGTCGTGCCGAGGAAGGCGCCCATCGTCGATTGATGGTCCTCCGGCCGGTAGGTGATCTTGCCGAACGGCGTGTCGACCACCAGGCCCCTGAACGCGGCGATCAGCTTCTCTGTTTCCGTACTCTTCGCCTTCTTCATGCCGGCGGCAAGCGACTTGATGGCGCTGTAGCCCACCACCGAGCCGAGGCGCGGGTAGTCCTTGTACTTGGCGTAGTAGGCGACGAAGAACGCCTTGTGCTCGGGCGTCTGGATGCCGTACCACGGGTAGCCGGTGACGAGCCAGCCATTCGGCGCCTCATCCTTCAGCGGGTCGAGGTACTCGGGCTCGCCGGTCAGCAGGCTCACCACCTCGCGGCCGGTGAACAGGCCGCGCGTGTTGCCCTCGCGCACGAACTTGGAGAGGTCGGCGCCGAACAGCACGTTGAAGATCGCGTCGGGCTTGGCGTCGGCCAGCGCCTGCGTGGTGCTGCCCGCGTCGAGCTTGCCCAGCGGCGTGGCCTGGTCGGCCACAAATTCCACATCGGGTTGCGCGGCCTTCAGCAATTCCTTGAAAGACGCCACCGCCGATTGGCCGTATTCGTAATTGGGATAGACGAGCGCCCAGCGCTTCTTCTTCAGCTTGGCGGCCTCGGGCACGAGCATCGCCACCTGCATGTAGGTGGAAGGCCGCAGCCGGAAGGTGTAGCGGTTACCGTTCTGCCACACGATCTTGTCGGTAAGCGGCTCGGCGGCGAGGAAGAAGAACTTCTTCTGCTTTGCGAAATCGGTCAACGCCAGGCCGATGTTCGACAGGAAGCTGCCGGTCAGCACATCGACCTGCTCGCGTGACACCAGCTCCTCGGCGGCACGCACCGCGTCGCCGGGGTTGGCGTTGTCGTCGCGGGTGATGAGCTGCACTTGCTTGCCGTTCACGCCGCCGGTTGCGTTGATCTCTTGGACCGCGAGCTCCATGCCCTTCTTGTAGGGCTCCAGGAACGCGGGTTGCGCCTTGTAGCTGTTGACCTCGCCGATCTTGACGACGCCCTGGGCATGCGCGCCGAGCGACCAGCAGGCCGATACGGCAGCAGCAGCGGCGAGCGCGAGGGTTCTGCGTTGGATCATCGAATGCTCCTGGGTCGAAAGGTGGGGGATTGTGATGGGCGCGCGGCGGGTGAAGTGCGGCGTGGGTCTGCGCTTCAGCGCAGGCCGTCCACACCCTTGATCTCGTGCACCTGCAGGCCGCCGATGCGCGCCAGCGGCCGGCCGCTGTCGGTGACGACGACGCAGACGACGATCTCGTTCGCGGCCGGTGCGTCACCGATGCGCGCTTCCATCGCGTCGAAGTGACTGCGCACGAAGGCGGCGTCCTTGTGGCCGAGCGGCACGTCGATGGTGCAGCCCATGCCGCCGCGCTTCTTGGCCGAAGGCACGAGCGCTGCGCCCTTTTCGACCGCCAGCCGCAGCGGTGCGCCGAGCCTGGGGTGCAGGATGGCGGCGGCGTGCTCCAGCTCGCCAGCCTCGCCCACGATCGCTGCCTTGCCGTAGCTCTGCGCCTGCGGTGGCGCGATGCCAAGCGCCTGCACGCAGCGCGCGCCGAGCAGCGCGCCGAGCTCTTCGCCGATGGCCATGAGTTCGTCGAGGTTCTGCTCGAAGCGGCCGGCGAGCGGGTTGGCGATCACCGCCATCGCGAGCGCCTTGCGCGTGGGCGGCGTGATCGGCTGCCCGCCTTCGGTGTGGGTTTCTTCGACCTGCACGACGAGTTTGCGGATGTTGGCGAGCATGGATGTCATTCTGTTTCGTTAAGCAAATACTGAACCAAGTTCGACGCTCTGACGACGCGCAGCGCCGGGCCCTTCAACGCGCAGCGCCTGCTGCTGGCAAACAAGCACTGCGGCATGGATCAACCCGGCGCGTTGCAGCGCGCGCGCGCGTTGCTCACCCTGCTGCAAGGCCTGCCGCACCACGCCCGCCGGCAGCGGCGGCACATCGACCACGACCTCGATTTCGCCGAGGTCGTTGTCGTCGCGGACCTGGTTCGCCGGCCGGCGGTGGATGCGCGCGTCGTCGGCGTTTACCGCGTTCGCGATCACGGTCGCCGCCGCGTCGGCCTCGGCTGCGGTGCGGGCCAGCACGGTCACGCTGTCGGCGATGCCCAGCGAGAGGCTGCGCCCGCGCCAGCCGCTGGTGGCGATGCCGCGCACCGGCAGTGCGGCGTGCACGTCGAAGTGGCCGTCGGTGTGGGCGGCGGGATCCGCGGGGTCGAAGCGCGCGAGGTCGACGAACAGGCCCACGCGCACCTGTGCGCCGGGCGCCAGGTGCAGCGCGATATCGCCGCCGTTGTTGACCCATGCACGCTGCACGCCGGAGCGCGCATAGGCCGCGATCAGTTCTTGCGCCACAGCGCCTGCCACGGCGGCCATCGGGGTGATGAACCGGACGTGGTGGGGGTGGCAGGCCCACCACATCCGTTGCGCGATGCGGCCATGCAGCGGGCAGGCGCCCACGACCCGCGAACGCAACGCCGGCAGCTCGGTGACGAGTTCGTCGAGCACGGTCTCGAAGCGCCGCCACGCGGTTTCGTGGGCGGCATCGACAGCCGACTCGTTGCCCTCGGCACCGATCACGATGTCGATCGGGCCGTGCTGGAAGTGCCAGCGGCCCCCATCCAAACGCGCCCGTCGTGCCGCCATGGCGATGCGTCCTCAGCCGAGCAGAGGCGGCTGACCCAGCGGCCACGCGTTGCCCGATTGCAGCGCCTCGATGCGGCGCGCGGTGGGTGCGCCGTCGCTGTGCCACGCGCCGCGCTCCAGCACATCGGCGAGGCTCTTCACATGGCCCATGTGGCCGCCCAGCGCCCGGTATTCATCGAGCCGCATGCTGAATTCGATCGGCGCCACGATGGCGGGCGTGGGCACGCTGCCGAACGCGTTGTCGGGCATGCGCGCCACATCGACCATGACGGTGATGCCGCCGCCCGGCCACACATAGGCTGGCGCGCCGCCGCACGTCACGTTGACGAAGGCCTGCTTGATGCGCTGCGTGAGGCGCACCGGGTTGTCGGTGACACCGGCGCGCAGGCTGCCGCCGGCGCCACCGACGAACAGCACGGTGGTCAGCGACGGCTCGCAGTTCTCGCCGATGCGCTCGACCACCGCGCGCACGGCCTCCGGCATGGCGGCCGGCTGCGGCACGAGCGCGGCGTCGAGCACGAACCACGCCGCATGCTCGCCGGTGGTCGAGACCATCAGCAGCGTCTGCCCCGGCGCGGCCGTGGCGGCGTCGAAGCCTTCGATGATGGCGAGCGGGTCGGCCAGGTCGGTGCCGCCCCAGCCGGTGCCCGGGTTCGCGACCTGGAAGTAGCGCCCTGGCGTGCTCTTGCGACCGCGGATGCGCACGCCCGAAGGCGGCATGGCCAGGCAGCGGCCGGCCTGGTGCTGGGTGAGCACGCCGGTGATGTGGTCGTCGACCACGACCACCTCGTCGGCGAGGCTTGCGAACTGCTTCGCGAAGATCCCGACCGTGGCCGAGCCGCAGCCCACGCGCATGCGCCGTTCTTCCACACCGTTGACGATGGGTGCGCGGCCGGCCTGCACCACGAGCTGCGCGCCGCCGTCGATGCTGAGTTCCACGGCCTGCTTGTTGCCGAGCGCCAGCATGGCCTCGACCGTGACGCGGCCTTCCTTCTTGCTGCCGCCGGTGATGTGGTGCACGCCGCCGATCGACAGCATCTGCGAGCCGTACTCGGCTGTGGTGACATGGCCCACCACCTCGCCTTGGTGCCGCACGTTGGCCTGTTCGGGGCCGAGCCAGCGGTCGGTGTCGATCTTGAGCTTGTGGCTGCAGTAGCTGAAGATTCCTTCGGTGACGACGGTGACCATGTCCACCCCGTTCACCGCCGAGGCGACGATGAACGGCGCGGGCTTGTAGTCAGGGTAAGTGGTGCTGCTGCCGATGCCGGTGACGAACAGGTCTTCGGTGGTGATGGGCGCGACGGCGGCGTCGCCGGGGGCGCGCATGGCGAAGGGGACCAGCGCTGCATCACCTTCGGTGTTGGCGAGCGTCTTGCGCAACAGCACCACCGGATCGACGCGAACGAGAACGCCGCCGGCGTTGGCATAGCGGTCGCACGCACCGGCGCGGCCGGGGGAGATCTGGCAGAGCACCGGGCAGGCGTTGCACTCGACCTTGCCGGCCGCCACGCGATCGTTCGGTGAACGCAGGTTGTCGAGTGACGGCGTTGCCGCGTCCGGTGCCAGCGCGGGGAAGGTGTCGGGCAGGCCGTCGGTCTTGGTGTGCTCGGTCATCGGGGGTCGGTGCGCTCTTTCGCCGGATGAAGTTTCATGTAGCATTCACTTAACGATGGCGTGGCCGATGCTACAGGGCAGGCCGCTCGCACGCAACCGTACGCACCACGCGCAACCCCCACGCCACGCATCCATGAGCACCAAAGCACCGGGCGTGCGCGCTCTGGCGGCGGCCGCCACGCGCGACAGCATTCTTCGCGCCGCGACCAAGGTGTTCGCGAAGCACGGCTACGCGGGTGGGCGGGTCGAGCAGATATCGAAGGCCGCGAAGTCGTACGACCGGATGATCTACTACTACTTCGGCAGCAAGGAGGGCCTGTTCATCGCGGTGCTCGAAGCGCTGTACGAGCGCTTCAACGAGGCCGAGTCGCAGTTCGTGCTCGACCGCTCCAAGCCAGTGCAGGCGCTGCGCGACGTCATCGGGTTCATGTGGGGCTACTACCAGCGCAACCCCGAGTTCATCACGCTCCTGAACAGCGAGAACCTGCACCGCGGCGCGCACATCGCCAAGTCGCTGCGGGCGCGCGGGTACTCGTCGCCGGCCATCGCGGTGCTCGGCGAGGTGCTGAGCCGCGGCGTGGCGCAAGGCGTGTTCCGGGCCGACGTGGCCGCGCGTGATGTGTATCTGATGATCGCCTCGATGGGTTACTTCTACCTCTCGAACCGTTACACCTTGTCGGCTTTCCTCGGCGAGGCGCTGCAGGCACCTCAGGCGCTGGCGCACTGGGAGGGCTTCATGGTCGACGCGGTCATGCGCACGGTGGCGAAGGTTCCGTCCGGTCAGGGAAAACTCGGGTCGTTGCCCCCTTGATTGAGGGATTCGCGCGTATAGATTTGGCACATAACGTGCGTACTCCATATGATCCACGTCAGCCCAGCGCTGCACGACGTCAACCCTTCAACACGGTTGACTGTGCACAGGGAATTGCAGCACCGATCCGTGCTGCCTGACTGGGTTTGCCAGCCCGCGAATGTTCGCGTCCCTACCAAGGAGTTCCCATGAAAAAAATGATTCGGCAGCTGTACATCAGCGCCGCAATCGCCGGCGCCGCACTGTCACCACAGGTCCACGCGGCAACCGTGATCGATTTCGAGCCGGCAGCCTTGACGGGCCTGTATTCCAGCGGCGACAGCTTCACCCAGAACGGCTACAGGATGACTGTCGGCTTCGACGCCGGCATCGTCGACAACGCGGGCGCTTTCATCTCTGGCGCCCCAACCGGCAACGCAACGCAGTTCTACGCACAGCTCAACGAGGGCGAGTTGATCCTCGAACGCGAGGACGGCGGCCTGTTCAGCCTCGACGGGTTCGACGCCGCGTTCGCGCCGCTCAACCCGCAGGCAGCTGGCACCACGGTGCTGGTGGCGCTGGCCACGTTTGGCGACGGCACCAAGGGCGGCTTGGGCTTCCAGTTCCTGGGCAGTAGCAGCGACCATTTCCCTTTCGGCAACTACAGCAACGCGGCTGACTTCTCGAACTACACCAACGTGAAGCAGATCGAGTTCTTCGCCTGCTCCTACGACGGCACGAGCTTCTGCACGACACCGCTCAAGAACAACGGGCAGTTCGCGCTCGACAACGTCGTTGTTACAGGGGTGGTGCCCGAGCCCACGACCATTGCGCTGTTCAGCCTGGGCCTCGTCGGCCTGGCTGCTCATAGCCGCCGCCGCAGCCGCCGCTCGGCCTGCTGAACGCACCCACCGACAAGGAGTCCTCGATGACCCATACACGTACTCTTCTGGCGATGAGCCTGCTGGCCGCGAGCCTGGGCGCACACGCCCAGACCGATGGCAAGAAGGTCTACATCGTCCAACTGGCCGACGCGCCTGTGGCCACCTACGCCGGTGGCACGTCCGGCATCGCCGCGACCCGGCCTGCGCCCGGCGGCAAGATCGACAGCGCGGCACCGAATGTGCGCGCCTACGCCAACATGTTGTCGATCAAGCGCAGCACCGAGCTCGCCAAGGCCGGCGTGAGCGCCGCGCCGATCCACACCTACGCCTACACCTACAACGGCTTCTCAGCGCTGCTGACCGACGCCGAAGCGCAGGCGCTGAAGAAGTCATCGGGCGTGGCCACGGTGGTGCCCTCGGCTCTGCACACGCTCGACACGACCCGCACGCCGGCCTTCCTGGGCATCAGCGGTGCGGGGGGCATCTGGTCGCAGCTTGATGGCGCGTCCCGCTTCATCAAGGGCGAAGACGTGATCATCGGCGTGATCGACACCGGCGTCTGGCCCGAGAACGCGTCGTTCGGCGACAAGGTCGACGCACTGGGCAACCCGGTCGCCTACACAGGCGCGGGCACCTCGGCCTACGGCCCGCCGCCCGCCAAATGGAAGGGCGCTTGCGTTACCGGCCAGGGCTTCACGGCGGCGATGTGCAACAACAAGCTGATCGGCGCGCGCTACTACGGCGACGCCTTCTTTGCCGGCGTCGCATCGAGCGCCGGTGCTTACACGCTGAACCCGCGCACCGAGTATGTTTCGCCGCGCGACGGCGACGGCCACGGCACGCACACTGCGTCCACCTCCGGCGGCAACAACGGCGTTGACACGGCGGTGAACGGTACGGCCATCGGCAAGATCTCGGGCATTGCACCGCGCGCCCGGATCGCCGTCTACAAGGCGCTGTGGAGCACCAACACCACCCCGACGAACGACGGCGGCACCACGGCTGACATCCTGAAGGCGATCGACGATGCCGTGTCCGACGGTGTCGACGTCATCAACTACTCTGTCAGTGGCACGCAGACCAACTTCGCCGACCCCATCGAGATCTCGTATCTCAATGCAGTCGCAGCGGGTGTGTTCGTGGCCGCGTCGGCAGGCAACAGCGGGCCGGCCAACCAGGTCGCGCACATCAGCCCCTGGATGATGACGGTCGCGGCCTCCACCCACGACCGCCAGGCGCTGGCCGACTTCACCACCGGTGACAACGTGCGCCACAGCAACGGTGCCTCGGTGTACCACAGCGTGCTGACCGGCCCGGTCGTGCTGGCGGCGAACATTCCTGCGTCCGGCGCAGCGGTCGCCGACGCGCAGCGCTGCTTCGCGAACTCGCTCGACGCCACGCTGGCCGCCGGCAAGATCGTCGTCTGCGACCGGGGCAGCAACGCCCGCGTCGCCAAGAGCGCCGAGGTCAAGCGCGCTGGCGGTTCGGGCATGGTGCTGGTGAACGCCAACGCGGCCGCCGACGGCCTGGTTGCCGATTTCCACTCGGTGCCGGCAATTCATTTGAAGCTGTCCGAGCGCGCCGCGATCTACGCCTACGCCGCTGTTGCAACGCCCACCGGCACGATCTCACCGCCGGCGACGCCGCCGCCGGTGGTGGCTCCGGTGATGGCCGACTTCTCATCGCGTGGCCCGAACAAGGCCAACCCCAACATCATGAAGCCAGACATCACCGGCCCGGGTGTCGACATCCTGGCGGCCTTCACGGACCAGGCGCAGACCCAGGCCCAGCACGACGCAACGATTGCCGGCACCTACACGCCGCTGCCGAATGCGAATTCGCTGTCGGGCACATCGATGTCGAGCCCGCACGTTGCAGGGGCAGCCGCGTTGCTTCGCCAGATGCACCCGACCTGGTCGGTCGCGGCGATCAAGTCGGCGCTGATGACCACCACGACCGGCGTGAAGCTCGCCAGTGGCGCTGCCGACCCCGACCGTTGGGGCTACGGGGCTGGCCACATGAACCCGAACGGTGCGGGCTCGCCGTCGCTGGTTTATGACGCGTCGCCGGCCGACTACGGCCGCTTCCTGTGCGGCCTGAGTCTGCCGCCGCCGGCCGGCATCGGCAGCTGCGCGACCCTGGGGTCGGTCAAGGCGCAGGACCTGAACCTCGCGTCGATCACGGCGGCAAGCGTCATCGCGCAGATCACCATCCCGCGCAGCGTCACCAACGTGTCGGGTGTGACCAGCACGTTCCTGGCTACCGCTGCGCTCGACGGGTACACCGTGGCGGTGGCGCCTTCCAGCCTGACCCTGGCCCCTGGCGCGACCGGCAACTTCACGGTCACGCTGACCCGAACCACAGCGCCGCTTGGCACCTGGGCGTTTGGCAGCCTGACCTGGAGCGATGGCGTGAAGAACGTCGTCAGCCCGCTCAATGCACGTTCGCTCGGCTTCTCGGCTCCCGCCCAGATCACCGACGTTCGTACTTCGGGTTCGGGCAGCAAGGTGGTGCCGGTGGTGTCGTCTTACACCGGTACGCTGGCGGTTTCGCCGGTCGGCCTGGTGCCGGCCACGCGCAACACGAACAGCATCGCCACCGGGTTGACCCAGTGCTACAACGTGGCGGTGCCAGCGGGTGCGCAAGTGGCACGCTTCCAGCTGTTCAATGCCGACACGTCGGTGGCGGCCGACCTCGACCTCAATGTGTTCAACGGGCCCTCGGGCACGGGTACGAACGTGGGCTCGAGTGCCGGCGGTTCGTCGGATGAGGTGGTCACGCTGGCGGCTCCGGCTGCGGGCACCTACTCGGCTTGCGTGACGGCCTTCGCGGCAGCCAGTGGTGTCACCTACACGATGTCGAACTGGGTCGTCGGCCCGGCCGTTGGCACGCAGACGCTGCGTGCCAGCGCACCGACCAACGTGTTCGCCGGTGGTGGCGCGTCGGTCGGCCTGGGTTGGAATGTGCCGGCGGGTGCGCGTTACCTGGGCAACCTGACCTACATCGACACGCGGGTGGCCGGTTCGCCGGTGACCCTGGGCTCGTCGATCGTGTTCGTCGACAACCACTGATCACAATGGGAGGGGGTCTTGCGGGGTCGTCCGACCCTTCAAGCCACGTTCATACCGAGGGGCCGCACTGCGGCCCCTTTTTCATGGCGCGTGCCGCGGCGCGTCGGAAGGCTGCGATCAAACCGCGCTGGGGCCGCCGCCCTGCCCGAGCTGGCACGTGCGCTGGCCGTCAGCGGCACGTGGCCGGCACACGGCGCCGGGGTCGGGGGTGACGGCGCAGTTCGAGCGCAGGCTGCTCCGTTCGTTCTGCACCCTGCGCGCGTCGCGATGGCGCGCCGCGAGTGCAGCGAGTGCGTCCGGCTTTGTCGCCGCGCTCGACCACGCAAGGTACGCCTCCGGCCCGCCGCATGGTTTGTCGCCGATGCCCACGGTGTGGCATTGCTCGGCGGTGTCGCACGCCGCGGCACCGATCAACAGGACGATCCGGGCCAGCAACGGCTTGCCGCCGTCGTCTGCGCGCACCGGTGTGGCGGCCTGCGCCGACCCGGGCGCGAGCACCGCCACGGCTGCCGGCGGTTGTGGGTTCGTCGTGCAGGCGCACATCAGGGCGGCCAGCGCCCAACCGGGCATCGGCCACTTCAGGGGTAGGTTCATGGCACGCTGACTCGTTGTGAGATGAAGGGCAGGCGCCCATGATCCCCCAAAGCAGCCTGCGGGCTGCGCCTTCGGCAGTGATGACCAGGGCTGTCGGTGCTACTGTTGCGCTTTCCAGTGCCAGCGCCCTGCGCCCGCCATGCCCGAACCCACCCCACCCAAAGTGCCAGCCCAGGCCACGCCGGCCAACGGCTCGCGTCCCGTCAACGACACGCCCGACCTCGCCGACCTGGCGACAGTTCTGCTGCGCACACCCACCGCGCTGGCACAACTCGGGCCGGAAGAAGCGCGCTGTGTGGTCGACTACATGCGCCTGGTGGCCTTCCCTGCAGGGGCCATCATGCTGCGCGAGGGCGACCTGGCGCGCACCAACTCCCTGCTGCTCGTGCTGAGCGGCGCGGTCACCGTGGACAAGGCCGATGCCTCGCCGGCCGAGACGCTTTCCGTCTCGGTGCTCGGCCCCCGCAACGTGATCGGCGAGATGGGCTTGCTCGATGGAGCGCCACGGTCCGTCACCTGCCGCGCGGCCACGCCGATCCAGGCTGCCGGGCTGTCGCGCGACGCGCTCGAGCTGTTGATCGACGAGCAGCCCAAGGTGGCGGCCAAACTGATGGTGGCGTTGTCGCAGCGCATGGCCGAACGCATGCGTGCGCTCGACGACCAGCTCGGCATGTACGGGCAGCTGACGGCCGCGATGCAGGCCGAGATCACGGCCCTGAAACAAGCGAAGCGCTGAGCAGCCATGGCAGACACCAATTTACTCGCCAGCGCCGGCTCGTCCGGCAAGGTCGTCATCCGCAACATCGGCCTGCTGCTGTCGGGCGACATCGACGCGCCCATCCTCGAAGCCGACACCCTTGTCATCCACGACGGGATCATCACCGCGGTGGGTCGCGAGAAAGACTGCGACACCGCCGAGCCCACCACGCTGATCGACGCACGCGGCACCTGCGTGTGCCCCGGCCTCATCGACAGCCACGTGCACCCGGTGTTCGGCGACTGGACGCCGCGCCAGAACCAGCTCGGCTGGATCGAGAGCACGCTGCACGGCGGTGTGACGACCATGATCTCGGCCGGTGAAGTGCACCTGCCCGGAAGGCCCAAGGACATCGTCGGCCTGAAGGCGCTGGCCATCACCGCGCAGCGTGCGTTCGACAACTTCCGCCCCGGTGGCGTGAAGGTGCTGGCCGGCGCGCCCATCGTCGAGAAGGGCATGGTCGAGAGCGATTTCGCGGAACTCGCGAAGGCCGGCGTGGGCTTGCTCGGCGAGATCGGCCTGGGTTCGGTGAAGGCCGGCAACGAGGCGGCGCAGATGGTGAAGTGGGCGCGCGCGCACGGCATTCAAAGCACCATTCACACCGGCGGCCCGTCGATCCCGGGCTCGGGTCTGATCGACAAGGATGTGGTGCTGGAAGCCGACGCCGACATCATCGGCCACATCAACGGCGGCCACACCTCGCTGCCCGAGGCGCATGTATGCGAGCTGTGCGAGAAGAGCAGCCGTGCGATCGAGATCGTGCACAACGGCAATGAGCGCGTCGCCATCGCCGCGGCACAGGCGGCCCTGCAACTCAAGTGCCCGCACCGCGTGATCCTGGGCACCGACGGCCCCGCTGGCTCGGGCGTTCAGCCGCTCGGCATGCTGCGCATGATCGCGTTGCTCTCGAGCCTGGGCCGCATCGCGCCCGAGCTGGTGTTCTGCTTCGCGACCGGCAACACCGCGCGCATTCGCAAGCTGAACTGCGGGCTGATCGAGCCGGGCCGCGCGGCCGACTTCGTCTTCATGGACCGCGCGCAGCACACGGCGGGCCGCACCCTGCTGGAAAGCGTCGCGCTCGGTGACTTGCCCGGCGTGGGCATGGTCATGATCGACGGCCTCGTGCGCTGCGGCCGCAGCCGCAACACACCGCCGGCCACCGAGGTGCCGGTGGTGGTGACGGCGGCCTGATCTTCCGAATCAGCTCACGCGACGCTCACGTCCAGCGTCGTCGTGCCGACCCGGCTGCTCGCCAGCGTCACGCTCACGGTGCCCGTGCCCTGCGTCACCAGCGTCACGAAGCGCTCGTGGCCGTTGCCGCGCGTCCACGGCCCGAACACGCTCGGGCCGCCGTGCAGGCCCGAGCCCCAGCCGTCGAGGTGGCCGAGTTCGACCACGGCTTCGGTCGGTGCGAGCAGGGTCACGCCGTTGCACTTCAGCGTGATGCGCATCGGCTCGGCCAGCGGCAGCTTCTTCGCCGACGGGATGCCCACGCTGCCCAGGTAGCCGCGGTTGACGATGCGCAGATGCGTGCGCGTAACGCTGTTGGCGCCCGTGCCCGCGCGCTCTTGCCGGACCACCTCGACGCTCACCTGCGGCACCAGCGCCGCCACGCGCAGGAAGGCTGCGCTTTGTGTGGCGCAGGTGTCGGCCAGGCGCTCGTACGGCGGGTTCCAGATGCCCACACGCGGGTCGAAGCCGTTCACTTCGACCTCGCCGAGCTGTGGGTGCAGCACCTTCTTCCACGCGCCGAACACGCGGCCCGCGTTGTGCTGGCGGTCGAATTCGGCGAGCGCCCGCATGTCCTTGCGGGTGAACTTCACGTAGTGGTCGACGAACGGCTTCTTGCGCTCGATGCCGAGCTGCTTGAACAAGTCCCACAGCTCGACCACGTAGGCGAGCGCGCCGCGCTGGTGGTAGGCGTAGTCGGAGAGGTCGCCATGCAGCGGCTTCTCGGGCTCATACAGGAACTCGTGGAAGCCGCTCACCGTGACATAGCCGGTGTGCTCGGTCATCCACGCCTCGACCTGCTCGAAGAGGGCCAGGTCGCCGGGGTTCATCTTGGTGTCGGGCTTGTCGCCGAGCGGGCGGATCAGCACGCCGCCGAAGGTATGCAGGTTCAGCCACACCATGATGTTCGGGTGGCTTGTCGCGAAGTCGAGCACGGCGCGCGTCTCGGGTGCGCTGCCCGGGTAATGGCCGGCGCCGTCCTGCTCCGGCTCGGGCGCCCAGGCATAGGGGAAGTTGCGGTTGAAGTCGTAGAGGTTGTCGCCGAGGAAGTGCGGGGCCGGGACCGTGTGCCCGTCGAAGTTGGCGATGCGGCCTTCCGGGTAGAGCTTGTAGAACGGCCCTTCGTCTTCGGGCAGCCGCGACACCATCACCGGCGGGTCGAGCACGTCGCCGCCTTCGCTGCGCAGCGCCACGAGTTCGCCGTTCGCATCAAGCTGGCGCATGTAGCCGGCCATGCCGTCACCGTCGATGTCGGCGGATTCCCAGTGCGCGTGGCCGCTGGCGGTGCGGTCGTTGACGGGGCTGGAGCGCACGTAGCGCCCTTGCTTGAGGACAGCCTCGGCACCGTCGGGCGACAGGCGCGGCGCGACGAAGAAAAGCGTGGCCTTGATGGCCTCGGCCATGTGGGCGGGCAAGGGCTTGCCGCCCGCAGCGAGTGCGCCCGCGTGCACCCCGAGGATGTCTTCTGCGATGGCGAGCGCCACGCTCGAGCCGCACACCTCGCTCGCGTGCATGTTGCCGTCGATCCACACGGCCGGACGCACGCGGTCGGGGTCGCGGCCGATGGTGAGCAGCGGGATGTCGCGGCCCTCGGCGCTCGTGCCGAGCGAGCTGACGTGCGCGACGCCCGGGTGCTGCGCGGCCCAGGCCGCGAGCTGGGTCGCGATCTCGGCGTGGTCGAGGTACTTCTGACGGAACATTCGTTCTCCTTGGCCTGTTGGGGTCGCTTGCTATCCGGCGCGATGGGGGCATTGTGGCGCTCGGCAAGCGCAGCCCGAGCCCACGCGCAGGCGCGAAAAAGGGCCCGAAGGCCCTTTGTTATCGCGTTCGACGAAGCGCTTACTTGGCGCGCTTGCGGGCGAAGGCCAGCAGGCCCAGGCCGCCCAGCATCAACGCGTAGGTCTCTGGCTCGGGGATGGCTGCGGTGGACAGCTCGACGCTCACGCCGTCGATCATCGGGTCGTTGAAGCCACCCTGCCCTGCGGTGTGCACGAACGACAGCGAGGTCATTGCGCTGGTGGCCGTGAAGTCGAAGGTCTCGGTGGTGAATGCGCGTTTGAAGAGGCCTGTGCCATCCACCACCAGCAAGTAGTCGACGCTCGCCGAACCGGCCGTCACGGTCAGCGTCTCGTCGCCGTTGACGGAGCTGGAACGGATGGAGTTCTCTGCGCTCAAGCCGAAGGTCACGGTATAGGTCTGACCCAAAACCGTCGCGAAGCTCTGGCCGATGCCGTCGCCGATCGGGCCGCCGGAGCCGCCGTAGCCGCCCAGGTCGTAGTAGTTGAGGCCTTCATACGCCGGCGTGCCGAATGCGGCATAGGTGATGATGCCGTCGCTGTGGCCGATGTTGACCCAGCCGGTCGGCGTGGCGATGGGGCTGTTCGACGCTTCGAAGCCACCGTTGGTGATGAGGTTGGCTCGAGCGAAGGGGCTGGTGCTCAGCGCAACAGCGGCGAGCAGAGCGATCTTTGCGAACTTGACCATGATGTTTCCTTTTGATCGTGCGTGAATTGATTTCGGAATTGGGGGATGCACCATTCGGGTTGGGCACCACAAGAGTTACAACTCTCACACGAAGTCTCATGGAAAGGGGCGGGTGTTGCGATCCCTCAACTGAAGGGGTTTTTGGCATGCCAAGCGGTGGACGTGCCACATTGCCCGGTGATCAGAGGGTCGGTGTGGCCTTAGCTGTCCACTTTGAACACCTGCCGCAGGTAGGCCAGGAAGGTTTCGTCGTCGCACAGCAGCTTGCCTGGGCTGTCGGACAGCTTGGCCACCGGTTGGCGGTTGGCGTGGGTCAGCTTCATCACGATGTGCAGCGTGCGCAGCCCCATGTCGTTCGTCAGGTTCGTGCCGATGCCGAAGCCGGTTTGCGTGCGGTCGGCAAAGTGGTGGTACAGCGCGATGGACTTCTCGAAGTCCAGCCCGTCGGAGAACACCAGCCGCTTGGTGTGCGCATCGACTCGCAGCTTCTCGTAGTGCGCCAGCGCCTTCTCGCCCCAGACCACCGGGTCGCCGGAGTCGTGGCGCAGGCCGTCGAACAGCTTGGCGAAGTAGAGGTCGAAGTCACCGAGGAAGGCGTCCATGCCGACCACGTCGGTGAGCGCCGTGCCGAGGTCGCCGCGGTACTCCTGCACCCAGTCTTCGAGTGCCTTGCGCTGGAAGTCGCGCAGCCGCACGCCGAGCGTCTGGTAGGTCTGCAAATACTCGTGTGCCATGGTGCCGATGGGCACCAGGTTCAGGTCGCGCGCGAACAGCACGTTGGACGCGCCCTTGAAGTAGCGCGGCACCTCTTGCTTGAAGGTCGCCACGACCTCGCGTTGCCACTCGCGCGAGAAGCGCCGGCGCACGCCGAAGTCGAAGAACTCGAACGGGTGGCGGCGCTGTGGCTCGTCGTCGAACGCGCGCAGCCGTACGATCTTCGCGGCCAGGCGCTTGCGGCCCTCGGCGAGCGCGGCGGTGGCGTCGAAGCGGCGGAAATACAGCTCGTTGACGATGGCCAGCACGTAGATCTCGAACGCCATCACGTGCACTTGCGGGCCGCTGGCGATGATCTCGAGCTTCGGGCCGACAGCGCGGGCGGTGATGAACTCGCGCTGGAAGTGGAAGATGCGCAGGAAGTCGACGAAGTCGGAGCGAATGAAACGCAGCCCGCCCAGGTAGCTCAGCTCGTCGGGCTGGAAGTTCAGCGCGCACAGGTGGTCGAGCTGCTCGTTCACGTCGGCCAGCAAGTCGGCCAGCGGGTAGGCCGGCTCGTTGCGGCACACGAAGGTGTACTCGGCCTGCGTCTGCGGGTGACGGTGCAGCATGGTCTGCCACATCGTGAACTTGTAGAGGTCGGTGTCGAGCAGGCTGTAGATGACAGGTTGCATCGTGTGTCGAAGAGCTGAGGGACACGGTGCGCACGGGCCATGGTTCGGTCGGCCCGGCGTGCACCGCTGGGCGCTCATTCTCTCGCTAACTTCGCGCTGCTACCGGCGCTGCTCCGCCGCGCGCCCGTCCACAGACTGACCCACAGTGCGTCAGCGCCTCGGCGACCGGCCGGCGAAGCGCCAGCGCTACAGCGCCGCCAGCTCCACCACGCCCCACAGCGCGGCGCCGGCCAGTGCAAGCAGCCGGTGCGATGTGCGAATGGATGGCAGCGGCGTGTTCATGCCTGCGACCTCAGCCGCAGCATGTGACGCTTCCGTGTCGCATCCGTGACCGAGCGCTTGTCACAAACCACGGTTAGCGTTGCACTTCATGCCGCCTCGACCGCCCCTCTCCTGGCCGCCCGAACTGACCGAGCTGCAGCGCATGGCCGACGCCGCCGGCCCGCTGATCCAGCAACGCGTGGTGTGCGAGGTGGCCCATGGCGAGCAGATGCTGCCGGTGCTCGCCCTCACGCTCGGCAACCCCGACCCCTCTGTTCCCGCGCTCGGCCTCTTCGGCGGCGTGCACGGGCTGGAGCGCATTGGTGCCGAGGTCATGATCGCGCACCTCGCGAGCCTCATCTCGCGCCTGCGCTGGGATGCCAGCCTGCAGCGCCAGCTCGAGCCGATGCGGCTCGTGTTCACGCCCATCGTCAACCCCGGCGGCCTGGCGCGCCACGCGCGCCAACCCGAACGGTGTGGACCTGATGCGCAATGCGCCGGTCGATGCGCTCGACGCGGTGCCGTGGCTGATCGGCGGCCAGCGCATCGGTGCCGGGCTGCCGTGATACCGGGGCGCTGCCGACTCACCGATGGAAGCCGAGAACCTGGCCGTGTGCGAGGTGGTGACGCAAGAGCTGTTCACGCACCGCTTCAGCATGGCGGTCGATTGCCATTCGGGCTTCGGCACGCGCGACCGCGTCTGGTTCCCGTACGCGCACACCGCGCGGCCGTTCCCGCACCTGGCCGACGTGTGGGCCTGGAAGCGCATCTTCGACCAGACGCACCCGCAGCACCGCTACGTGGTCGAGCCGCAAAGCCACCAGTACCTGGCGCACGGTGACCTGTGGGACCACCTGTGCCTGCGCTCGCTCGGCGAGCCGCAGCAATGCTTCGTGCCGCTGACGCTGGAGATGGGTTCGTGGCTCTGGGTCAAGAAGAACCCACGCCAGTTGTTCACCCGCCATGGCATGTTCAACCCGCTGATCGCGCACCGCCAGCAACGCGTGTTCAGGCGCCACGGCGCGTGGCTGGACTTCGTGATGCGCGCCGTGGAGAGCAATGCGAACTGGCGGCCCGTCGGTACCGCGCGGCAGGCCGACACCGAGGCCGCGCTCACACACTGGTACCGGGGCGCCCGCGCATGACGGCATGGGTGCTGCTGCGCGGCCTGGCGCGTGAAAGCCGCCACTGGGGGCCGTTCTCGATGACGTTGGCGGGCGTGCTCGGAGGCGGGCTCGGCGGCTCGGACGGCGCCCTTGCCGGCACTGCGCCGATCATCACCGTCGATCTGCCGGGCAGCGGCCGAGCCAACCAGTTGCGCAGCCCACTGACCGTGCCGGCCATCGCCGCGCATTGCCGAGCCGAACTGCGTGCGCGCGGCGGGAGCCCGCCGTATCGCCTGTTCGGCTTGTCGCTCGGCGCGATGGTGGCCACCGCGTGGGCCGGGATCGCGCCGCAGGAGGTCGAGCGCATGGTGCTCGTCAACACCAGCATGCGCCCGTTCAGCCGCTTCGATGAGCGGCTGCGGCCCCGCAACTATGCGCGGCTGCTGCGCATGGCTCTGCTGCCGCACGGTGACTGCACGGCCGAGGAACGGGTGCTCGCGATGACGAGCCAGCGCGCGGCCGACGAGGCCGCCGACGTGCTGACCGCCTGGGTGGCGATCCGCCACAGCGCGCCGGTTTCGCGCGCCAATGCGCTGTGCCAGTTGATCGCGGCGGCGCGCTTCATTGCGCCGCGCGCGGCACCGATCCCGCAGGTGCTGCTGCTGACGAGCGCGAGAGACGCGCTCGTCAGCACACGATGTTCACAGCAGCTGGCGCGGGCCTGGCACTGCCGCATCGCGAGCCACCCGACGGCCGGCCACGACCTGCCGCTGGACGACGCGCTTTGGGTGGCGCGCCAGGTGCAGGCGTGGCTGGCCGAGGTCGATCAGGGGCAGGCCGGGTAGTTGGCCTGGAACGCGGCACGCGTGGCCGGGGGGGTGTAGTCCTCGGCGCTCGGCGTGTTGTTCGTGAAGGTGCAGCCGTAGGTCGGCGAAGCCAGCGTGGCGGCCGTCTTCACGTCGTCGCCGGCGGGCTTGGGGCCACCGGCTTCCCACTGGATCATCGCGTCGAACGCAGCCGTGGCCTCGGCGGCGGTGAACGCGCAGTGGCCCACGTCGCGAATCGCGCGCTGCACCAGCCACTTGTCGGTGCCTTTGGCCTTGGCGCGGTCGTAGTAGACCTGCTCCATCTTGAACGGCACGAACAGGTCGCCCAGCGTGTGGATCGAGACGACCGGGATGCCGATGTCGGCACTCGTCAGCGGGATCCAGCGCAGCCCGTCGGTGCGCAGCCGGTTCGCGTCGGCCACCGGTGCGATCTTGAACGCCGCGTTGTTGAAGGCGGTGTCGAGTGCGGTCGTGCTCGTGCTCGACGCATCGATCTTGTAGCTCAGGCTGCGCGTGTCGAGGATGTTCTTGTTCAGGATGCCGCTGATCGTTCCGTCACCGCCCAGCGAAGCCCAGATGTTGCCCTGGTTGCCGGCGTTGGCCCAGCCTTCGGCATAGAAGGGCCGGGCACCGCCGGACAGGTTCATGACCACGTTTTTCAGCTTGTCGCCCTGCGCGTTGCTCACCGTCGGGTAGGTGCTCCACAGCGCGGCCTGCACCGCAGGCGCGATGGTCGCGAAGTCGGTCACCGGGAAGGTCGCCATCGGCAGGCCGGCGAGTTGCTGCGCCGCCACCTGGTAGCCGGCGAAGTAGTTGAACAACTCGTTGTCGCCGAGCACACCGCACATCGGCACCGCGCCGCTGTAATTGACCTTGTTGACGGCGGTCGTGGCGGCCTCGGCGTCGATGGCGGCGGCCGTGATGTGCCCGCCCATCGATATGCCGGTGATGAAAATCTTCGACGGCGCGGCCAGCACGCGGCCGTTGGCGGCGGCGATGCTGGCGAACTTCAGCGCCAGCGCATTCGTGTCCTCGACGCCGACCTTCACGTCGTAGTTGTTCTTGCTGTAGCTGGACGCGGCCCAGGCGTAGCCGTTGGCCAGCAGGTAGCGCCGCATGATGGGCGTGCCCACCGTCAGGTTCGCGCCGCTGCCGGCATAGCCGTGCGCCCACATCACGAGCTTGCCGTTCCAGCCGGTCGTGGGCACCTCGACGCGGTAGGCGGCGCCGTTCAGGATGCCGGTCCAGCGGTCGGTGGCGGGGGCGCCGGCGAGGGCGGCGAAGGTGGTCTCGACCACCGGCGTGAAGGTGCGTGCGTCTTGCGGGCGGGTCTCTTCGGGCAGCGGGGTGTCGTCACCCCCGCCGCAGGCGGCGAGCAGGGTCAAGGCGGCGAGCGAGATTGCGCCGAGGGCGAACGATCGAGGTGAATGCATGGTGTGTCTCCGGATGCGGCTGCAATGCCGCTGTTGTGGGGTCAGTCTACGAGGCTAAGCCCAGCGTACATTGCCGCGGAGTCGCACAGGCGACTACAAGGCCCCGAGAAAACCATGAGCCTCGACGCAGGTGCGCGGGCGTACGCGGCGTGTCGACTCAGCCTTCGGCAGGCTCCGCAGCCACCGCCGGCGCGCGCCGCCGCAGCCGCCGGCCGAACCAATGCACCACGTCGTCCACATACGTGAACAGCACCGGAATCACGAGCAGGCTCAGGAAGGTGCTGGTGATGAGCCCGCCGATCACCACGATCGCCATCGGCGCGCGAAAGCTCGGGTCGATGCCCAGGCCAAGCGCCACGGGCATCATGCCGGCGCCCATCGCGATGGTGGTCATCACGATCGGGCGGGCGCGCTTGTGGCAGGCGTCGAGCAGCGCCTCGGTGCGCGTCATGCCGCGGTCGCGCCGGGCCATCACGGCGTATTCGATCAGCAGGATCGAGTTCTTCGCCGCAATGCCCATCAGCATGATCAGGCCGATCATCGACGGCATCGACAGGGCCGTGTGCGTGATGAACAGCGCCAGCAGCGCACCCGGAATCGACAGCACCAGCGCCGACAGAATGGTTACCGGCTGCACGAAGTCGTGGAACAGCAGCACCAGCACGATGTAGATGCACAGCACGCCGGTCGCCATCGCCAGGCCGAAGCTCGCGAACAGTTCGCCCATGGCTTCGGCGTCGCCGACCGTCGTTTGCGTGACACCCGGCGGCAGCGCCTGCAGGCTGGGCAGCGCCTGCACCTGCTTCTCGATGTCGCCGAGCGGCGCGCCGTTCAGCTCGATGTCGAAGTTGACGTTGCGCTGGCGGTCGTAGCGGTCGATCTGCGCCGGCCCGCTGTCGAGCGTGAGCGTGGCCACGTTGCCCAGCATCACCGGGCCGCGCGCGCCGGGCACGGCCAGGCGCGAGAGCAGGTCGAGGTCGGCCCGCGCATCGGCCGCGAGGCGCACGACGATGGGCACCTGGCGCTGGCTCAGGTTCAGCTTGGCGAGACTCTGGTCGTAGTCCCCGGCGGTCGCGATGCGCAGGGTGTCGGCGATGGCTGCCGACGTGACGCCCAGGTCGGCTGCGCGGGCGAAGTCGGGCCGCACGATCAGCTCGGGCCGCACCAGGCTCGACGTGGACGTGACGTTGCCGATGCCGCCGATGCCCCGCAGTTCGCGCTCGACCAGGCGCGCATGCGCGGCCAGCGCCGCGCCGTCTTCTCCGGCCAGCACCAGCACGTACTTCTCGCCACCGCCGCCCAGGCCCACCGCCACGCGCGCGCCCGGCAAGGCCAGCAGCGCCTGGCGCAGCTGGCCTTCGACGGTTTGCTTCGACATGCCATGGCGTTCGGCGCGCGGTGTGAGGTTGAGGGTGAGCGACGCCTTGCGCACCTCGGCCGCGCCGCTCGGCGAGAACGGGTCGCCGCCGGTGTTGCCGCCGCCGACCGCCGTGTAAACCAGCTTGACGTGCGCGTTCTTCTGCACGATGACGCGCGCCGCTTCGGCGGTGGCGAGCGTCTGCGCGAACGTGGCGCCCGGCGGCAGCGCGAGCGACACCTGGGTCTGCGACAAGTCATCGGGCGGGATGAAGCCGGTCGCGAGAAACGGCACCAGCGCGAACGAGCCGAACAGGAACACCGTGGCCGCCACGGTGGTGAGTACGCGGTGCTTCAGGCAGGCCTGCACCCAGCGCATGTAGATGGCGACCCAGCGCCCGTCGACATGCTCGCGCTTCGGCGGCTTCAGGATGTAGGCCGACATCATCGGCGTGAGCAGCCGCGCGACCACCAGCGACATGAACACCGCGATCGCCGCCGTCCAGCCGAATTGCACGAAGAACTTGCCGGCCACGCCGCCCATGAAGGCGGTGGGCAGGAACACGGCGATCAGCGTGAACGTGGTCGCGATGACCGCCAGGCCGATCTCGTCGGCCGCCTCCATCGCGGCCTGGAACGGCGTCTTCCCCATTCGAAGGTGCCGCATGATGTTCTCGATCTCGACGATGGCGTCGTCGACCAGGATGCCCACCACCAGCGACAGCGACAGCAGCGTCACCGTGTTCAGCGTGATGCCGCCCAGGTGCATGAACGCGAAGGCCGGCACCAGCGACAAGGGCAGCGCCGTGGCCGCCACCAGCGTGGCGCGCCAGTCGCGCAGGAACAGGTACACCACCAGCACGGCGAGCGCCGCGCCCTCGTAGAGCAGCGCCATCGAGCCATCGAAACCCTGCTGCACCGGCTCGATGAAGTTGAACGCTTCGACGACCGTGATCTCGGGGTGCGCCGCGCGAATTGCGTCGAGCTTGGCGCGCACGCCGGCGGCCACCTCGACCTCGCCCGCGCCGCGGGTGCGCGTGATCTCGAAGCCGACCACCGGCTTGCCGTTCAGGAGCGCCGCCGAGCGCTGCTCGGTGACCGTGTCGCTGACCTTGGCCACCTGGTCGAGCCGGATGCGCCGGCCGTCGGTCAGCGTGATCTCGAGGCGCCCGAGTTCATCGGCCGACTTGACCGTGGCCAACAGGCGCACCGACTGCTCGGCGCCGCCCAGGTCAGTGCGGCCGCCGGAAGCCTCTTGCTGCACCTGGCGCAACTGGCGGGAGATGTCGGCGGCTGTGGCGTTCAGCGCCTGAAGCAAGGCCGGGTCGAGCTCGACGCGCACTTCGCGCGTGGCGCCGCCCACCCGCGCCACGGCGCCCACGCCGCGCACGCTGAGCATGGCGCGCGTGATGTTGTTGTCGACAAACCAGCTCAGCGCCTCGTCGTCCATGCGGCTCGAGGCCACGGTGTAGGTCAGGATCGGCGCGCCCGAGAGTTCGATCTTCGTGACCACCGGGTCGCGCAGGTCGCCCGGCAGGTCGGAGCGCACGCGCGCCACGGCGGCACGCACGTCGTCGACCGCTTCCTGCGTGGGCTTTTCCAGGCGGAACTCGGCGGTGACGATGGCGCTGCCGTCCTGCAGCGTGGTGTAGATGTGCTTGACGCCCTGCAGCGTGGCGATCGAGTTCTCGATCTTGCGCGCGACCTCGGTCTCCAGCTGCGCCGGCGACGCGCCGGGCAGCGCTGCCGACACGGTGACGGTGGGCAGGTCGATGTCGGGGAAGTTCTGGATCTTCATCGCGCGGAACGCCATCAACCCGGCGAGCGTGAGCATGATGAAGAGCAACACCGCTGGGATGGGGTTGCGGATGGACCACGCGGAGAAGTTCATTTGGCTGCCCCCTCTCCTGCCCCGGTCCCCGCCCCCGGCCCCGCCGCAGCGACGACGCGCACCGTGTCGCCATCGGCCAGGAAGCCGCCGCCGGACGCGACCACGCGCGTCGAGGCATCCACACCGCTCGTCACTTCGACGCGGTCGCCTACGCGCCGGCCGACCTTCACCTTCACTTCGATGAGCTTGGCGTCCGCGCCCACGCGCAGCACGTAGCTGAAGCCGTCGCGCAGCAGCACCGCGCTCTGCGGCAGCGTGAGGCCACTGCCGCTGCCGACCTCGAACTCGCCGCGCGCGAACATGCCGGCGCGCGCCGCGCCCGCGGTTGCTGCGCCGGTCGGCAGGTCGACATAGACCAGCCCGTTGCGGGTTTGCGCATCGACCGTGGGCGCCACGATGCGCAAGGTGCCCTTGATCGGCGCACCGCCAGCCGGCGTGACGAGCGCCGCCATGCCCGGCTTCAGCGCCGCGAGCTCGCTGGAGGCCACCTCGGCGCGCCACTCGAGCCGGCCCTGGCGGATCATGCGGAACAGTTCCTGCCCGGCCGGCAGCACCGCGCCCACGGTGGCGCTGCGCGCCGAGATCACGCCCGCGTCGGGCGCCAGCACCTGCGTCTGCTTCAGGCGCAACTGCTGCATGCGCGCCATGGCGCGCTGCGCTTCCAGCCGCGCCTGCGCGGTGCGCTCGGCAGTGAGGTACTGGTTGATGGCGGCGTCGCTCAACGCGCCGGTGGCTTGCAGGCCGCGTGCGCGCTGGGCGTTGGCGGCGGCCTCGGCAAGCGTGGCCTCGGCCTCGGCCACGGTGGCGCGCGACTGCGCCGCATCGGCCTGCAGCGTGTCGGGCGCGAAGGTCGCGAGCACCTGGCCGCGCTGGACCACGTCACCCACGTTCACGCGCACCTCGGCCAGGCGCAGGCCGTTCGCCTCGGTGCCGACGCTGGCCTCTTGCCACGCGGCGATGTTGCCGTTGGCGCTGATGCGCACCAGCAGGCTCGTGGCCTGCGGCTGCGTCACGGTGACGGTGAGCGCGGCCTTCGGCGCGGCGGGCTTCGTGGCGTCGGCGGCTTGTGCAGTCAAGGCCAGGATCGCGACCGACAGAGCGGCGCCGCGCAATGCGACCAGACGCGAGGTGTTGATGTTCATGGGTTCGGTGTTCGCAGCATCATTTGGAACAGGGTTCAGGGCCGCGTGGCCAGCGCCACATCGGCGGCCGACCAGCCGCCGCCCAGGGCGCGGTAGAGGTCGATCCAGGCGGTGCTGCGCTCGCGCTGCAGGTCGATCAGCGCGACCTGCGCCTGCACCGCAGAACGGCGCGCGTCTTCGAGCTCGAACAGGCTCGCCAGGCCGCCGCTGAAGCGTGCCTGCGTGGCGCGCAGCGAGACGGCGAAACCTTCGCTGGCCGTTTGCGCATCGGCCGCGCGGTCGGCGGTGCTTTGCAGCGTGACGAGCGCGTCTTCGACCTCCCGCACCGCCGTGCGCAGGCGCGCCCGGTAGAGCGCAGCGCTCTCGTCGACGCGCGCCTGCGCGGCATCGACATTGGCGCGTCGGGTGCCGCCGTCGAAGAGCGGCAGCACCACGCTGACCGGGCCGATGCTCCACACGCTGCCGGTGTTGTTGCCGTTCGCTTGCGCACTGGTGCCGCTGTCGAGGCGCAATGCGCCGATGCTGCCGCCCAGCCGGATGCTCGGCCAGCGCTGCGCGCGCGCTTGGGCGGCGTCGGCGCTGGCGGCGAGCAGGTCGCGCTCGGCGATGAACACATCGGGCCGCTGCGCGAGGGCTTGCGCGGGCACCGCCGGCACGGCGAGCTGCGCCGGTTGCGGCACCCGCGCCGTGGTGCCCGAGAGTTGCAGGCGCAGGGCCGGCTCGGGCTGGGCGGTCAACGCCACCAGCGCCTTGACGAGGGTGTCGCACTGGGCACGGCGTTGCGTGAGCAGGCTGTTCGCCTGCGCCGCGCTGGCGCGCGCCAACGCCGCGCTGGCCGGCGCTTCGAAGCCGGCTTTGGCGCTCAGGTCGGTCAGGCGTGCGGTCTGCGCGCGCGAGGCGGTGTCTGCCCGCTGCTGTTCGAGTTGCGCTTCACAGGCGCGCAACGCGGTGTAGCTGGTGGCGGTTTCGGCCGCGACCGCCACGCGCGCGTCGTGCCAGCCGGCTTGCGCGCCGCCCAGGCGCAGTTCGGCGGCGCTCTTCGCGGCGCGGCGGCCACCGAACGCATCGATCTCCCAGCCCGCCTGCACGCCGGCACTGGCGCTCGTGGCGAGCGGCGAGAACAGGTCTTGGCGGCCGCGGCTGGCGCTGGCGCTGGCGTCGAGCGTGGGCAGCAGTGCCGCGCCCGCCGCCACGCGCGTGGCGCGTGCCTGCTCGATGCGGGACCGCGCCGAGGCCACCGTGGCGCTGGCCTGTTGCGCCGCGTCGATGAGCTGCACCAGCAGCGGGTCGTCGAACTGGCGCCACCACTGGCCGAGGGCCGCCAACTCGCCGCCGTGCGGCAGCGGCGCATGCCACTGGGCGGGCGCGTCTGCACTGGCGGTGTTCGGCGTGGCGGGCGCGCTGGCGCAGGCCGCAAGCGCCGCGACCACGGCGACCCCCACGGCACTGATGGCAAGGCGTGAAGGCGCGGGGAACGTGCGGCGGGGTCTGGCAACGGGGGTGGTCATCGGGCGAACGGGCCAACGTGCAAACGGGCCAATGGGCATTCGGCGGGCAGCGACGCGAACGAGGTTCGCCAGCCAATATACCGAAGCCCCGTGACCGGCGGCACCGCCCTCGCCCGTTACAACGCCAACTCGCGCTGCGCCGTGTCGTGCCGGCCGGCCGAGGCGCCGGGCGTGGGCACGTAGCCGCGCGTGTCGAGTTGCCAGCCGTCGGTGGCGCGTGCATCGCTCATGGCAACCACGGTGGCACTGCACAGGCGGCGCGCAGCCGCCTTGGCGAGCAGCGCTTCGCACTGGGGTGCCGTGAGCTGGCGAGCGAAGTGCGCCCAGCGCTGCTGTACCAGCGGCGAACGCCACGCGTCTTCAATGGCCCAGCGGGTGTGTGGCACATCTGCCAGCTTGCCGGCCTCGAGCACGCGCGGCAGCAGCGCCATGAAGAAGGCCTTGAAGTCACGCTTGAGGGGCTTGCCGGCAAGCAGGTCTTCGAAGCGGCTCAGCCGCTGGCTCCAGCCGGGCGCGAGCAGTTGCCGGCTCACGAACGCTTGCAGTGCCTGCACCGGGTTGAACAGGCGCAGGCGGTTCGGCGGCAGCACCAGCATCGGCAGCGCGCAGGCTTCGTGGTGCGGCACGGGTTCGACAAAGCTGCACAGCACGGCCACGCGCGCCCATTGCGGCGCGGTCAGGCCGTCGAGCCCGGGGAGTTGCTCGGCTTCGATTGTCTGGATGTGCGCCAGCGCGTCGCGCAGGTTGCACGCGCCCTTGGCGTGGTTCGCCTTGGTGCTCATCACGGCCAGGTTGCCGGCGGCATAGCCGGCGTCGTTGCGGACCCGGTCGACCGAAGCGTCGGTGGCCTCCAGCGTGGCGCTGGACAGGGCCATGCGGGTGATCGGGCAGTGGCTCACGTCGATCTGCTGCAGGTGGTTGGGCGTGACCTGGAACAGCTCCACGCTGCGCCCGCGCAACCACGCGTGCAGGCGCAGCTGCAGCCACTTGCGCACATGCCGTGTGGCGGCGAGCGTGCGGGTGCCGAACGCGGCCTGGCCGGCCAGCAGGCCGCTGCGCAGCGGGGAAGGCTCCTGAGCATATGGGGCCGGCAGGCTGACGCGGTAGTGCGCGTAGTCCCAGCCGAGCTCGAAGCCGATGCTCTCGAAGGTGGGGGAGGCAGATTGGATGTGCATTGGCTGGGCTGGGGTGCGTGCGATGGTGTGCATGGGAGGCTCCTGGTGCGGGTTCGCGGCAACCCGTTTGCCGCGATGGAGCCCAGTGTCCGGCCCAGGTGGCTCATGGCGTGAGCCACCTGTGGGCCGCGCGAACAAAAGACGGCCGGGTATGCTCGGGGCCTCTGGCTCATCTGGTGAGCCACCTCTGTGTCGAGACTGCCGATGGACCGCACCGAACGCTTCTACAAGATCGAGCTGTTGCTCAAGAGCCGGGGCAGCGTCAGCTTTGCCGCGCTGATCGGCGAACTCGGCGTGTCACCGGCCACGCTCAAGCGCGACCTGCAATACCTGCGCGACCGGCTCGCCGCGCCGATCGTCTACAACGCGTTCGACAACGCCTACCGCATGGCTGACGCGCCCGGCGCAGGCCATTCGGCGGGTGCTGCAGGTACTGCAGGTTCTGCGGGTGCGGCGGCGCAGCGGCGCGAGCTGCCCGGCCTGTGGTTCAGCGAGAACGAGATCCACGCGCTGCTGACCATGCACCAGCTGCTCGCCGGCCTCGACGACGACGGCGTGCTCGCACGCCACCTGCAGCCGCTGATGGAGAAGCTGCAAGGCATGCTCGGCACCGACGCAGCCCAGGCGCGCACGCTGATGCGCCGCGTCAAGGTCATCGGCACGGCCCGTCGGCGCGTGCCGAGCCGGCACTTCGAGCGGCTGGGCGCAGCACTGCTGCAACGCAAGCGCGTGTGGCTGCGCTACTTCAAGCGCGCCGACCGCAGCCACAGCGAGCGCGAGGTTTCGCCGCAGCGGCTGGTCAACTACCGCAACACCTGGTACCTGGACGCGTGGTGCCACGCCAGCGACGGCCTGCGCCGGTTCGCGCTCGACGCGATGGTCGAGGCGCGCCCGCTCGACACGAAAGCGAAGAACGTGGCGCTGCGCGACCTGGAAGCCGCGCTCGACGCCGGCTACGGCATCTACGGCGGCGCGGGCACGAAAGTGAAGTGGGCGACGCTGGTGTTCAACGCCGACGCCGCGCAGTGGGTCGCCAACGAGGAGTGGCACCCTGAGCAAAAGTCGCGCTGGCTCGATGGCACCAGCGGCGACAGCAGCGACGGCTGCTATGAACTGCAAGTGCCCTACAGCGACCCGACCGAACTGGCGATGGACATCCTGCGCCACGGTGACAGCGTGGTGGTGACGGGCGACAAGGCCCTGATCGCCCTGATCGCAACCCGCCTGCGCAGCGCGGCGGCCCGTTATGCGGGATGATTTCGCCTTGTCTTTGTCAACCCCCGAATCACCCCCTTTGGAGACGCAATGAAAGCCACCTGGAACGGCGTGACCCTCGCCGAAAGCGACGACACCGTGATCGTCGAAGGCAACCACTACTTCCCCGAAGCCAGCCTGAAGCGCGAATACGTGACCTTCAGCAACCACCGCACCGGCTGCCACTGGAAGGGGCAGGCGCACTACTACAGCCTGATGGTGAACGGCGACATGAACGAGAACGCCGTCTGGTACTACCCCGAGCCCAGCGAGGCTGCGCGCGAGATCAAAGGGCGCGTGGCGTTCTGGAAGGGCGTTGTGGTGAGCTGATGCGCCCCGCAGGGCCCTTACTTGCTTGCCTTGAACGCCGTGAACACGCGCGTCTGCACCCGGCGCACTTCCTGCGGCAGCGCATCCGGCGGCGTCATGCGCTTCTTGTCGGCATCGCTCAGGAAGATGGTCTTGTTGTCGGCCACGTCCTTCTTGACGAACTTCAGCGAGGCGGCGTTCGGGTTCGCGTAGAACACCTTGTTCGTGAGGCTGGCTGCCACATCAGGCCGCAGGACGTAGTTGATGAACAGGTGGGCGTTGCCCGGGTGCGGCGCGTCTTTCGGGATCGCCATGCTGTCGAAGAACAGGGTCGCGCCGCCTTGCGGCAGCAGCGCCTCGATGGCGGGTGGCGCCTTGGGCGCGGCCTCCTGGGCGCGGGCTCGGGCGATGTTGATGTCGCCCGAGAAGCCCATCACCGCGCACAGCTGGCCGCTGGCCAGGTCGTTGATGTAGCCGCTCGACGAGAACCGGGTGACGTACGGGCGCACTGCCTTCAGCACCTTAGCCGCCGCGTCGTAGTCGGCAGCGGCCTTGCTGTAGGGCGGCTTGCCGGCGTAGAGCATGGCCACCGGCAACACCTCGGATGCCGAGTCGAGGAAGTTGATGCCGCAGCCCTTCAGCTTGGCCGCATAGGCCGCATCGAACAGCAGGCTCCAAGCGTTGGCGGGCATCGCGAGCGGGTTGGGCGGTGCGGCCAGCGCAGCCTTCACCTTCGCGGTGTTGATGCCCACCGTGACATAGCCCCACAACCAGTCGACGAGGTACTGGTTGCCCGGGTCGACCGTGGCCATCTGTTCGAGCAGGCCCTTGTCGAGGTTGCCCCAGTTGCTCAGCTTGCTGCGATCGAGCTTTTGCAGCAGGCCGCCTTCGATCTGCGTCTTCGCGAAGTGCGCGCCGGGCACCACGATGTCGTAGCCGGTCTTGCCCGCCACGAGCTTGGCGTGCAGCACCTCGTTGGTGTCGTAGTTGTCGTAGTTGACCTTGATGCCGGTCTCTTTCTCGAAGTTCTTGATCGTGTCGTCGGCGATGTAGTCGGACCAGTTGTAGATGTTGAGCAACTTGGGTTCGTCGGCGGCCGAGGCGAGCATCGTGGCGAGTGCCGAAACCGCGGCAAGGCACAGCGCGGCGAGGGGTCGGGTGAGCGGCAGGGTCATGGCGTGGGGCTCCGTCGCAGGGTAAAAGGGTGGGCTGTCGAGGGCATGGATGCTAACGACAAACTTGCTGCCAGCCGGTCAGGCGGGTTGTTGCGAGGGATGCCCCTCACCGCCCGCACCGGGTAAGATTTTTGCTCTTCCACCCCTGCGGACCGACCATGAACGTTGCCACCCATCTTGCCCTCGCGGCGCTTTGTACCGCGTCCACCGCATTCAGCGCCGCGCCGGCAAACGCCCAGACCACCAAGCCCAAACCGGGCCTGTGGGAATACACGATGAACATCGGCGGTGCTGCGAGCGGCGAAATGGCCGCCGCGCAGGACAAGATGGCCGCCGAGTTGGCCCAGATGCCGCCCGAGCAGCGCAAGATGGTCGAGGGCATGATGGCCAAGCGCGGTGTGGGCAGCGGCGCAGGCGGCGCCACCGCCATCAAGGCCTGCGTCACGCCGGAAAGCATCGAACGCGAAGACTTCAGCAGCGGCCGGGCCGACTGCAAGCAGGTCCTGGCCTCGCGCACCGCCACCACGGTGGTGCTGAAGCTGACCTGCGATGGCCCGCCCCCCTCGACCGGCGAGATGACGATGACGTTCCAGAGCGCAACGGCCTACGCGATGAAGATGGTGAGCACCACCACGGCGAACGGCAAGGCGGTGCAGACGACGATGGAAGGCAGTGGCAAGTGGCTGGGTGCCGACTGCGGTGCGGTCAAGCCCGCGAAGCGGCCGGGCTGACGCGCGGGGCCAGCTGCCAGCGCATGTGCACCCACGCGACGGCCGCGCCGAGCAAGGCGCCGGCCAGCACGTCGAGCAGCACGTGCTGGCGCGTGGCCAGCGTCGAGTACAGGATGCCGGCGCACCACAGCACGTTCAGGCCATGCAGCAGCGCGCCCGTGCGCATCTCGCGAAGAATGCATGCCAGCCATAACGCGGTGAACACCGCGAACGCCACATGCAACGACGGGCAGGCGTTGGCTGCCAGGTCCACGTCCCTCAGGAACTGCATGCCGTCCGGCACCGGCCCGGTGGGCGCGAACGGCGGCGCGGCCGTAGGCCAGAGCATGAACACGCCGAAGCCGATTGCGCTGATGGCGCCGGTCGCCGCGCCGTAGCCTGCCAGTTCGCGCCCCGAGGCCAGCAGCGCGGGTGCGATGGACACGTAGAACCAGAGCGAGAAGTACAGCGGCAGGAACGCCGGCTCGAAGCCCACGAGGCGGTCGAGTGCCGTCACGGGCATCAGCACCGGCGGGCTGAAGGGGTGGCGCAGCACCCAGAAGTAGGCGACGAAGAAGGCGCCGATGCCCAGCACCGTGGCGAGCATCTTCGCCACGGTGCGCGTGCGCAGGCGGCGCATGAACTCGCGGCGCCACGCGGCGTGGTCGGGTGCGATGGGCTGTCCTCGGGTGAGCTCGGGTGAACTGGGTGAACCAGGCGAAGGGCCGGGTGCCGGCCGCTGTGCAGACGCGTGCGCCGCAGTATCGCTCTGCGTCGCCAGGCGATGCCGCGCTACCCTTGGCACCATGGCTCCCTCTGCCCCCGCGCCGCACCTGCTGCCGCTGCTGCCGCTGCTGCCGATCTCGCACCGGCGCCGTCTGCACGACGTGTACCGCTCGGCCGGTTGGCCGTGTCTCGATGCGGTGGAGATCGAATTGCTCGCGGCCGGGCTGCTGGAACGCGTGCGCCAACCCGCGGGCCACGAGACCCTGCGCGTCAGCGATGCCGGCGTGGCGCTGCTCGCAAGCGCGCTGCGGCGCAACCGCGCACGCCGTGATGCGCACGAGGCGCTGGTCGAGCGCGTGGCCCGCGAGATGACACGCGCCGGCCGTATTGCATGGCGCGGCTTGAGCGTGCGCGCGAAGGTGGCCGATGCGGTGGTGGCTGGCGAGCCCGGCGGCGGCGGGCGCTGGGTCATGGCCATGCCCGACGTGTTCTCGATCCGCCACACCAGCGTCGAGGCCTATCTGCAGCCGGTGGTGCACGAGGTGAAGGTGCGGCGCTCCGACTTGCTCGCCGACCTGCGCAACCCGGCCAAGCGCGCTGCCTACCTGCAGCTGGGCAGCGAGTGCTGGTATGTGCTGCGCGCCGGCATCGCGCGCGCCGACGAGGTGCCGCCCGAGTGCGGCGTGCTGTTCGCCACCGACACCGCGCTCAACGTGGCGCGCCCCGCACCCCGCCGCGCGATGCACCTGCCCTTCGACCTGTGGATGGCGCTGGCCCGCGCCGCACCGCTGCCCGGCTGGCGCCTCGAAGACAGCCAGGGCCTGCTGGGCGACACTGATCAAACCGAAGAGCCCTGACTTATCGCCGATGCACCCGGACCCGTTGCTCCCCAGACACTCCCCCCACGAAGCGAGGAACGCGTTGTGGTCTGCGCTCGTGATGGTGCTGGTGTGGGGCGGAAACTTCAGCGTGCAGAAGCAGCTGTTCCCGGTGCTCACGCCGGGAGGCTTTCTGTTCGCACGCTACCTGATCATGCCGGTCGCCGCGGCGGCGCTGCTGCTGTGGCGCTACGGTTCGGCGTGGCCGCGCGTGTCGCGCGCCGATGGCTGGGCGCTGCTGCGGCTGGGCCTGGCGGGGCACCTGCTGCATGTGGGCCTGGTGACCTTCGGCATCCACTGGTCCACCGCATTTTCGAGTTCGCTGATCCTCGCCTGCGGGCCGGTTTTCACGCTGCTGATCCTGCGCTTCTACGGCCTGGAGCAGCTCACGCGCGGGCAGGTGGCGGGCGTGGCCGTGGCCTGCGCGGGGGTGCTGATCTTCCTGTCCGACAAGCTCTTCGGCGGGCACTGGCAGGCCAGTGGCGGTGACGCGGTGCTGGTGGTCGCCGCAGCGTTCTTCTCGTACTACACCGTGGCCTCGAAGCCGCTGATCGAGCGCCATGGCGGCGTGGTGGTGATGACCTACGCCACGCTGCTGGCCAGCGTCCCGGTGGTGCTGCTGAGCGCGCCCGCCGGCCTGCAGGTGGCGTGGGCGAGCCAGGGGCCGCTGATCTGGCTCGGCCTCGCCTACTCAGTGCTGCTGTCGGCCTTTCTCGGCTGGCTGGTTTGGGGCTGGGTGAATGCGGTGCGCGGCGTGGCCCGCAGTGCACCGCTCATGTACCTGATGCCGCCGGTGGCCGGCCTGGTGGCGTGGCTCGCCACCGGCGAGCGCTACTCCGGTATCAAGCTCGCCGGCGCCGCGCTCACGCTGGCCGGTGTGGCGCTGGCGCAGTTCTCGGCGTCGCGCCCGGCGCTCGCGGTACGCGAGGCGCCGGCGCCGGTGGATTGATCGCGCCATACTGGCACAACATCGTTCGACCGAGGACCGCAGCATGACGCGCCACCACCCCCGCTTCGCACCCGTTCCAGGCCGTGTCGCCGGCCGCGTCGTCGGCTGCATTGCGAGCCTCGCGCTGGCCACCGGCGCGGCGTGCGCGGGCGAAGGCATCGCGTGGAAGAACGCGAGCAGCGACGCCGACGTGGACGCCGCCTTCGCGCAGGCGAAGGCCGAATCGAAGCCCGTGTTCCTGTACTGGGGCGCCAAGTGGTGCCCGCCGTGCAACCAGGTGAAGGCGACGCTGTTCAACCGCGCCGACTTCATCGAGCGCTCGAAGGGCTTCGTGCCGGTCTACGTGGACGGCGACAGCCCCGGCGCGCAGAAGCTCGGTGCGCGCTTCCACGTGAGCGGCTACCCGACCATGCTGCTGTTCAGCGCCCAGGGCACCGAGTTGACGCGCCTGCCGGGCGAGGTCGACCCGGCTGCCTACACCGAGGTGTTGACACTCGGCATGAACGCCAGGCGCCCGGTGAAAGAGCTGGTCGATCAGGTGCGCGCCGGCGGCCAGGGGTTGACGCCGGCCGACTGGCGGCTGCTCGCGTTCTACTCATGGGACGCTGCCGAGACGCCGCTCGTGCCCAAGGGCGGCCTGCCGGCACTGCTGGCGCAACTGGCCGCCGCCGCCCCGCGCGAGCCGGCCGCTGTGGCCATGCGCCTGCGCCTGAAGGCCCTGGCTGGGGCCGGCGACAAGTCATCTGCGAAACCCGACCCCACCGCCGCGCCCACCGTGCTGGCGCTGCTGGCCGATGCGACTGCGGCGCGCGCACTCTTCGACGTGCTGGCCGGCAACCCGACCGACATCGTGCACGCTGTCAGCGCGAAGGGAACGCCATTGCGCCAGCGCGTGGTGCAAGCCTTCGATGCGGCGCTGGTGCGGTTCGAGGCCGACACCTCGCTGTCGCGCGCCGACCGGCTCGGTGCACTCGGCGCGCGCATCGACCTTGCCGCGCTCGACGCGCCGAAGAAGGCCACACCGAAGCTGCCGCCGGCGCTGCTGGCCGACCTGCGCGCACAGGTCGCCCGCATCGACGTCGAGACGACCGACGGCTACGAACGGCAGGCGGTGATCCCGTCGGCGGCCTACCTGCTCGCAGCGAGCGGGCTGGTGGCCGAGTCGGATGTGCTGCTCAAGGCCAGCCTCGCCAAGAGCCACTCGCCGTACTACCTGATGAGCGGGCTTGCCGGCAATGCGAAGAAGCGCGGCGACAGGGCCGAGGCCTTGCGCTGGTCGGAACAGGCGTTCGCCGCGAGCGAAGGCCCGGCCACACGGCTGCAATGGGGCGCTGCGCACGTGAAGGCGCTGGTCGAGATGGCGCCTGGCGACGAGGCGCGCATCGAGCGCACGGCGGGCCAGCTCTTCACCGAAGCGGCCAAGGCACCGGATGCCTTCTACGAGCGCAGCGGCCGCTCGCTGCAGCGCGTGGGCAGCCAGTTGCAGGCGTGGAACAAGGGCGGCACCCACCAGGCCACGTTGGCCCGCCTGCAGGCGCAGCTCGATGCCGTGTGCGCCGCGCTCGACACCACCGAGCCGAACCGCGCGCGCTGCGACGCGCTGCTGAAGACGCCGGCGAAGCTCTGAGGGAGTGCGGGCCACGCCAGCGCAGCCGCCCCGTGCCTTAGCATGCGCGCCATGCACACGAGCACCGACCGCCGCCGCGCGCACCTGCGTGGCGGGCTGGCCGCGCTGGTGCTGGTGTGGGCCACGAGCCTTGCGTCCAGCGCCATCACGACGGCCCCTTCTCCCTCTCTTGCCCCTGCCCTTGCCCCTGCCTCTTCACCTGCGCCGGCAGCAAGCCGCGCCGACGCCGCACTGCCTTCGGCAGGCGCCGCCTGGACGCACGCCTACGCCGCGTTCGGCCCGCCAAAGTACGGGCTTGCGTTCACCCACTTCGCGTACGCGAACCCCGACGCGCCGAAGCGCGGCACGCTCTACCTGAAGAACCCCGACCGGCGCACCAGCTTCGACAAGTTCAATTACTTCACGGTCAAGGGCAACGCGCCGGCGGGCATCAACATTTTCATGTTGGAGACACTCGCGCTGCTGAGCGCCGACGAGCCGCAGACCATGTACGGCCTGCTCGCCGAGGCCATGCTCGTGGCGCCCGACAAGAGCAGCATCACCTTCCGCCTGAACCCGAAGGCGCGCTTCTACGACGGCAGCCCGGTGCTCGCCGCCGACGTGAAGCACAGCTTCGACACCTTGACCAGCGCGCAGGTGGCGCCGTCGTTCGCGACCGCGATGGGCGGCGTGGAACGCGCGGTCGTGCTCGACGAGCGCACCATCCGCTTCGACCTGAAAGACCGCAGCACCGACACGCTGTTCACCCTCGGTACCGAGCTGTACATCTTCTCGCGCAAATGGGGCCTGGGCGCCGATGGCAAACCCAAGCGCTTCGACGAGGTCGTGACCGAGCTGCCCATCACCAGTGGCCCGTACACCATCGGCGCCGTCGACATGCCCCGGCGCATCGAGTTCGTGCGCAACCCCGACTATTGGGCGCGCGACCTGCCACTGCGCCGCGGCTTCTTCAACTTCGACAAGGTCGTCTACCGCTTCTACAAGGACGACGTGGTGGCCACCGAAGCCTTCAAGGCCGGCGAGTTCGACCTCATTCGCGTTCTCGGTGCGCGCACCTGGGCGCGCCAGCACAAGGGCCCGAAGTGGGACGATGGCCGCATCCGCAAGGAGCTGTTCCAGACCAGTTTCGGCCAGATGCTGCAGGCTTACGACCTAAACCTGCGCCGCCCCTGGTTCCAGGACATTCGCGTGCGTGAAGCGCTGGGCCTGACCTACGACTTCGACACCCTCAACAACCGCTTTCGCATGTTCAAGCGCGCGAACAGCGCATTCAACAACTCGGAGTTCGCCGCCACCGGGCCGCCGTCGGCGGACGAGTTGAAGCTGCTGGAACCGTTCCGCGCGCAACTCCCGGCCGAGGTGTTCGGCCCGGCCTATGTGGCGCCCGACACCGGCGGTGAAGCCGGCCGCTTGCGTGCCAACCTGCTCAAGGCCCGCGCGCTGCTGGAGCAGGCCGGCTGGAAGCTCGCAGCAGACGGCAAGCTGCGCAACGCGAAAGGCGAGGCGTTCGAGTTCGAGTACCTGGAGCCCGGCAGCAGCGCACGTCTGGCCGACTGGGAAGGCAACCTGAAGAAGTTGGGCATCACGATCAAGCCGCGCGCAGTCGACTTCGCGCTCTACCGCAGGCGGCTCGAGAGCTACGACTTCGACACCATCACCATCGTCGAAGGCCGCTTCACCTTGCCCAAGCCCAACGACCTGGCGCAGCTCTACGGCAGCAAAGCGGCCGACGAGCAAGGCAACAACAACTTCCGTGGCGTGAAGAGCACGGCGGTCGACAAGCTGATCGACGTGATGAGCCGCGCCACGACGCTGGACGAGCTGCGAGCCGGCGCCCGCGCGCTCGACCGGGTGATCATGTGGAGCCACTGGCAAGTGCCTGAGCTATACGTCGCCTCGGAGGCGGCGAGCTACTGGAACAAGTTCGGCATGCCCGAGGTGCGGCCGCTGTACTTCTCGGTCGACAGCCCGCTCGACGCCGTCGCCCAAGGCCCGTGGCCGCTCATCACCTGGTGGCTCCGCGATGCGCCGGCGCGTTGACGCGACGCTTGCCGCCCGGCTGGCAACCGCATGGCTTGCAGCCGTGGCGGCCTGGGCCGGCGCGGTGCCCTCGCCCACGCCGGGCGCGCCGGCTGTACCCGCACCGGTGGCCGCCGCCACGACCGCAGCGCCATTGAACTGGTCACACAGTTTCGCCGCGTATGGGAATGCGAAGTACGCCCCCGGCTTCGATCACTTCGACTACGTGAACCCGGCCGCGCCCAAGGGAGGCACGCTGTACCTGCGCAACCCCGACCGGCGCAGCAGCTTCGACAAGTTCAACACCTTCACTCTGCTGGGCAACGCGCCGGCCGGCATGGGCATCTTCATGACCGAGGGGCTGATGGTGCTCAGCGCCGACGAGCCGCGCACGATGTACGGCTTGCTGGCCGAGAGCCTGACTGTTTCGCCCGACCTGTCGGGCGTGACCTTCCGCCTGAACCCGCTGGCACGCTTCAGCAACGGCGATGCGCTGACCGCCGCCGACGTGAAGTACAGCTTCGATTCGCAGACCGGCCCCTACGCGCACCCTTACTACAGCGGCCCGCTCGCCGCCGTGGCGTCGGCCACCGTGCTCGATGCGCGCACGATCCGCTTCGACTTCAAGGAGCGCAGCAGCGACGCCGTCTTCAAGGTCGGTCTGATGTTCATCTTCTCGCACACCTGGGGCCTGAAACCCGACGGTACGCACACGCGCTTCGACGAGATCCGCGACGAGCAGCCGCTGACCACCGGCCCCTACACCATCGCGCTGGCCGATTCGGGCCGGCGCATCGAGTTCAAGCGAAACCCCGCCTACTGGGCACGCGACCTGCCCGAGCGGCGCGGCATGTTCAACTTCGACCGCGTCGTCTACCGCTACTACCAGGACGAAGACGTGGCCACCGAGGCGCTGAAGGCCGGCGAGTTCGACGTGACAAGGGTCTACGGCGCGCGCATCTGGATGCGCCAGATGACGGGCAGCAAGTGGACGAGCGGCCAGATCGTCAAGAAGCGCCTGACCTTCGGCACCGGCCAGGGCCTGCAGTCGTACCACTTCAACCTGCGCCGCCCGCTGTTCCAGGACATCCGGGTGCGTGAGGCGCTGGCGCTGGCCTACGATTTCGAGCAGACGAATCGCTACGGCCTGTTCAAGCGCGCGAACAGTGCATTCAACAACTCCGAATACGCCGCCGTGGGCCTGCCCTCGCCCGGCGAGCTGCGCTTGCTGGAGCCCTTTCGCAGCGCGCTGCCACCGGCAGTGTTCGGCCCCGCATTCATCGCACCCTCGAACACCGACGCCGCTGCGCTGCGCAGCAACCTGCTCAAGGCGCGCAGCCTGCTCCAGGCCGCAGGCTGGCAACTGGCGGCCGACGGCCAGTTGCGCAATGCCAAGGGCGAGGCCTTCGAGTTCGAGTACCTCGCACCCGGCGACAGCGTGAACGATGCGCGCCTGAAGGCCTGGGCGCAGAACCTGGCGAAGATCGGCATTCGCTTCTCGGTGCGCAACGTCGACTACGCGCTCTACGACACGCGCATACAGGGCTTCAACTTCGACGTGATCACCATCGCCGAGGGCAGCTTCACGCAACCCTCGAGCGCCGAGTTCACGACGCTCTACGGCAGCAAGGCCGCGATGGAGCCGGGCAGCAACAACACGCGCGGTGTGCAAAGCCCGGCGGCCGACCATGCACTGGCCGCGATGACGGCCGCCACCACGTTCGAGACCTTCCGCGACGCCTGCCGCGCGCTCGACCGCATCGTGATGTGGAGCCACTGGCAGGTGCCCGAGCTGTACCAGGACAACGAGCCCATCGCTTACTGGAACAAGTTCGAGATGCCGGCCGTGATGCCGCGCTTCTTCACCACCGACCTGGCACCCGACGTCGACCCGCAACTGCCCTGGCCCATCACCACGTGGTGGATGAAGCAAACTGCCCCGAGGCCCTGACCCATGCTGAGCTACATCCTCAAACGCATCGCGCTGATGCTGCCCACCTTGCTGGGCGTGCTGACGCTCACCTTCGTCGTGATCCAGTTCGTGCCCGGCGGGCCGATCGACCAGATCATGGCAGAGGCGCGCATGGGCGGCGGCGGCGAGGGCAACGCCTACAAGGCCGGCCGCGACAGCGATGCCAAGCAGATCGCCGAGCTCAAGAAGCTCTACGGCTTCGACAAGCCGGCCCATGTGCGCTATGTCGAGATGCTGTCGAACTTCGCGCAGTTCAACCTGGGACGCAGCTTCCTGCACAACAAGGACGTGTGGCAGCTCATCAAGGAGAAGCTGCCGGTCTCGATGAGCCTGGGCCTGTGGGCCTTCCTGATCTCGTACCTGATCTCGGTGCCGCTGGGAATCGCCAAGGCGGTCCGCGAAGGCTCCCGCTTCGACGTGGCGACCACGCTGCTGGTGCTGATGGGCTTTGCGATACCGGGCTTCGTGCTCGGCGTGTTCCTGATCGTGCTGTTCGCCGGCGGCAGCTTCTTCGACGTGTTCCCGTTGCGTGGCCTGACCTCCGACAACTGGGCCGACCTGCCCTGGCCGGCGCGTGTGCGCGACTACTTCTGGCACCTGGCGCTGCCCCTCACGTGCTACGTGATCGAGAGCTTCGCCATCGTCACCTTGCTGACCAAGAACACCTTCATCGAAGAGATGCGCAAGCAGTACGTGCTGGTGGCGCGGGCCAAGGGCTTGTCGCAGCAGCGCGTGCTGTGGAAGCACATCTTCCGCAACGCGCTGATCCCGCTCGTCACCGGCTTCCCGGCGGCATTCGTGCTCGCGTTCTTCGGCGGCTCGATCCTGATCGAGACGCTGTTCTCGCTCGACGGCCTCGGCCTGCTGTCGTACGAGTCGATCGTGCGGCGCGACTACCCGGTGGTGCTGGGCACGCTGTACCTGTTCACGCTGATCGGCCTGGCCATCAAGCTCGTGTCCGACATGCTCTACGTCGTGGTCGACCCGCGCGTGCAATTCGGGAGTGCAGCGAAATGACGGCCGTGATCGACACCCCCGTGACAGCCGCAGGCCCGAGCGCCGCGCTGCCGCCCGCGCCGGGCCTGTCACCGAACCAGCGCGCCTGGGCGCGCTTCAAGCGCAACCGCATCGGCTATGGCTCGCTCTGGATCATGGTGGCGCTGCTCATGCTCAGCGCGGTGGCCGAACTCGTCAGCAACGACCGGCCGCTGATCGCGCGCTATGAAGGCCGCTGGTCGTTCCCGGTCTTCAGCAACCCGCCCGAGACCGCTTACGGCGGCGACTTCGCAACCCCCACCGACTGGAAAGACCCGTTCATCGCCGCGCAATTCCAGAAGCCCGGCAACTGGCGTCTGCTGACGATCAACCCGCATTCGGCCACGTCGACCGACTACTTCCAGAAAGAGGCGAACCCCGCGAGGCCGAGTGCGAAGAACTGGCTCGGCACCGACAGCCTGGGGCAGGACATGCTCGCGCGGCTGCTCTACGGCTTTCGGGTGAGCATTCTGTTCGGGCTGGCGCTGACCTTCGTGGGCACGGTTATCGCGGTGGCGGCGGGCGCCATCCAGGGCTACTTCGGCGGCCGCATCGACCTGACGCTGCAGCGGCTGATCGAGATCTGGGGCTCGATCCCCGAGCTGTACCTGCTGATCATCTTCGCGTCGATCTTCGAGCCGTCGCTCGGCTTGCTGCTGGTGCTGCTGTCGCTGTTCGGGTGGATCGGCTTGTCCGACTACGTGCGCGCCGAATTCCTGCGCAACCGGGGGCTCGAATTCGTGAAGGCGGGGCGCGCTCTGGGCCTGTCCAGCCTGCAGATCATCTGGCGCCACGTGCTGCCGAACTCGCTGACGCCGGTCATCACCTTCCTGCCGTTCCGCATGAGCGGGGCGATCCTGTCGCTCGTGGCGCTCGACTTCCTCGGCCTGGGCGTTCCGCCCTCGGTGCCCTCGCTCGGCGACCTGGTCAAGCAAGGCAAGGCGAACCTCGACTCGTGGTGGATCATCTTCCCGACCTTCGCCGTGCTGGTGATCACGCTGCTGCTGCTGACCTTCATCGGCGATGCGCTGCGCGATGCGTTTGACACGCGCAAATCATGAACAACGCCATGATCCAACCCCTGCTCGATATCGACCACCTGACCGTGCGCTTCGGCGCCAGCACCGTGGTCAACGGCGTGTCGTTCAGCATCGCGCCCGGAGAGAAGTTCGCGCTGGTGGGCGAGTCGGGCTCGGGCAAGTCGATCACGGCGCTGTCGGTGTTGCGGCTCGTCGATGCGGCCACCACGAGCGGTGCGATCCGCTTCAACGGCGAAGACCTGCTGAAGAAGTCGGAGCGCGAGATGCGCGGCCTGCGCGGCTCGGAGGTCGCGATGATCTTCCAGGAGCCGATGACGGCGTTGAACCCGCTCTACACCGTGGGCAACCAGATCGGCGAAGTACTCGAGCTGCACGAAGGCCTGCGCAAGAACGCGGCGCGCGCAAGGGCCATCGAGCTGCTCGTGCGCACCGGCATCCCCGAGCCGGAACGGCGCATCGATTCATACCCCCACGAGCTGTCGGGCGGGCAGCGCCAGCGCGCGATGATCGCGATGGCGCTGGCCTGCCGGCCCAAGCTGCTGATCTGCGACGAGCCGACGACTGCGCTCGACGTGACGATCCAGGCGCAGATCCTTGCGCTGCTCGACGAGCTGCAACGCGAGATGGGCATGGCGCTGCTCTTCATCACCCACGACCTGAACCTGGTGCGCCGCTTCACCCACCGCGTGGGCGTGATGGAGCGCGGCGTGCTGGTGGAACTCGGCGACACGGCCACCGTGTTCGCCGAACCAAGGCACGCGTACACGAAGAAGCTGTTGGCGAGCCGGCCGCAGCGCGTGGTGCAGGCCGTAGCACTCGACGCGCCGGTGGTGGTGGAAGCGCGCGATGTTCGCGTGAGCTTCGGCGTGTCGCTGGGCTGGTTCAAGAAGCGCGAGTTCAACGCGGTGCGCTCGGCCACGCTGCAGCTGCGGCGCGGCGAGACGCTGGGAATCGTCGGCGAGTCGGGTTCGGGCAAGACGACGCTGGGCATGGCATTGCTGGCGCTGCAGCCCATCGCCGACGGGTCGGTCGCGGTCGAAGGCGAGCGCATCGACAACGCCGACCGCGCAACGCTGCGCGCGATGCGCAAGCGCATGCAGGTGGTGTTCCAGGACCCGTTCGCGTCACTCAGCCCGCGCATGACGGTCGGGCAGATCGTGGGCGAAGGTCTGGCGTTGCATCAGCCCGAGTTGTCTGATGCCGAACGCGAAAGGCTGGTGCTGGCCATGCTCGACGAGGTGGGCTTGAGCGAGGCCAAGGGCGTGGCCGGTGTGCTCAACCGCTACCCGCACGAGTTCTCGGGCGGGCAGCGCCAGCGCATCTCGATTGCCCGCGCGGTGGTGCTGCGCCCCGAGGTGCTGGTGCTCGACGAGCCCACCTCCGCGCTGGACGTGTCGGTGCAGCAGCAGGTGCTGGCGCTGCTGGCCGAGCTGCAGCGCCGCTACGGCATGAGCTATGTCTTCATCAGCCACGACCTGGCCGTGGTGCGGGCGATGGCGCACCGCGTGATCGTGATGAAGGACGGCGTGGTGATCGAGGAAGGCGAAGCCCAGGCGCTGTTCGACGCGCCCCGCGAACCCTACACGAAGGCCTTGCTCGCGGCGGCCCACCTGGCCTGATGGCCGGGGTGCTGAACGCTCAATGTTTGACGAAGGTGTAGGTAACCGCGTAGTCGATCGGGAACGGGGTCGTGATCTGCGCGGTGATGGCGCCGACGTTGCCGCTGTACGTGCAGCTTTTGATGCTGACGCCCGCCGGCAGCTGCGCGTTGATGTCGGCGCCGCCGCAGAAGTCGGCTTGCGACGCCGGCTTGTCGGGCAGCCCGTCGATGCAGATCTCGGGGATGGCAACGCCGGCCGCGACCGTTTGCACGACCAGCGAGTAGGTGCCGGCCTTCGGCGCCTTGCAGCTGCCCACACCGACCACGAGCGTGCCCGAGCTGCCGGTGCCGGTGGTGTCGGTCGCGGCCCAGCTGAGCGTGATGCCGGTGGTCGCGATGTTGCCGTTCCAGCTGACGAGCACGCTGCCTTGCGGGCTGAGGATGCTCTGGCTGCAGGCCGTGGCGCTGCAGTTGAACGACACGCGCATCGCGTCGAGCAAGGCATCCAGGCCGGTGTGGTCGGCGGCGAAGGGTGCGGCGAACACGTTGAGCTTGCTCGCATCGAGCCCGTTCGCCGCCATCAAGGCCTGCAGGTTGGCGTTCACCTTGCGGGCCGATGCCAGCACCGCGTCGGCGCTCAGGCCCGCGCTGGCCCAGGCCTTGAACAGGTCGGCGAGCGGCTTCTGGCCGTTGGCGTCGAGCAGTGCCAGCGTGGTCAGTGGTGTGATGTTGGCCACGCCGGCCTGCGTGGCAAACGAGTACCAGACCTTGCCCGACGCGTCGGTCACGCTCAGCGCATAGGGCGCGGCATCGGCGACAGTGAGGCTGAACTTGCCGTCGGTGCCGGTGCGCACCGTGGCTTGCACGCCCTTCGCGTTGGTGGCGGTCACGAGCGCGTTCGCCATCGGCGCGCCGGTGGCGGCGGTGCCGCTGAGCGTGACGTTCACAGCGGCCGGGGCGGTGGCCGTGACCACCGCGTCGTCGCCACCGCCACAGGCGGTGAGCGTGGTGGCAGCTGCCATTGCCAGCAGGCTGAAGCCGGCCGAGAGGATGAGCGGGTGGGCGGAATGGGTGGAACGATGGGCACGGTTCATGGAAGAAGGCTCCGGGAAGGGTTGCGGCCCCGAACATCGGTGCCTTGATCAGTTACGCGGGAAAGCCGCGCGATAAGGGTCACTGGGCAGCAAAGAATGCCACCTGCGGCCGCGTCAGGACTGGCAGATGAAGTCGCTGGCATGGTCTGGCGAGCCGACCATGCCACGCCTCGGCACAGGCCCTGGGCAGCAGGGCAACAGCGCCGCAGGCTTGAGCCCGATGTGGTCGATCTCGCGCACCATATGCGCTCGCCCTCGCGGCGCCATGGAGGCATTCGTGTGAATGTTCATTCGAGTTTCTGAGGCAGCTTGGCCGGCTTGAGAACCTCCATCTTCCTTCGCCTCGGGTGAACAACTTCTTGGGAAAACACAGTCAACCTGCGGCCGCGCAGCGACGCGCGCTGTCTTGCGCCGCTTTGGCTGTCGCGGTGTAGCTGGCGTCGAGCTGGTGGCTCGCTGCCAGCTTGTCGAACGCCTGGGCCGCCGCCAGCGCCCAGCTGCAGCGCAGCGCTTCGTCGGCGGGCTGCATCCGGCGCCAGGGCAGCGCGGCGGCGCTGTGGCGCAAGGCGGCTGCGCTGGTGGCGTGTTCGGCGCTGCCGGGGGTGGCTTGCTCCCAACGGGCCGCGTCGGCGAGTACCGATTGGGCCTCGCGGAAGGCGCGCCCGTCCTGGCCCGCGCGTTGCCAACCTTTGAGCTGCATCAGGCGCAGCTCGGCCCAGGGCAGTTGTTCATCGCCTTGCGAGGGCAACCGAGCGCTGAGGGCACGAGCTTCGCTGACGGCCGCGTCGATTGCCGGCTGCGCTGCGGTGTTGGCCTGCAGCACGCAGCGTTGCGCCGACAGGTAGGCGCGCACCTCGGTCGGCCGCGCGTCGGTGAGCACGCCGCCACGAAGGGCGTCGGCAGCGTCACCGCACGCGGTTGCGGCGGCGCCCAGGTGGCCGGCCGTCAGGTGCGAATCGCCCAGCGTGTAGCTGACCGAGGCGAACGTGCCGCGGGCACGGCGGTCGGCGCGGTCGGCCTGCCATTGGCGCCGGGCGATGCTGGTCGAGCGGGCCAGTGCGTCGAAGGCTTCGGGGTCGTCCGAGCGTTGTTGCAAGGCGTAGCCCAGTGCACCGTGGGCGTCGATGAGGAAGTCGGTCCAGTCGTCGTTCGGCGCGGCGCCGGCAGCGGCTTCGAGCACCGCGACGTTGTCGCGTGCCAGCGTGACGGCGGCTTCCTGGTGGCCGGCGTGCAGTTCGAGCAGGGCCTGGCGCACCAGCACGGCGCTGAGCAATTGCTGGCTGTTCAGGTTGCCGGCGCGCCGGGCCAGGTTGTCGCGCGCACAGGTCAGGGCCTGCGTGCCGCGCCCGAGAGCCTCGGGCAGGTTGCCGAGGTGGGCCGGGCCGTTCTGGTTGTACATCACGTCCATCGAGTGCATCAGCAGGTTGCAGCGCGCCGTGCCCAGCTTGAGGTGGCCGGGTGCGAGCTGCAGGCCGTGCTCGACATCGGCCTGCCCTTCGGTCAATTCGCGCAGTGCGGCCTGTGCATCGCCGCCGGCGCCGCGCAGCTCGGACACGGCCAGGTGCACGGCCGCGCGCTCGCGCCAGGCCTCGGGGGCTTCGGCGCTGCTGTTGGGCACCTGCGCGAGCACGGTGAGCGCCTGCGCGTAGTGGCGCTCGGCGGTGCCGGTGTTGCCCAGGTTGGCGTTGCCGACGCCGCCTTCCACTTCCGCCAGCCGGTACAGCGTCTGGCCGCTGACCAGCAGCGTGGCTGGCGAGCGCTCGCCGTCGCTCAACTGGCCGGCGAAGAAGCCGCTCGCGGTCTTGGCCAGGGCCTGGCGTCCCGCGAGCACGCCGCTTTGCAAGGCGTCGTTCACGTCGAACACCATCACAGCGGCGAGCCGGCGCGATTCGCTCAGTGCCATGCGTGCCTGCGCGGCACTGAGCAAGGTCACCACCGACAGGCCCACGACCATGCACAGGCCGGCGCTCGCGGCAGCGACGGCAACGCGGTGGCGGGCCACGAACTTCGCAGCGACGTAGCGGCGCGTCGGCGCGCGCGCGCTGACGGGGTAGCCGTTCAGGTACGCAGTCACGTCGGCGGCCAGGCCGTCGACGTTGGCGTAACGCTGCACCACCGTTTTCTCGAGCGCCTTCAGCAGGATGTTGTCGAGGTCTCCGCGCAGCTTGTTGCGGTGGGCGAGCCAGGTGCGGTCGTCGACGCTCGCGGGCGACAGGCTGCTCGGCCGGGTCGGTGCCTCTTCGAGCACCGCACGCGCCGCCTCGGCGGCGCTGGTGGCGCTGCGGCCATATGGGCGCTGGCCGGTCAGCATCTGGTAGAGCAGCACGCCGAGCGAGTAGATATCGGTGGCCGTGCTGACGAGTTCGCCGCGCACTTGCTCGGGGCTGGCGTGGCTCGGGGTGAACGGGCGCTGCGTGCCGATGGTGATGTCGGCCGCGTCGTCGACGTCGAGCGCCTTGGCGATGCCGAAGTCGAGCAGCTTGACCTGCCCGTCGCTGGTCACGAGCACGTTGCCGGGCTTCAGGTCTCGGTGCACCAGCAGGTTGCGGTGCGCGTGCGCCACCGCGTCGGCCAGTTGCAGGAACAGGCGCAGCCGCGCAGTCAGCGGCAGGGAGTCGCAGGCGCGGTCGATGGCCTGGCCGTCGACGAGTTCCATCACGAAATACGGCAGGCCGTCGGGCGTGAGGCCGGCATCGAAGAGCCGCGCGATGTGCGGGTGGTTCAGCGTGGCCAGGGCCTGCTGTTTGAGCGCGAAGCGCTGCAGCACGGCCACGCTGTCCATGCCGCGCTTGAGGATCTTCACGGCGGCCGCACCGGCGTAGGCGCCGTCGGCACGGCGTGCGCGGTACACGTCGCCCATGCCGCCGCTGCCGAGCAGGGCTTCGAGCTGCCACGGGCCGAGGCGCGAACCCTCGCGCGGCGCGGGCAGGAGCCGATGTGCGACCGGCGTGTCAAGGAGCGCAGCAGCGGCCGAGCTGGGATCGGCCGCATCGGCCGCATCCGCTGCATCGGTGCTGTGCAGCAGCAGCGCCAGCACCTCGGCGCGCACCGCGCTGGTGTCGCCCGAGTCGCGCACGAAGGCCTCGCGCTCGGCGGGCGGCAGGCCGCAGGCCAGCTCGAAGAGCGCGCGCCCGGGCCCAGTCGGCGGGGGTCAGGAGCGGGCGCGGGCGGGGCGGTCTGGGCTGGGGTGGGGGCTTCGTCGTCATGGCTCTTGATCTTGCGCGAAGTTTCGCGGCCAAACGGCTCATTCACCGCCCACGCCCTGCGTTCGCGGGGCGTGGGCAACCGGTTTGGCGCCATCACAATGCGGCGCATGACCTCCCGCGTGTTGAACGTGACGCAGTGGCTGGGCCAACTCGACGCAGGCTCGCCGGAGGCGGCCAACGAATTGTTCGCATTGCTGTATGACGAGCTGCGGCGCATTGCCTCGGCACGGCTGCGGCGCGAGTCGCCGGGCCACACGCTCAGCGCCACGGCGCTGGCCCATGAAGCCTGGTTCGCGCTGGCCGCGCAGACCCGCACGCAGTGGTAAAGCCGCAGCCACTTCCTGGCCGTGGCGTCGACCATGATGCGGCGCATTCTGGTGAGCCACGCGCGCGGTAAACAGGCCGACAAGCGCGACGCCGTGATGGTGACGCTGACCGACGCGCTGCCGGTGGCCGGCACGGGCCAGGAGCCCGAGCTGCTGCGCGTGCACGAGGCGCTGCTGGCGTTCGAGGCGGTCGATGCGCGGGCAGCGAAGGTGGTCGAGCTGCGCTTCTTCGGCGGGCTGGAGTTCGAAGAGATCGCCGAGGCAATGGACTTGTCGCTCGCGACCGTCAAGCGTGACTGGTCGGTCACACGGGGCTGGTTGCGGCGCAGCTTGACTGAAGGGTGAGCCAAGGATGACCCCGCGTCGCCGGCCGCGTGCTACATTCACACTCATGCATTTTCGCGTGACCACTTTTGCGTATTTTTGGAGCTCCCACCGCCCTGCGGCCGGAGAGGCCAGCGCACACGCCAAGTAAAGCGCCAAACGAATCTCCGAAAACCGCCGGGCTCACCCCCGGCGGTTTTTTTTCGACATTCGCGAATCACGCACCCTTCAGGAGCCCATGCCATGACTGCCTCAACGAACAACGCCAGCGACGGTTGGTATGCGCACACCGAACGCACCAGCCGCACCGACGACGAGAGGATCAAGGACGTGATGCCGCTGCCGCCACCCGAGCACCTGATCCGTTTCTTCCCGATTGCCGGCACGCCGGTGGAAGCGCTGATCGGCGACACGCGCGCGCGCATCCGCAACATCATGCAGCGCAAGGAAGACCGGCTGCTCGTCGTCATGGGCCCGTGCTCCATTCACGACCCGGCTGCCGCGCTCGAGTACGCGCGCAAGCTGAAGGCCGAGCGCGACAAGTACAAGGACACTCTGGAGATCGTGATGCGCGTGTACTTCGAGAAGCCGCGCACGACCGTCGGCTGGAAGGGCCTGATCAACGACCCGTACCTCGACGAGACCTACCGCATCGATGAAGGCCTGCGAATGGGCCGGCAACTGCTGCTCGAGATCAACCGCATCGGCATGCCGGCGGGCAGCGAGTTCCTGGACGTGATCTCGCCGCAGTACCTGGGCGACCTGATCTCGTGGGGCGCCATCGGCGCGCGCACGACCGAGAGCCAGGTGCACCGCGAGCTGGCGTCGGGCCTGTCCGCGCCGATCGGCTTCAAGAACGGCACCGACGGCAACATCCGCATCGCCATCGACGCAATCCAGGCGGCGGCGCGGCCGCACCACTTTCTGTCGGTGCACAAGAACGGGCAGGTGGCGATTGTCGAGACGCGCGGCAACCCGGACTGCCACGTGATCCTGCGGGGCGGCAAGGCGCCGAACTACGACGCGGCGCACGTGGCGGCGGCCTGCAAGGAGATCGAAGCCGCCAAGCTCGAGTGCACGCTGATGGTCGACTGCAGCCACGCCAACAGCAGCAAGCAGCACGAGCGCCAGGTCGACGTAGCGCGCGACGTGGCGGCGCAGATGAAGGCGGGCAACCGATGCATCTTCGGTGTGATGGTCGAGAGCCACCTCGTCGCCGGGGCGCAGAAGTTCAGCGCCGGCAAGGACGACCCTTTGAAGCTGGCCTACGGCCAGAGCATCACCGACGCGTGCATCGGCTGGCCCGATTCATTGACGGTGCTGGATGTGCTCAGCAACGCCGTGAAGGCGCGGCGCTGAAGGCATGGCGCGGGCAGGTGCAAGCGCATGCAATGCAGGCTCTCTGACACTGCCCGGAGCCCACCATGCACCCGCTCAAGACCCACGCGTTGAGCGCCGCTGCCGCCAGCCTGATGTTCGGCCTGTCGCTCGGCGCACGGGCGCAGATGCAGCCCCCCGCCACCGATGCGGCCGCCAAGGACAAATCGGCGATCGTAGCCGCGTTCAGGCGCGCCGACATCAACAAGGACGGCAAGCTGAGCCGTGCCGAAGCCGAGATGCTGCCCAGCGTGGCCGCGCGCTTCGACGATATCGACAAGGACAAGAAGGGCTACCTGACCCTGGACGAGTTCATGCTTGCGGTCGCCGCCCCCACGAGCTGAAACGTCGCGCTGCCAGCCGCTAAGCCGACGCCGCGGCGGACGCAGACGACGCGCTCTGCGCTTGCTCCGCTTGCAGTGTGGCCAGGTCCTGGCGGGCGACTTCCGTGTCGCCCTCTTGCAGCA
>Ga0209724_1000256_pt1 | contig 54121 bp, 53 predicted proteins | sample grotaG_FD_184143 | JGI IMG/M metagenome (GOLD analysis project Ga0209724, IMG submission 184143) | Glacier valley bacterial and archeal communities from Borup Fiord, Nunavut, Canada, to study Microbial Dark Matter (Phase II) -... | ecosystem: Environmental > Aquatic > Freshwater > Ice > Glacier ... | reverse complement strand
CAGCCAGCTCATCCTCTATCCGTGGGGCTGGACCGCGAAGCCCGCCGCCGATCGCGATCGGTTCGCCGGCGTCGGCGACAAGATGGCCTCGGCGATGTTCGTGCAGCACCAGGTCTCGTACCGCTTGATGCAGAGCGTGGAGCTCTATCCCGCCGCCGGCACGATGGAAGACTGGATGTACGGCGAGGGTGGTGCGCTCTCGTACACGATCGAGCTGCGCCCGAAGAACGGGCTGCGCAACGGCTTCGTGCTCCCGCCCGCGCAGATCAAGCCGACGAGCGACGAAGGTCTCGCGGCGCTGTTCGCATTGCGCTCAGCCACCAAATAACCGGCGCAGGATGCCGCTCTTGCCAGGCGGTGGGCCCAGCTCGAGCGCGGCCTTCATCTGCGCCGCATCGGCGAACCGATCCTCGCGCTTGTGGGCGAGCGCCTTCGCGACGATAGCGTCGAGCCAGGTCGGCACGGTGGGGTTGCGATTCATCGGATGCCGCTCGAGGTCGCCCTTCATGACCTTGCCGAGTAACTCGCGCTTGGTCTCCCACGCGTAGGGCCAATCGCCGGTGAGTAGCTCGAACATCACGACACCGAGCGAGAACAGATCGGCTCGCGCATCGACCGCGCTCGGATCGAGATACTGCTCGGGGCTGATGTAGATCGGCGTGCCGAGCACGTGGTTCTTAGAGGTCAGCTTCATCTCGTCCTCGACCTTGGCGAAGCCCAGATCGAGGAGCTTGATCTGATCGCCATTCGGCGAAGGCACGAGGTAGATGTTCTGGCTCTTGATGTCGCGATGGATCACGCCACGCGCGTGCAACGCGACGAGCGCATCGAGTACCTGGATCGCGATCGGGACGACGCGCTCGGACTCGAGCGGACCGGCTTCCTTGCGCATGCTGTACAGCTCGCGGCCTTCGAGCCGATCCATCTCGATGTACGGCGCGCCATCTTCGGTCACGCCCGCATCGTGGACGTGCACGAAGGCGGGATGGCCGAGCGCGGCGGTCTCGCGGGCCTCGCGCACGAACCGGTTCGCGAGCTCCTGATCATTGGCGAACCGCTTGTGCAGGATCTTGAGCGCGATGGTCTTGCGCAGCACCGGATGTTCGGCGGCGTAGACCGCGGCGATACCGCCGATGCCGATCACCGGGCCGATCTTCTTGTCGCCGAGCATGGTGCCCGTGCGTGAGTGTGGACACGTCGCACCGTCGGGATGAGCAGAGCCGCACAGCTGGCAATCGGCCATTGGGGCGCGAGGATAGCTCAGCGCTGCGCGACGGTCTCGGCGAGGTGCGCGATCCGACCGAATCCCTTTGCCCGCGCATCCGCGATCAGCGATCTCTGCTCGGCGTCAACCTCGGGCGCATTCGTCGCGACCAGGACCTCGAGCCGACCGAGCCGCGCGAGGAGCGCGAGGCCGATGGCGCCGGCCTTGTTCGCCGCGATGCTCGCGGCCTCGAGATCTGCGAAGCCGGCATCGGTATCGCCGAGGAGTGCCATCGCTTGACCGCGCGCGATCCGCGCTTCGATCTGGGTTGCGAAGGTCTGGATCGATTCGGGTTTGAGGTGCTCGAGATCGGTGATCGCTTGCTGGGTGGCGGCTTGTGCGATGTGGGCGCGGGCGAGCAGGATCTCGGCGTGACCTGCCGCGCTCGCGGTGCCGCTCTGCTCGGCCGCTTGCTGCAGCTCGGTCAACCTGGCGACGAGCGCGTCGAGCTTCGCGCCGTCATCGAGATCGAGCGCCGCGAGCGCGAGGTTGATCGCGATCATGCGCGAAGGCTTCTCCGCCTTGGCCGCGAGCGCGAGGCCCTCGGTGTACGCCTTGCGTGCGAGGCCCGTGTCACCACGCTCGGCGACGACATCGCCGTGGATCTGGAAGCACAGCGCCGCGAGCTCCGGCATCGGCTGCGCGAACGACTTCGCGCAATCCTCGCTGCGCGCGAGCGCGAGCTTGAGGTCCCCGGCCTCGGACGCGATCGCGGCGGCCGCGAGGTCCGCGTACGCGAGCGCGATCGCGTCGGTACCTTTCTGCGTATCGGCGGTCTTTAGCCGGTCGCGTGCGAGCTCGAGCTTGCCGCGGAGCGCGAGCACGAGCGCACCTTCGGACGCGGCGATCGAGGCGGCGGTGGGCTGGCTGGTCTGCTGCGCGAGGGCGCCGGCCATGTCGTACTTCTCGATCGCGTCGTCGAGTTGATCGCGCTCGATCGCCAGCGCGAGCCACTCGACACCGCGATCGGTCGCGAGCAACGTCGGATCGATCTTCGTGGGGACGGCCCTGGCAGCCGGCGGCTCCTCGCGGGTCGCGAGCGTGTAGCCACCGACGACGGCAACCCCGACGAGCCCGAGCCCGATCGCGCCGAACACGAGCTTGCGACCGTGGTTCGCCGCCGGCCTCTCGAGCTCCGCGAGCAGCGCGGTCATCGAGGGATAACGATCCGCGGGCCTGGTCGCCAAGCCGCGCACGATGATCTTGCGCAACCACGCGGCGATCGCCTTCGGCGGCTTCGCCATCCGCCCGGCTATCACCGCATCGGCGAGCGCGACGGACGTCTTGCCGGCGTACGGCCACTCGCCATACAGTGCGTGATAGAGCGCGACGCAGAACGCGAACTGATCCGAGCGCGCATCGGCCCGATCGCCATTGTGCTGCTCGGGTGCCATGAACATCGGGGTTCCCATCACGGCGCCGGTGCGGGTGAGCGCGTCCATCGGGTTGCGCGACAGATCGAGCTGGGCGCGCGCCATGTTCGCGCGCGTCGCCGCCGGCAAGTCTTCATCACCCGGACCGATCGCACGCGCGAGGCCGAAATCGGCAACCCGCACGCGACCATCTTTACCGAGCAGCACATTGTCGGGTTTGAAGTCGCGATGGACGAGCCCGGCGGCATGCGCAGCCGCGAGCCCGCGGCCCGCGGCGACGAACTTGGCGACGATGTCGCTCTGCGCGCGGGGGGCTTCGAGCCAGCTGCCCAGCGTGCCTGCATCGAGCAGCTCCTCGGCGAGGAACACGAGGTTGCCTTGGGTGCCGACCTCGTACACCGTGATCACGTTCGGATGCGTGACGCGCGCCATCGCCTGGCCCTCGCGCTGCATGCGGAGGCGTTCTTCCTCGGTCGCGGCGGCGGCGCGCATGACCTTGAGGGCGACGCGGCGATCGAGCTCGGGATCGTGGCCGGTGTAGACCACGCCCATGCCGCCCGAGCCGAGCTCGCCGACCACGACGAAGCGGCCGATCTTCGAGCCGTGCCGGATCTCGCTCTCCACTAGGAAAGCGTAGCGCATGGGGGCGTATAGTTCGCGCGATGCCGGAAGAGATCGAAGTCCCGACCGAACAGCTCCACGAGAGCATGCAAGAGGAGAGCGAAGAAGCCGGCCGAGCGAAGGAGCACGCGTGGATCTCGCGCGTCGCGGTGTCGTCGGCGATCCTCGCGGTGGCTGCCGCGATCACCGCCCTGCTCGCGAGCCATCACTCGGATGAGGCGATCCTCGAGCAGATGCGCGCGACCGATCAGTGGTCGTTCTATCAAGCCAAGAGTATAAAATCAGCGATCCTCGAGGGGAACATCGAGCAGCTCGCGATCGAGGGCAAGACCGTCGATCCGAAACGGCTCGAGAAGGTCGCCGAGTACGACAAGGCGATGAAGGAGATCAAGGACAAGGGCTCCGAGCTCTCCGAATCCTCCGAATCCCACATGCACCACCACGTGTCGCTCGCGCGCGGCGTGACCGCGTTCCAGATCGCGATCGCGATGGGAGCGATCGCGGTCCTCGCACGCCGGCCGAAGTTGTGGTTCGTGAGCCTCGCGATGGGGCTCGCCGGACTGTTGTTTCTCGCGCTCGGTTTGATGTAGCGAGTTCAGGTACGCTCGCGCTCCAGAGCGTCTGCGACGATCGACGAGCTGCTCGAGTTCGTCGCGGCGCGCGTCGGCCCGCAGCACAAGGTGCGCGCGATCAAGCTTGTCGCCGCGGTCCCGAAATCGGCGTCCGGCAAGATCTTACGGCGGGTCCTCGTCGCCGAGGATCTAGGGTAACGTGCAGGATCATGACCCGCGCGTTACTCCTCGTGAGCCTTCTTGCCACTGCCTGCGGTAGCAGCAACGAGAGTCGTCACATCGACGATGCGTGTGTCGCTGGCGTCAACACCTCGACGCTGACCGGCCCCGCGACCTACGCGTGTCACGATCCGTTCAAGAGCCTCGTCACGTTTACGAACAACACGTGCGCACCGCTCAAGGTGACTGGCGTGAAGATTCACGCGATCACGACCTCGGGCGCATGCGTGCCGCCCGGCGACTACACGTACGCGGGCACCACCGTGCCGGCGGGTGGCGAGATGACCGTGCTCGATCTCACCGGCAACATGTTTTGTTGCACCGCACCGGGCCCGTGCCCGTCGCCGCTCGAGTGCGACGAGACCTATACGCTAACCGTGCAGACCCCGGCGGGCGACATCTCGAAGGACGAGACCGTGCACCTCTCGCTCGGCAGCTGCGACGTCGTCTGCCCGTAGTTAGCGCAGGAACTCGAGGAGCTTCTTGTTGACGTCGGTCGCATGCGTCCAATTGCAGCCGTGCGGCGCATCCTTGATGATGTGAACCTGGGCCTGCTTCACGTACTGCATCATGCGCTCGCCACTGGCCTTCGACGGCACGATCTGATCGGCGTCGCCATGGATCACGAGCGTCGGAACCTTGAGGTTCGCGAGATCGGGGCGGAAATCTTCGAGCCACGCATCGATGCACTTCAGCATCGCGCCTGACGACGATGAGGCGGCGACGTTCCAGCTCGCCTGGATCGCCTCGTCGCTGATGTGCGTGCCGCCGAGGATCTTCTTGTTGTAGAAGTCCTTGAAAAAGCCGGTGAGAAACGCGTAGCGATCGGCTTGGATCCCACGCTTGAGACCTTCGAACACGGCCGGATCGACGCCATCGGGGTTGTTGCCGTCCTTGCGCAATGCAGGCGCGATCGAGGAGATGAACCCTGCCTTCACGATGCCCTTGCCGTCGTACTTGCTCATGTAGCGCGCGACTTCGCCGCCACCCATCGAGAAGCCGACGACCGCCGCACCCTGGATGTCCAGCTTGTCGATCAGCTTGGCCAGATCGCCGGCGAGTGTGTCGTATTCGTAGCCACCTTCGGGAGCAGAGCTGCGACCGAAGCCGCGGCGATCGTAGGTGATCACGCGGAATCCGGACTGGAGGAGCATCGCCGACTGGCGCTCCCACGAGCCGCCACTGAGCGGCCACCCGTGGACCAGAATGACCGGCTTGCCGCTGCCGCGGTCTTCATAATAGAGCTGGATGTCTGCGCTGTTTTCTTTGCCGACCGTGAGGAATGCCATGCGCACCAGGTGTGCAGAACTCGTTCCACGCGAACGCCTCGGAATGACGGACTTCGGCCCGATCATGCGAGCGCCGCCGCACGTGAATGACGAAATAGCGCGGTCCTCGCCGGTGCTATGAGCAAATTCTTCGTCGCGCTCATGCTGTGATTTACGCGAAGTCCGATGCCGAGGCGCGGCGCTTCCTGGTAGCAGAGCGCTAGATCCCAGACGGTCACGAAGAAGCTCGCGACCATCGCCCTACACCGCGACAGGAGTCATCGTGATGCCGCGGTGCTTCGCGATCTGAAGCCAGCGGATCGCGAGCAGCGCAGCGCCGCCGCTCAAGGTCTCGAGGGTATAGCGACCGGACGCGGCATGATCGGGCGACGCGATCTGCAGCATGAACAGTAGCGCTCCAACCGCGAGCAAGAGGCCGCCGAACATGCCAAAGAACATGCTGACGATACAGCTCCAGGTTAGTTAGTTTGGTGAACGGAAAAGACGGGTTCTTCGAGTAGGTTTTTCATGAGGCGCTGGATCGGCCGGAGCGTGCCCCGGTTGCCCCTCGTGATTCGCCGCTTTACGACCCGCACCAGGCCTTCCAACCTGCGCCTGCGGTTGCTAGGTTCGTTGCCGCAATGGGCCGCGCCTTCGAGAAACGCAAGCACACGATCTTCGCTCGCATGGACCGCGTGGCGAAGCAGTTCAGCAAGATCGGCAAGGACATCGCGATCGCGGTCAAGGCGGGTGGTTCGAGCCCCGACGGGAATCCTTCGCTTCGCCGCATCTTGCAGAATGCGCGCGCGGTGAACATGCCGAAAGATCGTATCGACAACGCGGTCAAAAAGGCGAGCGGGCAGGGCGCGGCGAACTACGAGACCGTGGTCTACGAAGGCTATGGCGCACACGGCATCGCCGTGATGGTCGAGACCGCGACCGATAACGTCACGCGCACGGTCGCGAACGTCCGCACGTACTTCAAGAAGAACGGCGGTAACATGGGCACGACGAACCAGGTCGCTCACATGTTCCAGCGCCAAGGTGTGTTTCGTCTCGATCCCGAGGGTCTCGATCGCGACACGCTCGAGCTCGAGCTGATCGATCACGGCCTGATCGCGCTCGAGGATGGCGAAGGTGAGAAGGGCGCGAAGCAGCTGCTCGTGCGTGTCGCCTTCAACGACTTCGGCGCCATGCAGAGCGCGCTCGATGCGCGCAAGATCACGCCGGTGTCGACCGAGTTCGAGTACGTGCCGACCGTGACGACCGAGCTGACCGACGACAAGACCGATGAAGTCTTGAAGATGGTCGCCGTCATGGAAGAAGACGACGACGTCCAGAACGTCTACACGAACCTCGCGTAGGCGCCGATGGCGGGCTGGGTCGGATTCGTACGGTCGATCGAGCTCTTGCGCGCGAAGGTCGCGAGCTTTATCGCCCCGACGTGGGTGCTGACTCGACCGCGGAACACCGTGGGAGGACGATCGAACGCGCCTGTCCTAGAAGGTTCACCCCATCCTGGAACTGCCAAGTTCCGTCGACGAGCTGGCACTTAGGATTGGTCTACTCCTACTCACGTTGTGTACCAGCCTGGTGGCACAGCTCACGCACGGGAATCAGTCATTGTATGAAAGCGATCATGGATCTTCGCGCAGCGCTCGAACCTGAAATCGCAGCTGGCGTACCGGGCCTCGTGGCCTTGGTGGCGCGCGGCGGCAAGGCAGAGGTCCTCGCCCTCGGCGTCCGCGAGAAGGGCGGGGCGCCCTGCGAGCCCGACACGATCTTTCGCGTCGCCTCGATGACCAAGCCGGTGACGGCGGTCGCGACGATGATCCTCGTCGACGATCGCGTGATTCAGCTCGACGCGCCAATCGAGACCTGGTTGCCCGAGCTCGCGAATCGTAGAGTGCTGCGCCGGGTCGACGGCGAGCTCGACGACACCGAACCCGCGAAGCGCAGCATCACGGTGCGCGACCTCCTGACGTTCACGTGGGGTTTCGGCATTCCGATGGTGCGGCCGGGCACGTATCCGATCCAGCGCGCGATCGATAGGCTCCAGCTCTGCAACGGAATGCCGCTGCCGTCGAAGTACGTGCCACCCGACGAGTGGATGCGGCAACTCGGCACGCTGCCGCTGATGCATCAGCCCGGCGACCGCTGGCTATACAACGCCGGGAGCGATGTCCTCGGAGTGCTGATCGCGCGCGCGGCGAAGCGATCGTTTCAAGACTTCTTGCACGAGCGGATCTTCGCGCCGCTCGAAATGCACGACACGAGCTTCGTCGCCCCAGCCGGACGGTTCACGGCGCAATACGTCGGTGACGCGGTCTACGATCCGATCGATGGCGAGTGGACCAAGCCGCCGCCGTTTCCGTCGGGTGCGGCCGGCCTCACGTCGACCGTGCACGACTTTCACGCATTCGGCGCGATGTTGCTCGCTGGTGGTGGCAAGGTCGTCTCGAGCGCGTCGGCCGCGCAAATCCATCGCGATCAGCTGACCCCGGCGCAGCGCGATGCCGCGAACGACTTCGCCGGCTACTTCACCGACAATACGTGGGGCTTCGGCGTCGGGATCGTCACCGGTAAGGATCCTTCGGGCTCGCATGGCACGTTCGGCTGGGATGGCGGCACGGGCGCCACCTGGCGCTGCGATCCGGCGGAAGGTGCGATCCGGATCCTGCTGTCGAACCGTGCGATGACGTCGCCGAAGCCGCCCTCGGTAATCGAAGCGTTCTGGCGCGCTGCTAGATCGTGATCACGTCGGCGTGATCTGAAAATAAACGCGTCACGTCGGCTGAGCGGCGGTCGAGGATTGCGCGCTGGTTGAGGTAGCCCTTGTCGGTGATCTCGCCCGCATCGATATTCGCCGGCTCGACGAGCACCAGCACCCGCTCGATCCGCGTGCTCGACGATCCGCAGCTCGCGGCGTGACGAACCAGCGCCGCGCGTAGCTCGCTCGAATCGTGACCTGGCGCGAGAAATAGCAGCGCACCGAGCACTGCGCGATCGTGCCCACACACCACAGCGTCGGCGACGAACGGCGAGCACGCCGCGACGAGTTCGAGCCGGACTTCGCCGACGTGGACCCACGTGCCACTCGCGAGCTTGAAGTTCTCCGCGGTTCGTCCCTCGAAGACGACGCCCGCGTTCGGTGCCTCCTCGTCGACCATCCGGCCCGCGTCGCCCATCGGGTAAAAGCCGAGCTCGTCGAGTGGCAGCGGCTCGATGCTGCGATCCGCACGCAGATATCCAGGCGACACGTTCGGTGCCTTCACGCGCATCTCGAGCTTGTCGCCGACCGGCACGAACGCCAGCTCGTTGCCGGGAATCGGTGCGCCGATCACGCCGGCGCGGTCGATGTGATAGCTGACCTGGGTGACGATCGGCGAGGTCTCGGTCGAGCCCCACGCCGAGGTCATCGCGATCGGCGTGCCCTTCGCGACCGCCGCGAGCCGCTGCCAGGTCGCGGGCGAGAGCGCCGCAGCTGCGTAGAAGATGACCTCGAGGTCGCGAAAGAACATCTCGCGGAGCCCGGCATCGGTCTCGAGATGGCCGACCAGCAAGTCGAAGCCGCGCGGCACGTTGAAGTAGATCGTCGCCGGTATCTCGCGCAGGTTGCGCACGGTCTCGTCGAACGCACCAGGTGCCGGCTTGCCGCCATCGATGTACAGCGTGCCGCCGTGGGTCAGGATCAAGTTCGCGTTGTGGTTCGCGCCGAACGTGTGCGACCACGGTAACCAATCCACGATCACGGGCGGCTTGTCGGCGAGGAATGCCCAGCCGGACGCGAGCGCGGCTTGATTCGCGCACAGCATGCGCTGGGTGTTGATCACGGCCTTCGGTGTGCCCGTCGATCCGGACGTGAACAGCAGCTTCGCGATCGTGTCGCCATTGATCTTCGCGAAGGCATCGTCGACGGTGGTCGGCACCGTTGCGCAGAAATCGGCGACGCTCGCTGGCTCGAGCAGTGTCACCGTCGGTTCGAGCGCCGCGAGCGCACGTCCGAACGCCTTGCGATCGGAGACGTACAGCGCACCCGGCTGGACGATGTTGGCGAGCGTGCGCAACTTTGCGTGGTCGCTCGACATCAACGAGTACGCCGGCGAGATCGGGGCAACCGGCACGCCGACATGCATCGCCGCGAGCGCGAGCAATGCATGATCGATCGAGTTGCCCGACAGCACCATCAGGGGCCGATCCGCTGACAACCCGAGATCGAGCAACGCCTGGCCCAACCCGCGCACCGCCGCGAGCGCCTCGCGATACGAGATGTGCCGCCAGCCGCCGCCCTCGCGCTCCGCGAACAGCGTGCGCTCGGGTGCGTGATGCGCCCAGTGCACGAGCGCATCGCCGAGACAACGCGCGTACGGCGGCGGATCGGCGCGCGACCGCAGGATGAATCCACCGCCGGGGCGCGGCACGCGTTCGATCGAAGGCGGGACGAAACGAACCATCGGGCGCAGTGTACTGCCACTCGTGGGCCCAGGACGTACGCTCCGCTCGTGACCTCTTGCTTCGACACCGCGAAGACGCGGCCGCGGCGCGCTGCGTTTGTGTGGCCGCGGCTCGAGCAGTTCAACTGGGTAAACGATTGGTTCGAGCCGTGCGCGGCCGGCAATGACCACCCGGCGCTGATCGTGGTGCGCGGGAGTGGCGCCGAGACGATCACGGCGCGAAGCGCGGCGATCGAGATCGGTGCATTGCAACACGAGGATCTCCTGCTCGCGAGCGCACTCCAGCGCGAAGACCCGGCTCAAGGCGCTGTAGCGCGCACGGCCGCGAGCGCCTCGGGCGTATCGACATCGACCAGGATCGCGGCGTCGTCGAGCGGCACCATTCGGACATCCGCGAGGTTGCGCTCGATCAGCGCGCGCGCGCCGACATCGCCTGCGAGCTCCGTGATCGCATGGAAGTGGACGCAGCCCCATACCACCGGGTTGCCGCGCTTGCGCTCGAAGGTCGGCACGATGATCGCGCGGTCGTCATCGGCCGAGGTGAACGCACCGATCAGCGCATCGAGATGCGTCTCCGTGATCCTCGGCATATCGCCGAGGCAGATCATCGCGGCACGCGCGCTCGCGGCTGCGGCAACGCCGGTGCGCAACGAGCTCGCCATGCCGGTCCCGTAGACCGGGTTGTGAACGAAGCGGATAGTCAGACCGGCAAGTGCGGCGTGCACGCGTTCCTGGTCATTGCCGGTCACGACGACGACTTCGGTGGCGCGGGAGGCGAGCGCGGCCTTGACCGCGTGACGCAACAGCGGCTCACCGTCGAGGTCTACGAGCAGCTTGTTCGCACCCATGCGCGAGCTGTGACCGGCGGCGAGAATTACGGCGACGACCACGCTCGCGACGCGATCCTTGGCGGGCGTGATCGGGAACGGGCGCGGGCCGTCGATGATGAGGCCTCCGACACCAAGCGCACCGACCGCGGCGCCGGTGATCGGCAGGTTCGCGCACTCGCGCTCGAGCACCCAATCGAAGCCCGAACGCTCGAGCGAGCGAGCGCATCCGGGGAGCCCGATCACCGTCGAGGCACCGAGCGTGCCGAGCAGCAAGAGGTTGCCCGGATCGACCGGCATGCCGTAACGCACGATCGCGCCACCCGCCTTCTCCAGCGCCGCGGGAATCACGTCCCGGCGATCGACGATCGCGGACGCACCCATCGCGAGGATCGGATCGTGCCCGGCCGCCGCGAGCTCGCTGATCGCGGACGCGACCGCAGCGATGTCGTGCGGGACGCGAAGCTCGCGCGCGAGGCTGCTCCCGATCCGCTTGAGCCGCGTGCGCTGAGTCGCGGCGGCGCGATCGAGCACGCTCTCGTGGGTCGCGGTGAACCGCGTGAGCACGAGCCCGGCGCACCTCATTTCGAACGGTGCGATCGACAAGATCGAGGCGGCCTCGCACGCTGCCTCGATCGACGAGGCGGCGACCCCGAACGGGATGATCTTCACCGTCGCGACGATATCGCCCGCGCGCACCGGTGAATCGGCCGGCACGGTCGCGACCGTGATCGCTTCATCGATCACGTTGACCCGGCCGATCGCATCGCGATCGACGACGAACACACCGGCCGCCGCCGCACGCAGGTTGGCTCGCCCGGTGTGTGCTACGTCGAGCGTGATGTGCTCGCCGGCGAGCGCTGTCGCGAGCCGTGCGACCGCGACATCTTCAGCGAGCTCGCCGACATCGACCCGCGCGCACACCACGTTCGTGATGCCGGCGTCGGCGAAAGCGGCAAGGTCGTCGGCGGTGAGCACGCGGCCCTTCTTGATCACGCGCTCGCCCGCACGTAACGTGTGCACGTTGATCGCGCCGAGTGCCTCGCTCGGTGGCAGCCCGCCAAACCTCACGTGCTCGCCCCGCGCAGCACCGCGATGATCTCCGCGAAGATCGAGATCGCGATCTCTGCCGGAGCGCGCGCGCCGATCTTCAGCCCGACCGGACCGTGCAACCGCTCGAGACCGGCATGCGCGGAGAGGCGCTCGAGCCGCGCTGCATGGGTCTTCTTCGAGCCAAGGCAACCGATGTAGAACGCCGGCGTCTTCAGGGCCGCGATGATCGCTGGATCATCGAGCTTGGGATCATGGGTGAGGGTGACCACCGCCGAGCGGGTATCGAGTGCGAGCTGCTCGACGCCGACATCGGGCCATTCGAGCACGAGGCGTTGATCCGGAAACCGCTCGGGGGTTGCCCACGATCGGCGCGGATCCACGATCAACACCGCGAAGCCCGCGAGCGCGCCGAGCTTCGCGAGCACTTCGGCGACGTGCACCGCGCCGATGATCACCAGCCGCGGCGGAGGATTGTGCGGTTCGACGAGCACACCTCCTTCGATGTCGACGACCTGCGCTTGATCGACCCGCAGCACGTCGCTGACGACGTCGGCAAGCCCCGCGGGCGCGGTCGCCTTCGTCACGATCCGTTGATCGCGACCGTCGAGCCACGTCGCGAGCGCGACCGGCTGCTTCGCGGCGCGCGCGGCGGTGAGCTGTTCGAGCAGCGCGAGCTTCACGTGGCTAGATCCTCGATCAGGATCTCGACCTTGCCACCACACGCGAGCCCGACTTCCCATGCGGTCTCGTCGCTGATGCCGTAATCGACCACGCGCGGCGGCTCGCCGCGCATCACCTCGAGCGCTTCGGAGATCACGGCCGCTTCGATGCACCCACCCGAGACCGAGCCGACGAACTCGCCCTTGTCGTTGACCGCGAGCTTCGAGCCGGCGGGTCGCGGCGAGCTTCCCCACGTGCGTACCACCGTCGCCAAGGCGACGCCCAACCCGGCGCGTTTCCAGGCCGTGGCCTGCGCGAGCACGCTGTCGATGTCATGGCCCATTCGTGCTACTAGCCTAGCTCTTGGTGTTGGATCTCGCAGCGCGCCGTCGAGAGTTTCCTGCGCTGGCGATGCGGGTGCACGGCCATCGGTTGGCCTACCTGGACAGTGCGGCCACGGCCCTCCGCCCGCGAGCCGTCATCGACGCGATGACCCGAGCTTGCACCCACGACGCCGGCAACCCGTCCCGCAGCGTCCACGCTCTCGCAGAGGCTGCGACCGAGGTCGTCGAGACCACGCGGCGCGAGGTCGCTCGGTTTCTCGGCGGTGTCCCCGACGAGATCATCTTCACGAGCGGCACCACCGCATCGCTCAACCTCGTCGCCCAGACCTGGGCGCGCGCAAACGTTGCGCGCAACGATGTCGTGATCGTGAGCGAGCTCGAGCACCACTCGAACCTCGTACCCTGGCAGATGATCTGCGCCGAGAAGGGCGCCGAGCTTCGCATCGCACCGATCGACGACACCGGCCACCTCGATCTCGCTCGGATCTCGTTCGACCGCGCGAGGCTCGTCGCCATCGCGCACGTCTCGAATGTCGCGGGCACGATCTCGCCGATCGCGGAGCTTGCTCGCCGTGCGCACGCAGTGGGTGCGGTGCTCGTGGTCGACGGCGCGCAAGCGGTGGCTCACCTCCCGATCGATGTCGCCTCGCTCGGCTGCGACTTCTACGCCTTCTCGGCGCACAAGCTCTACGGCCCGACCGGCACCGGGATTTTGTGGGGTCGCGCCTCTATCCTCGACGCGATGCCGCCATGGCAGGGCGGAGGAGGCATGATCGCCACCGTCGGTGACACGACCTCGACCTATCGCGAAGTTCCAGCACGCTTCGAGGCCGGCACCCCGAACGTGATCGGCATCGCCGGCCTCGGCGCCGCGATCCGGTTCACGAGCACATTCGATGCGCACGCCGACCAAGCACGTGCCCACGCCGGCCTCGTCGCCGCGATCTGTGCGGCCGGCGGCCGGATCCTCGGCGAGCCCGAGCTCGCGGTCGTAGCTTTCGAGCTCCCGCGCGTGCACCCGCACGATATTGCCACGCTCGCCGATGGCGAAGGCGTCGCGCTGCGCAGCGGCCATCACTGCGCAGCGCCGCTCCATCGCCGCTTCGCCGCGCTCGCCTCGAGCCGCGTCTCGATCGGTTGCTACACCGGCGACGACGACGTCGCGCAATTCGCCGACGCCCTCCAGAAGATCCGCGAGGTCTTTCCGTGACCGACCCGCGCGCGCTCTATCACGCGACGATCGTGGCGCACGATCGCGAACCCCATCACCACGGCCCGCTCCGCGCAGCCACGAACGAAGCCACGATCGACAACCCCCTGTGCGGCGACCAGGTCACGATACGCCTGCAGATCGTCGACGCTACGATCGTCGCCGCCGCGTTCGAAGGTCGCGGCTGCTCCCTCTCACGCGCCGCTGCTTCGATGCTCACCGAGCGCGCGATCGGTTCGACGATCGAAGAAATGCGTGCCTTCGCAACAAGGGTCGAACAGTTCGTTCATTCGGAACCCGATGCCGCCATCCCTCACGCGCTGGGCGAGCTCGAGGCCCTCGCCGGTGTGCGCGCGTTCAAGTCGCGTCGCGTGTGCGCGTGCCTGCCGTTTCGAGCGCTCGTTGCTGCCCTCGAAACGGGGTAACTCGTCAGTCACTTCACGCCGCGCAACCGCTACCCCTCACACGTGCCTGTCTTGGTCAGGCACGTACGCGGCGAACGCGCCTCGCCGAACGCCTTGCTCCTTTAGGCCGAACGTTCGTTCGCCATTCGTTGCCGACAAGCAACACGCTCGCTGCGAGAGAGCGTTCCGGCTCGCGCTAACGCCACGCGTCATTCATGACGATGCACCTTGATCACGAACGCTTTGCCGCTCGGTGCGAACGCGAGGGCGTACGGCGCAGTCGGCGAAAACAAGACGTTCGTCGGCGTGCCCGGCTCGGGCTGCGTGTCGAACGGCGCGACTCCAACGTACTCGAGACCCGAGTGCGCGAACACCACGCGCTGCCATTTCTGCGCGAGGGCGGCGCTCCCCGCGTGATTGATCGCGGCGCGCACCGCGAGCTGCGCGATCTGATCGGTCGTGCTCGTCGCGACGATCGCATCGCACAGCAGGCCGTCACGAACGATCGTTCGTGCCGCGTCACGTTTTCTTCGCGCCCAGCGCACGTACGGTATCCACGAGCCCCCCCAGAACACGATCGACATCACGAACGCGACGACTTGCGTCGTGACCGCTTCCTTTGCGAACCCGATCGCGTGCATCACGAGCGCGCCGATCACGCCACCGAAGAGCGCGGGGAACGAGCTGACGAAGAAGAACACCACGCCGTAGACGACAAAGCCGATCGTCGGTTCGATGCGCTTCGCCAGGAGCTCTATGGTTTCTTCGCTGCGCGTGTCACGGACGAGGTCCAGCTCTGTCACGAGGGCATCCTAACGCTGATCTGGCCAGGTCCTTGCTTCGCCCGAGGCATGAACGCAAATGCGCTAGCGCCCGTCGGCAGAGTCTTGTTCTCGCTGATCTTCTTACTCAGCGTACCTAACCACTTCAAACACGAGACGGTCGCGTATGCCGCCGCGGCCGGCGTGCCCTTCGCAGACGTCGCGGTACCGATCGCGGGGATGTTCGCCTTGCTCGGTGGCGTCAGCCTCGCGTTGGGCTACCACGCACGTCTGGGCGGTATCGCACTGCTCGCGTTCCTCGTGCCGGTCACCTGCTACATGCACAAGTTCTGGGGAATCACGGATCCCCAGCAACATCAGATGCAGACGATCAGTTTCATGAAGAACGTGGCGCTCATGGGCGGCGCGATTCACTTCATCGCGATGGGCGCAGGCGCGTACAGCCTGGACGCACGCGCGCATCGCGCCGAGCTCGTCACGACGTGAGCCGGTCGGCGAGGGCCGTGAGCTCGCCGCGCAACCGTTCGAGCTCACCGAGGTTGTCGGCGTTGAACCCTGCCTTGGCTGCGAGCTGCACTGGAATCTTCTTCGCCTTGCTGCGTAGAGCGCGACCAGCGGCCGTGAGGTGAATCTTTACGACACGCTCGTCGGCCGTGTCGCGCGTGCGCTCGACCAACCCGCGTTGCTCGAGCCGCTTCAACAGCGGCGTGAGGGTTCCTGAATCGAGCGCGAGACACGCGCCGAGGTCATTCACCGCTCGACCATCACGCTCCCACAAGGCGAGGAACACGAGGTACTGCGGATAGGTCAACCCGAGAGGCTCGAGCAACTCCGCATAGGTTCGCGTGAACGCGCGCTGCGCCGCGTAGAGGGCGAAGCAGAGCTGGCGATCGAGGGTGAGGAGGTCGTCAGCCACGGTTACGCCAGTTTTACATCGACGACGATGTTGCCGCGCGTCGCATTCGAGTACGGACAGACTTCGTGGGCCGCCTTGACCAGCGCTTCGGCCTGGTCGCGCGGGAGACCTGGGACCTTCGCCGTGATCTCGACCTGGAGCCCGAAGCCGCTGCCGACGGGGCCGATGTCGACCTTCGCCGTGACCTCGATCGGGCCAGGGGTGATCTTCTGCGCGCGAGCGACGTGACCCATCGCGCCGCCGAAGCATGCCGCGTAGCCAGCGGCGAACAGCTGCTCGGGGTTCGTGCCATCGCCCGATCCACCCATCGCTTTCGGCGGAGCGAGCTTGACCTGGAGGTGACCGTCATCGGAGGAGGCGGCACCTTCGCGGCCATGCGTCGCGGTTGCGGTTGCGGTGTAGAGCTTGTTCTTGAGTGCTTCGGACATGCCGTTTCTATAGCTCAAAATTTAATTGCTGTCAATTAAATTGTTAGCAATCGATATTGGGCCGGACCGTGCTCGGCGCCCACGAACGTCGCCCAGTGGATCGGATCGGTGAGGATTCTCAGCCCGTCGAGCTCGAGCAAGCACGAGCTATGACCGAGCCACGTCACGCGCATCTTCGAAGACGAGATCGGCCGCGCCCACGCTTCGAGTGGATTGCCGACCGGAATCACGCCGGGTGGTTTTCGTTTGCCGCGTTCGAACATGAATTCCTCGAGCACGGGCAGCTTGGGACCCGCGAGTCCCGTCTTCACATCGAACGTGTTGTGAAACATGCCTCCGCGAAACTCATTCGAAGCGAGCGCGCGTTCGAGACGCACACCACCGAGGCGCGCCTCGAGCTTGCCACGATCGAGTTAACCGAACAGCGCGATCCAGCGAACGACCTCCGCACCTGTGTGGAGTTTCGACACGTAGGTGAAGTTGCAGCTCACGGTCGGACCCCGCGGCACCATCGCGACGCTGCCAGGATCGCACGGTACGCGAAAGAACACCTGACCGTGCTGGCGGTAGTGGACCTCGGCATGGGCGATCGGCGCGGGCGACAGATCGAGGACGCACTCGAGTACGCGGGTCTCGTGGATCCGATCGTGTCGAGCGAGGAGGTAATCGCCGGGACCCAAGCGGATCGCGCGCGCCGAGATGAACGCTCTGCGCTCGCCCGCGACCTCGGCGATTCGAGCGGTGATCGCGGCAACGAGCTCCGGTGCGTGGGGCGCATCGTCATACTCGTAGGCCCCGCGATCGACGAGTGCGTAGCGGTGATAGCGAAACGGCGCGCGCGCGGCCGCGAGCACGCTGCTCGGGATGTTCGAGGGCACCGTCACCGCACTGCGGGTAGCGAGGCGCTCTTCGAGACTCACGCGTAGAACCATCCCGCGAGCGAGATCCGCAGACCACCGAGCACCTCGCGTACTTGATGGAGAGAGATAGTGCTGACATCGAACACGACGAGCCGGTTCGACCGTGCCTCGATCAGGCGCGCCGTTTCGGTGACCGTGGCTTCGTCGTTCGCGAGCTCCACCCGATAGAGCTCGAGCTCGCCACCCCGTGGCGGGTCGGGGGAGGGCAGGTAGTACGCGTACGCGAGCACGCGCGCGAGCCCGTCCTGATGATCGGAGTGCGGCAACAAGTAATGACCGGGACGATACGCGTACGCCCGCATGTCGACGCGTGTGACCGGCTTGCCGGTGATCCTCGATAGAGGCGGAGCGAGGACGCGCGCGAATTCCGCGCGCAGCTCGGCGAGCTCGGTGCTCGCAGGCTCCGGCGCCGAGGCTTCGAACGCGAACAGGTCGCCCTCGTAGCGAGCGATGTGCTCCTCGTCGAGCGCCGCCATCAGTGCGTCGAGCTGGTCGGCTGCTACGAAGTTGTCAAAAACCAGGTGCGGAAACGGTGCAGCGGCCCGCCACGTCGTGGCGAGCAACCCTTCTTCCTGCCACGCGTGATCGAGGCACCACATGTTTTGCTTCCGCGATCCTCGTATAGCCTAGCCTATCGTGCCCGCATGGAAACGATGCGTGCGGGCGGGTGCTCACCGATGTCTTCGCGCGGTTCGTGCCCGAGGGCACCCCGCACCGTCGAAGAGCTCCAGCCGCTGGTCGAGGCGTTCGCGCGACGGATGTACGCCGAGCCTTGAGTCGTGGTGAGTAGTGCCACCCGCCGGATCGGGGCGCGGAGTCTCAGGGGTGCCACGGACTTTCAGCAGCTTGGCGGCGTGATCCTCTGGTACGACGTGTGCTTTTGGCTCAGCCATGTCGACCAGGTTCGTCCACGTGCTCGCGGCGTTCCTCGCCTTCTTCTTCCTTGCGACTCTCGGTGTCCAGGCGCGCGCGGACTCGAAGGTCGACTGGAGCCAGTTTATCGAGAAGCCGGGCGACCGGCCGGTCGTGAACAAGCCCGCGATGGCGCAGACCCCGACCAAGAACGCGGCCAAGCCTGCCAAGGCGGCGAAGCCTGCGGCGAAGCGCGCGGCCAAGTCGTCGAAGAAGAAACACTGACTAGTCACCGAGGGCAGCTCGTCAGCGTGAGCGGTTCGTCGGGTTCGTCGGGTTCGTCGGGTGGCAAGCAATATCACGCGTGCCTCGCGTCGCCTAGGTGCCTCCGTACTGGAGCCGGGACTCGTTTTTGAGATGCGTTCTGATCAGACGCGCACGAAATCGATAAAGCCCTTCGCGGGCACGGTATCGACGAGCTTGACGCGCAGCTTGTCACCGACGTCGAGGTTCTGCTCGTTGCGTACCACACGGCCTTCGACCGGCGGGCTGAAGACGCGCGCGAACACGCCCTTGTCCGAGACCCCCGTGATCACCGCGTCGAACTCGTCACCGATCCGGTGCGAGAGCAGCTGCGCCGCTGCGACCTTGCGCATCATTCGCTCGACCTTGCGCGCGGCGTTCTCGCGCTCGGTGCAGTGATTCGCGATCTCTTCGAGCTCCTCGTCGCTGTACGGCGGCGGCAGATCGCGAGCCGCCGCCTTGAGAAGCCGCTGCGTGACGAGATCGGGATAGCGCCGGTTCGGCGCGGTCGAGTGCGAGTAGTCATCGACCGCGAGGCCGAAGTGGCCGGACTCGGGATCCGTCGCACGTTGGAGGACGTACTGTCCGGGCCCGAGCAGCTTCACGATCGCGAGCGAGAGGTCTGCGAACCGGGTCGGATCGGCGGCGCGGCGCGCAGTCAGAAATTCCGAGAGCGCCTTCGCGTCGGGCTCGATCGGGAGCTTGGTCCCGAGCTGGCCGGCGAGCACGACGATGCGATCCCAGCGCTTCGGCTTCGCGACCACCCGGCGCAGCGACGAGCGCTGCTTGTTCTCGAGGTAACGCGCGGTCGCGCCATTCGCGGCGATCATCAGATCTTCGATCAGCTCGCGAGCGCGGTTCCGGTGCTGGAGCTCGAGGTCGACGATCTCGCCGTTCTTCATCACGGGGTTCGCTTCGATCGTCTCGAGATCGAGTGCGCCATGCTGATGGCGAAGGGCGCGCAAGCGCTGCGCCGCTTCGTCTTGAAGCTTGAGCTGGTCGGCGATCACCGCGCCACCGTGCGGCGCTTCGCCGTGACCTTCGAGCCACGCGCCGACGCGCTCGTACACCAGCTTGGCCTTGTTGGTGACCTTCGCGATGTAGATCTTGGTCTGCGCGTCGTCGAGGTTGCCGTCGGCGCGCACCACGATCTCGGTGACCACCGCGAGCCGATCGCGACTATCTTCGAGCAACGAAGTGCGGTCGGTCGAGAGCTCGAGCGGCAGCATCGGGAAGGTGCGGACGCCGGTGTAGAGCGAGGTGGTGTTCGCATACGCGAACTGGTCGACTGGCGAGCCCTTCAGCACGAGCGCGTCGACATCGGCGATGCCGACAAGCACGCGAATCGAACCATCCTGCAAGCGCTCGGCGACTTCGATCTGATCGAGATCACGTGAATCCTCGTTATCGATCGACGACCAGTTCGAAGAACGGAGGTCTCTCGCGAGCTCATCGGGATCACGAGCGGGAATCGAGGCGGCCAGCCCCGGCGGCATCGCAGTGATGAAGCCGTTGTCTTGCACGACCCGTGTCGCGACCTGCACCATGTCGATCTCATGAAACGTCATCGGCGAAACGATCGGTTGCCCGACCACGTCGAGTCAACAAGGACGGCGCGCTCGATCGCACCGACGCACCGATCTGTCAGGGCATCCAAGATGCTGCGGTGCGGGGTGCCAAGGTGCGCGCCGAAGCAGGCGCTGGCAACGGCCCCGCGGCAACCTCGAGCTGCTGCAGATCGTCGATACCCCCCGAGGCTGCGGCCCATGCCGTGATGGCGGCAAAGCACTGAACGGTGATATCAACGGCGGGCATGAAAGAGCTCGCTCTCCAAAAGTTCTCGCAGCTCGCCAGCTCGCTTGGCGTCACGAAGCTGACTCCGGCTGAAGCGCAGGCGATCGTGGGCCTCAGCCGCCTCGCGATCGATGCCGACCGTTCGGTCGATGGCGAAGAGCTCGATCTGTACGACGACCTCGGCGATTTGATCTGCGCGCTCGCGGGCACCGATGCCGATGAAGTCGTCGAAGCCGAAGATCGCAAGCCGCGCGGCGATGACGATCGCACCGCTCGGATCGCGGATGGCACCGGCAAGCTCACCGCCAAACCCGCGCGCGAGCTCGCCTATGCGGTCGCCTATCTCCTGACCGTCGCAGATCTCGCGATCCAGCCCGAAGAAGACGAGTACCTCGCGATCCTGCAGGACAAGCTCGGCATCTCCGGAGACCGCCAGAGCGAGATCGCCGAAGAAGTCAGCGAAGCGATCGCCGAGAACTAGCTAGTTGGCGTATCAGCTCGCGTGGCTCGCCGGGATATTCGGCGGGGTGGTCACGGTTGCCGCCCTGGTGAATCGCTTTGCCCGCGCGAATCGCCACCGGCTGCGCCGCGCGGTGGTCCTGTTCGCACTGTTCACGGCCTCGACCGTCGCTGCTCTCGCATTCGCGAGCCTCGATCCACGCTGGTCGAACGGCTTCTCGATCGCGTCCGACTTGTTCGCCGCGTTGACGATCGCGAACACCGCCGGCATGCTTTTGTTCCTCATCATCATGCCGGCGACCTTCGTCGGCCTGCCGATGATCGCCGGCGATCTCGTCGTCGGCCTCGCCTACATCGTCGCGCTGGTGGTCGTGCTCTCGCGCCACGGCCTCGATCCCACGAGCGCACTTGCCACCGGCGCGGTGGTCAGCGCCGTGCTCGCGATCTCGTTGCAGACCACGCTGGGTAACATCCTCGGTGGCGTCGCGCTCCAGCTCGATGGCTCTATCCACGAAGGTGACCGGATCCGGCTCGAGAACGGGAAGGCCGGCAGGATCCGCGCGATCCGCTGGCGCCACACGCTCGTCGATACCGGTGCTGCGACGATCGTCGTACCGAACGCGCTGTTGCTCTTGAACAACATCACGATCCTGGGCTGGCGCGGCGAGCCGTTGATCCCGCAACCGGTGAATATCCGGTTCGGCATCGACGTCCAGCTCGCGCCCGATCGGATCACCCGGATCGTCAACGATGCGCTCGCCGCGTCGCCGCTCGAGAACGTCGGGACCGCGCCCGCGCCGAGCTGCAAGTGTGCCGACCTGCTCGGGGGTGACGGGTTCGCGACCTACAGCGTCGATTACACGGTCATCGATCCGGATCGCGCCGACGACACCGCGTCGCGCGTGCGCTCGCGCGTTCATGCGGCGCTGCGTCGCGCGCACATCAAGCTCGCAGTGCCGGGGCGCGCGGCCATCGTCGAGATGCGCGATCGCGTGATGACCGAGCGCGATCACGAGGAGCAGTCCGCGAAGTACTTGATCGCGCTGCACACCGTGCATCTGTTTTCGGCGCTCTCGGAGCAAGAGCTGCGCACGCTCGCGGAGGGCATGATGTACGTGCCGTTCAGCGCGGGCGAGACGATCCTGCGCCAGGGCTCGACAGCCCACTCGCTGTTCGTGCTCACGGCCGGTACCTGCGAAGTGCGCACGCGCGTAGATCCGGACGGTCCCGGCGGTGTAGCCGAGCTCACCGGCGTGGTCGCCACGCTGACGGCCCCGGACTTCTTCGGCGAGATGGGCTTGATGACCGGCGAGCCACGCAAGGCAGATGTCGTCGCGAAGACCGATGTCGAGTGCTTCCGCCTACCGCGAGCGACGTTCGAGACGGTGCTGACCGGGCGGCCCGAGATCCTGACCGAGCTCGCGGAGCGGCTCGCGAGCCGCAACGTCACACTGAGCGCGGCCCGCGAGGATCTCGATGATGCTGCGCGCAAGACCCGGCACGCGATCGAGAGCCAGCGGATCCGCGACGGGATCAAAGATTTCTTCGGGCTCTAGCAACCGGGAAAACACGCAGCGCCGAGCTTCTCGGCGGTCTTCGCGCGCGTCGCGGCGGCGAGCTCGAACACCCGCGCGGCGGTCCCGAGCGCGAGCGCTTGCTGTCCGGCGGTCACCGCGTACTTCGCGAGCAGCAGCTTGCCGAGCTCGTGATGCCCGCGCTCGTCGGGCTGGATATACTCGCGATAGATCCGCACGGTCTCGTGATCGCCGCGCGCCTCGCAGAACGCCATGAAGTTCTCGTTCACGGCATACGCGATCGTTTCGAGCGCATAGAGCCCCGCGGCGAGCCGCTCGACCGTGGTCGTGAGGCCGCGCATGTATTCGAACAGCGCGTTCGCGGCCGGTGGCGTGTAGCTCGCGACATCGAAGCCCTGAGCTGATAGCCGGACGGCGACGAGGTTGAAGTGATTCGCTTCGTCGCCCGCCTGCCGCGCGAACGCGAGCTTGACGTCGAGCTCCTCGGTCGTCGGCACCCAGCGCGCCGCGAGGTCAACAACGTTGACTTCGTTCGACAGCGCGATCTGGAGGAGCGCCTTGGCGTCGGTCGTGACCTCCGCGGTCAGCGAGAGCCGGCCGGCGCCTGCGATCGGAGCGATCCAGGCAGCGCGATCCGCGTCGAGGGCAGCCATGAAGTTCATGGCCGCAAGCTAGCACTAGGAGCCTGTATTCCGTAGTCCTGCGGGCTACCGCTGCAGCCTCCTTCTTATGACCGGCTCGCAAGCTCGCGCTAGAGCGTCGCTCGCAGTGCGCCGCCGCGAAATACCCAGAGCTGACCGGGGACGCCGATCGTCCACTGCTCGTCGCGCGTGAGCGGCACGGTCGCGACGACCGCCACGCGATCGTTCGGGGTGGTGACCTCGGCGAAGTTAACGCACACGTCGTCATCGGCCAGGGTCGCCTGGCAGAACGGCGCCTTCCTGATCACGTACGCGAGCTTGGTCGCGCAGCGCGCGTAGAGATGCTTGCCGTCGCCGAGCAAGAAGTTGAAGGTGCCTGCGCTGCCGATCTTCGTCGAGATATCGGCGATCGCTTGCCACAGCGCGCGTCGCGATTTCGGATAGCTCGGAAACTTCTTTTGCAGCGCGGCGAGTAGCGCGCAGAAGGCGTGCTCGCTATCGGTGTTCCCGATCGGTTGGAAGCGACCGAGCATTAGCCGATCCAGCTTCTTCACCGTGCCGTTGTGCGCGAATGTCCAGTTGCGACCCCAGAGCTCGCGCGTGAACGGATGGGTGTTCGCGAGCGAGATTTCACCGCGTGTCTTCTTACGGACGTGCGCGATCGCGAGCAGTGTCTTGATCGGATTCGCGCGGACGTAGCTCGCGAGCTTGGAGTTCGCCGCCGCGTGAGGTTCGAGGAACGAGCGCACCGCGTTGCCATCGTAGAGCGCGAGGCCCCACCCATCGGCGTGCGGACCCTTCGCGCCGCCGCGTAGCGCGAGCCCGGAGAACGAGAACACAATGTCCGTAGGGACGTTGCACTCCATGCCGAGCAACTCGCACATGTAGCCCAAGGATATCAGGGTATTATGTAACGCGGTAAAACGACGTCCAGTCTATCGGACGCACAATGACCAGCGTACGAAGTTGTAAGCTCTCGGGTGTGGAATCCAATGGTCGGCGAATGAATCTCCAGATCAATGGGACCACGCTCAATGTCGAGGATACCGGGCCGGGCTCGTCGGGTGAGACCATCGTGTTCAGCCACGGCCTGCTCTGGGATACCTCGTTGTTCGCACCGCAGATCGCCGCGCTGCGCAGCAAGTACCGCTGCATCGCATGGGATCATCGCGGCCAGGGCAAGAGCGCTGCAGACCATCGCCAGTCGATCGGTATGGAGCTCGTCGCGATGGACGCGATCGCGCTGCTCGAGCAGCTCGCTCCCGGTCCGGTCCACTTCTGCGGCCTGTCGATGGGCGGCTTCGTCGCGATGCGGATCGCGGCGCGGCGTCCTGACCTCATCAAGTCGCTGCTGCTGCTCGAGACCTCGGCGGATGAAGAACCGATCGAGACGACCCGGCGTTATCGGACCCTGATCGCGGTCGTGAAGCTGTTCGGCCCGACGATCATCGGTGGTCGCATCGCGCCGATCATGATCGGTAAGACCACGATGCAGGACCCCGCCCGCAAGCACGATGTCGCCGCCTACACCGCCACGATGACGCAGCGCAAAGACATCTGGCGCGCGGTCAACGGCGTCATCGACCGTGCCCCGATCTACGGCGAGCTGGGTCGGATCGCTACACCGACACTCGTCATGGTCGGGGACGAAGACACCGCGACGCCACGGCCCAAGGCCGAGCGCATCGTCGCCGCGATCAAGGGGGCAACGCTCGAGGTCGTCCCAGCTGCCGGGCACTCTTCGAGCGTGGAGCAGCCGGCTCGGGTAACAGCGGGCATCCAGCGCTTCTTGGGCTAGAAGGCTCACACGTTAAGGACGATACGGAGCGAAACCCTATGATATCGTGCGCGTTGGGGCAGGTGTACTGAGTTGTCTACGGACTTACCAAAGAGCCTTCGGCTGCTCGTCGTCGAAGATGCGGATGACGATTACCTGATCCTTCTTCGCGAGGTTCGAAGAGGCGGTTACGTCGTCACATCAGAACGGGTCACCACCGCACCCGAGCTGATCGAAGCGCTCGCGCGTCCGTGGGATCTGTTGATCACCGATTGGATGCTGCCCGGGTTCGGCGGCTTGCAAGCGATCAAGATCGCGGTCGCGCACAACAAAGGTCTGCCATGCATCGTCATCTCCGGCACGCCGAACGAAGACGAAGCGATGGCTGCGATGCGCGCGGGTGCGCTCGATTTTCTCTCGAAAGACCGGCCGATGCGCTTCGTACCCGCGGTCGAGCGCGCATTGCGCGAAGCGATCGAGCATCGTCGTCGAATCGAATCCGAGCGCGAGCTGCGGATGAGCGAAGAGCGCTATCGCTCTGCGTTCGAGCTCGCACCCGAAGCGCTGCTCACGTTCGATCTCGACAAGCTCACCATCCACGACGCGAACATCGCGGCGACCAAGCTCTACGGTCGCACGGTCGACGAGCTCAAGACGGTCAACTTCATCGAGCTATCGGCGCCAAAGCTCGCCGACGGTCGAGCTTCGCTGGAGGTCGCCACCGACCTGCTGCTGCGCATGCGCGGCGGTTCGGAGGTCGCTCCATTCGAATGGCTCGCGAAGCACAAAGACGGCGAGGCGATTCCTGCGGAGGTCCATCTCGTTCGGCTGATCAGCGATCAAACCCGGCTCGTGCGGCTCACCGTGATCGACCTGCGCGAGCGCCACAAGCTCGAGGAGATTCGTCAGCGCACGATCGAGCTCGAGCTCCAGAATCGTCGGATCCAGGAAGCGAGTCGCCTGAAGAGCGAGTTCCTCGCGAACATGTCGCACGAGCTGCGCACGCCGCTCAACGCGATCATCGGCTTCTCCGAGCTTCTCCACGACGGCCAGGTGCCCACGAACACGCCGGAGCACCACGAGTTCCTCGGCGACATCCTGACCAGCGGTCGCCACCTGCTCCAGCTGATCAACGACGTGCTCGATCTGGCGAAGGTCGAGGCCGGCAAGCTCGATTTCCGCCCCGAGCCAGTCGATCTTCCCAAGCTCGTTCACGAGGTCGTGTCGATCACGCGCACCACGGCGGCCACCAAGCGCATCGTAGTCGAGTCGTCGGTCGATCCCGCGCTGACCGAGATCCAGATCGATCCGGGCCGCTTCAAGCAAGTCGCCTACAACTACCTCTCCAACGCCCTCAAGTTCACTCCGGAGAATGGACGCGTGACAGTTCGTTGCCTCGCCATGGACGCCGGCATGTTCAGGCTCGAAGTCGAGGATACCGGTGTGGGTATCTCGGCCGAAGACCAGGGTAAGCTATTTGTCGAATTCCAGCAGGGCGCAGGGAAGCGTCACCAGGGCACGGGTCTCGGGCTCGCCCTGTCGCTCCGGTTGGTCCAGGCGCAGGGTGGCACTGTAGGTGTGCGCTCGACCATCGGGGTGGGCAGCACGTTCCACGCGGACCTCCCTCGCCAGGCGGCGGTGGCGGCGACCCTGCCGCGGACGCTTACCCCGCGCAGCCGCGCCGGCTCCCGGACCATCCTGATCGTCGAGGATGATGACCGAGATCGCGAGCTCATCGCGAGCACTCTGGCTGGAGTGGGCTATGGTTTCGAGTTCGCGCGGACAGGTAAAGATGCGCTGGCTCGGTGTCAAGAGCGCTTCTTCGACGCGGTTACGCTCGATCTTTTGCTGCCCGACATGAGTGGCCTCGACGTCCTCGACACGCTGCGGATCGGCGGTTGGCTCCGCAACACACCGGTGATCGTCGTGACGATCGTCCCAGAAGTTAAGACCGCGATGACGGTCAGCGAGATCCTGCGCAAGCCGCTGGATCGCGATGCTCTGCTTGCAGCCCTCGAACGTGCGGGGGTGCGGCCGGGTAGGTCACAGGTGCCGGTGGGGGGTGGGCAATGAGTCGAGTCTTGATCGTGGATGACAACCCGACCAATCTCAAGTTGGTGTCATTTGTTGTAAAGGCGCATGGCTACGAGGTCACCACCGCGGCTGATGCGGCGGCTGCTGTCGCGTCGATCCATAGCCATCGCCCCACGGTGATCCTTATGGACCTCCAGCTTCCGGGCATCGATGGCCTCGAGCTCACCCGTCGCCTCAAGGCCGATCCTGCGACTCGTCAGATTCCGGTGGTCGCGGTCACCGCCTACGCGATGAAGGGTGACCACGAGAAGGCGCTCGCCGCGGGTTGCGACGATTACGTGACCAAGCCGATCGACACGCGCACGCTACCTGCCGTGATCGCGCGGCACGTGGCTCGCTCCGAGAGACCGTCGTGAGCTCCGGACACAAGATCATGGTCGTCGATGACAACTCGGCGACGCGGCGAATGGTCCGCAACGCACTTGTTCGCAACGGTCACGAGGTCATCGAAGCGCCCGACGGCAAGACCGCACGCGAGCTGATGGCCTCGGAGAAACCGCGCGTGGTGCTCCAGGATCTGATGTTGCCCGACGCCGATGGCTTCGTGCTCGTCGGCGAGTTGCGCCGCATCGCTTCGACCGAGGTCTCGATCCTCGCGTTCTCCGGCTTCGTTTCGAAGCTCGATGAAGCGCGGGTCTCGCACGTCGGCTTCGACGACATCATTCCAAAACCGATCGCGCCGTCGCGCTTGGTCCCGCTGATCGAGTCTCATCTGCCGCTCTCGGTCAACACGTCGGAGAAGTTCGGGCGCAATCGTCGCCTCGTAATCGCCGATGACGATCCGATCCAGTTGAAGCTTGCTGCGTTCCGCCTCGCGCGGCTCGGCTTCGAGGTTGAATCAGTGAGCGACGGTGCCTCCGCGCTCGCTGCGATCCGCCGCCGGCCACCCGATGCCGTGGTCTCCGACGTGATGATGCCGGAGCTCGATGGTTTCGGCCTCGCGATGGCGCTGCGCCAGGATCCCGAGCTCCGCAGCGTGCCGCTCGTGCTCGTGACCTCGAGCTACATCGAATCTTCGGATCGCACGCTCGCTCGTCGCGCGGGTGCGAATGATCTCGTACTGCGCACGCCGGATCTGACTGCGCTGATCGATGTCCTGCGCGATACGTTGATCGAGAAGCCGGGCGACGTGCCGACGCCGTCTCCGGATCTGTTGCCGGAGCTCGAGCGCGAGCGCAACCGCCGCGTCTTCCGCCAGCTCGAGCGTCAGGTGATGCTCAACACCGGGCTCGCAAAGCGGTGCAGCTCGCTCGCTTCGGAGCTCACGGTGCTCACCGGCATCGCCGAGGCCGTGCTGCGCAATCGCGATGTCGATGTCGCGCTCGACGAAGCGATCGCGAGTTGTTTCGACGCCGGTGGCGTCTCGTACGGTGCGCTGTATCTGGTGGAAGGCGAAGCGCTCCGCGTGCGCACGCTCGGCGCGGAAGTCCCGGTCAAAAAGCCGATCGCGACGTTCTTCGATCGCGAAGAACAGCTTCGCAACGTGATTCGCACCGGTTCGACGCTCTACATCACGAACGGTGCCGATGCCGATTCGCTGACGTTGCTGGATGATGCGAACGGTCGCGCCGTGCTGATCGTGCCGCTGTCGAACACGGCGGGCCCGCTCGGAGCGTTGATGATGGTGTCGCGCGAGCGAGATCTCGACGAAGCCGACTGGCGCGTCTTCGCGCAGGGCGTCGGCACGCAGATCAGCCAGGTGCTCACGCTCGCACGCGCGTACTCCGCTCTCGAGGCCGCCGAACAAAAGGCCGAGGAGCACGCTGCCGTGCTCGAAGCCGTGGTCGAGAGCGCACCTGATACCGTAATGCAGCTCGATCTCGAAGGCACGATCGGGTTCGTGAATCGGGTCGACCCACCGAACACGATCGAGCAGTTGCTCGGCGCGAACTGGTTCGAACGGATCAGCCCGGAGCAGCGAGCGAAGGCTCGCGCCGCGTTCGACAGCGTGATCAAGTACGGCAAGCCTGTCGAGCTCGAGCTCAACGTGTTGCGCTCGGAGAACCACGTCGGGTGGTTCGCGATCCGCATGGGCGTCGTCAAGAACAAGGACAAGGTCGCGAACGGTGTCGTGATCGTTGCTCGCGATGTCACCGAGAAGAAGCAGACCGAGATGCAGCTCATGCTCGCTGATCGGATGGCCTCGGTCGGGACACTCGCCGCGGGCGTCGCTCACGAGATCAATAACCCGCTCGCGGCCGTGATCGCGAACCTCGATATGGCGGAGCAAGACATCCTCGCGCTCGGCAACCGGGTCGAGTTACCGCCCGATCTGGTCGAAGAGATTCACGATGCTCGGATGTCCGCCGATCGCGTGCGCGAGATCGTGCGCGACCTCAAGGTGTTCTCGCGCGCTCAAGAAGATCGCCGCGGCGCGGTCGACGTCAAGAAGGTGCTCGAGTCGACGCTGCGCATGGCGCAGAACGAGATCCGACATCGCGCGAAGGTCGAGAAGATTTACGGCGATGTCCCGCGCGTCGATGCCAACGAAGGCCGGCTCGGTCAGGTGTTCCTCAATCTGATCGTCAACGCGGTCCAGGCGATCCCCGAAGGTAACTACGACAAACACAAGATCAAGATCGTCACCGCGATCGAAGGTGACAACGTCTTGATCACGGTCTCGGACACCGGCATGGGCATTCCGCCGGAAGTCCAGCGCCGGTTGTTCACGCCGTTCTTCACGACCAAGCCGGCCGGCGTGGGTACCGGGCTCGGCCTCGCGATCTCGCACCGCATCGTCAGCGGTCTCGGCGGCAATCTCGATTTCGTGACCGAGGTCGGCAAGGGCACCACGTTCCGCGTGCGGCTCCCGATAGCATCAGCGCAGCTCGCGCCGATCACCGAGAAGATTCCGCTGCAGATGAAGGTGCTGCGCCGTGGCCGCGTCCTCGTGATCGACGACGAGGACGCGCTGGTCCAAGCGATCCGCCGCTACATGTCGCAAGACCACGAGGTCGACGGCACCACCAGCGCCCGTCACGCGATCGAGATGCTAGCGCGCGGCGAACGCTACGACGCGATCGTGTGCGATCTGATGATGCCGCAGATCACCGGCATGGACGTACACGCCGCGGTCTTGAAGCTCGATCCGTTGCTCGCCGAGAAGATGATCTTTGTGACCGGTGGTGCGTTTACCGAGACCGCGCGGAACTTCCTCGATACGCTGCCGCCGGGCCGGCATATCGAGAAGCCGTTCGACCTCAAGTCCCTCCGTGCGCTAATCAACGAGAAGATGACATAGTCTCCGTGTGGACTTCGACTACCTGATCGTCGGCAGCGGGTTTGGCGGCAGCGTTTCGGCGCTGCGGCTCGCCGAGAAGGGCTACAGCGTCGGCGTCGTCGAGATGGGCAAGCGGTGGAACGCGGAAGACTTTCCGAAGACCACCTGGAACCTGTGGCGCTGGATCTGGCGGCCGGGGCTCGGGCTCAAGGGCTTTTACAACATGCGGCCGTTCAAGCATGTCGTGATCCTGTGCGGCAACGCGGTCGGCGGCGGCTCGGTCACCTACGCGAATACGCTGCTCTCGCCGCCCACGACCGTGTGGGAAGAGGGTTCGTGGAAGGGGCTTGCCAACTGGGCCGCCGAGATGCCGGCCCACTTCGCGACCGCACGCCGGATGCTCGGCGTCACCGAGAACAAGATCCTAGGCGACGCGGATCGCGTGTTGAAGCAGATGGCCGAGAGCGCGGGGATCGGCGATTCGTTCTACAAGACCGATGTCGGCGTGTACTTCGGCAAGGCTGGCGTCAAAGCGCCAGATCCGTTCTTCGGTGGCGAAGGGCCGGAGCGCACGGGCTGCATCGGCTGTGGTGGCTGCATGGTGGGCTGCCGCCACGGTGCGAAGAACACGCTCGACCTCAACTACCTCTATCTGGCGGAGAAGCGCGGCGCTCGCGTGATCGCCGAGACCCGCGTGACCGAGCTCGTGCCGATCGAAGGCGGCGAGAGTGGGTACGAGGTCCACGTCGAGAGCTCGACCTCGCGGTTTGACAAGCAGCGGCGCGTGCTGCGCGCGAAACACGTCGTGCTCGCAGCCTCGGCGCTCGGCACGATGGATCTGTTGATGCGCAACCGCGAGCACCTGCCGAAGCTGTCATCGGCGCTCGGCTCGGATGTCCGCACGAATGCCGAATCGCTGATCGGCGTGCGGTTTCCGGGCAAGCGGTTCGACATGTCGAAGGGCATCGCGATCGGCTCCGGTATCTACCTCGATCAGTTCACGCACATCGAGGCGACGCGCTACTCGGAAGGCTCCGACGTGCTGGGCCTCCTCGCGACGATGCTGGTCAACGGCAAGGGTTGGAAGCGAATCGCGGCGTGGATCGGTGCGGCATTTCGCCATCCGATCAAGTTCTTCCGCGCCTCCTTACCGTTCGGGTTCGCGCGTCAGACGCTGATCTTTCTCGTGATGCAAACGATCGATGCGACGTTGAAGTTCCGCTTGCAGCGCAAGTGGTACTGGCCGTTCACGAAGCTCCTGACGAGCCATGGCCAGCGCATCCCGACGAACATTCCTCACGCGAACGCGTTCGCGGAGAAAGCCGCGGCGAAAATGGGCGGCATCGCGATCACGTCGAGCACCGAGATCCTGTTCGATCTGCCGATGACCGCGCATTGCATCGGTGGCTGCGTGATGGGCAAGGATGCCGACGCTGGGGTGATCGACGCGCAACATCGGGTCTATGGCTATCCGAATCTCTACGTCGTCGACGGCTCTGCGGTCGGCGCGAACCTCGGCGTCAATCCCAGCCTCACGATCACAGCCCTCGCCGAGCGCGCGATGTCGTTTATTCCTCAGAAGGCTCAGGCAGAACCCGTCGTGACTGAGCGGCGGTAGCGTGCGCTTGGCGTGCTCCATCAGCTCCGCGAGCTCCTTCGCGGGTTCTCCCGGGCGAAGCGCACGGCTCCTCGAGGAGCACGATCGCAAGTGGCGCTCTCTCCTCGTGCAGTTGTTGCCGAGAGATTTGGCCGAGGCCTTCGACCTCGCGGTCGAGTCGAGCGTGTTGCTGCTTTATAGGCGGGGGCGCACGCGCATCAGTCGCTTGGTCTAGTTGCTCGTGAACACGTACTCGTGCTGGCCATCGTGGATGGTCAGCGTGGGCTTGCTGCTCGCTTCACCGGCGAGAAAATCGAAGCCGATCACGCCCGGCTGGATCGTCGAGAATGTCGTCGTGCCATCCGGGTTCGGTTGCGACGAGACTTCGCTCTTGAACTCGCCAAAGTCGAACATCGTCTTCGCACCGGCGTGGGTCACCTTGATGTCGCCGAGCGCCGCGTTCTTGTAGTGAACGGCGAGCTTCTTGGCCTGTGCAGCATCGGCGGGCACCGCGAGCAGCTTGCGACCGGCGGCGAGGTCGGTGAAGTAATTCTTCGCTCCGGTCGCGATGTTCTCGTCGGCTTCCGGCTTGCCGTCGTAGAGCAACTCGAGCAGCTTGCGCTGGAACTGATTGCGGACCGAAGGGCCGAGGTCGCCGTTCGTGAGGATCACGGCGCCGACCTTCGCCTCGGGGATCCACATCATGTCGCTGTGGTAGCCGATGAGGTCACCACCGTGATCGATCACGGTGACGTCGTACTTGGTGTGAATGAACAGCCCCATGCCGTAGTGGCCATCGGCGCCGACCGCCACGCCTGGCGCGCGGCGCGCGAACAGCGCGTCCTTCGAAACGTAGTCCTTGCCGTCCGGCAGCTTGCCTTCGGCGAGCTCCATCGCGACGTACTTCAGGAGGTCATTGACGTTGCTCCACGCTCCACCTGCCGGGCGCGCCGAGATGATCGAGTAGTTCTCCTCCATTGCATCGCGTGCGGGGTGGCCGTCGATGTCGATGCCGTGGGGCATCGCGTGATTCGCCCGTAGCGCCTTCGCGTAGTCGAACGTCGTCGCCTTCATCCCCAGCGGATCGAAGACGAGCGTCTGCATCGCCTTGTCGTACGCCGTTCCGAGCTCGAGCTTCGGATACGCGGCGTGCGCGCCGGTGTAACCACCCGCCGCTGCCATGAGGTTGGAGTACTGGAACAGCTCGCCAAACTTCGAGGTCGGCACCATCGTCCCCAGCGAGGTCAGCACCGTCTCCGGCGTCGAGCCCTTCCACTCCATCAGCCATTCGAGATCCTGACGCGGCATGCCCGTGCACGCACAGATCAGATGCTTGATCTGGATCTGCTTGGTCACGGCGTCGCTGCCGAGCTTGAACATCGGCAACACGTCGGTGACCGCGGTCTCCCACGTGAACTTCTTCGCGTCGACGAGCTTCGCGAGCATCAACGTCGTCAGCGATTTCGTGTTCGACGCGATCATGTACAGCGTCTTGGCGTCGACCGGCTCTTTCTTGCCGAGCTCGCGCACGCCGACGCCACCGGCGAAGATCGTCTTGCCATCCTGGATCACGCCGAACGAGACGCCCGGCACGCCGGTCGCTTTCTCCGCGTCGGCGACGAACTTCTTCAACGACTCGAGCTTCGCCGCGTCGAGCTTCGCCGCGGGCTTACCCTTGAACGATTCGCCCGTGTAGCCCTTCGGATAGAGGTGGTTGAAGATCTTGCCGATCTGACCACCGCGCTTCTCGCTGGTCGCTTCCTTGAAGTCGACGAGCGTCACGAACCAGCGGTTGTTCGCGGACATCGCACCTGCCTGGATGATCAGCTTCTCGGACGGCGAGGTTTGATAGCCGAACGAGCGCGCTTTCTGCCAACCATCGCGGTCGGGTGCATCGGTGGTCGTGAGCAGCGGCCACTTCGCATCGGGCTTGTAGGTCTTCCAGCCCAGGTCGCGCGCAGCCTCGGGCGTCGCGGCGCTGACGTTCACGAACGCGACGTGCGAGTCGCCTTCCGGCGCGGTCAACACGGTCATCGCTTCGAACGTGGTGACCTTCCAGCCCGCGGGCACGATGAACGTGTTGCCGTCGCCATCGGTCCACGGCGTGTCCTCGACGACGGTCTTGACGAGCGGCGCCGCGGCCACCGGTCGATCCGCCGGCGGAGGCGTCGTGAGAACCGGAGCCGGAGCGGAGAGCTCGCTGACCGGCTTGGCCGGCGACGAACATCCTGCCGCGAATAACACCGCACACCAGAGGCTTCGCATATACGCAGCAACCTAGAACATGACCCTCGCGCTTGTCACCGCGCGACAGCGGGCGACTCCGATGCGACACCTGCGACAGATCCAGCGGCCGCTTCTTTCTCGGAGACGTGGAGCGTGAGCACCGGCACCAGCGAGCTCCGCACGACCTTTTCGGTGACCGATCCGAGCAACCACCGCGCGACGCCACTCCGGCCGTGGGTGGTCATGACGATCAGGTCCGCGCCGAGCTCCTTCGCCGTCTCGTTGATGATGTCGACCGGATCGCCGCTCTTGAGGACCGGCTTACCGAATGTGCCGCGATGCTTGTTGCGCTCGATCAACGCCTCGAGCCCGTGCAGGTTATCGGCAAGCATCCCATCCACCACCGAGCCGGTCATCGCGACGCCGAGCTCGGGTACCCCTAGCGCCGGGATCGTGATCGCCGAGACGAGGTGGATGCGTGCCCCGAACGGGCGCGCCAGATCGCATGCATAGTCGAGCGCTTCGTCGGCGCCCGATCCCAGATCGGTCGGGACGAGGATGATTTTGGGTGTCACCGCACGTGGTGATTCATGATTTGGGCCATCTGCCCCGTCGGGGCGGGGGATACGGTAGAACTCTTGGCGGCATGAAGCTCACCCGGAAGTTCATCGCAGCGCTGGTGGTCGGAGTGGCCATCGTCGCGTTGATCCAGGGGTTCTTCGATTATCGTCGTGAACGCGAAGTCTTCGACAAGCAGATGCGCGCCGAGGCAACCGCGCTCGGGCGTGCGCTCGCGCGCGGCATGGCCGAGGTCTGGGCCCGCGACGGTGAAGCGACCGCCCGCGAGTTCTTGCTGATGGCCTCTAGTAAGAGCGAGTTCATCAAGGCGCGCTGGGTCTGGCTCGACGCGCGCACCGATCCGCCGCATGCCTCGAAAGATGCGCTCGCGCCGATGACTCAAGGCCAGGTCGTCACGATCAAGGACCAGGAGTCGAACGCGCTGCTCACGTACATCCCGGTCGAGGTTCCGCATCCGCCGCCGGTCGTGCAGAGCCACGAGACTACCTACGAGCGGCGCGAAGGCGGCATCGAGATCGCGCAGAACCTGGCCGACCTGGACAAGTACACCGCCGATTCGCTGCGCAACCAGATCTTTGGTTCGGTCAGCCAGGTCGTCGTCGCGACCGTGCTCGCGCTCGTGCTCGGCATGGTGTTCATCGGGCGACCCGTCTCGCAGCTCGCCGCCAAGGCGAGACGGGTAGGGACCGGCGATCTCACGGGGCCGCTCGCGCTCAAGCAGCGCGACGAGCTCGGCGAGCTGGCGACCGAGATCAACCTGATGTGCGATCGCCTGGGTGACGAGCGCCTCGCGCGCGAACAAGCGACCGATCAATTGCGTCACGCCGATCGGCTCACCACGGTCGGCAAGCTCGCCTCCGGCATCGCGCACGAGCTGGGCACGCCGCTCAATGTCGTCTCGGGCCGGGCGCGGTTGATCCGCGATGGTGAGGTCGATGGCATCGAGGCGATCGATTCGGCGCGCATCGTCGCCGAGCAAGCGGATCGCATGATCGCGATGATCCGCCAGCTGCTCGATTTCGCGCGGCCTCGTGCGCTCCAGAAGACGCCCGTCAACCTGACCACGCTCGCCTCGCGAGTCGCGGAGCTCGTCGCCACGATCTCGAAGACCGCGCACGTCGAGATCGCGGTGCCCGCCCACGACGATGCCCTGCGCGTCGAGGCCGATGATGGTCAGCTCAACCAGGTGCTGATCAACCTGGTCGTCAACGCGATCCAGGCGACGCCGAGGGGCGGTCGCGTCACGATCAAAGCGGCGCGCGTGGCGCATTCCGCCCCGCCGTATGTCGAGAGCAGCAAGAAGGAGTGGCTCGCCGTCTCGATCGCGGATACGGGTATCGGTATGGACGACGAGACCCGCAAGCGGATCTTCGAACCGTTTTTCACGACCAAGGAGGTCGGCGATGGCACCGGGCTCGGTCTCTCGGTGACGTGGGGCATCGTGCGCGAGCACGGTGGATGGATCGATGTGGAATCTGCACCTGGTAAGGGTGCAACCTTCACGGTGTACTTGCCGCTGGGTGTCGTATGACCGCGCAAACAAAGATCTTCGTCATCGACGACGAAAAGGAAATGGTCGAGCTCGTCCAGCTCGGCCTCAAGAAGCGCGGCTTCGTGGTCGTGCCGTTCTCGAACGGTGCCGATGCACTGGCCGGGCTCACCGAGCACGATGTCGATGTCGTCGTCACCGATCTCAACATGAAGGGCATGACTGGCCTCGAGCTGTGTCAGACGCTCGTCGCCGATCGCCCGGACTTGCCGGTGATCGTGCTCACCGCCTTCGGGAGCTTCGAGACCGCGGTCGGCGCGATCCGCGCGGGCGCGTACGATTTCGTCACGAAGCCCGTCGAGATCGAAGCGCTCGCGATCGCGATCCGTCGCGCTGCGGAGCGCCGCCGTCTCTCGGGCGAAGTGAAGCGGTTGCGCGAAGTGGTCGCGAGCACGCGCGGTCGTGGTGATCTCGTCGGCGCGAGCCCGGTCATGCAGACCACGTACACGTTGATCGATCAGGTCAGCGCGACCGATGCCACGGTGTTGATCACAGGCGAGAGCGGCACGGGTAAAGAAGTGGTCGCGCGCGAGGTCCACAATCGCTCGCGGCGCAAGGACGCACCGTTCGTCGCGATCAACTGCGCGGCGGTGCCCGAGGCGCTCCTCGAGAGCGAGTTGTTCGGTCACGCGAAGGGCGCGTTCACCGATGCGAAGCAATCGCGCCAGGGCCTGTTCGCACAAGCGCAGGGCGGCACGCTGTTTCTCGACGAGATTGGCGAGATGGCGATCTCGATGCAGCCCAAGGTGTTGCGCGCGATTCAAGAGCGAAAGATCAGGCCGGTCGGAGGCGAGAGCGAAATCTCCATCGACGTTCGCCTGATCACCGCGACCAATCGCGACCTCGAAGAGATGGTCGAGGCCAAGGCGTTCCGCGAAGATCTTTATTACCGGATCAACGTCATCCATATCCCGCTGCCGCCGCTGCGCGCGCGCGGTGGGGACGTGCTGTTGCTCGCGCAGCACATGCTGCGTCAGTACGCAGCGCTGTTCGACAAGAAGGTCATGGGCCTCTCCCCCGCCGCGGCCGAACGCCTGGTCGGCTACGACTGGCCGGGCAACGTGCGCGAGCTCGGTAACTGTCTCGAGCGCGCGGTCGCGCTCGCACACTTCGACGAGATCCAGGTCGACGACTTGCCCGACAAGATCCGCAATCGCTCGTCGCCGCGCGCCACGAACATCAACTCGAACGAGTTGCCGGAGCTGCTCACGCTCGAAGAGATCGAGCGCCGCCACACGCTGCGCGTCCTCGAAGCTTGCAAGAACAATCGCACCGATGCGGCGAAGATCCTCGGCCTCGATCGCAAAACGCTCTATCGCAAGCTGCTGCGGTGGGGCATGAACGATTGACTGACGGCATCGACTAGCTGAACTGGTAGTAGAGCAAATCGCCCCAGCGCGTTAGCGTGTCGCGATGCGGTTCGCGATTCGCGCAGCGAAGCTTGCCGATGCAGCGGGCATCGCGCGCGTCCACAACGACAGCTGGCAGGTCAGCTATCGCGGCATCCTGCCGGCAACCGTACTCGACAAGATCGATGTCGGGCAGCGGCTCGCGTCGCGCGAGCGGATCTTGCGTGCACGCGTGGGCTTGAACCTGGTCGCGTACGACTGCACGCACGGCGACATCGTGGGGTTCTGTGACGCAGGTCGCGCGCGGGGAGAAACGCGGATCGATGGCGAGGTCTATGCGATCTACTTCGCGCATCACGCGAAGCGCCACGGCCTCGGCACCGAGATGTTCGAGCGCACGCGCGATTGGATGGAGGCGCAGGGCCTGCACTCGATGATCGTGTGGGTGCTCGCGAACAACCCGCACGCGCGTCGCTTCTATGAAGTGGCCGGTGGGCGCGCCGATCGCGCCAAGCAGACTCACGTCGGCGGGTTCCCCGTGACCGAACAAGCGTACGTGTGGGACCGGATTTGAGGTCCAGTTCGCTCCACTCTCCTGAGGCGCCCCGACCACGGGGTCTAATGCCCGACGTGGCTTTCGGCCCTCGTAATTCACAGGCCAACTACCTGAAATTCGGACATCGTGACGGCACATCGGCTGCACAAGGGATAGCTCGTTCCCGAACGACGCTTTCAACAACTTCTCAGGATCCAGGAGATCTCTATGCGTAATTTCATCAAGGCCGCTGCCCTCGTTTCGTTCCTCGTCCCCGCCATCTCGTTCGCTGACGTCCCGAAGAAGGACGCGCCGGCGGCCGACATGAAGAAGGACGACAGCAAGACCGCGCCCGCCACGGACGCGAAGAAGGACACCACGGCCGCGAAGAAGGATGCAAAGACCCCGGCGAAGAAGGAAGTCGCTCCCAAGAAGGAAGTCGCTCCCAAGAAGGAAGTCGCTCCCACCAAGTAATCACTCGATTACTTTCGTATACGCCACGCACCCTCGGGCTCGTGGCGTTTTGCGTTTCGGTTAGCGCTCCAAAACGATCGGCAACGTCACGCGGCTCGTGCCGCGCTGCTTGCCGAACTGCCACGTGGCGATCGTTCTCTTGAGCCGCGCGATCAGGCGCACGCGCTCGCGTTCATCGGCGCTCGGTACGCGGGTCGTATCGGACAGCACGCGGACCTGCTGCGTGTGCCCCGCGCGATCCACGTCGAACGCGAACGCGATCATGCCCGCGAGCGGCAGCGTGGTCGTGCCGAGCACCCGGCCGAGATCTTCGGTACGATCCGAGAGCGCCTGCACGCGCAGCGGGCCGTCGATGAACGGGCGTGGCTGCACGAACCAGCCGTGGATCACGAGCCGACCTTCGCGTGGATCGCGCGTCCCGGTCACTTCGCGTACGCCGTGCGGGATGCGCGGATCGAACACGGTGAGCCGACCGAACGTTGGCTCGATCGTGCGGATGAGGTCGGGCTCTTCGATCGATTGCTCGGATCGAAAATCGGCCCAGTAGTCGAGCACGTCGTCGCGCAGCAACATGGTCTCGCCACCGCGAAATGTCCGCGTGCGCCAGTTCGTGAGGGAGTACACGAAGGCGAACGGACCGTGCGGAAGATCACCGTGAAAATCCTGGCGGCACCCGTCGACGTAACACGACAGCCACGGCGGCGAGATATCGTGACAGCCGAGCGTCTCGCGGCCCCACGCGACGAGGCGGCGATGAAACGCCTCGTAGATGTCCTTGGGGAAGTACGTCCACGCGGGCGTACGCAGCGCCGTGTACTGGCCTGGCACGTGCCACCAATCCCAGACAAACCGGTCGCTGCGGGTGCTGCGCGGCTCCTCGAAGCGCTCGTCGAACACCTGGCGCAGGAGCGGCGCTTCAAGCGCGAAGTTGTCGACCGTGAGGACGGAGCGGCTGCGGTGGCTCGACGAGTGGCGCGGCATCAGCAAATGATTTGCGGTAGGGCGGTGACGATCGCGAGCAGCACCTGCGAGAGCAGCTCGCGCAGCTCTTCGCGCGTGAGCTTGGGATCCGCGCACCAATCGATCGTGGCGTGCTCGACAAAGCCGATCCACCCGCGCATCGCGATCTCGAACTTCGGATTACCCGCGAGGGCAGGGCGGAATGGTGAGCCTTCGAGAAAGCGCTCGCTCAACCGGCGGCGCACGCCCTCGATCACGCCGGCGACCTCGGGATCCGAACCGATGCCACCGCGCATGAGCGAGACGAACGCGCGCGCGTGCTGCGAGATGTGATCGAGATACGCATCGAGCCCGGCGCGCACGCGATCTGCGGGAGGCAGATCGACTGGCACCGCATTCACGCGATCGACGAGCTCGTCCGCGATCTCGCGCAGCCCCGCGACATAGAGGTCTCGCTTGGTCGGGAAGTAGTGATAGAGCAGACCCTTCGAGATCTTCGCTTCCCGCGCGAGGTCGTCGATCGAGACATCGTCGTACGAGCGATCCGAGAACGACTTCTTCGCGAGCAGAAGTAACTGGGCGCGGCGCGCATCGTTGTCGAGGCGCACGCGTGGACGACGACCCTTGGGGGCGATCTTGGGCCCTGCGGGGCGGCGTAGTGCGCGACGAACCGGTGGCACATCGCCACTATACATGATGGCTATTGACTCAGGGTCAATAAGGATTACCCTCAGGGTATGGCGATCCCGATTCCGCGCGACCCCAAGATCGATTTCGCGGACGTCCCTCGACACTGGATGGGCAACAACCCCGTCGCGACCGCGGTCACGAACGGGATCAATTTGCTGTTTCCGCATGGCGAGCGGTTCTTCGTTCGTTCGGTCCATCACTACGCGAAAGACATCAAGAATCTCGAGCTCCGGGCGCAGGTCAAGGCCTTCTTCAAGCAAGAGGGCCACCACTCGTCGGCGCACGATGACTTCAACGAGATCCTGCGCAAGCAAGGTTTCGAGATCGACACGTTCCTCGAACGCTACGCGAAGATCTCGCTCTGGCTCGAAGGCAAGCTCGGCCCCAAGCTCAACCTCGCGGGCACGGCCGCTGCCGAGCACTTCACCGCGATCATGGCAGAGGGCGGGTTCGCGAGCGGCATGTTCGATCTCATGGATCCCACGATGCAGAAGCTGCTCGCGTGGCACGCCGCCGAGGAGATCGAGCACAAGGCGGTCGCGTTCGACGTCTTGCAAGAGGTCGATGATTCGTACGCGTTGCGCATCGCGGGTTTGGCCTACGCGACGACGCTGCTGTCGAGCTTTTGGGTCTGGAGCATGCTCGGCCTGCTTCGTCAGGAGAAGCTCGGGCTGCGCGGCATCCGCACGTACCTCGGGCGGATGCAGGTGAAGAAGTCCGAGCGCAACGTCAACAACGGGCCCGTCGTGTCGCGCGTGTTTTTGCGTGGCATCCGGCAGTACATCCGTCGCGATTTCCATCCGAACAACAATGCGAACGAGCACCTCGCACGTGCGTGGTTCCAGGCGCATGGCATGCCATTTACCGAGGCCGCATGAACCTCCGAGATCGAATCGTGGTTGTCACGGGTGCAGGCAGCGGGATCGGCCGCGCCACGGCGCTCTTGTTCGCGAAGCACGGCGCGCGCGTCGCCGCGTGCGATGTCGATCAAGCGCGCCTCGATTCACTCGCGACCGAGCTCGGCGATCGCAAGCTCCTCGTGCGCCGCGTCGATGTCTCCGATCGCTCGCAGATGTCGGCGTTCGCCGGCGCGGTGCATGCGCTCGCGCCCGCCGCCGATGTCATCGTGAACAATGCAGGTGTGGGCCTCGGCGGGACGTTCCTCGACACCTCGCTCGATGACTTCGATTGGATCATCGGCGTCAATTTGCGTGGCGTGGTCCACGGCTGCCATTTCTTCGTCCCGAAAATGGTCGAGGCCGAGCGCGGTGGCCACATCGTCAACATCTCGAGCATCTTCGGGATCTACGCGCCACCGTCGACGTCCGCGTACTCGGCGACCAAGTTCGCGGTCCGCGGCTTCTCCGAAGCGCTGCGCGCCGAGCTCGAGCCGCACCGCATCGGTGTCACCGCGATCTGCCCGGGCATGATCAACACCGCGATCATCGAAGATGGTCGGATGCGCGGCGAGAAGCTCGCGCAAGGCAAGAGCAAGACCGCCAAGCTGTTCAAGAAGCGTGGCCTCGCGCCGGAGAAGGTCGCCGCCGAGATCGTGGACGCCGTCCAATCGAACCCCGCAGTGCGCACCGTCGGTCGCGATGCGCACGTGATCGCCGCCTTGCAACGCCTCGCGCCGCGAACGCTTCGCAAGATCGGCGGCAAGATCTCCGGCCTGATCTGAACGTGTAAGCTCTCGCCCATGTTCAAGGGCTTCGATCGATCCGCGCCAGCCTTCTTTGCCGAGCTCGCGATCGAGATGAACAAGAGCTGGTTCGACGATAACAAGCAGCGCTACCAAGATCAGTGGGTCGCGCCGATGACCGAGCTGCTCACCGAGGTCGGAGGTAAGCTCGTCAAGACCTACGGGCCGTTGAAGCTCGGCGCGCCGAAGCTGTTCCGGATCTATCGCGACGTCCGGTTCGCGAAGGACAAGACGCCGTACAAGACCCACATCGCGGGCGCGCTGCAGTTCGCGAAAGAGCTGAGCGGCATACCGCTCTACATGCACATCGGCCTCGAAGACGACTACGTCGGTGCCGGGACCTATAGCTTCGAGGATCAGCGCCTCGCGACCTGGCGCACGTTGGTCGCCGCCGACAAGACCGGCACGCCACTCGTCGCGCTGGCCAACAAGTTGCGCAAGACCGGATACGCCATCGGCGGTCACGAGGACTACAAGAAGGTCCCGAAGGGCTTCGCTCCAGACCACGCCCGCGCAGAGTTTCTCAAGATGAAGGGGCTGACGGCCGGCTTCCCGGCGATGCCGAAGGGCCTGATCCACAAGCCGGCGTTGGTCGACTGGATGGTCGACCACGGCAAGGCCGTCGCGCCTCTCGTGACGTGGCTCGCCACATCCATCAAGAAGTGACAGCCGACCTGCGCATTGACGGGCAGTCAGCGCCGCCATAAGGTCCGGGCATGAAGCTCGCCACGCTCCGAGACGGCTCCCGAGACGGCCGCTTGGTCGTGGTTCGCCACGACGGCGAAGCGGCAGCGCCGTGCGAGGCGTGGCCCACGCTACAAGGCGCGCTCGACCGGTGGAGCGAAGCGGAAGCCCCGCTGCGCGCGATCGCGGCGCGCCTCGATGCCGGGCAGCTCGATGGGCTGCCGATCGATTTCATGAGGCTCGCCGCACCGCTGCCGCGCGCCTACGAGTGGATCGATGGCTCGGCGTTCCTCAACCACGTCATCCTCGTCCGCAAGGCGCGCAATGCGGTGCCGCCGCCGACGCTCAGGACCGATCCGCTGATTTATCAAGGCGGCTCGAGCGACATGCTCGGCTGTCGCGATCCGTTCGTGCTGCACGATCCGGATTGGGGCCTCGATTTCGAATCCGAGGTTTGCGTCGTGCTCGGCGACACGCCGCTCGGCACCAAGGAGAGTAACGCTGCCGATTGCGTGAAGCTCGTGATGCTCGCGAACGATTGGACGCTGCGCAATCTTGTCCCCGACGAGCTCGCGAAGAGCTTCGGTTTCTTCAACAGCAAGCCCGCGACCGCGTTCTCCGCCTTCGCGGTCACCCCCGACGAGCTCGGCAGCGCGTGGCAGAATGGCCGCGCGCAGCTGCGCGTGACCTCGGCCTACAACGGCAATGTCGTCGGGACGTGCGATGCCGGACCCGAGATGCACTTCTCGTTCTTCGAGCTGATCGAGCACATCGCGAAGACCCGCCGGTTCGGCGCCGGCACGATCCTCGGCAGCGGCACGGTCTCGAATGCGGATCGCGAGCGCGGCATCTCGTGCCTCGCCGAGCGCCGGATGATCGAGACGATCGAAGGCGGCAAGCCGGTCACGCCGTTCATGAAGGTCGGCGATACGATCGAGATCTCGTCGGACCGCGTGTTCGGGACGATCCAGCAAAAGGTCATCGCGCCGTGAAGCTTGTGCTGCACAATTACTGGCGCTCTTCCGCGAGCCATCGCGTGCGGATCGCCTTCGAAGTGAAGCAGCTAGCGTTCGAGTACGCGATCATCAACATCCTCCAGCGCGACCAGTTCAGCGATGGCTATCGCGGGATGAACCCGATGTCGCAGGTGCCGACGCTCGTGATTACCGAGGATTCCGGTACCACGCACACGCTGACCCAGTCGCTGCCGATCCTCGAGTTCCTCGACGAGCGGTTCCCAACGACGCCGCTCTTGCCAAAGGATCCGTTCCGCCGTCACCAGGTGCGTGCACTGTGCGAGATCATCAATAGCGGGATCCAGCCGCTGCAGAACCTCGCGGTGACCAAGGCGATCAAGGCGATGGGGCACGACACGAATGCGTGGTCGCAGAGTTACATCACGCCGGGCCTTGCCGCGTTCGAGCAAGCGGTGAAGGCATCTGCGGGCCGATTCTGCGCGGGCGATGCCGTCACGTTCGCCGATTGTTTTCTCGTGCCTCAGCTCGCTTCGTCGCGCCGGTTCGGCGTCGAGGTCGAGCGCTTCCCTCTGCTCCTCGAGATCGAAGCGCGATGTCTCGCGCTCCCTGCATTTCAACGTGCTGCTCCCGACCAACAACCAGACGCGGTGAAGTAATGGCCAAGCAAGAATCGATCGGTATCAAGCGTCTCGAAGGCATCCATTACTACGTGCGTGACCTCGAACGGTCGCGCACGTTTTACGTCGACAAGCTCGACTTCACCGAGACCTGGCGCAGCTCGCTCGAGCTCGAGAAGCAAGGCCGCCAGAAATCGGCTGCATTCGAGGCCGGCAACATCAAGGTCGTGTGCAGCGAGCCAGTGGGCGAGGGCGGTCGCGCCGCGCGCTTCCTCTCGAAGCACCCGGACGGCGTCGGCACGTTGATCTTCGAAGTCGAGGATATCGAGAAGGCGTTCGAGCTGATCGAAGCGCGGGGCGGTACCCCGATCGACGACATCCACACCAGCGAGCACCCCCAGGGCACGCTCAAGATGTTCTCGATCGCGACGCCGTTCGGCGATTGCACGTTCCGCTTCCGCCAGCACGTTGGCACCCCGCCGCTGTTTCCTGGTGCGGTCGCGTACGAGAGCAAGCAAGCCAAGACGAACCGGTTCGGCTTCGAGGACGTCGACCACATCACCGCGAACTTCCAGACGATGAAGCCGATGCTGCTCTGGATGGAGCACGTGCTCGGTTTCGAGCAGATGTGGGAGGTCTCGTTTCACACCGCCGATGTCGATCCGTCGAAGAAGTCCGGCTCGGGGCTCAAGTCGATCGTGCTGTGGGATCCGCACTCCGGGGTGAAGTTCGCGAACAACGAGCCGCAGCGCCCGTTCTTCAAGAGCTCGCAGATCAACATCTTCAACGAAGAGCTCCGTGGCGACGGTGTCCAGCACATCGCGATGACCGTGAAGGACATCCTCCCGGCCGTGCGCGAGCTGCGCGGCAACGGCGTCAGCTTCATGCCGACCCCGGGCACGTACTACGACATGCTGCCCGAGCGGATCGTGAAGAGCGGCGTCGGCAAGATCGACGAGAACATCGAGGAGCTCCGCGAGCTCCAGGTGCTGATGGACGGCGACCATCACTACCAGTACATGCTCCAGATCTTTCTCAAGGAATCGGCCGGCCTCTACAACGACAAATCGGCCGGCCCGTTCTTCTACGAGATCATCCAGAGGAAGGGCGGCAAGAGCTTTGGCGCCGGTAACTTCCGCGCGCTGTTCGAGAGCATCGAGCGCGAGCAGCGCCAGCGCGGAATCGTCTAGTGGAGTATCAGAGCGGGTTCGGTAACGAATTCGCGAGCGAGGCAGTCGCCGGAGCGCTCCCGATCGGGCAGAACTCGCCGCAAAAGGTCCCGTTCGGGCTCTACACCGAGCAGCTCTCGGGCTCCGCGTTCACCGCACCGCGCGGTCACAACCGGCGAACGTGGGTGTATCGCCTGCGACCCTCGGCAGCTCATCGCGCGTTCGAGCCGCTGTACGGCGGCACGCTGCGCTCGGGCCCGTTCGAGGAACCGGCGACCCCGAATCGGCTGCGCTGGAGCCCACTGCCGATTCCCGCAGAACCGGCCGACTTTCTCGCGGGCCTGTTCACGCTTGGAGGCAATGGCTCGCCGGCGCAGGCTGCCGGCGCCGCGGTCCACGTGTACGTCGCGAATCGCTCGATGGACGCGGCGTTCTTCAACTCCGATGGCGAGCTCGTTATCGTGCCGCAGCTCGGTCGGCTGCGGATCGTCACCGAGCTCGGCGTGCTCGAGGCCGCGCCCGGCGAGATCGCGGTCATCCCGCGCGGTGTCCGGCTACGGGTCGAGTTGCTCGATGACCAAGCGCGCGGCTACGTCGGTGAGAACTACGGCGCGCCGTTCCGGTTGCCCGAGCTCGGCCCGATCGGCTCGAACGGGCTCGCGAACCCGCGTGACTTTCTCGCTCCGGTCGCCGCGTTCGAGGACCTCGAGCTACCCGTTCGGTTGATCCAGAAGTTCCAGGGCGCGCTGTGGCAGACAACGCTCGAGCACTCGCCGTTCGATGTCGTCGCGTGGCACGGCAACTACACGCCGTACAAGTACGACCTCGCGCGGTTCAACACGATCAACACGGTCAGCTTCGATCATCCCGATCCCTCGATCTTCACGGTGCTGACCTCGCCGAGCGACACACCGGGCACCGCGAACTGCGATTTCGTGATCTTCCCGCCGCGCTGGATGGTCGCCGAGGGCACCTTTCGCCCGCCGTGGTTCCACCGCAACATCATGAGCGAGCTGATGGGCCTCGTACGCGGCGCGTACGATGCGAAGGCCGAGGGCTTCGTCCCCGGTGGCGCCTCACTGCACAACTGCATGAACGCGCACGGTCCCGATCGCGCGAGCTACGACAAGGCGGTTGCCGCCGATCTCATGCCGCACAAGCTCACCGATACGCTCGCGTTCATGTTCGAGACCCGCTGGGTGATCTCGCCGACGCGCGGGGCGATGGCTTCGTCGGCGCTCCAGCCGGACTACGACGCCGCCTGGGCGAGCTTCGCGAAGGCCAAGCTACTGTAGCCTGACCAATCGGCCAGGCCCAGTAACCGATTCGCGCCGAGCCCGTATACTGCTCGCATGTTCTTCTCCGCATCCAAGAAGACCCAGATGGTAACCGCCGAGTCGGCGTTGCCCGGTCACAAGAATCCGATCCACGTCTCGGAGAGCCACTTCGTCAACGGTCACCGGATCGTCGCGCCGTTTCCCGAGGGCATGAAGCTCGCGATCTTCGGGCTCGGTTGCTTCTGGGGCGCCGAGCGCCTGTTCTACAAGACATCCGGGGTCTACGCGACGGCCGTCGGCTATGCCGGTGGCTACACCGAGAACGCGACCTACGAGGAGGTCTGCTCGGGCAAGACCGGCCACACCGAGGTCGTGCTCGTGATCTACGACCCCGCGCAGATCAGCTACGAGAAGCTGCTCTCGGTGTTCTGGGAAGGCCACGATCCGACCCAGGGGATGGCGCAAGGTAACGATGTCGGCACGCAGTACCGCTCGGCGATCTACACGACCGATGCCGAGCAAGCGGCCGCGGCCGCGGCGTCACGCGAGATGTACCAAGCGCAACTGCGGCAGGCGAAGCATCACGGCGACATCACGACCGAGATCCGCGACGCCCCTGCGTTCTACTACGCCGAGGAGTATCACCAGCAGTATCTCGGCAAGAACCCGGGCGGCTACTGCGGTCTCGGCGGCACGGGCGTGTCGTGCCCGATCGGCCTCGGCGCCGCTGCTGCAGCGAAGTAGCGACGTACGCGGCACCAGCTTCGAGCCGTTGCCCCGACGACTGCGATGTCGCGTGGCGACGTACTTCAGTTGCCGCTGGTGTTGTTGCTGTGACCGACGACGAGGATCCACTGGTACCTCGCGGTCACGGCGCGCGCCGTGATCTTCACCGAGCCGAGTGAATCCGGCGTGAGCGCATTCTGGATCGTCGCGAGCGGCATGTTGTCGCCAATCACGACGCATCCGACGGTCGCGCCGCTCGCGTAGGCCGCGCTGCGATACAAGCGCGCGCTGTCGAACGCGCCGATCATCGCCGGGTGCGAGACCGCGCTCTGATCGGTCTCGAGATCGACGACCTCGCCCGCGGTGCCGACATCCGACTTCACGACGCCGCAGTCAAAGCCGGCGACGCCAGCGGGGCGCATGTCGAACATCTGAGCCGAGACGATGTGGGTCTGGCTCCCGGTCTCGACGTGATCCACGCGATAGGACATCTGGACCGAAATGTTCGGCGTGGGCACGACATTCGCGGCAAGGAAGGTCTGCGGATCTTGGGTCGGCAAGCGCACGACGAGCTCGCCGCCTTCGACGGTCCACAGGCCCGCGAGATTGGGGGTCCACCGTGTCGTATCGAGGGCGCCGTTGAAGCCGTCGAAGAGAAGAATCTTGTCGCCCGGCGTCGAGGGATCCGGATCGCATGGGCTATCGACATCGTCGCCATCGGGATCCGCGACCCCGGTTGGCTTCGCGATCGGGCAGCGATCACATTCGTCGCCAATGCCGTCGTTGTCCTCGTCATACATGCCGCCGGGCACCGTCGGGCAGTGGTCGAGCTTGTTCGGGATGCCGTCGCCGTCGGGATCCGCGGTGTCGTCGAGACAGGTCGGCGTCGCCGAGGAGTAGTCGCAGCTCCCGCCGTCGGCGCAGATCATGGTGGTCGCATTGCACGGGTCGCCGAGGCCCTGGCCACCTCCGGTACCCCCCGACGACGAGCAACCAACGAGCAGACCGATCAGGAGGGCGCTGCGCACCTCTCCAGTGTCTCAGATTCCTGAGCTGGGCAGCATGCCTCGATGCGGTTGATCTGAGATCACCGCCATGAATGCCGCGTAGTTAGCGCTGGCCGTGATTTTGCTGACTTGTCGCGCATGCGTCGACTTCTTCTCATGACTCTCATGCCTCTCGTGTTCTGCGCGTGCGCGGACGGCGACACGCCTATCGACCACGTCAAGGCCACCACCACGGCGCTCACGCAGTACTCGAGCTGCGACACCCTCGAGGCCGACCTCAAGCAGCAATTGATCAACGAGGTCAATGCCGATATCGATAACGCGGGTCAGTACGGCTACGGCGATGCCGCGGGTGGCGCCGAGACGGCGGGCACGAACGCCAGCGGCGGCACCCGCACCGAAGGCGTCGATTACTCGGGCACGAACAACCAGGAGCAAGGCGTCGACGAAGGCGATCTGGTGAAGAGTGACGGCTATCACCTGTACGCGCTCAACGGCAATCGCCTCCACATCTTCGGCACGCCGAACTTCGGCGACCTTAACGCGGAGAGCGTGACCGAGATCGAAGGCCGTCCGCGAGAGATGCTGATGGACGCGGCCGCGAACCGGCTCGTCGTGTTCTCGATGATCGAGGTGTACTCGCTGCCGGACGGCCACCCGCTCAAGCAGCTCGTTGGTTGGCAAGACGACCAATGGTACTGGCGGATCAGCGAGCTCACCAAGATCACGGTGCTCGACATCAGCGATCGGACGAACCCGCACCTCGTTCGCGAGGTCTACTTCGAGGGGTGGTACGACACCGCGCGCAAGGTCAATTCGACGGTGCGCATGGCCGCCTACTCGTGGCTGTCATTGCCATGGTTCAACGGCTGGTGGAACGTGTGGGACCAGACCGGTCACGACGCGAACCAGACCAAGCAGCAGATGCACCAGAGGATCAACGCGCTTCACCTCGGTGACTTGATCCCGCAGATGTACGTCCGCACGAATGGTCAGTTCGTGACGAACAGCTTGTCGACTGCGTCGTGCCAGGCGTTCTATCGCGCGACCGATAGCCACGCGCGCGGCATCGCCTCGGTGATCTCGTTCGACCTGCTCGGCAACAACTTCTTTTGGGATGCCGATCACATCGTCTCGAACTGGCCGACGTTCTACGAATCGCAGGACCGCATCGTGATCGCGGAGAACGCGCACGACTGGTGGTGGTTCTACTGGTTCCGCGACGACGCGGAGCAGACCAACATCCACGTGTTCGATTCGTCGAAGGCCGGCACGACGAAGTATCTCGGCTCGGGCCGCATCGATGGGTCGCTGTGGAGCTCCTTCAACCTCGACGAACAGAACGGCGATATTCGCGTCGCGGCGACGAGCGGCGGTTGGTGGCACTACGGCTCGCAGGCTCCCGATCCGGTCGAGAACCACATCTACGTGCTCGCGCAACCGGGGCCGGGCCAACACTTCGCGACGATCGGCCACGTCGACGGCATCACGGTCGGCGAGCGCCTGACCGCGTCGCGCTTCCTCGGCAACCAAGCATTCTTGACGACGTACAAGAACGTCGATCCCTTGCTCACCGTCGATCTCTCGGATCGCACGAACCCGCGGGTCATCGGTCAGCTCGAAGTGCCGGGCTACTCCACGTACCTCCATCCGATGGGCGGTCACGGCCTGTTGTCGATCGGCGTCTCGGGCAATGGATGGGGCACGACGAACATCTCGATGTTCGATGTCGCGAACCCGGCGAGCCCCGCGCTCACGACGAACCTGCCGATCACGCAGCCAGGTGGTTGGGAGTGGTCCGAAGCACTGTGGGACCACAAGGCGTTCCAGTACTGGGAGCCCAAAGGGCTGCTCGCGATCCCATCGTCGAACTACGTCTACTCGAACAACCGGTACAGCTACCTCTCGAAGCTCGAGCTCATCAACGTCGATCCGGTCAACGGCTCGCTGTCGGTGCACGGCGAAATCGATCACAGCGCGTACTACAATAACGATCAGGGCTACTGGTCGTTCACCGATATCCGGCGCGCGGTATTCATGGGCGACTTCGTCTACGCGATCAGCGACAAGGCAATCACCGTCCATCGCACGAGCGACCTCGCACAGGTCAATCAAGCGCTGCTGCCGGGCTACACGGACGGTGACTGGTACTGGTGGTGGTGATCTGCGGCACGTGCGGCTCTGAATGGGCGTTGCACGGTGGCAGCTGAGACCCTGCGTTCACGGAGTCTCGTAAGTTACCGTGACCATTAAGGCAGAGCGCGGCACGGTAGATGCTCTACCCAAGGCATGAAGAAACTCATCCTTGCTGCTGTCGTCCTCGCTCTCTCGAGCGGCGCCGCGACGGCGGACCGCTTCCACGGGGGTGGTGGTGGCCATGCCCAAGGCGGTGTCGTCGTCCGTACCAACGGCGGCGGCTACCACGGCGACGGTGGCTACCGTGGCGGGTATCGCGGCGGTTACTTGGCGCCGCGCTACTACCACAACCGTGGCGTGGTGCGCTCGAACATCTACGTCGGGCGCCCCGTGATCCGGAGCCACTACTACCACTACGGTTATCGACCGGGCCTGATGCTCGAGAGCTACGGTCCGCGCGAGGGCTACATCTTCGTGCGTGGTGACTGGCAGTGGAATGGCTACGAGTGGCTGTGGCAGCCGGGCCGCTACGAGCCGGATCACGCGTACGTCGAAATCTATTGAAGCACGCGCCGGCTCGCTTCCTAGGTTTTCGGAGCGGGTAGTGGGTCCATCGAAGGCAGCTCCTGGGTCGTGCTCTGCGCGTCAGGTGCTGGCGTCACGTGAACCAGCTTGCAGTAGACCTTGAGCCCTTCCATGTTCGCTTGCATGCGCTGCATGAATTGCGGATCCGACATGTTGCCCGTGATCGGTACGCTGCACACGCTGTAGTCGCCAGCGACGAGCTCGTCGAACTCGGCCGACGCAGAGCCGAACCAGAACTTCATACCGGTGACGTTACCGGCAAGGAACGAATCCTGGAGCTGCTTGGCGTTCGTCATCGTCACGGTGCCACGCATCAAGAAGATCTGTGCCGCGTTGAGCGTCGCGCCTGCCGCGGGCTTGATCGCGACCGTCAGGGTGATCGTGCCACTCGGAATATCGATCGTGATCACGGTCGGCTTGCCCGCGGTGACCGTCACGGTCGCGCTCGCCGATTTAAACGAGGTGCCCATGCCGCCTTGCTGCATCGCCGAGACGACGTGCACGCCCTCGGTCGCCTTGGCGATCGTGAAGCCGCCGGTATCGTCGCTCTGTGCGATCTGGACCTGCGCGCCGCCGGTCTTGGGCGTATCCGTGATGGCGACGCTGGTCGCGGGCTGGCCCTTGACCGTAGCCTTGCCGATGATCGATCCGAAACCGTGCAACTTCAGCGCGATCGCCGGCGGATCTTGATCACCCTCGGGGATCTCGATCGCGTCCGAGCGGCCGGACTCGGCCTCGGCCATCGCATTGCCGTGCTGGGTCGCGATGCCGACCACGACGAAGTTGCCGCTCTGATCGGTATACGCGCTGCGCGTGTTCGTGGCGTCTTCGAACGTCGACATCTGATCTTCGCCGCCCTGAAATTGATACAGCATGCGGCCGACCTTCACGCGCGCACCCGCGACCGGGTTGTTCGCGTAGTCCGTCACGCGCCCGGAGAGCACGCGCCCGCGTACGACCGTGATCGTCCCCATGTCGACCCGCTTGCCGGCCTCGACCTTGATGTCGTGCTTGGTCACGTCACCGAACTCCGGCCCGTGGAACGTCACGTCGTACGAGCCCGGATCAATCTCGTCGAGCAGGAACGCACCGGCGTTCGCCGGCGTGCTCGCTTTGTTGCCGGCGCGCACCATCGCGATCGCAGGCGAGCTGCCATCGCTCTTCACGATCAAGCCCTTGATCGAGCCGGGTGTCGCGAGCACGAGCTTGAGGTTCTTGTCGCCAGTCTTCGCGCTCGTACCTTCCATCGCTCGCTCCCACTGATCGCCGCCGCTGCGCTGTGCGCGAACCTTGTACGCACCCTCTGGCAAGCCATGGACGGTGAAGGCGCCGGCGCCATCGCTCGTCGCAGTCGAAAATCCGGCGAGCAAGAAGCCATCGGCGTTGCCACCGCCGAACACGTCGGGCATCGCGCTGATCTGAATTTCCGGCACCGGTTGATTCTTGTCGTCGACCACGATGCCGCTGATCGTGCCGCCGATGTCGAGCACGAGCTCCGTGTTCGTCTTGTCGCCTTGCGTGGTCAGATCGATCGCGAGGATCTTCGAAGCACTCGTGTCGGACTCGGCGCGCACGTCGAGCTTCGTGCGCGCGAGGCCGCGCAGCTCGAACGTGCCGTCCACCTTCGTCGTGGTCTGCCGGCGCGGCACCGAGAACACGTCGTTGCCCTTGCCCGCGAGCCGCACCGTCGCGAACCCGACCGGCTGATGATTTGGATCGACGACGCGCCCGGTGATCCGGCCGCCGGCCTTCATCACGATCTCGACGTTATCGATTGGCTTGGTGCTGACCACGACCGGCGTCGAGCGACTCGGCGCGTGCTCGGTATCGTTGGCCGAGAGCGTGTGCGTCCCCGCCGAGAGCACGAGCGTAAAGCCGCCCTTGTCGTCGCTCGTCACCGGCAAGATCGCGCTCTCGAATTGCCACATCCCCGACGTGGCGACCTGCGCCTTCGCGACCGGCTTGCCGTTCTCGTCGATCACGTGCCCGCTCACGGCCACGCCCGCGTGCAAGATCATGTCGACGTGACCCGTCGCGCCCGCCGAGCCGATGCTCGCGTACTGCGTGTTCGCCGCGTACCCATCCGCGTTCGCCCACACCGAAACCCACCCCGGATGCACCGGCGAGATCGCCGCGTTGCCGGCCGCATCCGTGGTCACGCTCGTCGTCGTGTCGCCTTCGACCTGGATCTTCGCGTTCACGATCGGATGCTTCGCGTCGTCAGTCACGGTCACGGTGATCTTCGCGCCACCCGCGAGCTCGAGGATCGCGGGGTCGCTCTTCTGGCTCAGCTTGTAGACGACCGGCCCACCGACATCGTTCGCGTGCCGCGCGGTCAACCGATAGCTGCGGCCGACCAGCTTGTCGAACCAGAACGAGCCATCCTCCTGGGTCTTCGTGGTACGCGGCGGAACCGAGCCCAACCACACCTCCGCGCCTCCAACCCCGTGGCCGTCGTGATCGACGACCTGGCCCTCGAGGCGCAGCGGCCCTTCCTCGTCGAGGTCGATCATCGCGCTCGGTTGCTCCGCCTTCGTCGTTGCGTGTTGCACGGCGAGCGAGGGAACCTTCCCGGCGAGCTTCGCGTTCGTAGCGACTTGTTCGTTACCGTGTCGGAACTTCAAGAACAGCGCAGCTGCGACAACGACGAGCACCACCGCGACACCACCGAGGATTCGTTTCACAGCTGCACGCTAAGTCAGGTCGATCACGGAATAAAGATGCGACAACGCCGCGACACCGGCTGCGACGTCGCTTTTCCTCGGCCTGCGACAGGTTCAGCGCTAGTGGTTCGGCCGTCGAGCGCGCTGGTCGGGCGGGTGCGCGCGAACCAGCCGCGGCTTGATCGCCTCGTACGCGATCAGCACCGCGACTGCACCGGCGACAGACGCGAGGAAGCCTGCATGATCGCCGCGTTCGTACCAACCGAGCTCCTGGCCGAGCCATGTCGCGACTACCGCACCTCCGATACCGAGGAGCGAGGTCATGATCCATCCCATCGTTCGAGCGCCTGACTTGATCCAACGCGCGATCACACCGACGAAGAAGCCGATGAGAATGGTGACGAGCATGGTGCCAAGTATGTGCACGCGCACTGCCTCACGCAAGCCCGGAGATTGGCCACACTCGCGCAGCAACGGATCAAATCGGACGTTTCAGGAAAGGCACCTCGGACCCGTTTACTCGCGGGCCCCCGCGACCTACGCGAGGATCGACAGCCTAGCTCTCGTCGAGGAACGAATAGCGATAGTCAGTGGGTGGCGCGAACGTCTCTTTGATCGTCCGCGCCGAG
>Ga0209724_1000255_pt1 | contig 54241 bp, 45 predicted proteins | sample grotaG_FD_184143 | JGI IMG/M metagenome (GOLD analysis project Ga0209724, IMG submission 184143) | Glacier valley bacterial and archeal communities from Borup Fiord, Nunavut, Canada, to study Microbial Dark Matter (Phase II) -... | ecosystem: Environmental > Aquatic > Freshwater > Ice > Glacier ... | reverse complement strand
GACCTCCTTAATTACCTTAAGGGTATTGTATTTACCTATATTAACCACTTCACTTTATTTTAGAATGTAAAGGTAGAACAAAAAACTGTTATAGAAACATGTACTTCAATTCGTTCAAATGGTAAAAAGAAGATTCCTTAATTCAAAATTAAACGCTGAATCCGAAGAAAATAAATACATTTAAGACCTGATTATGACAGGACAATTATAAATTACATCTCTAATTATTAATACAATATGAAAATAAAGATTGCACGCTCCGTTATGATGATGGCATTCATCATCCTCTTATGCAGTTGGGGAGACAAGGGACATCAAAAAATAAACGGCTCGGCCTCACAATTCTTTCCCGCAAGGCTTAACAATTTTAAAGACTGGTCAGCAAAACTTTCAGAGCATGGTTCGGATGCCGACAAGCGTAAAAAGGATGATCGTTCCGAAGGGGTGAAGCATTTTATCGACATTGATGCCTACAAGGATTTTGTTGAAATGCATAAGATTACCGAAGATAAAGACGCTGCATTTGAACTGTATGGCAAGAAATTCGTCATGAAAAACGGCACACTTCCATGGGTCACCGACTCCACTTATCATGCACTTGTTCAGCAATTCAAATCGAAGGAGTGGACAAATGCAGTACTGACTGCTGCCGATCTTGGTCACTATGTCGGCGACGGACACATGCCGCTTCACCTTACGCTCAATTACGACGGGAAACTGACTGATCAAACCGGGATTCATAGTCGGTACGAATCGAAAATGATCAACAAATACGTCGATGAGATTACGGTTAATCGTTCACGAACGCATAAAGTAAACGATGTAAGTCGTTACGTATTCGATTACATTTACAGCAACTATCAGTATAAGGATTCCCTTTTAAATGCCGATAAGTTTGCCTTCGAAAAAGCGAATCACGAATATTCGGAGGTGTATTATGCGACACTCTGGAACAGGACTCAGGGATTTACAAAGAGGTTGATCGCCGATTCATCAAAATCACTCGCTGAACTAATCAGAATGGCATGGATCGAAGCCGGAAGTCCACGTTTACCAAAGAATATTACTTTCCCTGAAACCGTGAACAAAGCGTCCGACGAGAATTAGAATCGAGACGAAGGATAAATCTATTTCCTACTTTGCGATCTCTGCGTCTTTGCGTGAACCTAAATACAAAGTCGCGCGAAGACGCTAAAAACCGCAAAGAAAAAAATACGATATTATTTATTGTCTATTACACATCATTCACACAAAAAGCAGATTTCAACGGAAATAATAATTAATCCGTGGAAATCTGCTTTTCAAATCCGTGTAATCCTTTTTAATCCGTGAAATCCGTGTTTCAGAAATAATCAGGCTCTGATTTCTTTGCTGTGGCAGCTGCAGTTGTAAAATATTTATCAACATGGGTCAGCAACATCTCGATAAAATAACCGTGATAAGCGCTGTAAAGCGAAGCGGTCATTGGAGCATCTTTGGTTCCAAGAATACCAAATTTCAATTCACCTTCACCAACAACGGGACGGAGCCATGCCCTGTTAATCCATTTATCAGGCGTATGCGAGAAGTCGCCAGACGCGTCATACGACCATAATTCGACTTTCTTATCGTCGATCGCACGCTTAATTTCACTCAATAACCCTTCAGGGTTTTCTGTTTTAACAATGATTGCCATATACTTGAATATTTAGTTAACGTTAAAGCACACTCAGGTCATAACCCAATAAAGTCATAATGATAATTGCAAGACCAACCACAATCCGGTAATATCCAAAAGCTTTAAAACCATATTTGGTCAGGAATGAAATGAAAAATTTAATCGCAGCCATTGCTACCAAAAAAGCGACGACATTACCAATCAGCAATGCCACGAGATTGTCGGATAACATCGCGGCACTTTGTGGATCCATGATTAATTTAAGCAATTTATACCCCCCCGCAGCAGCCATTGTTGGCACTGCCAGAAAGAATGAAAATTCTGCCGCATTTTTCCGGGTGAGCTTTGTTGACATTCCGCCAACGATTGTTGCCATCGAACGTGAAACACCAGGGATCATTGCAATACATTGAAAGAAACCTATTTTCAAAGCTCGTTTCCAACCCATTTCCTGATCTTTGTCGGGATAATCGAACCATTTATCGACAAACAACATAAATACGCCCCCTAATACAAGCGTCACGGCAACGACCATTACATTTTCGAGTAAACTATCAATCTTCTCACTTAATAAAAAGCCAATCACCAACGCAGGAAGAACAGCGATCATTAATTTCCAGTAAAAGTCCCATGTTTGAAAAAAGCGCTTCCAATACAGTACGATCACCGATAAAATGGCGCCAAACTGAATATTAACCGTAAAAGCCTTGACAAACTCGGTGCTTTCCATTGCCAATATCTTTTGGGCAATAATCATATGCCCTGTCGACGAAACCGGCAAAAACTCGGTTAATCCCTCGACAATAGAAATCACAATGTTCTGAAATATCGTCATCTATAGTAATTATTAATAAAATTGTTTACTCAAATTTCAACCGCTGCAAACTTAATAACCTTTTTGCTTTAAAAAAAGCACCTTTTTAAAATCTGTTTACCTAAAGGATAAAGAAAATCTAAATTAGAACGTGATGATTTAAGAAAATCTAATTTTCAAAGACAAACTCAGAAGAAGCTGAATGTAAAATAAGTTACACAGTGTTACACAGGGTAAAGCACAACTTGTCCCGATTTTTCGGGAGATTTTCACGGTGTAGTTTTACATCACAAAGTCTCAACGTTTGCTGAAAAACATGGTGTAACACTGTGTGAACTCTGTGAAACACTGTGTAACTTTTCCATTAAATTATATAATACCAATAAATGGTTGGAATATTGAATTTATAGTAAAAAGATATTACCCACATAAAACGTAATAGAGCAAAAAAAGACTGCCCGATACGAGCAGCCTTTAATTACATCATCCATCCAAAGATCAATAATACCCTGGGTTTTGCATCTCAGCAATCGGTGGTTGCGGAGATAAACGGTCGGTATACGTATTCGGAATTGGTCTGAGTTTATGGAAATCCTTAATATTTACAGCATCCGGATTATAAAGCTTTGCACGGGCAATTAAAGTACCTGTTCGTGCTAAATCTTCCCAGCGATTCAATTCACCATATAACTCACGACTTCTTTCTTCGAGCATCCAGTCTACAAACGGATCGAATCCGGCACCCGATGGTAAAACAGGTTTCACAACATCTGCCTGTGTCACCTGCATATTATCAACAGTTGCTGTTGTTGCATTCGTTCCTCCATCAAGTGTATAAATTTGTTTTGGTTTTTGTTCACCCGAAGCATAAGCAGCGCGTGTACGCACGATATTTATATATTTAAGGGCATTTGTCCAGTCACCTTTACGGCCATAAGCTTCACCAGCGATCAGGTAAGTATCTGCCAAACGCATGCGATGAAAATTCCTCGAACCAGCCTGGAAATTAATATCAGGTCGTTGATCATCGAGCCATTTAATCAATGTCGGGAAGTTATTCACATCATATTTATCGGCAGGAATCAGCAGGTAGCGTGATTTTGCAATATCGGTCAGCATCTGACGGTATTTAGTTTCATCCAGCTTAGTTTGTTTCGAACTCGCAGTCGAATAATAACTTAATGCCCCATAGTATTTCGGAATAACATAGATCGAAGTATCACCTACCTTGAATTTTGCTTTACCTACAAGGTCTGCCGGAGGAGTATAGATCACATCCGTCTTTACCTCGGCATTTGTCAGAGGATCGATGTAATAGTATTTATCTTTCCAAACATTTGTAGCAGCAGTTGTAGCATTATTCGAGATATAATTCCATTTAAAGGTTTTATAAAGACGTGAATCGTTCAAATGATCCCAAAGTTTACTGATTACGACAGGATTGACACGCGTGCGTTTAAATGGGCGACCATTCGGCTGATCACGGATCATACCTGCTTTTACATCATATTGCATTAAGAAATACAGGTGTAACTGGTTGCCGCCATCAGAGGTAGAACTTCCTGCACCACTAAAGAGTGCATCTTTTGTATACTCAACATCCCAAATGATCTCTTTGGAAACCTTTTGATTGTTCTGTTCGAAAACATTCGAAAAGTTAGATTCCAGTGAGAATTTACCTGAATCGATCACCTTTACAGCATAGAATGCAGCACTATCCATGTCGCTCGTTTTACCACCACGTTCAGTAAGATCTGCACTACCTCGAGTAAGATAAACCTTTGCCAACAGATGTCCGGCTGCCCATTTGGTAGCACGACCACGGTCTGATTGCTGGTAAACATCGGGTAAAACAGCATATGCTGCAATAAGATCCGAAATTATTTGATTGTAAACATCCTTAACAGGAGCTCTTTTAAAATCTGTAATTACTTCCGTAATATTACCCTTTGTAACGAGTGGAACCGCACCATAATGCTGAACCAGATCGAAATAAAAATATGCCCGTAAGAATTGAAGCTCTGCAGTACGTTGCGTTTTTTGATCTGCTGTCATATCCAGAACATCCGGCAAAAACATCAACGCAGTATTCGCTCTGGTAATTGCCTTGTAATTGTTGTTCCAGAATTTATTGATCACGTCCTGACTTGGGTTTAAAGAACTCTGGTATTTATTAAAAGGATCTTTGTTCCCTCCGTCAGCACCTTCCCATGTAAAATCGGTGCCATATTCAGTCAGACAGTAATAGGCTTCCATATTTCCGCCAGCAGTACTATTGGGTGGTGCTGTTGTTGGTGGATTATAGGACCCGCAATACCAACGCATGGCCTGATACACAGATGTTACAGCTGCTTCCATCCCAACCTTTGTTTTAGGATAGTCATAACCAACCTGCGTGTATTTTTCTTCCTTCAGGTAATTATTGCAAGCTGATGCTGCAAATAAAACCAAGATTATTATAAAATAAGATATTCTTTTCATATCGCTTTGTATAATTTACATTTTAAAAGTCAGATTACAAACTCATATTAATACCAACCATAAATGTGCGTGGTGTTGGGACATTGAAATCCTGTCCGCTTTCAGGATCTGTACCAGGGAAGTCAGTGATACAAAAACCATTCTGAACCGTCACATACATTCTGAACCTGGTAATACCAACTTTTCTAATTAGATTTTTAGGTAATGTATAACCCAATGTTACATCACTTAAACGTATATAAGAAGCTTTAAAATAATCCAACGAGCTTCTGTAGGCAGGATTCTCGATGCCGTTGTTTGGACGGGGTGCTTCATTGCTGCCATTGCTTGCTGTTGGATTACCGGATGCATCATATGCTGTTGCTCTCCAGTAATCAACTTTGATACTGTTATAGCGACCATTGAAACTCAATCCACGGTCAAATTTCAGCATATTCCCGTATGAACCATTCAATGAAAAATTGAAATCAAAGTTTTTAAAGGTGAAATAGTTTGCGATATTAGCTGTAAATGTCGGACGTGGTGTTCCAATAATAACACGGTCAGCCTCCGTAATCTTTTTATCATCATTGGTATCCTGAATTTTAATATCACCAGGTTTAAATGTCGAACCAAATTTTGCCATCTCAGCTTCTTCGCCCAATTGCCATATTCCTAATGATTTATAGTCATAGTAAACATTGATAGGTTGTCCTATGAACCAACCGCTACCTACGTCATCCTTCGTTCCGCCATATAGCTCAACAATTTCTTCTTTGTTTCGTGCGAAAATAACATCGGTACTCCAGTTAAAATCTTTCTTCTTGATATTCTGAGTATTAATTGTAATTTCGATCCCTTTGTTTCGGGTTTTTCCAATGTTATAAACCACACTGTTAAATCCAGACAATTGAGGTAGTTGTCTGTCCATCAACAAATCTGAAGTGTTTTGCAAATAGACGTCTACAATACCATTGATTCGCCCATTAAAAAATCCGAAATCAACTCCTGCATTCCATGATTTGGTGGTTTCCCATCCAAGATTTGGGTTTGGCATTTCGCTCTGATAAAATGCCATTACATTGTTACTTCCGTAATTATAACGTGCATAGTCAAGACTACCACCTGTTTTATATGGATCGATAGCAGAATTAGCTGTAACACCATATCCTACCCTGAATTTCAAATTACTTAAGGTCTCAAAACCTTTCAAAAAGGATTCTTCGCTTGCACGCCATGCGAAAGCTGCAGCGGGGAATAATACCCATTGGTGTCCCTCTGCCAAACGTGAAGAACCATCATTACGAATGGAGGCGGTCAGCAAATAACGGTCGTTAAAGCTGTAATTGATACGTCCCATAAACGAAGCAAGCTGCCATTTTGCATAATCACTGCTTACACTCGAAATGGTAGGTGAACTTCCAACATTGTACCACAACTGTGATTCATAAGGTAAGTTCAATACATTGATCCTGTACGATTCCTTTTTTTCCTGTTGAATCGATTGCAACATGGTGACACCAAAAGTATGTTTTTTGATGACTTTGTTCCAGAATAAAAGGTTTTCCCAGGTAAACATTGTGCGGGTGTCACCACCATTCTCAGCACGTGCATTTCCGCCTTGACGATCACCACTGCGCGATCCATAAAAACGTTGATCGTAGTAAGGACCCACATCCAAACCAAAGTTTGTACGGAATTTCAGGTCGAAAGGTAATTTCACTTCGGCATAATAACTTCCCATAAATCGGTCTTTGCGATATTTGACCTTGGCATTGTCAATATTAAGCAATGGATTCCATATCTGGGGGTCGTTACCGGGACGAGATACCATTACACCATTAGCATCGTAAATATTTGCAAGTGGGGAAAGTCTGATCACGTCATTAAAAACATTGGGACCATCGGAACGGTCGAAATGTGAGAATTGTGTCTGACCACCAATCGTAACCCTTTCTGAAAGATTCCAATCAAAATTTACACGAGCTGAATAGCGGGAATAATCCTGCGTTTTGATTAATCCTTTTTGATCGAAATAAGTAGCCGAAGCCATTATTTTTAATTTTTCTGTACCGCCACGAATACTGACTTCATGATTGGTAATTGTACCTGTTTGCAATGCTTCACCAATCCAATCAGTAGTTGGTAAACGGTCACCATGCCATGAACCATCGGGATCATAGGCACTTTGAATTTTGAATGCAATACCGGCAGGGTCGTTTTCCTGGCCAACAGGTATCATCAGTTTATCGGTATCAAAAGTCGGGATTACAGGTAGTTTTCCCGCTTTGCGATATGCTTCACGCATAAATTCAATCCATTCCGGACCATTAAAGAGTTCAACCATCTTCGAGGGTGACTGAACGCCATAATAACTGTTGTAATCTACAACCGCTTTTCCTTCTTTTCCTTTCTTCGTTGTAATCAGTACAACACCATTGGCACCGCGTGCGCCATAAATTGCAGTTGCAGAAGCATCTTTCAAAATATCGATGGTTTCGATATCCGACTGGCTGATTTCACTTAATCCAACAACCAATGGCATACCATCTACAACGTATAATGGGTCGTTAGTTGCCTTTAATGAACGGTTTCCACGAATCATCACAGTTGCATCAGAGCCTGGTTTGGAGTCTTTCTGTTGAATAACAACACCCGCTGCTTTCCCTTGTAAAGCCTGTGCAGCGCTAAAGCTCGCCTTTTCCATAAGCTTAGCATTACTAACAGACGAGACAGAACCGGTCAAATCTTTTTTCTTAACTGAGCCATAACCAACAACAACTACCTGTTCAACGTTTAAATTTTCCTCTTCAAGGATAACGTTAAATTGAGTTTTACCGTCGACTTTTACCTCCTGCTGAATAAAACCAACAAACGAGAAAACCAAAACAGCATTGACATTTGGGACTTCAAGGGTAAAGGCTCCATCTATATTTGTGATGACTCCAACTGTAGTTCCTTTGAGAACCACATTAACCCCGGGAATCGCCTGTCCATCGGTTTTGGAAGTAACAGTCCCTGTAACTTTAATGCCTGCATTGGCCGTCAATAGTTCGGGCGAACCATTGATTCCAGGATGGATTTTAGCAGTAACCTGAAGAAATCCAAAGAGGATAAAAAGCAAGGTTATCTTCATAATTAGTGCGGTCTTTTTCTTAAATAATTTTTTTTCCATAATTTCGCAACGTTTAAATAGTTCTACAATACAATGTTTTAGGTCTAAAGCAGACCACTGCGTCAATAAAAAAATCTTTTATTTATTCGGCAAGAATTGCCATATTTTCTTTTTTCAAATCATTCTTCTATAGAAAATGCCAATCTCTTTTTTTAGATCCTCCTTTCTTTCTTTAATTCAATGTTCAATGTTTAATATCCGATTATTCAGTACTTTCCTGCAATGAACAAACCTAAAGACACATCCATTCGTTTGCGCACACGGGTTTCGGACAAAATAAATACTGTCAGTTTATGATTCTTTTGATTTTCAGTTTTGTATTTACTTTCCACCACTTTTTATCAATCAATTTGTCTATTATTTTAAAAGTTTAATTTATTCTGCGCTATTCGTTTAGCTTGTCTTTTAATCTTGCTTAAACGCTAATGAGGTGTTAGTTAGTTACTTTCGTTCTGATTTAGGACTTTACATTCCAAAAAATAAAAGTCATAAATACATTTTTTAACACTGCAAATATATTGAAATAAATCAAAATACTATTAAAATCCTCTTATTTCTTCCATTTTGTTATGAGGCTGAATATTGCAAAGCGTTATTATTGCAGAAAACAGGAATAATATAAAACGTAAAAAGAGAGCAGGCAATGCCTACTCTCTTTTACTTAATCTCTTTGATTAACAGAAATTTTAAATAACTATTTTGTGACCGGAGCAGACCATGGTACCAGTTTCGAAGGATAATAATTGATGTCCATCGCTTTAAAACGTTCACCCTGTGAGCCAAGTCTTACCTTATATTCATCCCAACTGCGGCCAGCAGGGGCACTCCACCCAATCTCGGCATAACCGGGAAGACGCGGGAAAAACATGTATTCGATCTCTTTCATATTTGTGATTGTTTCGGACCACAGCGGTGCTTCAATTCCAAGGATGTTTTCCTTTCCAATCCCGGGAACGAGGGTTGCGGGATCCCAGTTATAACCCTTGTCAACTTCGATGTAACCGGCCCAGTGCAATCCCAGCGTTGTTGTTGCGTCGTACTGCATGTCAAGATAGGCATTCGCAGCCGGCGACATAATTACTTTTGCTCCTTGTTTTACACCTTTCGATGCATTTTCGGCTTTTGCCCAGAATTGAACAAACGTATTCGGTTTCAATGTTGAGAGTGCAATTTCGTCCCATCCGATTACTTGTTTACCGGTTTTACTGACGATGTCCTGTACCTTGTTCATAAACGGAATGTAATCTTCGAGTTTGGTAACATGCGATTCATCGCCTCCAATGTGCAGGTAAGGACCAGGCGTTAATGCGGCAAGTTCACCAAAAACATCTGCAATAAACTGATAAGTAATCTCCTTTTTGGTGCACAATGTGCTGAATCCGACTTTGGTACCCGTATACAATTTGGTCGCTTTGCCGTTGCAGTTTAATTCGGGATACGATGCAAGTGCCGCATTCGTATGACCCGGCATATCGATTTCGGGAATGATCGTAATGTATCTTTCGGCAGCGTATTTCACGATATCAGCATATTGTTCCTGTGTATAGAAACCACCTTTTTCTCCTCCAACCTGTGAGCTTCCACCGATTGTAGTAAGTTTCGGCCATTTTTTAATCTCAATGCGCCATCCCTGATCATCGGCAAGATGAAGGTGCATCACATTCATTTTGTAAGCAGCCATCAGATCGATGCTCCGTTTCACATCCTCAACCTGGAAGAAGTGACGTGCCACATCAAGCATTACACCACGGAATGCATATTCAGGATAGTCGCGGATGGTTCCTGCAGGCAGTTCCCACGGTCCTTGCTGTTTCGAAGCCATCTCAATCGTGGAAGGAAACAGCTGACGGATAGTCTGAATACCATTAAATAACCCGGCTGGTTTGTTGGCCGTGAGGGTAACAACTTCAGCGTTGATCGTTAACTGATAACCTTCGTTTCCGAGTGATGCATCAGCTGACAGATAAAGGTAAATGTTCCCGGCATATTGATCACCGGTGGCAGTTTTAACTTCAAGACCAAACCCTGTTGCAGGAATAAGCTTGTCGGCAAGGTACTTACCGATCATTTTAACTTCAGACGATTCGACTGTTACGAAAATGGCAGTCTTATCTGTAAGACTAAAAGCACCCTTTGCAGGAACAACGGATACCGGTTTCGGAATGATACTCACATCCGAAAGCACAGCCGGTGACAATGCCATCGCCATCGTTTGCAGGGTTATTAAACTAAACATCAGAATTGATCTTAACATGATTTTTGCTTTTTAAAATTCATATTTCAATAATTGTAATTGACCTCAATATTTTTGGTAAAATGATTTTAGAAATGGTGTAACCTGATTAAAGATAGGCTTTGTAAATTCAATAAACAAATCCTGCGATCCGGGAGGAGATGAAGGTTTGCGTTTGCAGATCGCAAATTGTTTATCATTAAGTGCTCTTTCGTCACCATTAAACGAACCCCATTCGACGAACCAAACAAACTGCCCCGGAAATTTTCGTTGCGAAACAACACTGTTATTTGAAAGATCAACAATGGTAACATCCAGTACACCATTTGATATCAACTCCCGGCGATAAACCGTTAATTTAGCTTTTACTGTGTTGTAGGCTTTCACCTTTTTGCCATCAGCGAGCGTAACCGTACCCACTTCAACACTATCGCGTCTGAGTTCGTGCACCGACTCTTTATCGTATATCTGACCGATTACAAATTCATCAAAGCTCATTTTCAGTAACTGGTCTGGATTTTTGATCTTTGCATTATCAGCTGCTTCGGGTGAATAGTATTCAACAAATTCATTTGGACGATATTTCATCAGGGTTTCAATGATTTGATTCAGAAAAAAATCAGAGGATAGCTGGTACTTGCGTGGCACGGTTATCTGCTCCACAACGACTCTTAAAGTAGCATTGTATTTTGCTTCATCCATACGACGTTTGACATCCTTGTATCCCGGAACAAACCGATCGGTCTGTTGGAAATTTAAATAGGCATTTTTCCATGCCAGGCGTGTATTGATTTTTTCGTTCACTAAACCTGCCTGGTATTGCTCTTCCGCAGCTAACTTACGCGTCTGTGCCAATTCACTTGTGTAGTAATTCAGCTTTGGGAAGAAATTCATTGCTGCAGGGCAACGGCTGATTTCGTCGGACAAACGATTCATTTTTTCGTAAAAATCAACAACTTCCGAATATTTGAAAGGGCTGTTCGTGCTTAAAGCATAGTCAACTTTTCCCTGAAACCAGGTCAGCGACATGGGATAACTGTCCTTAACCGCCTGAAGCGCTTTTTCAGAATTAGGATTACTTCGCAGGCGATTCACCGCTTGAAGCGTAGCATTAAAATAATCACCGCGCTCAAAAGCTTTCTTGCCGGATGAGCATGACAATAGTAACAAACAGATAATAAAGGGTGTTAACAGTATTCGCATTGTTTTTTTTATTCAGTTAATTAAGGCTATAAAAGTATTTATTTATACCATTAATTGCTTCGTGTGCATCAAATAAATCCATACAAAACGTAATTCGGAATAACTAACGTTGTCACCAAGTGCGGCCTTGGCAGGTCCCGAACCAAGAGTTGGATTTCGCAAATACCATGCGGAAATCATTGCTGCTTTTTTGGGATCCACCAACCTTTCAATACCAAGTTCTCCTGTTCCTACATAATAAGAAAGATGTGATTCGATTGTTGAAACAGCCAAACCTCGCTCTTTAGCAATTACATCAACTGATTTACCTCGTAAAAATAATTCAAAAGAAACCAACTTTGTATCGCCTTTGGGTGCTTTTATTCCAATTTCAGGTTCAATATAAGGTGGAACAACAGGAATTTCCATTTTCGTCCGAATCCGGTATTCCAGAAGGATTTCAAGAATTTCCTTCCCAAACTGACTCACTTTTTTAGCTCCAAAACCCTTCACTTTTTTGAGTTCAGGAATCGATGCAGGCAATTGACTGATCAATTCTATCAATACTTTGTAAGGCAATATCATATAAGTATCAACATTCAGATCGCCAGCTTTTTGATTGCACCACGCTCTTAGTTTTTTGTAAAGTTCGGGATGCTTCATATTATGGTCAGGCGTAAAAGTGGATGCCTTATTCTTCAGCTTACTATCAGCTTTATCAATCGCCGCTTTTGCACGAATCTCCATGTAATGCTTCACATTGAATCCATCTTCGCAACCTTTCATACAGGCATGTTTGACAGTAACCTCCTCATTTATTTTTCCAACAGCATCGTTTACCGATTTTCGAACGGTCTTATTATCGATTACAATTTCTATGTCTTTAAGCTTTTCAATCACTATTATTTCCAGCTTATCCGAAAAATAGTGACATGCTTTTTGGATCCTTTCCTGCAACGGAATGTTTTCTTCGACATTATTATTAGTTGCGATTAATTGAAGCAACTGACCTTTGAATTTCTCAGCAACATCGGTCAGATCGCGTCTCACATCGGGACTCATCGGGACGAAAACCGCTTTCAAAGCGGGAAGAATACTTTCCTCATGTTCGTTCATGAGTTTCACACAATAGTTCAATCGCCTAAGCAAAGGTTGAAAATCAAAAAGTTCGAGTAACAATGAATGCTGAAAAGCGAGCTTCGACTTTTCCAATAGTTCCTGACCGGGAGGATTCTGTTCAATCTCATGATTGAAAACAGAAACCTTTGCATCACTTTTAATACACTGATTAGAAATAGGTGTACTTAAAACCATCCCTTCCATTGTCTTGCAGCGGCTAAGCGCCACATAAACCTGCCCATGCGCAAAGGCAGCCTTGGCATCGATGATCGCCTTTTCGAACGTCAAACCCTGACTCTTATGAATGGTGATGGCCCATGCCAGCTTTAATGGGATCTGCGTGAAAGTACCGAGAATCGATTCTTTGATCTCTTTGGTTTCATCATCAATTGTGTATTTCGTATTCTGCCATTCCACGGGTCCAACAGCAATATCTTCCTCATCACCCTGACATTTTACCCGGATCATATCTGAATCAATCTGAACAATCACACCAATCTTACCGTTGTAGAAGAGCTTTTCACGCGAAATGTCGTTCTTTACAAACATTACCTGTGCTCCCTTTTTAAGGTTTAGCTCAAAATCATTTGGATACGAAAATTCAGGAAATTCCCCTTCAATCTTTGCCGTAAATCGCCTGACTTTAGCAGGCAATTTCTCAAGTTTCGAGTCATTAATCGTATGCGACTGGTAATTATGCGTCGTAAGTGTAATATAGCCATCACCATCTTTCGTGGTAAAACCAGGTAGATACCTCTTATTCAATTCATCGAGTGTTTGCTGATCGGCACTGTTATCGCGGATTTTATTCAGTAACCTGATAAAGACTTCGTCGCGCTGACGAAAAATATGTGTTAGTTCAATGCTGACATAATCTGTCCTTTGCAGCGCTTTACTGCTAAAGAAAAATACGGTATCGTAATAAGGTTTCAACAGATTCCAATCATCATCTTTTACAACTGGCGCCAATTGCTGTAAATCACCAATCATCAGTAACTGTACACCACCAAATGGTTTGTTCCGGTCTTTATACCGGCGCAATACACTATCAATACCATCGAGCAGATCGGCCCGAACCATGCTTATTTCGTCAATTACAAGCAGATCGAGGCTCTTAATAATGGATATTTTCTCGCGGTTAAACTTTTGAAAATTATCAGGAGCCGGGTTGTTATCAGTGCTTGAAGAAGTAAGTTCAGGAGACAGAAACGGACCGAAAGGCATCTGAAAGAAAGAGTGAATGGTAACGCCGCCGGCATTAATGGCTGCCACACCTGTAGGTGCAACCACCACCATTCGTTTGGGAGAATTTAGTTTAAGTTGATGAAGAAAGGTCGTTTTCCCGGTTCCCGCCTTCCCTGTGAGGAAGATATGCTTACCTGTATATTGCACAAAATCAAAAGCCAGCTGCAATTGATCGTTACTGATGAATTCTGTCATTACTACTCCGTAAAATTTCAGATAAAATTAGCTAAATTCCGGTTGAAATGAAAATACCATCTTCCAGAGAACAATTCGCATTTTGAAAGATCACAATAAACCCGTCAGATTTTTGAAACCTGACGGGTTTGGGAACAATGCTATTTAAAATCTATTGAACCTTCACTTCAACCAAAACAGGAAGGTGATCTGATGGATAAAAAAGTCCAAAAGAATGTGTACGTATCACCTATTTGTTGATTCGCACTTTCACCCATACCGGTAAATGATCCGAGGCTACGGGTTCATTTTCCACAACACTCCTAATAATTTCCACCTGATAATTTGGGCTTTTCTTTACAAGTACAAAATCGATGCACTTTTTAGGATCATTGGCGGGTATAGTCGGTTGTGACGGATTATTAATGATTAACCAGTCTTTTACAATATTTTTCATTTCAGTTGAACCAGTTTCGGCATTGAAATCTCCTGCTAAAAAAACAGGTTTTGAATATTTCTTTACAGCATTAGCAATAATATCAACCGAGGTTATTCTATCAGCCTGGGTAAGTGAAAAATGAGTACAACAAATCACATATTTTTCCATTTCCAGAATCAACAAGCTGCGCTCTTCTTCTTTCCCAGGCAAGGGTACCGCCTCAATGCCGATGGGTTTTTCTTTGGTCAGAATACCGATGCCATATTTACCACCCTGATAACTTATTGAACTACTATAAGTAGGGTGCATTCTGGTTTGTATTGCAAGCTCATTTAAAACTACAACTTTGTTACTTCTGTCAGTTGCGCTGTCAAGTTCTTGCAATGCAACAAAGTCTGCGTCGATCCGGCTTATAATATTGCCAACTCTTTTATAATCTGTACTATTATCAAGACCTTTACAATTGCGGACATTATAGCTTAAAATTTTTAATGTATCTCCGTGTGCAGAATTCTCACTTGCTACAGATTTGCAGCCAATATTCGAAAAAACAATGTAAGCAAAGCAAAATATCCAAGTAATATAATTGTACTTCATTATGAAATTTATTGAATTAGTAAATTTAAAATAAGGCGCGAAGAAATCAATTTATTCGTTATTAGTATCCAGATTAACTAATAAAAATGAGCCGGTCTATTAAACCGGCTCATTTTTATTTTTACAGACCGTCGTTCCATCCGGGATTTTGAGTTAGATTCGGATTTAAAAGTCGCTCACTTATTGGTATTGGATACAAGTAGTCTTTATTCTCATCAAATTTCTTTGTGATATTTGAATTAATCAGAACATTTCCACCTTTATTTCCATTCTCAAGTGTAATGTCACCATTTAATTTCAAAAGCTGCACATTAGTTGTTGCAGGTTTCGTTCCTTCATAAATAACAATATCGGGTTTTCCATCTTTGTCAAGGTCAAAACTTCCAAGACCAGGAAAGTACATTCCTTTAAATTGTTTTGTCAGGATTGATCCCTCTTTCCATCGTATGATATCATCCCATCTGAAGCTTTCCATCACCAGTTCAATCCTGCGTTCACGCCGAATTTCCAGAATTACACCTTTGTTATCTCCTTTTAACTGAGTGTTCATTTCCGACTGATAAGGATCGGGATTACTATTGGCCAGAGCAAAGTTTATGTTTGGCATAGCTACCCTGTCGCGAATAAGTTTAATAGATCGGTCAAGATCGGCTTGTGTAAGTGTTCCTCGTTCAGCCTTTGCTTCTGCAAAATTCAGCAATACCTCTGCATACCTGAAAATGGGCATATCATTGGCTGATTTGGAATATGTATCCCATTTACTTTCAGCCACAAATTTAATAAGCTGATATCCTGTTACGGTAGCACCAAACTCCTGAACAAGAGTTGTTGTTTCACCAATTCTGGTATATCCAGGAGTACGGATTGTTTGCGATAGCCTTGGATCGCGGTTTCTGGTTTCATCATAAAACTCCATTTTATCATAACCTGCAATGTCAGTAAACCGCGAACCGTCTTTCATCAGATAACTGTTTACCAATTTCTTTTCGAGTCCCGGACGTCCATAAGAGGCGGTCATGGTATAATAGTTCAGGTTGTGGTAAACCTGCAATGCATCACTAAAATCACGTGCCAGAATAATCTCATCCGTATTTGCATCCATTGTGGCAAATAACTTCTGGTAAGCGGTTTCAGCTTTATCCTTATAAATTTTATACGGTCCCGTTTTCATTAATTCGTCTGAAGCAGCAATTGCTTCATCTAAAAACTTATCGGCGTCGGGCAAGTTGTATTCCGGATGATATTTTCTGAATGTGCCTTCATACAAACAGATCCTGGATTTAAGGGCTAATGCCGTCCATTTTGTGACATCGTTTACTTTTTTGTCAGTCGTAAGTTTTGAGATTGCGTAATTAATATCGGCCAGAACAGAATCCATTACCAATACTCTCGGATCGCGCGCCTTTGTAAGCAATTCATTATTATCTGTTTCAATTGTCTGCGAATACCATGGCACATCACCAAACCGCTGAACCATATTAAAGTAAAAGTAAGCTCTGAAAAACCGTGCAGTTCCGTTGTATTTTGCAACAGCTTTGGCATCGGTACATTTTCCCGAATTCGCCAAAAAATAATTGATATTTCTTAGCTCTGTCCATGTCCAGCCTCCACCCGATGTAGGCACAATGCGCGTACCTCTTAATTCATCTGCTAAGTCACTGGAAACAACATTATCAATCTTTTCGTTATATACGCCTTCCGCACTTGGAAGCATATTGTAAAACGAATTGGTGTATAATCGCAGATCATTTTCTGTATTAAAAAAAGTGTTGGGCGAAATTGAATCCAACGGAAGGTTGTTCATTTCGCACGAAGCGAAAAATATTAAACCTATTATCAATCCAAATAAACTATATTTCTTTTTCATATTAAATTCATTTAATTTCTATGTTGTATTTTTCAGAAAGTAAGATCAATTCCAAACGACAGTGTTTTTGACATTGGATATGTCCTTCCATTCGTACCATCACCATCAAGTTGTTCCGGATCAATATATCTGGTTCTCATAGGCGTATAATAACCCAGATTTTCTCCACTCACATATAAACGGAGCTTTTCAATCTTGAGCTTACTCATCCACTTTTTTGGTAAAGAATATCCAACAACAAGGTTTTTAAGTCTGATATATCCTGCATTTTGAATATACCTGTCATTGGCATTGTACAAGTCGTTGCTGGAATTCAATGCAGTATATCCTCTCAGCAATGGAAAATATGCATTGGTATTTTCAGGTGTCCAAACATCTTTTTCAAATTCACGTGGAATGAATGAATAATACGGACGTGAATAAGGCCCCCAGAATTTGTCAGCATTATTACCCGGATACCAGTCGCGGCGTCCAACACCCTGCACCAGGGTTGAAAAATCAAAGTTATTCCAGTTAAAACCCATATTCAATCCAAATCGATATCTGGGAGTAGTATTACCAATAATCCTTCTGTCACCCGGATCATCTAGGGTATTTTTGCCTGGAGTAATCTTTTTATCACCATCTAAATCATTAAACTTTATGTCGCCAGCCTGCAATTTGTTCCAAACCCCGGGAGAATTTAATCTTTGCCTGTTCACTAAACTTTGGTCTATGGTGAAATTTTGAGCTTCTTCATCCGTTTTAAAAAGACCATCAATTGAATAGCCCCATATCTCACCTATCTCCTGTCCAACATAGTAATTGCTCAATAAATTTGAGGGATTATCATATTTCGTGATTTTTGACATATAATCGGAAACTCCCAATGAAACATTATAACTAAAAGGCTTTTCCATTAAGTTAAATTCACTCCGCCATGCCACCGAAACCTCAAAACCTTTTGTCTCTAAATCTCCTGCATTTTCAGTCGGAATAGTTGCTCCAAAAACAGCTGGCAGAACTTTCCCCGGAACAAGCATGTCGAATGTTTTTCTGACATACGCATCAATTGAGATATTAAGCCTGCTTTTCAGAAATTCAGCGTCTACTCCAATATTTGAAGTTCTTGACTGTTCCCATGTCAGGTATGGTGAAATAGGTTTAGGACTACTTACATACTGATTTTTCTGACCGCCTGAAATCCAACTTGATAAAGAAGTAGGCATTAAAGAAATATAGGGATAAAAGTTAGCAGAACTTGTGCTGGAAGGCAATTGGTTGCCCAGTGTGCCAATAGAGAACCTAAATTTTAAGTTATTTATAATTCCTTTAACTGGCTCAAAAAATGGCTCTTCGCTAATCCGATATCCAAATGAAACAGAGGGGAAAAAACCAAATCGCTGACCCTCACCAAACCTGGATGTACCATCGTAGCGACCATTCACCTCCATCAGATATTTGTTGGCGTAATCATAATTTCCACGAAAAAATGCGCCAAAAAGGGTATACTCGTATGCCCCTCCACTTGCTTCCTGGTCTCCGGTTCCTAAGCTTAGGTCATTTTGTGTTTCACTCAGCAAATTTTTTCTTAAACCATAAAGTCTGCTGTAATTGGTATATTCATAGTTAACGCCGGCAGTTCCTGCTAAATGGTGTTTGTTAAAATCCTGCGAATAATTGGTGTACAAATTTGCAACCTTCATTGGTTTTAAAATGCGTGTTTGTTTCATCTGATCCGAATTGAAATTCGGGACTTCCTGCAAGACACCTGGCTGGATAGAATACTTGGTCACTGTGTTTCGGTACCAGTTGTCGGTCAGATATAGCGTATAGGAAAAATCGCCAAGAACCTTTATATTTTTATTTACATCAATAACCATAGAAGAAGTAGAAACAATTTCATGCGTCGTATTTTTTCCGCCAGCTTTACCTTCCAATAATAAGGCATAAATTCCGTCACCAATAGAATAATTATTTTTTAAGGTATTATAAGTGGGTGTTCCATCCGGGTTAACTGGAGCATAAGCAGGAAGCGCATGTACTGTTACACTGACAAAGTTTGGATTTCCGCCACCTTCAAGTCCCTGATATTTATATCCTGAATAATAATATTGAGTATTATTGCTTACTTTTAACCAGGGAAGTAACTGAGCACTAACCTTACTTCTGAATGTATATGAGCTAAATTTGTCTGGATTAATTTTCATAATACCATCCTTTTCGTAATAAGATCCGGATAACAGGTAATTTACTTTATCAGTACCTCCTGATAAATTCAGGTTATGTTGTTTGCTTGACTGTGTATCTGAAAACACAGCATTCCACCAGTCATAATTACCATAGTAGTTATAAATATTCTTACCTTTTACATTTTTCTCAACAATCCAGGGCCGATCAGGATTTTCAGTTTTATCATATCGGCGGGCTTCCAGTTCTGCATAGTCTTCTTCTGAATAGCGGGTATAGGTATTTCCGGTTGATCTAAGAAATGCCTCATCATTGAGTTTGACACTTTCATATCCACTTGTGATAAAATCAGTGCTAACAGTTGGTGATGCCCAACCAAAATTGGTATTGTACGAAATAGTCATCTTTTCCCCTTTTGCATTTTTTGTAGTAACTAAAACTACGCCAAATGCACCACGAGCTCCATAAATTGCAGAAGCAGCAGCATCTTTAAGAACGGTGACTGACTCGACATCGTAAGGGTTAATGCGGTTTATATCACCAGGAACTCCATCAATCAGCACCAACGGGCCACCCCCGTTAATTGAAGTTATACCTCTTACATTTAAACTGCCACCGGCACCGGGTTGTCCGGTCGAGAAGGTAACATTTAGATTAGGAATTGAGCCTTGCAAAATTTGACTCATATTTGAAACAGGCCTGTTTTCAAGATTCTTTGAGGTGATTTGACTGATTGCACCAGTAAGATTTACTTTCTTCTGAACGCCGTATCCAACTACAACAACCTCATTAATACCAACCCTTTCTTCTATTAATACGATGGCAAAATCAGTTTTATTTCCCACAATAATTTCCATGGGTTTCATCCCTACGAACGAAAAAACCAAAGTGCTTTTATCAGGAACATTGGCAAGGGTAAATTTCCCGTTATTATCAGTTACAGTTCCGGTTGTTGTCCCTTTGATAATAATAGAGGCTCCGGGAATCAGCGATCCTGTTTGATCAGCTACTTTTCCGGTTATTGACTTTTGCTGGGCAAAAATAAGCCCGGGCATCAATACCATAAGAAGACCCAGGGCGAATAACATTCTTGTCCATCTCCATTTTTGTAGAATAATAATTTTTTTCTGTTTCATAAATACATAAACTTTTATAACTCAATTTTGACAAGAAACCAATCCGATTTCCTGTAGATTACTCGACCGCAAAATTGATTTTTTAAGATTACATTTATGTTTCAGAAAAAACACATTGTGAAGAAACAGATTTTAACATTTTCATTAAATAAAATTGTTTTATAGTTGCTAAAAATCAGTAACTAACAAAAAGAAATATCGTTCTTTCAATTTTTGTTGAAATAATTCTGTAACAGAAATTTAATTAAAAATGCGTTTATTTTGCTTTTTTAGTATCCCGCGGATACACAAAAGTCCGGCCCTCAAAAACTGAGAGCCGGACTACCAAATCAATTACTAATCTTTAAAAAAAACTACCTTTTACTCAATATGTCTGCTTCATATTTTTGTATTTCAGTAATATAGTCAATACCGGAAGGAACATTGCTGTCCAGACAATATTTATTGTAAACAGCTCCGAACAACATCGTTTTCATTCCTTCGAGGTAAGCCAGTCTTTCGAAGTTCTTTCCTTGCTCCTCGTATTTTTTAATGATCGCCAAAGGTTCGAGCAATGCAAGCAGGAAAGCCTGCTGAGCAGCTCTTGTACCTACAACATAAGCCCCTATCCTATTTAAACTTCCATCAAAATAGTCAAGCCCGATATTTACACGATCCAAAGCATTGCAACGGATGACTTCCTGGGCAATCAACATAATTTCATCGTTTAATGTTACGACATGATCACTATCCCACCTTACACCGCGCGTGACATGCAACAATAGTTCGTCGACATAAAGAAGACACGAAGAAATTTTATCACCTATTTGTTCCGTTGGATGGAAATGTCCGTTATCGAGACACAATAATATATTGTTCTTCATCGCATATCCCATGTAAAATTCATGCGACCCAACAACCATGGCTTCTGAACCAATACCAAATAGTTTACATTCTACGGCGTCCTTCAGGTATTCTTTTGGATAAACAACTTCGAAGATTTCGTCAAGTGATTTTTGAAGAATTGCACGATGACCACCACGATCAACGGGCATATCTTTTGAGCCATCGGGAATCCATATATTATGGACACATGGTGTGCCTAACTGTTTTCCCATCTCCGCAGCAATAACACGGCACTTTTTTACATGATCAACCCAGAATTTACGGATCGATTCATCTTTACTTGACAGGGTAAAACCATCATCTGATTTCGGATGTGAAAAACAAGTAGGATTAAAGTCAAGACCTATGTCATGTTCTTTTGCCCAATCGATCCAACTCTGAAAGTGTTTTACTTCAATCTGGTCACGGTCGACAAATTGTCCTCCAAAATCGCCATAGATAGCATGAAGATTCAATCGTTGTTTTCCAGGTAATAGAGACATCGCCTTTTCGAGATCCATTTTCATCTCAGCAATCGACCGGGCTTTTCCGGGATAATTACCAGTTACCTGTATTCCTCCGCCACCTAATGTTGAATCTGGCTTTTCAAATCCGCCGACATCATCAGTTTGCCAGCAATGCAGACTGATTTTCACATTTTTCATCTTAGCAATGGCCGCATCAGTATCGATGCCTAAAGTAGCATACTGCTCTTTTGCAAGCTCGTAAGCCCGCAGAACAAACTCTTTCTTCATGATATTTTAATTTAATCTTATTTCGTTTTTGACGCAACTGGCTGTTGGCAACTGGCAACTGGTTTACATTCTCATTTTTTCAATTGTCGAATTGTCGAATTACCAAATTCCTTCCTATCCCAAATAAAATACCTCTTCAAGCGGAATAGTTACCGGCGATTTGTCAGCGTTCGTTTCCATGATATCAGCCATGTAAGCCCACCATTTTTGAACAACCGGATTACTTCCCATATCCTGAGATGAACCTTCACCACTCATTTTTTGAACTGCGAATAAAGTATTACTCTCTTCATCCAAAAAAATAGAATAATCGCAAACGCCTGTTGAGCGAATCAAAGCTGCAAGTTCAGGCCATATTTCATCATGTCTTTTCCTGTACTCCTCTTTGCAACCAGGTTTGAGTTTCATTTTAAAGGCAAATCTTTCCATATAAGACTTGTTATAGTGAATTTCCAATTCCGACAATTGCAACAGATAATAGAATTACTGAGATTCCAATTACGAATGTCCGAAAGGTTCTTTTCGAGACTCCCTTCCATTCCTTATTGTATAAACCCCACATATTTGCAGTCAATATAATGGTCGACATATGCAGAATCCATGAGCTGGCACCGTTTCCAAGTTTGCTTTCACCCATGCCATAAAAGAAGAATTGCATAAACCACACAGTACCTGCAAGGGCTGCAAAGAAGTAGTTGTTCAATAATGGTGTCTTCTTATTTGTATAATCGCCAAATGTTTTATTTCTATAATTGAGGATGGTACACCAAATCAGATTAGTTGTTAACCCGCCCCAAAGTAAAATGATATAAGTAACATTGTTCTGAAATAGAAATTCTCCCTGGTTCGGATTAATGCTTTTCCACGCTTCATTGGCAACGATGGCCATTGGTTTTCCGGCTTCGATACCGTAATTAAAAAATGCACTCAGGATACCTGAAATAACAGCGATGATTAATCCTTTTACCAAGCTGAATTCCTCAACACTTGCCTGACTGGCCTCTGCAGTAATCTCTTTTTCCTTCATCATACCAGCCTTTCCCGATATGGCAATACCTGTCAAACAGATAACCACGCCCAGCAGAACAAGTTGTCCTCCCGGATTTGAAATCATATGTATAAAAGAAATTTTTCCTGCAGTTGGTATGATGCTGTAATAAATCGGAGGAACCAATGCGCCAAATGCTGAACAAAAACCAAGAATTACAGAATTACCAAGAGACATTCCTAAATAACGTACACCAAGTCCGTAAGTTAATCCACCTATTCCCCAAATAAGGCCCATTACAAAAGTGATCGTCAGAACATCGAATGAAGCAGCACTGATAATATCTGCAAATCCGGGAATTGTTATCCAGGCAGCAATGGGAGGAACAATGAGCCACGAAAACAACCCTCCAATGATCCAGTAGCTTTCCCATGCCCAGTTCTTTACCTTCTTAAAAGGCATGTAAAAACTCCCGGATGCAAATCCGCCAATCGAATGAAATAAAATTCCTAATAAAGCTTGCATAATGGTGTATTAATTTGGTTTTATGATCTTTGCGTCAGTCCTTACTCTTGAAAAAATATTGATATAGTTAGTTTATGAAATGAGATCGAAAAATCCGAATAGCCTGATCGAAATGATTCCATCGTCACAACAAAGATATCCTGAAATTCAAAACCATCAATATACAAAATGATACATGATTTACACAAATTGTAAAGGGCAATTTAACAACAGAATTCCAAACCTGCTCAAAAAATATATCTTTGTGTCAGGTCTCAATTAATAAAAAGCATTCATCAACTTAAATTTGGCAATATGAAAGCAATGGTACTTACCGGAATCAGACAAATGGAGATGCAGGATGTGAAGATGCCTGTTATTATGAAAGAGACTGATGTGTTGATTAAGATGAAAGTCGTTGGTGTTTGCGGATCAGACGTTCATTACTATACATCGGGTAAAATCGGAAGTCAGGTTGTACAGTACCCTTTTCCTGTCGGACATGAGGGAGCCGGTGAGGTGATGGACATCGGTACCAAAGTAACAAAGGTTAAGCGTGGTGACCGTATTGCCATCGAACCTGCAATGCCGTGCGGCGAGTGTGACCAGTGTAAAGCCGGTCGTCAGCATACCTGCCGGAAACTTCGCTTCCTGGGATGTCCGGGACAAGCGGATGGTTGCCTGAGTGAATACATCATGATGCCGGAAGACAACTGTTTCCTCATAAGTGATCAGATGACCTATACAGAAGCAGCAATCAGCGAACCATTGGCCATTGGAGTTTATGCAGTGAATCAATCCATTCCCATGAAAGGTGCTACTATCGGAATCCTTGGTTTCGGTCCTATCGGGATGAGTGTCCTTTTACCTGCCATTGCAAAAGGTGCTGAAAAAATTTATGTGACCGATTTGATTGACGAAAGGCTTGCAATTGCCAAAACTTGCGGCGCATCCTGGACTGGAAATCCTGCAAATGTGGATGTTGTTAATGAAATCCGTGAAACAGAACCTTTACTGCTGGATGTTGTTTTCGAGTGTTGTGGAAAACAGGAGGCAATGGATCAGGCGATCGAAATGCTGAAGTCTGGCGGAAAACTGATGGTTATTGGCATTCCGGAATTTGATCACTGGAGCTTTAGTGTCGATCTGTTGCGCCGTAAAGAGATAACCATTCAAAGTATCCGGAGACAAAATCATTCGGTGGAAGAGGCCCTTTCATTGATGGAAACCAAGGGGGTAAATGTTGATAAAATGCCAACTCACCGTTTTAGTTTTGAAAACACGAAAGATGCATTTGATCTTGTAACCGGATATAAGGATGGTGTGATGAAGGCGATGATTGATTTTGATTGACAGGAGTACCTGAAGGAATAGCACTATTCTTCGTCGCAAAGTAATTTCTGACACACAGGATGTTTCAGTACATCAATTGAATTTAGATTTTAAATTCATAGATGCAATAATTTGCTTCAACTTAGTAACGTACTGCGAATCCTCGGCATAGTTCTGTGATAAATAATTAAAATATTCACTTTCAGTTTTTAATGATGATAGATAAGTTGACGAATACAAGGCATAATCATCCAAAGACTCGATCCAGTTATTATAAAAAGCATGATCATACTGTGTACCTTTTGCTTTTGTGATACGTATGACAGCTTGTTTCATACCAAACATATTATGATTCTCTTTAAAAATCTTTGATTGGAAATTACCAGACTCCAAAATAGCCTGGGCATATACGATCTGAGGATAATTAAAATTCATTTCCTTTATCATACCAATTAACTTATCAGCACTAAATTTATTTTGTTCGGCCAAAATAATCATTACCCCCGACTCAGTTTGCTCCTGCCTGGTGCCTTGAATTGTTAATCCAAATGTTGAAAATACTAAAGCAACAACTGCCAACACCTTCAATATCGCTTCCAACCAATTCACTCTCACGAATTTTAAGGTACTCTTGTCATATGTGTATAGCATGGCATAAAGTTTTAGGTTTATAATAACATGTTTTACGTTAGATTAAGAAAAAGGTTGCAAACATGATATTATACTCCCTGATCCTTCAGTGGTGAAGCCTTTAGGTGATAAATGAGCGGTGATTGATTTTGATTATTTAAACCTGAACCAAAAAATGGCAGGTCTGTCCTCCCCTTCGGATTGATTCGAGAATATCCACCTTGAAAGGTCTTCCCAATGCTTTTTCGAAGATTGCCTGGTGCGTTGCTTTGGTACAATTGCAATGCAAACCCTTTGTGTTGTAAGCGTGATTCTTTAATACCGGACAATAACACCCGGGTGATTTCTCGCCATAACGGATATGAACTGTGTCGCCTTCTTTCCACACTTCGAAATTCTTTTTATAAGCAGTCAATAATTTCTCAAGATCGCCTTGTGCAGCAATTGATATGTCTTTTTTAAACTGGTGACGATTATAACAACCACGGCCACAACCTTCAATCAGTTTAATATAGGTCTCCTCGTCCAAGACTTTATCCATCGTGTCCAGAAGATCATTCACCCAGTTCAGAACAAAGTCACGTTCAAATTTCGTATTTGCCAGTTCATCGGGTTTTTCATCGGAAACAATACCCGGCATAAAAGAAAAATTGTTAGAAGGAATGGAAGTCCCTGCATTAGCTGTACTTATAAGTGTTGAAACCATTGCAGCGCAACAGCCAACACCGGCCATTCGTTTGAGAAAAAGTGATCGGTCCATGTAATTGGTTTTAGAGGTTTTTGTTAGGACAGATAAACTTACAGATACCCTGAATCAGCGTTAATTTTTCAATGGAATAATTAAAACCAATGCTTTGGCATTGCAAGAAAGACACTGATGAAGTTTACTGTTGAATGCATTAAGAACCCATTTACAAAACCATACTTCATTCTTGCATAGCCAAATACATATCCCATTGCGATGTAAGGTGCAGTTAATAGCGGAATCATCACAATCATCCACCAGTAAATTGTATCGTAATTGGTCAAATGAATCATTCCGAAAACAATGGCAGAAAGGTGAAAAACATATTTGAATTTCGATTTTACGAATTTGTTAATTCCTTCAATTGGAAAATGAAGTTTGTTTATTGTATTGTAAATCAATGCGAACAAGGGTATTATTGACAGGTATATAAAAAAATGAAATCTACGGAAGAAAAATACTTGAATAATCAAAATTAATACTGCTGTTAATAATACTGAGATGTTCTACTTCGTAATTTTCAGGTTCAACCGGAAGAGTATTTCTTCGGAGAGCGGGCCAATTATTACAACGAAAAGGAAAAGGATGATCGATTCTGAATGAGCGAACGAATCTATTTTTGGTACAGCATATTTAGGTAATACATCGAATGATTTGATGATGTTCAAAAAAATGGAGGGAACAATCAGGAGCAGGTAGCACATCCCGATTATTTTGTAATAGATTCTGATGGTAAACAAATCAAAATTTTCGTTCGAAACTGGGTTTTTTAGGTATTTAAAAAAGTTTTCAATCATAGGTTTTAGTATCAGGCAGGTTAGTATTTAATACAAAAAAGAAGTTGTTTCAAATCCTGTTAACTCATCTTTGCCGTTTTGAAGCAACCTCTTTTTGCGATCTTTTAAAGAAAATAAATACGATATCAGTTATTTTAGAACCATCATCGACAACGACTCTTTATCCTTTACAAACAGCATTTTACCTGCCAGCAAGGGATATGAATACGTTGGCGTATCGGCAACTTTAATCGTTGCAACTTCCGAATATGCTTTCTCATCAGGTTTAAAAACTACAAGATTGGATGTTTGAGGTAAGGCAATAATAACTGAACCGGCATCGACTATGGTGCCGAAATCGTTGTGCAACTTTGCATCAATCCATTCGGTCTTTCCGGTTGCAGCATTCATGCAAAATAGTTTTCGTCCATCGGATAGTCCATAAAGAAAACCATCTTTCAATACTGGTGTATTCCATTTTGTACCCAATTCTGCATTCTTCCAAAGTTCACTTACAACATATTCTTTCCCTTGTTTTTGAATCTTAACGGCCTTGGTTCCTTGTCCCTGACCTGTAATAATGACGGTCTGTCCATCAATTACCGGACTGGCTGAATTATAAAACCGGTTCTCGACGGGCACAGGATACGACCATAATTGTTTTCCATTTTCCGGATCAAATCCAACGAGGTTTTTGGATGTTAAATCAACCAATTGGTTTTTCCCATTGATCGTCATCATAGCAAGCGATGCATACGAAGGACCGTCGCTGGTTGTCAGCCATTTCTGTTTACCTGTTTTCAAATCAAATGCAATGATCGCTCCTTTCTCTTTTCCACCCAGGTGAACAATACATATTCCATTATAAATCATTGGTGACAAGCCTGTAAAGAAAGCCGGAAGTTCATCAATGAATTCTTCATTCCGCCATTCCAAATCTCCCGTTGAAGCATTCAAACATGAGAGTACGCCCCCAACACCTAAAGTAACGATCTTTCCTTCCCCAACTACCGGTGTACTTCTTGGACCCGAATGTTGTGAACTTGCAGGTCCCGTAATTTCCAATGCAGGAAAGTTATTTACCCATAATTTCTGCCCGGTTGCTACATCAAGGCACATAATTACTTCATCAGAATCCAAACGTGCAAAGGAATAGAGTTTATCTCCTAATATTACAGGTGAAGCATCTCCCAACCCAATCTTAATCTTCCATTGTGGAGTCAGTTCTGCAGGCCATGTTTTTGGAACATCGAAACCTGTAACTTTTCCATCGCGGTTAGTACCACGCCATTGCGGCCAATCCTGTGAGAATACATTTGTAATCATTGCCAGAACCAGAAATCCAACAAATGCAATAAACAATCGATTCGATCTTTTCATGTCAATTACTTTTAATTTTGAATAAAATGATTTTTTACTGGTACAAATTTATGGAGTATTTCCTCAATATTAGAACTGATTACTTTCTTCGACTTCTTCTTTTTTACAAGTTGCAAATACAACTTTGATCAGGTAAAGTTATGAAAAAGAACATGGGAATCACATGATGCAACTTGTATTGATAAGATCCTTGATTTCAAGGACGATCCACTGACGCCAGATGATAAATAAAAAAGGCCATGCAGCTGCCGCGATTATAATTGAACCAACAAGCATTGTGTTAAGGAAGAAATAGGAAACACATCCCGCAATCATGCCAAGCAGAAATGTGAAGAATAAGAGTGCATTAAGTCTTATTTCCCATTCAATTTTGATTTTATCCAATTCTGCCCAGAACATTCGAATCTCACCTTCCTTCAGCGGGAATAAGGTTCTTGGTTTACCATCCCCGCTTCCCAGGTCTCTTAATATCTCTTTATATTTAATTTTATTTCCAACGACCTCGGTCCTTACATCCATTTCGCTCAATAGCATTTTCAGATTTGCGAGAATCCGGGTTGAATCAGCTTTAAAATAGGTTCGACCGTGAATCGTTTTTGTATTCTTGTATTTTAAAATCATTGAATCGTACGCTTTAATTTCCAATCATAAAGAAAGTGAATATTCTCCATAAAGAAAAAAGGACGAATAAAAAATACAATCAGAACGATGACTTATATTGACGAATTTTTCATAATAGATAGATTTAATAGGTATAAATATTAAATCAGTTTCTGTTCTTTTTTGAAAAAAAATATCGTTTTAAAAGTTGAGGTTGTCTGCCGGTAAACTGGCCAGGTATTGAATCAGTTTATAAAAATTCTCAAGTCGTTTGCAACGAAAAAATCCAACTATGAAATATCAAATTGTAAAAGAGTTACAAACTCAAAACAACCACCCCCTCGTTGCAAACGAGAGGGTGGTTGAAGTATTTCATTTTAGTTCCGGAAAATTATTTCCTTTTCTTTTGTTTCGCCGATTTGTCACCACCTTTTGCTGCATCAAGCCGGGCCTGTGCAGCTTCTAATGTTGCCTCTGCTCTTTTTACAGCATCGCGCGAAGTTTTCTGGTTAGCCTTGCCCCTGTCTTTATTGCTTTCGCCGGTTGTAATTTTCTTTGCAGCGTCTCTTTGCTTTACAGTCAGTTCCTTAAGGTCGGCTCTATATTTGATATCAACATCTTTGCGTTCCTTACGGGCTTCGGCGACTTCATTTTTATCTTTCGATTTCATCTGTTTATCCAATGCTTTAATCTTTGCATTGTATTCCTTTTCCCTGGAGCTAATTTCAGTATCTGTTTGCTTTTTGCCATCCTTTCCTTGTTTTATCAAATCAGGTGCTGTATTTAGCAATGAATCGGCAGAAGCGGCCCTTTTTTCTGCACGTTCAAGTCCGACTTTTGCAGTTCCAACAACAGTTTCCAATCGCTTTAATTCAGCTTGCTTTTTACTCTCCGCACTTTGAGGTTGTGTTTGTGCGAAAGACGAGCTGACACTGCAAACTGCCATCATCAGCAAAAGAACAACCTTTATTTTATTCATTTTAAACACATTGCATTTCTGCACATTCGAACCTGTTTTCATCGCGTTTGTTATTAATTAGTATTAAATCATAAGTTCCTATTCAAAGCAAAGTTATGATTTATACAGATAGAATCAAAATATACAATTTCGGTGCTGCAATTCATTTTTCAATAATGAAATTACTCACCTTTAGCTACAATTATTTCTCTACATCCTTGCTACTGATCACCTGCGAAGTATATACTCTTTCTACATCCGGGTAAGCCTTTGTGTACTGCTCTTTAAGATCTTCGGCAAGCTGAAAAACCCGGTATGACGGCGATGATTTGGCCGTCGGTTCGGTGTACTCCCTGAAAATAAATGTACGGTTCATTTCGATGGTATAAGTCGGGCATATCGCAAATGTCTGGCTATCCAGAATGGACTCCGGAAACATAAACCCACTTCCCGTTTTCGCGCTTAAAAAACGACTTTTCATGAATTTGCTGTAGTTGCCCCGCTTCGAGGTACATCGCCCGGAACTCGACATAACCCATATCATCCTTCAGTGCTCCGCCCTGCTTAATTAAAATTACAAGTCCCATCCATTGAACCGAGGCTGCCCACTTTTTAATATTCTTTGCCTCTTTTAGCTTACGTGTTTCAGTGTGATGGCTATGCATCAAATAATCAACATTTGACATCGTGAAAGCGGTATAGCGCGAGCGCATCAGTTCTTCACAGGTTGCAGCCACTTTCTTTGAGCTGATGATTGGTTCACAGCATTCAGAATATGTACGATTTGATCCGCAGGGACAAAGTTTAGTCATTGCCGGTTTGTATTTTATCAATTGCTTTTTGCAGCGGACAATTATCGGGAATACCTCTCCCTTGCCTGTAATTTGAAAGTAAAGCCACCGACTGTTGTGCATATTCCCTTCTTACAGCGCGACGTTCCCCTTTAATTCTTGCAATTTTCACATGTTCGTAAGCGGTTGTCTGGTGCCGCATCCAGGCGATTACAGCATGTGCAGCCCGCTCCTCAATGGGAATTGTCTGTGTTCGCGCTACGGTCCCGCTTCCAACCGGAATTGCATGAACAGTAACTGCCCTGGCAAATCGTTTCTCTAATGGTTTATAAATTTGATGAAAACCGAGATAGTCCTCTACCGCTTTGCAAAAATCTGCATCATACAGTTCCTGCTTCTTATCGCGTCTGTTGATGTCTGATACTCTTTTCTTTTTGTATTCGTCGGTTAAACGTGTCGTCTTTACCTCTTCCTGTGCCTGTATGATTGTGGTTGCGGGTGCCCATATTCCGTGCGAGATGGTTCGTCTTCCCATTTTAACTTCAACTCGCCAGAATACCCCTTTGGCAGTCACCTTTCGGGTGATTCCCGCATCTCCGGCAGGCAAGAAAGCCCAGGAAGATGGCAGAACTAAAATTTCACCCTTCTCTCCTATCAAATTGCCATTTTTCCCTGGGTTCACAATTCGCTTTTCAATCTCCATTCTCTTTATTTATTCCCGCAAAAGTAACGTATTGTTTCTGCAAGTGATTACTCAGAGTTACACAGTGAGAAAGAACACATTTCTTCAAAGCTTTAGACCGATTAAATATTGGTCAAGGCTACGCCTCTGCGTTCCGCTCTCTGATTGCTTTCCAACATTCAGTTATGATGAAACTATGATCGATATCTTTGGTTATTTCGATCAATATCTCGTAAGGCATTGTAAATGCCATCAGCTCCTTTGGTAATCTTCTTCTGACCGATATATCGTGCATACCCCATACTGCCTGCATCTTACCTTCTATTTTTAGTTTCATTGGCAATGTAACTATTGAACCGCAACCCGAAAAAAAACGTGTAACAATCCGATCCTCGCTTTCGGGCGAATTAAAATGCAGCAGGTAAACTAACGCACTAAATTCATCGGCATTTACGAAAAAGATGACAATTCCAGGCGTTTTATGTGCTTCAAATTCTGATAAAGGTATAAAAACAGTAACCTTCGTATTCAATGTTTTAGGCTGATAGAATTCCTCGAATGATTTTGCCTGTTTTGAAGTTTATATAAAACGCTCACCTTCTCTTCCGTTTACAACTCCGTCGGATACAAAGCATTCAATGCCGTCAAATATCCAATCCTGATAACCCAAATAGAAAGCGGAACAATTCCAACCTGTTTTATCCTGATCTATTGCAACCGTTTTACCTTGTGCACTTTTAAATATTAAAGGCAGAATACATCCATTGCCTTTTGTTTTGAAACTAATTGCATTTTCAGGCTTCGTTTCCGAAAAAAGCATTCCAACCGGAAGGTTTCCAAGAGCTAATTTTTCTTTCAGACTTTCTGCTAATTCTTTTACGATCATATTTCACGATCATACATTTTATTTTCAAATATTGAATAGATCCAAACTTAAATCTCATCGAATCCATTGAACGGGATATCATCATCCGGATCGTGATCGAACGGACCAACACCCGGCGGATTAAAGAGTCCCCATCTGTCGATGATATAATTCCACTGATCGAATTTTGCGACCCAGTCAATGAACAAAAGCCTGTATTCATCAAGTAAATCTCTAACAATCTGAAAATACTCCACATACTCAAATCCGAACATTTCGAGCGAGTGATTCTGAATCATCAAATCCAGAGCCGCTTTGCGTATTATGGTGGCAGCCTCCATTTTGATATCATACAGTTGCCCGGCTGTTGCCCCTGCCACCTTTACCGTCAACAGCATCGCATCTTCGAGCATGATACTTTTCACATGCATCAGCATTTCATCGTCTTCAGGTATCAGCTGACAAATCTGATTCACCACTTCGTAGATCTCCCAACCCTTTTTATAGATGGGTAGTTCCTTGGGATCAATTTCATTTTCGTCGTCGAACATTTCTTTCTCCTTTTTATTTGCAGTTATTTGTAAATCTCAAAATATTGGTCTCTTTTAATAATCACAACGCACTTTTGTTTATATCCTTTTTGTTCCTAATCACATACATACTCATCACGGTACAAATTACAATACAACCGAATAGGAATAATGGCACATCGAAACTGGAAGGAAGGTATTGAGCGGCGTATTCGAATGTGCCCTTTGAAAAGAAGAGTTGCGTACCCGGAATGGTTGGGTATTGGGTGGTCATATACAGATAAAAGTCTTTGCAGAAGGCAATAATAACAATTAAAGCGCCGGTTATCAGCAGCAACCATTCACGTAATTTCAGATTGCCTTCGTTTCCATATTTGGAAAAATATAAAATACACATTGCCAGTAAAATCATCAATAAAGATAAGATTACAGGTGCCCAAACCGGACCCACCCACATCATAGGTAACAAAAACAGCACATCCCAATCGCCTAAAGCCACTGGCCAGCTGATAATCAGGTACAGGAACACGTAATAGAAGATATCCCATATGGCGAAACTGTAGATAAACCATGCAAATCGCTCATGTTTGTTCTTTCCTGCAAGCATTCCTATTCCCAACAGCATGATCAGCGTTGCGAGTTCTCTAAATATTTCCGTGATAGCTATGGTATAGGAAGTAGCCTTTAGTGGAAACTGAAATCCAGCGGGGTAATACAATTCCCGAAGGTAGATCACCACCGCGCTCTCCGACATGCCCATCGCGACAGCAAACAATGTCACCCAAAATAATTTACTGGATAATAACAGATTAGCTTTGTTTTCAGAAAAGCTGTTTTCGTAAGTTTTATTCATCTGGCCTGGTAATTAGCGATTGTAAAACTACAAAAAACAACGAATGGATTTAACTGACAGTCGTTCGTCAAACAAAGAAATTCCTGAATGAAGTGTTCCTTTCGCACAATAAAACGAACAAATTCACGCCGGAGACATTGTTAACACATCTTTTCAATTAATTTACAATTTGTTAACTAAAATAATTTGGCCAGTTAATCCCGGAACCTTACATTTGCATTACATTTTTTTTCATAAGTTTAGGTTTAGTTAGGTTAGTTAGTTTGGTTAGTTTTAGTAAAAGGATGGAACCGCCAGGTTCTGTCCTTTTCAATTTTAATAAAACGCTTAATTGTTTCTGACTTTATCGTATTTCACAATTCCAAATAACAAAGAAATCTATTTTTCAAATATTATCTGGGGCGCTTCCCACTTCAAGGATTAAGATTAAATAGACACTGAATTTATTTAGCAGGAATAAGTTCAATGTATTTCTGGTCGCATTCGCTAAAGTTCAAATATTCATTCATCGAACTTCCATAATTCTGAATAACAATTTTATGATCGATGTATTGTCCTTCAATTTCATCTTTTGGTTCTGCGCCAAGAAGTCCGGTAAACCTTAGATAGACTTCCGTATCTGTTTTAGTTACCGCTAAAAGTCCTTCCTGTTCTTTGGTGGTTGTTTTTATTTTAAAGTGGTAGCCGTCGCTTTGTGAAGTAATAACGACCTCCATCGAACAGCCTGTTGAATCAGTTGTTTTGTATGTACCATCATATTCCTGAACGGCTTTTTTGTTGGCTTGTCCGCATGATGAAAAAATAAAAAGAGTCAGAATTAATAAAACGTTTCTCATATCACTAAATAGTTTTTATATTATAATAGAAGAGCCTTGAATTTGCAGAAAAAGATCTTCGTAACCGATAAGTTTATTATTCGGCATAAGGGATTCATTATTCTCACAAATGTAATAACAATTCTTATAAATTGTAAAATTATATCATTATTTCAGAATATATTTTGCAGAAAATCATAGATGTAACGATTTATATTAATAATACTTTATGGCATAAAACATATCTATACATGATTCTCAACTTAATATTAAATACCTGAAACAAAATAGTTTTATTACATTGCCGTAATTCATTAAAGTCAAACTACTGTGATCCGATTTATTCTGTTACTATCGTTTACTTTCGCCTTTCAGTTTCTCTCTTCCGGGCAACAGGAAGCATTTACAATTGAGGGTAGAAGGGTTTTGTCATTTGAAAACGAAACATGGGTTTATGCCGACAACTCACCCGTTAAGGAAGCGAAAGCTTACTATATCCCGCATTTAGAGATTCCTAAAACATCTGCTAACGACAAAATAATTACCCATACCGGCTATTCGTTGCTGTACAACGAAAATCATGAACAGGCAAGCTGGGTTGCCTATGAGTTAACGAAAGGAGAGACGACCAAACGATTTAACAGGTCAAATAAATTTATTACAGATCCGCTTGTAACAACAGGATCTGCCAACAATGCTGATTATACAGGGAGTGGTTACGACCGCGGACATATGGCGCCTGCCGCTGATATGGGTTGGTCGTCAACAACGATGGCAGAATCGTTTTATTATAGCAATATGAGTCCGCAAAATGCAAGTTTCAACCGGGGAATTTGGAAACGTCTTGAAGAACTGGTACGAACATGGGCGATTGAGGATGGAGCAGTTTACGTAATTACAGGACCGGTTTTGACAAATGGATTACCTACGATCGGAAGTGATAAAGTATCGGTACCGAATTATTATTACAAAGTGATTCTTGATTATACAGAACCGGGTATAAAAGGAATAGGCTTTCTATTACCCAACACAGGAATAAAGCAACCACTTCAAAGTTTTGCTGTTTCGATCGATAGTGTTGAGTCTGTTACGGGCATTGACTTCTTCCCGCTCCTGCCCGATGAACAGGAAAGATTCATCGAAAAAACACACTCCGTAAATGCATGGACATGGAAAAGTACAAGCACTACTGGCACAAAAAGCAAAACTTCGGCATCTGTTCAATGCAGGGGAACAACAAGGGCAGGTAACCGTTGCATAAACAAAACCAAGAATGCAAGCGGATATTGCAATCAACATGCAAGCCACGCTCCCGAAAGTAACGATGAACCTGAAACCACAAAACCGTCGAATACCCATGCTAATGGACAAATATTTACCGGCCCGCGTGGCGGAAAATACCGGATCAATGCAAATGGCAAGAAGGTTTATCTAAAAAGAGATTAGGCAGTTCATCGTCTTTATTTTATTTTTTCTTCGGGCAATCTGATTGTTCACGCTTTAAAAATTGTCCGTTCTTAAATTGTTCCCGGGCTTCTTCAACAGCATTTATTTGCTCATCGGAAAGTTCGTAAATGCAATCGACCGTTTCTTCATTTATTGGTAAAAAAAGTAAGCACCGTCTTATTGAATAATTTAGGATGCTGCTGACAAACACCGTGATTCGAATCGGGAAAAATACACAGTGAAGTGCCAGGTATCGACTGAAATATCTTCAATGTATGTTCAGGTTTTATCATACCACCTGACTACCGTAAACAATAGAATCTGTTTGCGCAACAGAAGATGCTGTATAAAAAAACAGTAAAAATAAAATGCAGATGATGCTTTTCATAAGTGTTATTGCGTTTTAGAAAAATACCCTTCGAGGGTCTTCGACCGCTCGAAGGGTATTGCGATCTAATTCAATCTTTTACTTTACCAACTTCGAAATAGCTTTAAACTCGTCGGCTTTGGCTGAACGGGTCAGCTCAAAAAGGATCGATTCGCTGGTGGCTGTCATGATTTTTTCGAACCGGAACCGGTCAATGGCACTCTCCTTGCTAAGGGCGGAGCGGGAAGAAATACAGTCGGTTACAACTATGGGATGAAATCCTGCCTCTTTCAGATCAACAGCGGTCTGCAATACGCAAACATGTGCTTCAATTCCGCAAAGGATGATCGTCTTACATTGATGATGCTGAAGAAATTCGGTGTATTCTTCAACACCAACACAGCTGAAATCGGTCTTTTCGATCGCTGCAAAACCAGGAACCAGTGATTTGAGTTCATCAATTGTTTCGCCTAATCCTTTGGTATATTGTTGCGTAAATGTAGTTGGGACTCCGAGTATTGTTAATCCTTCAACCAACATCGTTGTGTTTTTCAGTAAAGTCTCTTTTTCATTCATCGCCGGGAAAAGCCGTTCCTGAAAATCGATAAAAAGTGCTGTGGTGTTCTCTTTGGTAATACGCATGATTTAATTGTGAGTTATAAATTATGAATTGATTAAATGATGAAGCAAGATGACAATTGCCAGCCACAAATTAATTATTTATCAAGTTCAAGCTGAGTATGTATCTCCGAAATGATATCGCGGCGTAGTTTAATCAATTTCATTCGTCGGGAAATGTAAAGATGAAAACTTTCTTTCTTTGGAAATAAAGAAATCAAAGATAATACTGCCTTTATAGATTTCGGGATGATTGGAAATTACTGAATTTGACAGCAGTTCTTTTCTTTTCTGCCTGAGTCTTCTGAGGCTTTTATAGAAATCGCGGTGCGCCCCCAGAACCTTTGAGAAAGCCGTAAATTGCCCTGTCACGAGAAAGTGGACCGCAGCAACGCCATCAAGTACCATTCTAAAAAATAGTGTTGTAATTAATTTCCCTTCGGGGAGATTCTTATAAAGCAGAAACAGGTTGTTCCGGAAGTTGAGATAGATCTTTTGCGGACTTCCATACGAGAGACTACCGCCACCCAAATGGAATACTTTCGATTGTGGACAAACGGCAATTTTAAAACCTCTATTTTTCATCCGCCAGCAAAGGTCAATCTCTTCCATGTGCGCCCAGAAATCGGAATCGAAACCATCGAATTCGTGCCAATACTTTCCTCTCACGAGTATTGCTGCTCCGCTTGCCCAGAATACCGAAATCGGATCATCGTATTGTCCAAGGTCTTGCTCCTGAAAATTAACGATTCGCCCTCTGCAAAATGGAAAACCATAATGGTCGATAAAACCACCGACAGCACCTGCATATTCGAATTTTTCGGGATGTTCAAGCTGCATGATTTTTGGCTGACAAGCTGCTATTAAAGGATTGAAATCCATCATCTGAATCATTGGTTCCAGCCAGTTTTTAGTCACTTCAACATCGGAATTAAGCAACAAAATATATTCAGCCTCATTGTTCTTCAATGCCCGGTTATACCCTTCAGCAAAACCATAATTCCGGTCGAGTGGAAGGAACTTCACCCCGGGAAACTCCTGCTCAATACATTGACGGCTTTCATCGTTGGAGCAATTGTCTGCCACAACAATCTCCGCCCACTCGCAATTGGAATACTTCAATACTGAAGGGAGAAACCGCCTCAGATGATGACTTCCGTTCCAGTTTAATATTACGATAGAGAGCTTCATTGATTTAAACAGCTTTTATAATTTTGTAGAGAATGTCTTATTAAATCGTTTTCAAGTGCTTATCCTTCTCAATTTCCGATCGGTCGAATTTCCATTTTCTGTGCGACCACAACCAGTATTCCGGATTTTCCACTATTAGCTTTTCAAGTAAGCGTGTACTCTTTTCGGTAATTTCGAATTTTGAGCACTGCTTTGCATGATCTGTAATCAACACATATTCAACTTCATAAAATCCCCGCTTGGTTTTTCGTGTATTTCCAAACAACACCGCTGCATTTACTTTGCGCGCAACCTTTTCGGGTCCGACGATTATTGCTGTCTCCTGGTTTAAAAAAGTGGTCCAGTACTGAATATCGAATACACGCGGAGACTGGTCTATCAGAAAAAGCGATAAACCAGGAATCCCTGCATTTGCATCTTCCATTAACTGCCGGAAAGTAAGCGCCCGTTCGAGCGGGATAGAGCCAAATCGACTCCGCAGATGGATATAAAATTTTTCGAAGGCTGTATTTCTTAGCTTTTTATAGATGGCATACGAACGGTGATTTGTATGCAAACCCCAGTTGTTAAAGCACTCCCAGTTATTATAGTGCCCCATCAGGATGATCACTGACTTTCCCTGATCCATATAATCATTGGCCAGTTCGGGATTTATAAACTTCACCCGTTCTTTAACCTTTTCATTCGTAATCCGATCGAAATAAAATGTTTCGAGAAAACAATCGCAAAGATGGTGATAGAATTTCACGGAAATCTGATAACGTTCCTCCTTCGTTTTTTCAGGAAATGAATTGGCAAGATTCTCATCCACGACACTTCGACGGTATCGGACAAGGTGAAAGAAGATTGTGAAAAAAAGATTTGAAAAAAAATAGAGAACGCTTAATGGCATCGCATAAATCAGCCAGGTAAGCGTTCGAAGCAGGTAATATCCAAACATTAATATTTTTTATTAGTATTCAAGTTAAAACAGTTTTATCGTTTTCGACAACCTTTTCTCGTTTATGTTTCCATCGTTTATGCGACCAAAGCCAAAATTCCGGATGTTCGATAATTTGCTGTTCCAGCAGATGGGTGCATTTATCGGTGATCTCAAATTTAGGACATTCTCCGGCATGATCGGTTACTAATTGAAATTCTGCTTCATAATATCCACGTTTAATTTTTCTTGAATGAAGGAAAAGAACAACTGTATCGAGCTTTTGAGCAATCTTCTCTGCACCAAGTACTGCGGCTGTATCCTGATTCAGAAAAGTCACCCAATGTTGAATTTCGAAGGATTTGGGAGTTTGATCAAACAAAAAAGCCGACATGGATGGAATTCCTTTTTGATGATCACTTACGAGTTGCCGGAATGTAGCCGATCGTTCAAGCGGAATAGCTCCAAACCTGCTTCTTAGATTTATATAAAATTGCTCAAAACTATTGTTTTTCAACGTTTTATAGACTGCGTAGGTCCTGTATTTAGTGTATAAAGGTAAATTACAAAACCATTCCCAATTATTGTAATGACCAAAAAAGGCAAGCACCTGCCTTCCCTGGTCAAGATAACCATTCAGTAATTCGGGATTCAGGAATTTAACACGATTTTTTCCTTCTGCAACAGAGATTCGGTCAAAATACAATGTTTCGACAAAACTGTCGCTGAAGTGCTTATAGAATTTTTTCGCAATGAGTTCACGTTCTTTCTTTGTCATCCCGGGAAAAGAGTTGGCCAGATTTTTGGCTACAACACCTCGGCGATACCGAATAACGTAATAACCAAGAATATAAAAGAAATCGGAGATAACATAATTAACCCGAAGCGGAAATATTTGAAAGATCCAGGTAATTGACCTAAGGAGAAAGTAACCAATTTTTTCCATAGCACGCAATTAAATTTAAGGGGAACTTTGCGAAAAGCGATCGATTCGTAAATGATTTATTAACTATTCAAAAGTAAATCGATCAATACCGACCTAAGCATTTTTTTATCTCTTTCGTTCAGGAATGACTTCAACGCCTGACGCTTATCGCTTTCAGTTAAGAGAAGAATCTTCTCAAGATCCTGCATCTCTTTCCCTGTTAGTTCCTTACGAAAAGATTCCAGAACACTTGAATCAGTGGGAACAACGGGTGGAGCACCTAAATTTTGAAGTTCTGAAATAGCTGCATCAAGAATCTCTTTGGCCCTTACACGAACAGGGTCAGTTAGTTGTCCTCCGCCAGATGTATCCCTGAGCGTCCAGCTCGAATAATCGTATTTAAGCTCCCTGATTTGCCTCACATGTTCACTTGTGGCTCCAAAGATCCTTGAAACAAACATCAAAGTAGGGGCTTTCCAGGCTTCAAGATCGAATTTCTTTGTGTCGATTGAAGCTATTTGTTGCCTTAACAGTTCAATTTCATTTTCAGACATGGCTATCTACAAAATATTTGTGCACAATATCGTAAAATTCATTGAAATAAGCACTATTTGCAGCAACCATCTCGCCATTAAACAAAAATTTATCACCGCCATTAAAGTCCGCAACTTTCCCGCCGGCCTGTTGCAGAATGATCGTTCCAGCAGCAACATCCCAAGGTTTAAGTCCATGTTCATAAAAAGCTTCGAACCTTCCAGCTGCAACATAACACATATCAGTAGCCGCAGAACCTAATCTTCGTAAGCCGTGTGAGTGAACCATGAAGTATCGCATCGATTCGACATAATTCTCCAGTTTTTCGAATGCAGAATACGGGAAACCTGTTGCAATTAATGCATCGCTTGTTGCAGCGGCTGTTGAAACTTGTATTTCGTCGCCGTTTAAATAAGCTTTGCTCCCTTTCCATGCATAAAAGCATTCATCCTGGGTGACTTCATAAACAACGCCTAAAATCAATTCCTTATCATCCATCAGTCCGATACTTACAGCAAAAGGAGGAAGCCCATGAATGAAATTGGTTGTTCCATCGAGTGGATCGATGATCCATTTATATTTTTCGTCAGAGCTGGTCGCGGTTCCCTCTTCGGCGATAAAACCGGAACCAGGTAACAACTCGCGAAGTCCGTCAACAATCAACTTCTCAGCTTGCTTGTCAACATACGAAACAAAATCAGCCTTTCCCTTAACGATAACATCTTCAATGTTGAACTTTTCGCGTTCTTCGGAAATAAAAAGACCGGCAATTTTAGCAAGTCCTTGAACATCAAAGCAAAGATTTTCGAGATTCATAATTTCTTTTTTGCAAAAATAGTGATTACAATTTTACCGCCCTTATAAATCCACGTCTTAAATATGGGGCTCGTATCTTTTTATCGTAATAGAAAAGCATATATCCATCGGAATGAGAGGTTTCAAATCCATTTTGAATTAAGAGATCATTAAATAACTGCTCATCATTTTGCTTGTGATAGGTGCATATCGCCAATTTAAGTGGTTTTTGATCCGCAAGAATGCATTTACACCCCGCTAATAATCGCGACTCGGCTCCATCAACATCAATCTTCAGGAATGTTATCCGGTCACCTTCAGGAATGAAATCATCAAGCGTTGTATTGGTTGCATTGGTAACATCACTCACAAATTTATTAACAATCAGCACCTTATCTTTCCATGGTTCGAATGTGGCATTCAGTGCTTCGATCCATTCCCGATCGGTTTCGAAAAAAATCAGACGTGAAGCCTTTCCAACAGCACCAAGCGCGAAATTACCTTCTGCAACTCCAATATCTACAAGAATTTCACCATTTTCAATCATAAAATGTTCGTTGAGGTAACAGTGTGGACTATGAAAATCCTGCTCTCTCGTTAATTCATTAAAGCTGTGTCTGATTCTTTGTTTGCTCCATCTTTTTTTGAAATAAAGCCCTTTGCCATCAAGCATTTCATACTTTAATCCTTTTGACTTATCGTCCAAAACTTCAATGTCATCAGCATTATATTGATTTTGAAATGGATAAGGAAAGACTGCAGTTGGATTTGTTTCAAGGTAATTCAAAACCGGTTTAATCTCTTCTGATGGAGATTCAGGAAGCGTTGTGTAATAGTTCAGAATAGATTTACGGAGTTCTTTGGCAAGAATTTTCTTCCGGATAAATTTTGGAACAACAATTCTGTATATCTGCGGAGTAAACGTGCTCATAGTTAGATTTATTCGAGCAATTTTTTATACAATATTGATATCGTTTGGTTTTCATTGAGCCCGCGAAGATTCGCTGTCTTGAGTTTATTTTACGATTCAGTCATGAATTGGGTTTCGACTTCAATGTAATTTACTGTTCATACTGTATAAAACCTTTCGATTTTTCATTTTCGAAAAGATCGCAAATATGCTGTTTTATAACAACATAGATAAGATTAATCAGTATTGCAAATTTTTGTTATGTACTTAGTGTGTAATATTTAATAGCTTTGTAAAATATTTACAGAATTAATACCCGATGTTAAAAGAATTTGGAATTGACGGAATCTATGTTATTCATGCAAAAACCGGATATGAGTTGCATGAAAATCGTATTAAGAATTTGTTTAAAGAAAACAACTTAGATTTTGAGTTTGTGACCGATGGAGATCCAAGCCTTTTCACAAAGGAGTTACTCGCAAAATATTTTACTGATGAAATGTTAGCGAGATGGTCTGACGGGATTATATCTTGTACATTAAACCATATTAAGGCTTACGAAAGAATCATAAAAAATAAAAACAGGTATGCAATCGTTTTCGAAAATGACCCGTTTTTTCTGGGAAATTTTTCGGAAAACATAAAAAACATGGCAAATGAAATAAAGGATCTGGAAAAAGGATTTATTATTTCATTAGAAAATACAACTTTAAGGTTTCCATCCTTCTGGGCTATAAAAAAGGGGAAACATTTATACAGGGCGAAAACCGGGCGTTGTGCCGGTGCCTACATTATTGATTTTGAGGGGGCAAAGAGAATACTCAGTGATGTACAAACCAATAAATGTCTTACTGTAATTGATTGGTGGCAGAATATTTTAATAACCAACCATGTGTTCAAAATGTACTGGGCACATCCTTGTTTAGTAGAGCAGGGTTCTCACAATGGACAATTAAATTCAACGATATCAACTAAGCCAAATTCAATGGGGAGGCGCTTCAAATGGCTGGCTCAAAAAGCATATAAAAGTTCCTTTAAAAGATTATTTAACGACAAGTGTATTTATTCTTGATTGGATGTCATCAATAAATCTGCGAAGTAATCGTTCTTAGAATTTCAAGCTATTTTTTTATGCGATGCTGATGTCCATCGTTCCGTTTTCGTTGAACCCGCAAAGTTTCACCATACGGAATTCATTCACTAATTCTGGCCGGTATTGAGTTTCAACTTTAATGTAATTCGCAGTCCACCCATGCATAAATCCTTTTGATTTTTCATTTTCGAAAAGAACGACCGCTGTTTTACCGATGTTTCGCTGACAAAACGCTGTATGTTTTTGTTCCGAAAGCTGAATCAGTCGTTGAGCGCGATGACGACGTTCTTCGATCGGCACAACCATGGCGATTTTAAGTGCCCGTGTGTTTTTCCGTTCAGAATACGGAAATACGTGAAGCGCCGAAATATCAAGACTTTCAATAAATTGGTAAGCTTTTTCGAAGAGTTGTTCCGTTTCGCCATTCATACCGGCAATCAGATCGACACCGATAAATGCATCGGGAAGCAGTTCCCGAATTCGCGAAACCCGTTGAGCAAATAAACCCGTTGTGTATCTCCGTTTCATCAGGTGAAGCACTTCGTCGGTACCTGCTTGTAATGGAATATGAAAATGTGGTGCAATCCTTTTTGATTCAGACATAAAAGTAATGACCTCATCTGTAAGCAAATTAGGTTCTACAGAGCCTATGCGAATCCGTCCTAAAGTTTCGACTTCATCAAGGGCTTTGATCAGTTCAAGAAATGTTTCGCCGGTACTGTGACCGAAATCACCTATGTTGACGCCCGTAAGAATAATCTCCCGAATGCCTTGTTCTGCAACATTACGCGCTTCATTTACAAGGCTCTCAATTGATGGATTACGACTTTTGCCTCTTGCCATCGGAATGGTACAATAAGTGCAGAAATAATTACATCCATCCTGAACTTTCAGAAAACTTCGTGTGCGGTCACCAAATGAATAAGAATGCTGAAATTCAGAGATTTCTCCGAATGCACAGGTGTGCACTTCCCCTTCCTGATGCTTATCGAGGTTTTCGAGGTATTTTGTTATATTGAATTTATCGTTTGCGCCGATCACGAGATCCACGCCTTCGATGCCTGCGGCTTCTTCAGGTTTAAGCTGTGCGTAGCAACCAGTTACGACCACGAATGCAGCAGGATTGAGTTTCGCCACCTGACGGATAACCGTCTTACTCTTTTTATCAGCCGTATCCGTTACCGAACAGGTATTGATCACATAAACATCTGCTTTCTCTTTGGAATTGACCCTTTTAAATCCTTTTTCTTCAAATGTCCGGGCAATGGTCGATGTTTCCGAAAAATTCAATTTACACCCTAATGTTGCAAAGGCTACTGTTTTATCTTTAAAATCCATCCATGTATTTTCAAGTTGGCAAAGGTACAAATTTAACGAAGCCGGAAGACAGAAGACGGAAGACAGAAGTCGGTAGATAATATTTTTAGGGATGTTTAAGGCAAAGTCAAAAAATCGATGATTGGTTTTTTACCTGATTCCGGTCGCGTAAACCAAGAGTCAATCTCCGTTTTATCGTTAAAAAATCCGCGGTTTTTCAGAAAAAAACCTTCATTTTCAATACCGCCGGAATAATCCATACGAGCCTCTTTCCTCGCAGTTGCATCCGCAGTAAACCTGGCTTTTTTCAATTCAAACCATTTGCCGGCAGTATTGCAAACCCATTGATTTGTATAGAACGCCATACGTGGAATATTTCCGTTTTCGGGAATGAAATTCTCAAGAAAAGAATGTGGCCTTTGCAAATAGGTAGTTGTCTTTGGGCATCTGAAACTTGCAATCAACTTCCATTTCCCGACTTCTGGTGCATAAAAGTATGCGGTATAGTCTGTTGAATTATTCTCTGTCGGTGCACCTTTCAGCAGAAAGCGGTAGGTTATTCCAGATTGCCAGTTATACTTAAGATAACTTTGTCCGCCGGAACCTTCATTCCCGAATGCTCCCGAATGAACATCGTTTCCTTTTTTAAGGAGAATTATTTTCTGATCTTCAGGTATTTCACCTGGCTGATCCGTTTTAAAAGGGCTCCACACCGAGAAAAGTATTCTGCGTTCAGAAGAAGAATTTACCTGGATTCCAAAATACCCTTCCCCAAATCCATTGGTCATAAAATATGAACCCTCAACATCATTTGAAGCAGGGACAGTAATTTCATTATAAAACCACACCACATCACCTGCTTCTTGTGGCAGTTCGTAATTCATATGAACCGATGGACCACGGCGACCCCAGTAAAATTCATCTTTCACAAAACTGGTTTTACCATCAATTGCTTCTCCACTAATCAGCAGATCAGTTATTTCAGCAAAACTCTCAGAGGTTTTCTCAAGGCCACTTATTATTAATTTCTGATATCCAGCCTTTTCCAAAGTAAAGACACCTATGTTTAACGTGTCATAAATAGTATTACTTATTGATATCTCTTTGGTCTCATTCCCAAGTTGAAATTTAATTTTCAATCTTCCCGATTTTATGCATGCCCTTATTGCAAGTTGAATTTTCCCGGTTCGCCCGGTTCTAAAATAAGTATTTAGATGAGTAAAAGGATCGTTCCAATTTACGACACTGGAATCGGAGATGATATTATCTTTATTTTCAGCAGTATTCAAAGCCCAACTATTTCCAGCCATTGGAATTAACATGTAATTCGAGAATTGAGTCTTTAATTTGCCAGTAAGAGGTGATTGACAATAGGATGTAGATTCAAATGCTAAAGTAATAAAAATCAGAAGGATTAATTGGCAATATTTTTTCATTTTATCGTGAAGTAGTTTCTATTTTATCTAAAGTTCTGTAAAGATAATAAGTCTATTGATTTTTGTAAAACCTTTCCTAAATGGATTACGTTTAAAGGCTTAAACCCAATAAATTCTAAAGAGATGAATATTATAAAATTTGTTTTAATCGGTGTGGTGAGCCTCGTGGCTCTTTTACTGATCGTCGCAATGTTTACGAAAAAAGATTATGGAGTAATCCGTGAAGTGGTCATCAATAAACCAAAATCAGAAGTCTTTGAGTATGTTAAACTTTTGCAGAATCAGGAGAATTTCAGCGTCTGGGCCAATAAAGATCCCGAAATGAAGAAGGATTTCCGCGGAACGGACGGTACAGTTGGCTTTGTCTCAGCCTGGGACAGTAAAATGAAGGATGTTGGTAAAGGCGAACAGGAAATTAAAAAGATTATTGAAGGTGAGCGGATTGATTACGAGCTCCGGTTTATTGAACCATTTGCTTCAACCAGCTTTGCATACATCACATTTGAAGGTGTTTCCGAAACTCAAACCAAAGTTAAATGGGGTTTTACAGGAAAAATGAACTACCCGATGAACTTGTTGTTACTTACGATGAATATGGAAAGGATGATTGGAAAAGATTTTCAGGATGGATTGAATAAGCTTAAAGTGATTCTTGAGAAGTAAAAAATTGAAAGTCAATGAAATTCTGCGGGAAAATACCATTACCCGCAGAATTTATTGGAGAATGCAGAAACATATTCAAATCTGGTTGCTTCCTTATAACACCTTTTCGTTAAAACGTATCCCAAATTCTTCAAGTTCTTTTAGTACCGGTTCGTAAATTTCTTTGCAGGTTGGAATATGTACCCCCGTAAGCTGGATTTGCCTGGTCAGGTAAAGTTTGGCAGCAATACCCAACGGCAGTCCAACAGTTTTCGCCATGGAGGTGTAGTTTGAATCTTCTCCAATCACTGCCATTGAGGAAGTTAAATCCACCTCTTTTTCACTTTCCTTTTCCACGTATGAAATTTTATGCCACATTACAATCATGTCCTTGTCATCAGGCTGGAGCTTCCATTTTTTACTCAGGATATTTTGAAGAATTTGTGCCGGGGTTGCATTCCTGATACCCACTTTTTCGTCCGAAAAAATGCCCAGCCATTCAAGCATATGCACAATTTCAGAATCCTGATCGATGTGCATCATCCGGTACAGTTTTACCTGCACCGAATCGGTCGGGTGATAATACAGGAAGGAATTAATAAAATCGCGATGGGTAAGATTCTCGGTGTTTTCCATCACATACGAGTTGTCGGTAACCCCCAATTGAACGAAAACGTCCCATGCTTTGGAGTAACCCGGCCTCCTCAGCGTTCCGCGGTAAATGGTGGGGATACCTTGCAAGTTGTATTTTTCAATGTACTTCAACGAATCGCGGTTGGCATATCCTTCGAACCTTCCGTAGCCTTCAATATCAATAAATTCCGTTCGCCGGAAAAGCCGGGTGTAGGGAATGTATTTGAATTTTCCGCACTGGATAAACTTGGCAGGACCTTCCTGCCCGGCGAGAACAACATTCATGGGAGCCCACGAAAACTTGTAGTGCCATGGATTGTCATCCGACTGCGGGGCTACGAGTCCTCCGGTAAACGATTCAAAACTGGTAAGTCTGTGCCCCTCTCCTTTTAACCTGTCCAGCATCTTCATGGCCGACATGTGGTCAATTCCCGGATCGAGCCCCATTTCGTTTAGCAATAAAACTCCTTTTGCTTTTGCTTCGTCATCCATACCCCTCATTTCAACCGACTCGTACGATGCCGTGATCAGCGAACGCGAAAAATGCAGGCATGATTTGGCCACGACCAAGTGAAATTTCGCAGGAAGCATAGAGATCACTACATCAGCATTTTCAACTTCAACGTTGAGTTGCACGCTATCAAACACATCAAACCTAATTGCCCTGGTTGCAGTACAGGTTTTATGGTTTACCAAATCCTTATCCTGATCACCAACTGTCAGTTGCCAATCGTATTCTTTCGCATTACTTTCGAGGTAACGAATCAGTGCAGACGATGCAAGTCCGGCTCCTAAAATCAAAATATTCTTCATTCGTTTTCAGATAAATAGTTAGTTAAATACATAAATTGTTCCGTCAGTTTTCCCGCTTCGGTGATCGTTGCGCGTTTAATGACCTCCTGTTCATCTCCTCCCAATAAGTGAGGCAGTACTTTCTCGATCAGGTTATTCCCAAAATCAAGCGAGGCATTTTTGGGAAGTTCACAAGGCAAATTATCCACTGCCATCACTGTTATATTTTTTTCAGAAGAAAAAGCTTGCTCCAATTCCCCGGTTGATGGATTGTAATCATAAACCGGATTAGAAATTGTACTTGAAATTCTGGTCGATGGAATGGAACCCTCAATATCACACGAAATATCGGCAATCACCTGAATCCGGAAATCTGGTTTTTTCATTTCTTCGGAAGTAAATAAGACGGGAGCCTTGGGATCCCAGAATGCCGCACCAATCAACAGATCAGTCTGGCTGCAAAATCGCCGGAAATTTCCGATGTATTCTGTAGGATGGCTGAAGAAATAAAATAAATCAAAAGGTTTATCGTCTCTGTGAAGATTGTAATCCTCAGGATTGAGCTGAACAAAGACAGGCTCACCAAACGAATCATGCCCGAGATACTCTTCAACCGAAACCTGCCTGACCGGAATCTCCCGAAGCAGTTCGAGTGCGCCACCAGCCACACGCCCACCTCCGGTAACGACGATTTTAAGTGGTGGCAACTGCAATCCCACTAAATTATTTTTCAATTCCTGAAGATCGCCGCACTGATGTGCAGGTTTTAATTCGAACAAATGATTACGCTTTCCAAATGTCATTAATCCATTGTAGGCACCTACCAAACCGGCAAAATGCCCAAAGCCAATAATACGCAGGTTGTCTCTTCCAGTCAGCACTTCGTAATCGATTAGTCTGATTTTTTTGCGGACCACTTCCTGCAACAACTTCCGGTTATGCGATTGTCTTTTGATGGTGTGCGAAAAGAAAAAATAGATTTTCTCCGGGATTAAATCCTGAAGAGGCACTTCTTTCACACCCATTAAAACATCACATGTGCTTAGGTCTTCCTGAACAGGAACGCCAGACATCAGGTATTCTTCATCGCTAAAACACCTGATTTTACTGGGCTGGACAAAGATTTCCACGACCGGAAATTTTTCGGTAATCAGTTTGCATTGTTCAGGAGAAAAAGGCACCCGCTTATCAGGCGGTTGCTTTCCTTCCCTGAGAATTCCAATCTTCATAATCGATTTCCTTTCGTTAAATGTCAAATTTCATTCCCTGTGCTAATGGCAGTGTTGACCCGTAATTGATTGTATTTGTTTGTCTGCGCATATATGATTTCCATGCATCGGATCCCGATTCACGACCACCGCCCGTTTCTTTCTCGCCGCCAAAAGCGCCACCAATTTCAGCTCCCGAAGTACCAATATTGATGTTGGCAATGCCACAATCAGATCCTTCCTGCGAAAGGAAAAGTTCCGATTCGAGCATATTTGTGGTAAACATGGCTGAAGACAATCCCTGTGGAACATTGTTGTGCAGTTCAATGGCATCGTCCAGTTCATTGTATTTAATTAGGTAAAGCAAGGGGGCGAAGGTTTCTTCCTGAACGATCTGGTAATGATTTTCTACTTCTGCAATACAGGGAACCACGTAGCATCCAGATTCGTAACCTGAACCGTCGAGCGCTGTTCCGCCATAAACGATCTTGCCACCTTCAGCTTTTACTTTTTCGACAGCTTTCAAATAGGTTTCGCGTGCCCAACTGTCGATCAGTGGACCAACCAAAGTCTTTTCTTCAAGCGGGTTTCCGATAGGGATACTTTTGTAGGCTGCTACCAGTTTTTCCTTGAAGGCTTCATAGATAGATTCATGCAAAATAATCCTCCGTGTCGACGTACAACGCTGACCGCAGGTTCCTACAGCTCCAAATATTACAGCCATTAAAGCCAATTCCAGATTCGCATTGGGAGTGACAATGATGGCATTGTTACCACCCAGTTCGAGGATGCTCCGGCCAAGTCGTTCGCCCACCAGACGCCCCACTTTTTTGCCAATTTTGGTGGATCCGGTAAACGACACCAGCGGAATATTTTTGTCGCTGAACAGATCATCGCCCAGGTATTTCGATCCTGCGGCTACCAGGTTAAGTACACCTTCGGGAATATTATTGCGTTTCAGTACATTCTCGACGATTTTATGAACCGCCACTGCACACAGTAACACTTTCGACGATGGCTTCCACACCACCACATCGCCGCAAATCATGGCAAGCATTGCATTCCAGGCCCATACGGCCACCGGAAAATTGAACGCTGATACTACACCTACAATTCCCAGTGGATGATACTGGTCGTACATGCGGTGGTCGGGGCGTTCAGAATGCATGGTGAAACCGTACAACTGGCGCGACTGTCCCACGGCAAAATCGCAGATGTCAATCATTTCCTGCACTTCGCCCAACCCTTCCTGGTAAATTTTCCCCATCTCGTACGAGACCAGTTTTCCCAGCGGTTCTTTGTATTTCCGAAGTTCAAGGCCAATCTGGCGAACGATTTCGCCCCTCAACGGAGCGGGGGTTTTTCGCCATACTTTAAATGCTCCTTGAGCTGTTTCAATCACTTGTTTATAATCTTCACGCGTTGCCTGTTTCACCGAACCAATTTTTTTACCGTCAGTGGGTGAAAAAGATGTTATCGCATCACCCTTTGTTTCGTACCATTTGGTTCCTGTACAAAGACCATTACTAATCTCTTCTATTCCCAGTTGCATCAGTGTGCTTGTAAAATCAAATTTCATTTCCAATATATTTTAAATTATTAAATATGTTCTTAATTAAACTTCAATGAGCTAAACCAATACTACGGCTTTGAAGGCTATTTTGGTTTGCCTAAATCACCCGCAACATCAGGCAAAAGTGATTACACTACCAGTGCATTCATAAAGTCTCTGGCAGAATAATTTTCACACTCAAAAATCATTTCTTTTATTGCATGCTGTCTTTTAGAAGAAAGAAGGGAAGCCGAGAGTGCATTGAATTTATTTTCAAGGTCTTCCATGGACATGGGTTCGCGGGGATCACCTTTGGGATACTCAAGGTACGCCTCATACTCTCTATCATCTTTTGTTCTGACTACAATCTTCGAAGGTTGTTTTGCGGGAAACATCGCTTCAAATTCAACTGATGCAATACCCTTTATTTTATCAATTACCTCCCAAATTTTCGGGTCTTTTAATTTCTCATCCAAGAAGGAACGGGTCGTCACCTGATGGTCAACCAATGCTACGGCTATGCAGTAAGGCAATGAATGATCAGCAGTTTCCCTTGATTCCGGACGGTATTTTGTATGGTCAAAAAGAATATCGCAGGCTTTGGCAATAGTTGTAACCCGGACTTCTTCTATCTGATCATAAGTGATCCTGTTTTCGGTGACAACTTTTAGCACTGCCGAAATATGGGTATGAGTAAGCGCTTCAGTTGGGAAAGCCTTCATACTACATTCTAAAATTTTATAGCTTTCTCCAAGTTTTCCAATGAACGCGTCAACATCCCAACTCAATTCAGAAACGCCTTCTCTTCCTTCCATCCTAACGGGAGCTACTTTTTCCTGTTGAAAGCTCCAGCCAAAGAAACAGTCCATAAACCCTTCTTTACCTTCAAAAACTTTCTCCGTTCCTGTAAAACCTCTTTGCGCGATCAATGCAGCAAAAACTCCTGCCTGAACGGCCATAGGATCAACTGTATTTTTAAGCATGGTTAGCTTTCCGGCAGTCGGACAACCAATTGTATGGTTATGAGAGCCGCTGATCCCGATTGCATTTACCATCTGATCAACTGTCAGTCCCAGAATTTTCCCGGCTACGATTGGGGAAACAAATTGTGTTAAGGTAGCATGGTGCCATTTGCGTTCCCTGATACCAGGAACGGCAAAAAGACATAAGCGCTGTTCAAATTCATAGGCTAATACTATCGCTGTGATGACCTCCTTCATGGAGGCATTCATCATTTCTGCAACAGATAGGGCTGCCGGAATCAGATCTGAGGGATGTGACGGATCTTCTTTCCAGTAGATATCGTTAAAATCAAGCGCCCTTATAGCCAGCGAATTAACAAGTGTGGCATTCACAGCCGGAATTTTTCCTCCAAACCCAATCAGGGTTGCTTCGGCTTTTCCGCCCATCTCGCTATAAATATCTTTGATGATATTCACGTCTTTGGTATGATAACCTCCAAATGCACAACCCACAGAATCGTACAGGTATCGTTTAACCTCGTAAACGACATCCTGCGGCAGGTCTTCAAATTTCAGATTAACTGCAAATTCGGCTATTTGTCTTGAAATTGATTTTTCCATGAAATAATTTTTTTTGAACTTTTACAGATTATGTGTTATCCAGCTTTCCAGCCCACCAAAAACTACCAATTCCTGTGCAGCAGTTCCAACGGGGAAAATGAAATATTTTTTATTACCAACCATGATACAGGAATTTTTAAAATCGATCACTGCCCGATAATTGGTTGGGATCGTCAGTTGATCAGTGTTAAATTGCTCATTCAGATCATTGATAAGTTTAGGAACTTCCAGTACCAGAAAACCATTATTCAGGGCATTTCGCTTATAAGTTTGACTGGCAGAGCCCGTAATAACCAGTTGAATCCCCTTGTATTTTAAGGCTGTAGCTGCTTGTTCGCGGGAACTGCCTGTCCCGAAGTTGAAACCACCGGCCAGAATATCACCATTCTTCGCTATTTTCTGAAATTCCGGGTCATAGTTCTCCATTGCCACATTCGCCTGATCTTCAGGCTTAAGGTCGTCTATATAAGTATATTTCCCTGGGAAGATGCCATCGGTATTCATATTGTTCTGTGGACAGAATATCAAATCCCCTTCTATTTTTTCAGGAAACCCCTCAATAATCATTACTGGTTCAGGCACGATTTCGCTGGCATCGTTAATTGTAATCCGACCTGAAATCTTTGTTCCATTTCCATCCCATCCGAAGCTGATTTTGCCGGTTAAGGCTGAATAAGCAACCACGGCAGGAGATGCAAGGTAACATTTGGCACTGGATGATCCCATCCTGCCTTTAAAATTTCGGTTGGTTGCAGAAATTCCCACTTCGTTATCGCCAAGTAATCCGATACCCAGGCCAATACAAGGACCACATCCGGGAGGCAGTGGAATTGCACCTGCATCCAAAAGAGCCTGCCAGTCACCCCGTTTTTCACTTTCCTGTTGTACTTCGCTTGAGGCGGCAGCAATGTAAAACTGAACTTGCGGTGAAATTTTCTTTCCTTTTAATACTTCGGCTGCTTCACGAATATCGTCCAAACGACTATTTACGCAGGAGACCAGGTAAGCCTTGTCAACTTTAACAGTCTGTTTTTCTATTTCAGATACCGGACTCATTATTTTGACGGTATTAGGTCCGGCAACATGTGGCTCAACAGTGCTTAAATCGAGGATCAGATATTTGGCATAAAAAGCTCCATCATCAGGCTTTAGCATATTGGTTGATTTTCTTAAATCCCCGATCCGGTGCGGGTTCAGGCGCGGATGTTCTCCATGTCCGTCATTATCTGACGGCACCCCGGCCAAACCGCGCTTTTTAATATAGGCCGCCCTTTCTTCGAGCCAACCTACTGTAATTTCATCAATCGGGAAAATTCCTCCAAGCGCACCCCATTCGGTCGTCATGTTGGCAATGGTCAGCCGCTGGTCAATATTTAGGGCACTAACTCCTGAACCATCAAATTCAATGACATGGTTCAGCACTTCATCCTGATTAAAATATCCGCAAAGAACAATAATGACATCTTTTCCGGTGACCCCTTTTTTTAAATTTCCGACGAGTTCCACTTTTGCAACCGGTGGAATTTCCCACCATGTTTTCCCGGTTGCCCAAATGGAGGCGGCATCCGTTCTTACAATTGGAGTTCCCAATGCGCCAAGACCACCATAAATGTTTGAATGGCTGTCGGAGGCAACAACCATGCTCCCTGGCCAGGCATATCCTTCCTCACACATGATCTGGTGTCCAATACCACGTCCGGCAGGATAAAAATCGGCACCCATTGATTTTGAGAATTCTTCAATCTTTCGGTATTTATCCAAGTTTTTTTCGCTGGTATCCTGGATGTTATGATCAAGTGTGTGGACAACCTGTCTGGGATCTGCAAACCGTATAGCCCCAATAGACAGGAATTTGGGAATAACAGCCCCCGTGTTGTCGTGGGTCATCACATAAGCCGGTTTAATAGAAACCGTATCGCCACTATGTACTTTTTGGTTTGGGGTC
>Ga0209724_1000253_pt1 | contig 54526 bp, 51 predicted proteins | sample grotaG_FD_184143 | JGI IMG/M metagenome (GOLD analysis project Ga0209724, IMG submission 184143) | Glacier valley bacterial and archeal communities from Borup Fiord, Nunavut, Canada, to study Microbial Dark Matter (Phase II) -... | ecosystem: Environmental > Aquatic > Freshwater > Ice > Glacier ... | reverse complement strand
CGCCATTTTTGGACCCAATTATATGGCATGTACCAACTTCCCGAGGCTCCGCCGCCAAGAGCGTGAAAAAGAATCCCTAATAGTGCATTCATCGTTTTGTTTAGTTAAATTTATCTACCTGATTATCTTTTGCTTGTCACCTCTTTTTCGTATTGCTGTATATCGGCGATGTAAGCGTCACCCGCAACAACACCTTTTAGCAGACAATAATAATCGAATACAGCAGCCCATGGGAATGATTTAGCCTCTTCGAGCAACGCAAGACGTTCAAAGTTCCTGCCATTGGCTTCAAATTCACGCAACTTTGTAATTGGTTCCAACAGTGCCTGTAAAAATGCCTTTTGAGTGGCACGTACTCCAACAACATAAGCCCCGATCCGGTTAATAGATGCATCAAAATAGTCGAGACCAACATGCACGCGATCAAGCGCATTGGCACGTATAATTTCCTGCGAAAGTGCCTGCAATTCATCGTTTAGGATCACCACGTGGTCACTGTCCCAACGCACTCCGCGACTGACATGAAGCATTATCTCAGGCGCAAAAAGCAATAAAGAAGAGATCTTGTCCGAAATAACTTCAGTCGGGTGGAAATGACCGGAGTCGAGGGTAATCATTTTGTTATTGGCAACACCATAACCCATGTAAAATTCGTGAGAACCTACCACATAGCTTTCGCTTCCCAGACCGAACAGTTTACATTCGATGCTGTCGAGCATATAATCGTCGTTGGTTTTGTATTCAAAAATCTGATCAAGTGATGCTTTCAGATTTTTGCGATAGAGCAAACGATCAACGGTAATATCTTTTGATCCGTCAGGTATCCATATATTGTGAATACATTTTGAACCCAATTGACGACCCATCTCTTCGGCAATTTTACGACAGCGAATTACATGATTAATCCAAAACTCGCGTATTGCAGGATCGCGGTGTGATAATGTAAATCCATCAGCCGATTTTTCGTGTGAGAAACAGGTACTGTTAAAATCAAGTTTGTAATTATTCTTTTTAGCCCAGTCGATCCAGCTTTGAAAATGTTTTGGTTCAATTTCGTTACGGTCAATCTTTTCTCCTCCAAAATCACCATAAAAAGCGTGGAGATTCACGCGATGTTCGCCGGGGATCAACGACATCGCTTTTTCAAGATCGGAACGAACCTCTGCCATTGATCTTGCTTTTCCCGGATAATTTCCTGTTGCCTGAATACCGCCAGTTAGTTCTCCATCACCATTTTCGAAACCGGTAACATCATCCGCCTGCCAGCAATGAAGCGATATAGATAGTTTATCCAGTTGTTTAATGGCTGTTTCAACATCGATACCAAGATCTGCATAACGCGTTTTTGCATATTCAAATGCCTGTTTGATTTGTTGATCTTTCATGATAAGCTTTTCACATTAAATTTAATTGGTATGCGACACATATATTTATAATTGAATCATAATTAACGAGAAAAAGTCAGCTTGGCAAAGGCTTTATCGTAATTCGGTTTGATTAAACGGAATGAATAAAAGCCACAACAAAGATATCTGGAAATTCAGAGCCGTCAATATACAAAATGATTCATGATTTGCACAAATTGTAAAGAGCAATAATTATCTGCTGAATTTCATTCCTACACAAAAAAGATATCTTTGTAGCTGGTCTTAAATAATTAAGAAACGCTTCAACTTAAATTCGACAATATGAAAGCAATGGTACTTACCGGAATCAGGCAAATGGAGATGCAGGATCTTCCAATGCCAGAGATTACAAAAGATACAGATGTATTGATCAAGATGAAGGTCGTTGGTGTTTGCGGATCTGATGTTCATTATTATTCACAAGGGAAAATAGGAAGTCAGGTTGTGCAATATCCTTTTCCTGTCGGACATGAAGGAGCCGGTGAAGTGATGGACATCGGTACCAAAGTAACGAAGGTCAAACGAGGTGACAGGATTGCCATCGAACCTGCAATGCCATGTGGCGAATGCGATCAATGTAAAGCCGGTCGTCCGCATACCTGCCGGAAACTGCGCTTTCTGGGATGCCCCGGACAAGCCGATGGTTGTCTGAGTGAATATATTGTAATGCCCGAAACAAGTTGCTTCCTCATCAGTGATCATATGACGTATACAGAGGCTGCAATAAGCGAACCACTTGCCATTGGTGTTTATGCGGTAAATCAATCCATTCCTATGAAAGGTGCCACAATCGGAATCCTCGGTTTTGGACCTATTGGAATGAGTGTTCTTCTGCCTGCCATCGCAAAAGGAGCGGAGAAAATATATGTGACCGATTTGATTAACGAAAGGCTTTCAATCGCCAAAGTTTGCGGCGCATCCTGGACCGGAAATCCTTCAAATGCGGATGTTGTTGATGAAATAAGAGAAGCAGAACCTTTACTGCTGGATGTTGTTTTCGAGTGTTGTGGAAAACAGGAAGCAATGGATCAGGCGATAGAATTACTGAAGCCTGGTGGAAAACTGATGGTTATCGGCATTCCCGAATTTGATCACTGGAGCTTCAGTGTCGATCTGTTGCGACGTAAAGAGATAACGGTTCAAAGCATCAGGCGGCAAAACCATTCGGTTGAAGAGGCTCTTGAACTGATGGAAAATAAAGGGGTAAATGTTGATAAAATGCCCACCCACCGCTTCAGCTTTGATAATACAAAAGAAGCTTTCGACCTTGTGACAGGATATCAGGATGGTGTGATGAAGGCAATGATTGATTTTGAATAAATGAATGATTTTGTAGAGACGCACGGCTGTGCGTCTCCCACGTCAGTATATCTACAAATATAGAGACATACAGCAATGTAGAGACGCACGGCCGTGCGTCTCTACATTGCTGGTCTCTACATTGCCGTGCGTCTCTACATTGCCGTGCGTCTCTACATTGCCGTGCGTCTCTACGAGTTTTAAACATGTACTAAAAAATGACAGGTCTGACCGCCACGCCGGACTGATTCGAGAATATCAACTTTGAAAGGTCTTCCCAATGCGTTTTCGAATATAGCCTGATGTGTTGCTTTTGTACAATTACAATGTAGTCCCTTTGTGTTGTATGCTTGATTCTTTAACACGGGACAATAACAACCGGGTGATTTCTCGCCATAACGGATATGAACAGTATCATTCTCTTTCCAAACCTCGAAATTCTTTTTGTATGCAGTAAGTAGCTTCTCCAGATCACCTTGTGCGGCAATTGAAATATCTTTTTTAAACTGGTGACGATTATAACAACCACGCCCGCAACCTTCAATCAGTTTAATATACGTCTCTTCATCCAGAACCTTGTCCATTGAATCCATTAAATCATTGACCCAGTTCAGTATAAAGTCACGTTCAAATTTTGTGTTCGCCAATTCATCAGGTTTGTCATCAGGAGCAGCATCCGGAATAAAAGTCATATTTCTTGAAGCAGCTGAAGTTCCGGCACTTGCGGAACTTATAAGTGTTGAAACCATTGCTGCGCAACAGCCAACACCGGCCATGCGTTTGAGAAATAGTGATCGGTCCATGTAATTGGTTTTAGGGGTTTTTGTTAGGACAGTTTATTGCAAAAACACCCCTAATCAATTCTCTGAATTTACCGCAATATTTTAAAACCAATGTTTCTGCATCAAAAGAAATGCAAAACCGAAAATACTAAAAAGCCTCATGTGTAAAACGAGGCTTTTAAAAAGTTCTTTAATAAATATTCAACATCCTACTTTTCTATTATGAGTTTTTATCCTTCAGGTCATACACCATCAGTGCATTTCCATGTCTGACGTAAATACTTCCTTTGTGAATCACAGGATGAGACCAATGTTGATCCGAACCAAGTGGTATTTGAAATTTGTTGATCACATCGAAATTAGTGGAAGTGGCACTAACCAATGCCAATTCCCCTTTTTCGCTGTAACAATAGAACAAGCCATCCGCCATTATAATATTCCCATTGTTGAATTTGTCAGATGAATACATGATCTGTCCGTTGGTTGCATCGATACAACACCACAGATTTTTCCGGTAAACAGAGCCATAGATATAACCATCCGTTAGAATAATACCTCCCATCAGGTTTTTATAATTCTCATTCCGCCATTCAGTGGTAACACTTTTCCCATCCTCCGATAGCTTTAATGCAACCAGACCGGCATTTGTTTTTGCATTGTCGCTGGAACAATAAATCATTCCATTCAAATAGACCGGCGAATTGGCATGAATTTTATTCGACTGAAATTGTGGCACGTGCCAGTAAAACTGTCCCGTTAAAGCATCCACACCAATGATCGATTCAGCAGTCATTGTAACAATTAACGAAGTATTGTTGTGCTTGACGAATATCGGAGAGCAATAAGCCGAAGGCTGACTATTACCGGGACTTGTCCAAACTCTTTCTCCGTTAAAGCGGTTCAGCGCAACAATGTTGTTATCTTTTCCTCCGGGAGTACAGTAAAGAAGATCCCCTTCAATCAGAAGAGATTCCGCCATGCCCCATGTGATATTTGCAGCATCAAACTTTTTCACCAGATCAACCGACCATATTTTATTTCCTGTGTTGCCATTATAACAAAATACGGTCCCCTGCCCGCTTTCGAAATATACCCGTTCATCAACGATTGTAGGAGTTGTTCTCGGACCTGTGTAATTTTCGTGCCATTCCAACCCATATTTCTTTTTCCAAAGGAGCTTCCCGTGATAATCAAATGCATAAAGAACGCCAATGCTGTCTGGCATTCCAAGTACAAAAACCTTATCCTGGCTAACGCCAACATTCCCATGACCTGCTCCAAGTCCCTCAAACGACCACAGCATTTCGGGACCATTCACAGGCCATGTTTTTTGTAATCCCTTTTCATTATAGATTCCATTGCGTTGCGGACCCCGCCACTGTGAAACCTCTTCAGAATGTTTACCCGTTGAAAAAAACAGGGTCGTTAAAATCACCAGAATGTTAATGTACAGCATAAAATTCAAATTAGAAATAAATAAACTTTTCTCCTGTCAATCCTTCAGGTTTATTTCAGGATCAACAACGACAACGACTCTTTATCCTTAACAAATAGTTTATTGCCGGCAAGAATGGGGTATGAATAAGTAGGCGTATCGGCAACTTTAATCGTTGCAACTTCAGAATAGGCTTTCTGATCGGGTTTGAAAACAACCAGGTTTGAAGTTTGTGGTAAAGCAATGATTACTGATCCCGCATCGACAATGGTGCCGAAATCGTTGTGCAGTTTTGCATCTATCCAGGCGGTCTGACCCGTTGCTGCGTTCATGCAAAAGAGTTTTCTTCCATCCGAAAGTCCATAAAGAAAACCATCTTTCAATACCGGTGTATTCCATTTTGTGCCCAATTCGGCATTTTTCCAAAGCTCACTTGCAACAAATTCCTCCCCCTGTTTTTGAATCTTCAGGGCTTTTGTCCCCTGACCCTGACCAGTAATAATAACGGTCTGTCCGTCGATTACAGGACTGGCAGAATTATAAAACCTGTTTTCGCAGGGTACCGGGAAAGACCATAAAAGCTTTCCGTTCTCCGGATCAAACCCAGCGAGGTTTTTCGATGTTAAATCAACAATCTGCTTTTTACCATTTACTGTCATCATTGCAAGCGAAGCATACGAAGGGCCATCACCTACAGTTAGCCATTTCTGTTTGCCTGTTTTCAGGTCAAATGCGATCAGTTCGCCTTTTTCTTTTCCACCCATGTGAACAATACACATTCCTTTATAAATTATTGGTGACAAGCTTGTGAAGAAAGCCGGGAGTTCATCAATGAATTTGTCATTCCGCCATTCCAAATCCCCTGTAGCAGCATTCAGACATGAGAGTACGCCACCGACACCCAATGTAACAATCTTCCCTTCTGCAACTACTGGTGTACTTCTTGGACCTGAATGTTGTGAACTTGCAGGACCAGTAATTGCCAATGCGGGGAAAAGATTCACCCATATTTTCTGTCCTGTTTTTACATCAAGGCAGGTGATAATTTCATTGGAATCGAGCCGCGCAAATGAATAGAGTTTATCACCGGCAATAACAGGCGAAGCATCACCCACTCCAACGGTTATTTTCCATGTTGGTGTCAATTCTGCAGGCCATGTTTTTGGAACATCGAAACCTGTAACTTTTCCATCGCGGTTATTACCACGCCATTGCGGCCAATCTTGGGCGAATACATTTGTAGTCATTGCCAGAACCAGAAACCCAACAACTGCAATAAACAATCGATTCGATCTTTTCATGTCAATTACTTTTAATTTTGAATAAAATGATTTTTTACTGGTCTAAATTTACGAAATAATTCTTCTATATTAGAACTGATTACTTTCTCCGACTTCCCCGTTTATAGTAGCGCATTCCTCTTTTCAACAAGCTGCTAATACAACTTTGATCAGGTAAAGTTATTAATACAGATTCAATATCAATTTGAGCAACTTCTCCCGATGAGTTCTTCCATTTGCGCAATGATAAAATAGCGTCCTACTAAAAATATTGAAGAACATATTACGAGTCCGGTAATTACAGCTTTTATCAGTTCAATGTGCAATGAGAAATATGAAAAAAAACTGATGGTCATTCCAATTAGCATTGCCAAAAACCCTATAGAATCGAGTTTTACTTCCCACTCCAGTTTTATTTTGTTGCCATCGGTTTGAATCAACCGAATCTCACCCTCTCTTAGAAATTTTATTGATTTCACCCGGTTTTCGCTTGTAGGTGTATAATTTCTAAGCAAACACTTAAACCTGATCGTGTTTCCTTCGACTTCAGTACATGCATCCAATTGATTCAACATTATTTTCAGATTTGAGATGATCCTTGTTGAGACAATGTCAAAACCCACTTTGGTATGAATCGTTTTTGAACTTTTATATTTTAATATCATATTTGGTTTAATAGGTCGATTTGGCCATGAAATACAATGTTATAAACTAAAAATCAGGAATCACATGATGCAACTTGTATTGATAAGATCGTTGATTTCAAGGACGATCCACTGACGCCAGATGATAAATAAAAAAGGCCATGCCGCTGCCCCGATTATAATTGAACCAACAAGCATTGTGTTAAGGAAGAAATACGAGAGGCATCCCGCGATCATGCCAAGCAGAAATGTAAAGAATAAGAGTGCATCAAGTTTGACTTCCCATTCAATTTTGATTTTGTCCAATTCCGCCCAGAACAATCGAATCTCACCTTCCTTCAGCGGGAATAAGGTTCTTGGTTTCCCATCCCCGCTTCCCAGGTCCCTAAGGATCTCTTTATATTTGATTTTATTTCCTATGACGTCGGTCCTTACATCCATTTCGCTCAATAACAATTTCAGATTTGCGAGAATCCGCGTTGAATCAGCTTTAAAATAGGTTCGACCGTCAATTGTTTTTGTGTTCTTGTATTTTAAAATCATTGAATCGTACGCTTTAATTTCCAATCATAAAGAAAGTGAATATTCTTCATAAAGAAAAAGAACGAATAAGAAATACATCCCTTCCTGATTTTATTTTGGTATTAAGGATTCTGTTTAGTAGGTTTGAATAAAATTAAACCTGTTTTAAATATCCTGATGAAAAATACAATTTTACGATTCGATTCTTTTCAATTTCCAGGGAAACAAACTTAAATTCAACACCGCTGATATTGTATCTGTATATTTTAACGAGAAAGAAATCTCAGTCGAACCAGCGAAGGCTGCAATACCAACCGATATAAACCCTTCGCAAATAGGTAAAATCGCTGGAGTTACAACCTGCCTGATGCGCTTCGAATTTCAACCTGATGCCGGCACTAATGTTTATTTTGCAGACAGTGTGAATTTGAAAGACTTTAATTTTATGGAAATGGAAATTATTCGACAAACGTTAAACCTGGAATATACTATGTTCTTTTTAAATCACGGAACCGTGCACGGATCGATAAAGTTGAAAATACCGAGCCGTTTAAATGCTACAAAGTAAATATCAACGAGGGTGATGATGTGAAGATGAGTTACGCTTTTGGATTTGAATATAAATAGGGCCTGCTGCAAATCTCAAATTTTATTTGGAAGACCTCAGAGAGGTCAAATGTTTAAAGAAACTGATTCGGAATAAGGTGTTCGACCCCCAGGGGTCGTATATTTGGTTGTCCAATGCATTTTCTATAAACATTTTATCCCAATATTTTTGAGATCAAATCGGAATGCAAACTTATTTTCATAAAGGCAGCAACTCCCAGTATAATGCCGAGGAGAGCGACAGAACCCGAAAAATATAAAAGCCATTTCTTTTGTGTCAATGAGGTAATCCCTAACATTGCAATGGAGATTGTAAGCAGCGCATCTGTCATATCAAACTGATCGTCAAACAGGTTAATGTCATCATACTGTTTTTGATATCCCTTTGCTTCTGCACTGATTTCACTTTTTTCTTTTTCGTAGCGCGCAATCTGCTCTTCATAAGTTTTGATCATTGCAAGGGCTTCGGGTTTATTTTCAACCTTTAGTAACTCAAGTGACTTCTCCGTAATTGATTGCTTGGTGCTCTTTGCCTGAAAATAGGTCCATGCATCAATTGCATTTGCCTGCGCCTGCGACATAGCCTGGACAATGTTTCCATCTTTCACATTACAGAGCGCCATAAACGTTGCCGTGATGGCTACAATTATGGCAACACGCGAATTAATCTTATTCCTGTTCGACTGTTCCAGTGTCTCCTGAATTGTTTCTGCTATATCTGCCATACCGATGCTTTGCTTAAATGCCTGTTAAAAATATTATTGATGTAAAAACTGCTTATTCTACGTTTACCTCCATAGAAAGGTTTAACTTTTACCTGTTTTACCTGGGAAGGCGGGCAGATATCCCAAACGAAATAAATCTGTTTGAAGTAAGGTTCATGGTTGGAGATCCAACAGCCAGGTCGACTGCAAAGTTGTTTTTAAAGGCATAAATAAAACCAAAGTCCGTGCCGTTTGATGAACTGGTTTGAGCTGCATAATTGCCAAAATATTCGACAAAAGAACTAAACCGGTCGGTCACATTATAATTTATTTCAAGAGTGGCCAGATAATTGATATCCGTTGATTCCTGGTCACGGTTGATTCCCAGATTGGAGTAGATTTTCATTTTCGGCGTCAGATCATGGCGGGCAGCTATTGTAAAAGTGTATCCCAGATGATCACCTTTAAACGCGGGACTAAGTGTAATGGGTAAATGAAAATAAGATACCAGTGTAATTTTAGGCAATAATCCTTTCTGTACACACAACTGGTTTTTAAAACTTATGGTGGGAGGCCTGAATCCTGCAGTTCGGTTGCTGTCGTTTACCAATGAATATTGATTGAGCAACCGCACTTCAAAACGCCGTGTGACACCGAATCGTATCAGTGTTACGTTATCAAAGCCGGTTGTTACTTCGTCGAACTTCGAATACTGCAAACCTGTTTCAAGCTGGATTAAGTTTTTCTCGACAATGTGGGTGCCGTCGCTTTGATCGGGCCGATCGGTATTAATCACATTCTGCGCAGCTAAATCGAAGCTGCAAAATAAGAGGATCGCCAGAGTATATATATGTCTTCCCATTTGTTGATATTAACCCGTATTTCGAACGGTATCTTTTTGTTACCTACAACAATGTGAAATGAATTATTGTTCTCTTTTAAAAGTTGAATTGGGTTAATATTTGCCATTGATTTTAGACCATTTTCTGAATAATAAAAACAGCATCAAAATCACTGCAAACCAAAGAACGAATAAAGTGATGGCAAAAGTGTCGGCTGTTTTAAACCTGCCAAAAAAAACCAACAGAATAAATACCAACGAATAGAATACAAGTACCGATTTCGAATAGAAATAATACTTACGCAGCTTAATACGAATATCATTTTCAGAGTAGCCTTGCTTTCTGAACCGAAGGGTCATTCCATCAATAAAATTCATAACATTGGGTATGATTAATAATCTTACAATAATAAAAAATATTCTTGATGACGCGTCTCAATTAAATGAGAAAGAATATATGTCATAAATTTTGTTTTGTGGTTTAATAAATACAACAGTATCCTCCTGGTTACAAACATTTTGATTGTTATTGATTATTCATCAAACCAATCAAATAAATATTCATCCTTAAATTCAATTTCGAATGCTTTTAAAAAGGCCAAATATTCTTCCTTAAAGGTCTTTTTCTTGTGATGTTCTTTTTGCTTTTCAATATATTGAATCACATCAGTTAATTGTGAATGACTATATGAAAAGGCACCAAAGCCTTCCTGCCATTTGAAATTGGATTTTATAAAGTCTTTTTCATTGATGAAAATATTCGATGATTTTTTCACTTCGCGCACTAAATCAGATAGACAACATGTTGGTTTCATCCCGATAAAGAAATGGATATGATTGTGAGTACCATTGATGGCAAGCATTTTTTGCCCTTTGTTTTGAACGATTCCGGTAATGTATTTGTAAAGTTCTTCTTCCCAAGGTTGCTGAATGAGGGCATGACGGTTTTGGACAGCAAAAATCACCTGAATGTAAATTTGTGAATAGGTATCGGCCATAGCGTTTTATTTAGTGAGCGTTACGAAAAACCGGAATGTTGATGTTATGTGTTATTCAAAGGTCATTATAATTTCCGAAATCATTGCCTAAATCCGGAGGATTTGTATGGTTATAGACAATCATGTTAAGTCGGAAATATACGACCCCGCCGGGGTCGCATGTATCTCATCGCATATTCATTCTATAAACATGTGATACCTCTGGCATCTGATCCTTTTGATGATCATTCTCACCAAACCCGGAGGGTTTGCATGTTTATAGAAAATACATCGATTAAAAGAGCATGCGACCCCAGCGGGGTCGTATGTATCGTTAATCATTTGCTTCTATAAATATATGATGCCTCCGGCATCTAAATCATGATCATGCGAATTATGACTTATTGACCTTACACAAACGGCAGGGAATTAACCCACAGAGATTAAAATAAAAGGATTTAAAAACCATATTCACCTTATTCTTAGAACACCGGCAGCTGCTTATCTCTTTTTGGTTACAACCACTTTTTGTTTTTTCAATGCATACCCGGTAATATTAAGTGCAAAACCAATCATGGTTAAAAATACATTGTATTTTACAATTCCAATCAACAAACAGGAATTTATTTGGAAGGAATCAATTCAAGGTATTTGGTATCGCATTCGCTAAAGTTCAAATATTGATTCATCGAATTTCCAAAATTCTGAATAACAATCTTATGGTCGATGTATTTTCCTTCAATTTCATCTTTCGGTTCTGTTCCGAGAAGTTCGATAAACTTAAAATACACGCCCTCCTCCGATTCATTTATTGCTAAAAATCCTTCCTGATCCCTGATATTTGTTTTTATTTTATAGTGGTATCCATCAGGCTTTAAAGAGATGATTAACTCAATTAAGCAACCTTTTGTGCTATCTGTTTTGTAAATGCCATCGTATTCCTCGATCGCTTTTTTCGTAGGTTGTCCGCACGATGCAATAATAAAGAGCGTCAGAATTAGTAAAACGTTTTTCATCTGTTAATAATTTGTTTTAAGTGGTCAGATGGAATTCGCATGAATTTTATTATCATTTCGAATTGTGATTTTCGGATCATGCTCATTTCATACAAATAGAAGTTGTTTTTATATTACAAGTAATAGTAACGATAAAATGTCATATTTCAACATTTCGATTTGAGATAATGAAAAGTCTTTTTCACCACCAAATTTTACAAATACTACTTTTACTTTGGTGAAAATAGCCATCAGCAATCATTATACAATCCGATGCCCCATAGCAAACCACCTACAGCCTAAATCCCTAAAGCCCATAGCCTAATTTCCTACAGCCTTAATCCCTAAATTATATTTATTACATTGCGGCAATTCATTAAAGTCAAACAACTGTGATCCAATTTATTCTGTTACTATCGTTTACTTTCGCCTTTCAGTCTCTCTCTTCCGGACAACAGGAAGCATTGACAAATGAGGGCAAACGGGCTTTGTTAGTTGAAAACAAATCAGTAGCTTATGCTGACAGTTCACCCGTTAAGGATGCGAAAGCTTACAATATCCCGCATTTGGAAATCCCACGGACTTCCGGTAACGACAAGATAATTACGCATACCGGCTATTCGTTGCTGTATAACGAAAAGCATGAACAGGCAAGCTGGGTAGCCTACGAGTTAACGAAAGATGAGACGACCAAACGATTTAACAGGTCAAACAAATTTCTTACAGATCCGCTTGTAACAACGGGATCTGCCAACAATGCTGATTATACCGGGAGTGGTTACGACCGCGGACATATGGCGCCTGCTGCTGATATGAGCTGGTCGTCAACGACAATGGCCGAATCATTCTATTACAGCAATATGAGTCCGCAGAATGCAAGTTTCAACCGGGGAATCTGGAAGAGTCTTGAAGAACTGGTACGAACATGGGCGATGGAGGATGGAGCAGTTTATGTAATTACCGGCCCGGTATTGACAAATGGATTACCGACGATAGGAAGCGATCAGGTATCGGTACCGAAATATTATTACAAAGTCATTCTTGATTACGCAGAACCGGGTATTAAAGGAATCGGCTTTCTGTTACCCAACGCCGGCACAAAGCAACCGCTTCAAAGTTTTGCTGTTTCAATTGACAGTGTTGAGTCGGTTACTGGCATTGACTTCTTCCCGCTCCTGCCCGATGAACAGGAAAGATTCATTGAAAAAACACTCTCTGTAAATGCCTGGACCTGGAAAAGCACAAGTACTGCTTCCTTAAAAGGAAAAGCCTCAACTTCCACTCAATGCAGTGGGACCACAAAAGCGGGCAATCGCTGCAAAAACAAAACCTCGAATGTTAACGGGTACTGTTACCAACACGCCAGCCAGTCTTCGGGAAATACAAACAAACCGGCAATAAAGCATTCAACTGCAACACCATCAGGCATCAATACCGATGGACAAATATTTACCGGCCCGCGTGGCGGGAAATACCGGATCAATGCAAACGGGAAGAAGGTTTATCTGAAAAAGGAATAAACTGAGTAAATTTTATTGGTGCATTTTCATTTACGCCTGGTAAGGAGGCATGATTTCGCGGATATATAACTTGTTGGCTTCGGGATCTCCCACAACTTCGCTTGTCTTCGGATCCCAGGTTACTTTACGTCCCATACGGATCGCGATATCGCCCATGTGACTGATCGTATCGGAAATGATGGCCTCTTCAAGCGGACACAGTTCGGTTTCTTTTTCCCTGACAACTGATAGAAACCGTTTCCCCATCGTGTTGTTTTCGCTATTGATCCATCCCTGTGCATTCTTAGGGAAAGCATTCAGTTTCTGATTGATTTCGGGAATATCTGATTGTGCCGATGAACGGCTCAAAGAAATCCAGCCCTTGGTCCCGTAAAAGGTGGTGCCATTCGATTCTTTTATTGTCCGGTGATTAAGCATACTGTTCGAAGCAACATCGGTACTGGCGAAATGAACTTCGGGACCGTTCTGGTATTTGCAGTTGACATCCCACGAAAGAATATTGTCGTACAATCCACCGGCAGGCCAGAATTGTCCGGTTCCTTCACAGCTGTAGTTCCCGCTTACTTTGTCTTTAGCGATCCAGACTAAAATATCCAACGGATGCGCACCCCATCCTCCTAAAAAGCCAATGCTGTAATCGTAATTAAACCAGGAGCTGTTATTGGTGACTCTGTCCGGACAATAAGGCCTCATCTGGGCGGGACCTGTCCAGCGTTCAAAATCAAAATCGGCCGGAACAGGAACTTCGTTACAGACAGGCGATGGCACATCATTTTTCCCCGGTGCCCAAACATCTGCACGCCCGATTTCACCGATTAGGCCGTCGCGAATCATATTATATCCCAGTTGCATATGTTCCATCGAGCGTTGCTGGGTTCCGTAATGGAACTTTACATTGTTATCTTTCAACGCTTTGGCAAGAATCAGGTTTTGAGGGTAACTTAATCCAAGTGGTTTCGCAAGCATGATGTGCTTCCCTGCTTTTGCAGCTTTTATTGCAGCCATTACGTGCCAGTGATCAGGAGTTGTGATGTGAACAGCATCGATATCTTTGCGCTGAAGCAGTTCGTCCATATCAAGATAAGCTTTGCACTGCTCCGTTGTAAAGTTGTTCTCTTTGTAAAACTGGTTGATTTTTGCGGCCGTATTTTCACGACGGTCTTTGAAGGTGTCGCAAACGGCAATATTCATTGCATCTCTTAAAGGGAGGAAGTATCCCATCAATTCGTCGGTTCCGCGCGAACCAACGCCAATATGCCCGACAACGATCCGGTCGTTGGCGCCCTTATAATTTGAACATGAACCCAGAATAGTGGGTAGTACAGCAACCCCGATTGCCCCTTTTACCGAACGCTGGAAGAAATCGCGGCGGGAAATCCCTTTGTTATTCACATTTTTCATACTTTATGATATTTAGTTGTTTGTAGAAATTGAACCATTAAATCGCTCCGAGTTTTTTAAGGAAAGCAAAGCTTTTCAGCACTGCCTCTTCACCAGCAATTTCAAGTGTTGAATAGCCATCGAAACCAATTTTCACCAATGCATTGTAGATTGCTTCAATATCGATGACGCCATCTCCCAAAGCAGTGAGCGACATTCCGCACCCAAACTGTGTACCTCGCATAGCAACCATTTCAAGTGGAAGATCTTTCCAATGGACATGCTCTATTTTAGATCCAAATTTAGCAATCATTTCGAGTGGTTCTCCGCCGCCGAGCCATAAATTTCCTGTATCCAGATTGATTCCCAATGCTTCGGAATTACAACGGTCAAGCACTTCACCCATTAACATTACGGAATCGGTGATATGTCCGTGCGGTTCGATTAAGATCTTCACTCCGTAATCTTCGGCAAATTTAAGCGGTTCGTAAAGCTTCTCTGCGATTGAGAAAACGGCTTCACCTGTTGTCAGGTTTTTCCCAAAAGAGGTTCGAGGTTCCCCTTCGGCAGTGATCACATGTTTAACACCGATGGCGCCAGCCATTTTCACCGCTTTGATAATCTGTGACGTTCCATAACGGGATGGAGCTGTGGGGTCAAGCAAATTGGCATGAGCGCAAATACTCGAAAGACCAAGGCCCTTTTCTTCAAATAACCGTTTAATATCGAAAGGATTGGCATCAAGGCTTGCCAAAGCGGTGAATCCATACTCTACACCGAGGCAGGCGCCATCGGAATTATCGGTTAAATCACCGCAGCTGAATCCCCATTTTTTGATCTGGTCCAGTTGATTTTCAAGCGGACTAAAGGGGTTGATCAATGCAAAACATCCTACTTTAATTGCCATGGTTTTATTTTATTTGGTTTATGAAGAAATAACTCGTTCTAAAATAAGCTTTTAACTTGTGACTCATCCTGATTTTTGTTTACAGATTTTGTGATTAATTCTGTCCTGAATTTTAATTGCGGCGCATATGTCGGTTTCATTTCAGCGAACATTTGCAGATGCGCCTTTGTCCATTTTGCATTTTATACCCCGGGTTGCGTCGTCCCTCCTTACCCTGGGTTATTTAAATTAAACCCTTTTAGGGTATTGGATTACCGTTGTTTATTAAGATATTGCTCAAACTTCTCTTGCAATTTAGCTTTGGTTATGATCCCCGTCAACATCCAGATCCGGTATTTCAGTGTAAGGGTCTCCCCCCTTTTCATCATTAGCTTACCATCAAACAAGATCGCCGGACTGTAATAGTAAAACGGAATTTTAGGATCGTTGATCACATACCAGCTTGCTGAATTTGTTGTGAACTTGGGATGCTGCAAAACCGCCATTCCAGCCTTTTCACCGGTCAGATTATTAAATCCCATATACATCCAACCGCATTTCGGGCACTTAGTGCTGTCCGACAAAGTGATAATTTCGGGTGAAGTATAATCCTGGTTAAAGCGGATTGACAATCCTGCATAACCGCCCCATGATTGTCCGCCAGGTTCACCGGTTATGGGTGTGCGGTCGAGCAGAACACTGTCTGTCATCGAGCGGAACAGATGTTCCTCATCAATGTAATAACTGCCATCGGGAAAGGGTGAGGAAACATGTAGATTGCGTTCTTCCATCAAAACCGGTTTTCCATTGATTGGATGATAATTAAATTCCATCCGGATATCGGAAGAGAAATCGGGATTTGTGACAATTTTCTTTGAAGTGATTTCTGTAATTCCTTCCGATTTAAACCCCGTTTCGGGCGATTTGAAATCATTCAGGTATTCCCAGTAATTGACGCCATTGATAAACTTCCACGAAAACCACAACCCGAGGTGCCACGGATGATCGGGTGGTGAAACACAAGTCAGATCGGAGTGATTGACGGTAAGGGGATGAAAATACGGTTTCCCCAGACGGTTATTGTAATTGTATTGCCAGATAGTTTCCGAATGATTGCTCAGGGTAAGTGAAGTATCCGTTTGATTCCATTGAAACTGATCTTTCATTGCGTTCTTCTTTTGAAGTTCTGGTGGCAATCCGATGGTTACCTCCCTGCCTGCACACCACTGAGCAGCCCGCAGCAATAGCGTTTGCAAACCAGAATTTAAAAGCGCCCTTTCGTCATGCCCCAGAGTTGTAAAAAAGCATCTCCCCTTGCCGGTCTGACTGACAAAAACCGACTGAACATCAATCGGTTGTCCATCCTTTTCGTCTGTTGCAGATAACGAACCAATAGCTTTCGACCCCGGATAAATGTCCGTCTTTTCCCAGATCTCATCCATGATATAAAAAGCATTCATTCCTTTTGTAACCGGATGATTCTGATCGAATCCGTAAACTTTGCCCCGGGTGGGGGCGCCATGATGCGTATCCTTTCCCCACCTTCCAATACCAATGCGATGGTAGGCCTCCCAATCATAAAAAGAGGAAGCTCCCGCATGAAGCGAAAGCACTCCCCCACCTTCATTCACATATTTCTCAAAATCGCTTTCCCATTGACTGCTCAACCGTTGTTTGTTATCCGGCCAGGTGTTCCAGTTACTGACAATGAGGTTGTACTTCTTCAGATCGGCGTACAACAACGTTTCAGGCTTTTCGGTAACACTGACAGAGAAGAGCTTTGCATCTTTGAATATCCTGACAAGAACAGGGGTTGTATTTTGCCATTCATGGTTATTCTTTCCGCTAAGAATTAAGACTCTGATCAGTCCGGCTTTTACTGGCGCAGGTATATTGTGAGGCATGCCCAAAACCGATAAGCCGTAAAAACAGATTAAACCGAATAAGAAGCTTTTATACATAACTGGCTTTTTATAAAAGTGGTGAAAGATGGTCAAAACTCCTGATCGCCTGATCTATTGTTCCACATTCGACACTGAAAACGATCTCTTTGCCACTTGATTTTACAATTTCAATCACCCGTTTCCAATCTACTACACCGTCACCGCAGGCGCATCCAACTGGTGTACCAGTGACTTTACCACGTTCAGCATTACTTTGCGACAAGCTGATATCTTTGGCATGAAGGTGAACAAGCCGATCTTTCACACTTTCGAGCCATTCGTAAACATCTGAATCACCAGCGAGATAACTATTTCCTGTATCAAAATTAATTCCAATGCAAGGCGAAGTAACCAGGTTATAAATACTATCAAGTCCTTCCGGCGATTTGCTGTATTGCTGGTGCGGTTCCAGCCCGATTTTTATTCCATGCCGTTCGGCAACCATCGAAGCTTCCGTGAGTGTATATTTCATTAGTTCGTAATCCATCTCTTTGGTTGTCCAAAAAGGTTTGGGTCCTTCGTCGGTATTAACGACTGGCGCACCAGCTTCGGCAGCCCAACGGATTGCCATTTTTAGGTATTCGACACTAATCTCGGGTTTGCATAACGGCGTATGTGATGATAATGCGGAAAGCTTAACGTTATATTTATCGCACAACTCTTTAATGGCCAACGGATCGTCGAATAGCGACACGGAATGGAAATAACCTGCTTCACTCAAAAGTTCTCTTCCGAAATGAACCATTGGTTCGATGTATTCGTATCCGATTTCGGCAGCCTTTTTAACACCTGACGCAAACGACATATCGTGAGGTCTCACAAACTCCATATTTATTCCAAGTCTTATTATTCCTTTCATGGTCAATTGATTTATGTTTAAGACTTCATTGCTGCTTTATTGACTTTTTCTTTTATATTTGTCAAAGCACATTGATAAATCCACTATTCAGTTTCAATAATTCAGGTTTTCTGAACAATTGTAAATGTATGGCAGTTTAATAGGACGCTTGTTCAAAATCATTCACTGTGAAATTTTATTTTCGAAATGGAACGACGTGCAAAATTCTATGATCCGGGCGGCAAATTGTCTTACAAAGCCGATAACTGTAGTCCAGTGAAAGGCGCTGCTGATAATGGTGATATAGAATTAACTACGCTTGCCCGTGATGCCTATCCCGGTAAAAAGCTTGGTAAAACAGAACTGTCGGGTATTAAAAGTATCGGTTACTGGAATATCAAAAAATTACAGAATTGGGGATTGGAATGGCATACAAATGAGGGAATTGAAATTTGTTTTCTCGAGTCGGGCGATCTCGCATTCTTTCTCGAAAACGATCAGTATAATCTTGCCCCGAACCATTTAACCATCACACGGCCGTGGATCAGTCACAAACTGGGAAATCCACATGTGGAATTGAGTAAATTGCACTGGCTAATTCTCGATGTCGGCGTACGCCATCCTCATCAGGAATGGGTCTGGCCCAACTGGATCATCCTCAATCCCAAAGATCTTGAAAAACTAACCCTTTATTTTCGGCAGAATGAACAGCCGGTTTGGAAGGCGACACCTGAAATAAAAGATTGTTTTATCAGGATCGGCAAAGTTATCAAAGAAGGAGGAGAAAAGGAATATGAATCAAAGCTCAGGGTGTTGATCAATGCTTTGTTAATTGCTTTGCTCGAACATTTTCAGGAAGGAAAGATATCGCTTGATGAGGAGTTGATTGAATCACGCAGGTCGGTTAAACTGTTTTTGAATTCCCTCGAAGATCATATTTATGAACCCTGGACATTGCCTGTTATGGCTGCCTGGTGCAAGTTGGGAACTACACGGTTTACCAAATACTGTGTCGAAATAAGCAATTGCACACCAATGGAATATATTAACAAAATCCGGTTACGAAAGGCATCCCAAATGCTACTGACACAACCGACTGTTTCAGCAACAGACATTGCTTACCAGTGTGGATTCTCATCCGCTCAATACTTCACTACCGTATTTAAAAGACATTTTAAAAAGACCCCGCAAGCATATCGACAAAATACATTGTAGAGATCGAACCAAAAGTGTAACAAATGATGATCTTTATTCGTATTAAATATAAATAAAAATTGTGAAATATGGAATCATACACTTATAATTCCAAAAGAAAAATTCAATCATTATTTTTAGCAAGCGTTTTGCTTATGTTTCTTTCATCCTGCTATTCTGTACGCATTGTTAGCCGGAATGGTGTTCCGGAGCCAAGCGCACTAAATACTTCAGCCGATTTCTACAAAGGAAAAAAAATGAATGTTATAGATACAACTATCACATTAAAACTTTTGGAGGGTGAATTTTTTTTAATTGAGAATTGTGCCGGAAGCGGATTTTATTCATTCGAATACCGGTCAACTTTAGGCGGTGTATTGCTTAGCGCAATTACACTCGGTAAAAAACGGCAGGTAAAAGTAAAATATGTATGTCTAAAACAATCTGAATAACATGGCGACTACCATCAAACATGAAATCGGAAGTTGGAACACATTCCATAATAATGGACCATTTCCAACAAAAGTATTGTATGAAACTTCATTGGAGTCCAAAGGTAATATGCCTTCTTTTACTGATCGTTACAATGATGCTGCAAAAGAAATTCAACGTTTAATAAAATCTGCAATTGATAGTCAGCAGGGTTTCAGGGCGTATGGTTCGGCATGGTCAATGTCGCACATTGCTCATCAGAAGGACAATATGCACTTCAACGCAGCGATGAACCTAAAACGGGCAGTTTCTGCTGATGAGATGCATGTAAACACAACTTTTTTGCAGGAAAATTTATTTTTCTTTCAATGCGGCAATATAATAAAGGAGATCAGCAACTTTTTGTTTGACCAGGGAAAATCGTTAAAAGTAAGCGGTGCAAGTAATGGGCAAACAATAGCTGGCTGTATTTCTACCGGTGTTCATGGTTCAGCATGGGATGAAGGTTCAGTGCAGGATAGTGTGGTTGGAATCAATTTAATAATCGGAGACACAACTGATGATATCGTTTACCTTGAAAGACATACCAAACCAGCGCTGAATGACACTTTTGCAAATCGTATCAACGCAAGGGTAATCAGAAATGATGGATTGTTCAATGCAGCGTTGGTAAGCTTAGGCTCTTTCGGATTCATACAAGGTGTTGTGATCGAAGTGGAAGACCGCTTTTTACTGAACCGTTATGTGAAAAAAACAGATAAGGCTTTAGCCTTGCAGCTTGCGCAATCGATGGATTTCGAAAACTCCGACTTTCAAATCACTGGCGAAACAGACATAAATCGTAAACCCAATCGTCCGTTTCATTATAAAGTGTTCATTAATCCTTATGTGGACGACCAGGAGTATGTTGTCGAATTAATGTATAAGAAGCCTTACCGGAGCGGCTACCCCGATCCGGTTCCTAAAATTAAAACAGCTGTTTACCGCGACCTCCTACTTTTATTCACACACATCGCAGAAAATTTTAAAAACAGTATCCCGACTCTTATCAAAGCATTACAAACATCAATTTTGCCCCCTATTGACCTCGACGTAACGGGAACTCTTAGCGAGATATTCTGGGATGCAGGTTTTCAAGGTCCAGCTTACGCCTGTTCTGTAGGGATTGATAACAGCGATTCACCCAAAGCATTGGAACTATTGGTTAACTTAGCCAGAGAAGAAGGACCTATACCGGGTATCTATGCAATGCGATTTGTAAAACAATCGGGTGCGACGCTCGCTTTTACAAAATTCCCCGTAACCTGTATGCTTGAGATTGACGGTTTGATCTGGAACCCTAAGGATAATAATATTAGCTTACCGAAGTTTTGTACACGCATTATTGAAGTGTTACAAGCCAATAATATTGCCTTTACACTTCATTGGGGAAAAAATGCCGACTGGTCTTTTCCCGGATTAATCCAATATATGTATGGAAACAGTGCACATGAGTGGATATCGCACAGAAGTGCATTACTAAGGAAGGAAACCGCAGAACTGTTCAGTAATGATTTTCTGCAGGATACAACATTGTCTGAATATCTGCCTGATGTACCGGATGCTCTTGCAAAATCTCTTGATTCGTAATGTGAATTTAAAGCAATAAATCTTTTCTATTATGTCAAATTATAACCGACCTACGCAATTTCAGCGAAGTATGCACGATACTCGCCTTGCTTTTTCAAATTTACGGCACTTATTTGGTTCGGGAAGCAATATTGTCATTACCTCGTACGAGATTCTTGCTGGTTTGTCCATTCTTTCATTTTTATCCTTGCTGATATATTTGGCTCTTCATTTTTCCTTGTGACTTGCAAAGCGCCTCCTTTTAGTGCGGCACGTTGAAAGTTATTTTATTATTGGCATCATAAACTTGAGTATTACATATTTTCGATTGATACTAATCCATCAAAATCTGGGAATCAAAAAGGCTTAACACATCTTTTCAATTAATTTACAATTCGTTAACTTAAAAGATTTGGCCGGAGTAACCAAGAGTCCTATATTTGTCATACATTTTTTTTCATAAGTTTAGGTTTAGTTAGGTTAGTTAGTTTGGTTAGTTTTAGTAAAAGGATGGAACCGCCCGGTTTCATCCTTTTCAAATATTAAGGAAACTTGTAAAATAATACACAAGAATTACCATTGACTAAAGTCATTCAATAACTCTTAAAAATAATTCTTATTCTATTGCGATCAATGCATGTTGCGTCCTGAAGAAAAGCGTATTCCCCGAAATTGCGGGAGTTGCCATGCAAATATCTTTTAAGTCATTTTTAGCGAGTAACTGAAACGCAGGTCCCGCTTTCACAACGTAAACATTCCCTTCCTCCGAACTAAAATAGAGTTTTCCGTCAGTGGCAATACCGGATGCTGTAAATGCCTCGTTTAAAGACTCTTTATATTTCACTTCACCAGTCAACGCATCAAAACAGGTTAGTTGACCATTCACATTAAGATTATAAAGATATCCCCGATAGATAAGTGGCGTTTGCATATAGGCACCTCCCCGTTTTTCACTCCAGGCAATGAATTTGCTCTTTGTGCTATCGGGTGCAAGGGTAATATCGCCTGTTGCGTTTGGTCTTACGGCAAAGATGGGCGAGAATTTCCCGTGTGCGCTGTTCAGGTAGATCAGATCATTGGCAATTACCGGGGTCGGTGTAGGAATATCGCCGCCGTTACTTAGTTTCCAGATTTCCTTCCCTGTTTCGAAATCATAACCACCCATACACATATATCCATTGACAATAATCTGTGTTACTCCACCCTTCGAATAAATAGCAGGCGTGCAATAAGTTTGAGCTTCACCAACACGTGAAGTTCTCCAGATCTCATTTCCGGTTGCCAGATCCAATACTGCAATAAATGGATTTTTAGGAATGTCGCATTGGAGGACTATTTTATCCTTAAAAATGACTGGTGAGCTTGAATAGCCCCATTCGATTCCCGGAGTTCTGTTCCAACCTGGATTCATTAAACCCAACTCTTTCTTCCAGACCAGTTCCCCTTTAAAGTCGTAACAATAAAGACCTTCGGAACCAAAATTCGCAACGAGGTATTTCCCATCAGTAGCGGGTGTACAATTTGCCTGTGATGCTTTTGTATGCCGTTTTGACTTTGGAATTCCTTTATGGGCAACCTGTTCCCATATAATCTTTCCGGTATATTTATCCAGGCAGTAGACTTTAAATTCATGTACTACGCTATCATTCGCCTCACCAATATCTCCATAAAGACCAACCTTCAATGATTCGCTGCTCTTAATGTTTGCTGCCGTGGTAACAAATAAATAATTGTCCCAGATAACTGGAGATGAATGACCCAATCCCGGTATCAGCGTTTTCCATTTTACGCTTTTAAAAATACCCACACTCCATGAAGTTGCAGTTTTTGCATTCTCATTAAATCCCAAACCCCACGGTCCCCGGAATCCCGGCCATTGTTCATTAAAAGAAGGTTGAGCCTGAAGACCCTGTTGAAAAGATCCGGTGAAAATCACCAGTAAGCAGAATAACGAGAATGGGGTTTTCATAACTAAATTGTTTAATTTGTTTGACTTAAAATTACATTTTTAGGATTTTATCTTATGATCTGTTCCCTGATATTATCTTGTGAATTTATGATTAAGAGAAAACCATCTACAAAAATAAGAAAACAGATTTATGTTTTGCATAATCTCAGAACTGATTACACATTATATCTGTTAAGGGGTCTAAAAATGAACCCCCGAAACATAAACCCAACGTTGGTTTTCGCGCTTAAACAGCGATTTCTCATGGATTTGCTGTAACTGCCCCTCTTCGAGGTACAACGCCCTAAACTCGACATAGCCTATATCATCCTTCATTGCTCCGCCCTGCGTATTTAAAATTACAAGTCCCATCCATTGAACCGAGGCTGCCCACTTTTTAATATTCTTTGCCTCTATTAGTTGACGTGTTTCAGTGTGATGGCTATGCATCAAATAATCAACATTTGCCGTTGTGAAAGAGGTATAGCGAGAACGCATCAGTTCTTCGCAGGTTGCAGCCTCTTTATGTGAACTGATGATCGGATCACAGCATTCCGAAAATAGCCGGTTTGATCCGCAGGGACAAAGTTTATTCATTACCGGTTTGTATTTTATCAATTGCTTTTTGCAACGGACAATTATCGGGAATAACATTCCCCTGCTTGTAATTTGAAAGTAAAGCCACCGACTGTTGTGCATATTCCCGTCTAACAGCGCGGCGTTCCCCTTTAATTCTTGTAATTTTCACGTGTTCGTAAGCTGTTGTCTGGTGCCGCATCCATGCAATAACAGCATGTGCTGCCCGCTCCTCAATCGGAATTGTCTGTGTTCGTGCTACGGTCCCGCTTCCAACCGGAATCGCATGAACAGTAACCGCCCTGGCCAGCTTTTTCTCCATGGGTTTAAAATTTTGATGGAAACTGAGATAGTCCTCTACCGCTTTGCAAAAATCTGCATCATACAGTTCCTGCTTCTTATCGCGCCTGTTGATATCTGAGACTCTTTTCTTTTTGTATTCGTCAGTTAAACGTATGGTGGTTACCTCTTCTTGTGCTTGGGTGATCGTGGTTGCGGGCGCCCATATTCCCTGCGAGATGGTTCTTCGTCCCATTTTCACTTCAACTCGCCAGAATACCCCTTTGGCAGTCACCTTTCGTGTGATTCCCGCATCTCCGGCAGGCAAAAAGGCCCACAAAGGTGGCGGAACTAAAATTTCGCCCTTCTCTCCTATCAGATTGCCATTTTTCCCTGGATTCACGATCCGCTTGTCACTCTCCATTTTCTTTATTTATGCCCTCAAAAGTAACGTATTGTTTCTACTACCTATTATTCAGAGTTACTCCACGAAAAAAAACACATTTCCTCAAGGCTTCTGACAGATTAAATATTGGTCATTGGTGTGCCTGTGTGTTCCGCTCTCTGATTGCTTTCCAACTTTCAGTTATGATGAAACTTTGATCGATATCTTTGGCTATTTCGATCAAAAGCTCGTAAGGCATCGTAAGTGTCATCAGCTCTTTGGGTAATCTTCTTCGAACTGAAATATCGTGCATACCCCATACTGCCTGCATTTTACCTTCTTTTTTTAGTTTCATCGGCAATGTAACTATTGAACCGCAACCCGAAATAAAACGGGTTACAATCCGATCCTCACTTTCGGGCGCATTGAAATGCAGCAGATAAACCAAGGCACTTAATTCATCGGCATTTACGAAAAAGATGACAATTTCAGGCTTTTCATTCTGTTCAAAATCTGCCAAAGGTTTAAAAACTGTAACCTTCGTATTCAACGTTTTAGGCCGATAGAATTCAACAAATGATTTCGCCTGTTTTGAAGTTTTTATAAAACGCTCACCTTCTCTTCCGTTTACAACTCCGTCGGACAAAAAGCATTCAATGCCGTCAAATATCCAGTCCTGGTAACCTAAATAGAAAGCTGAGCAATTCCAACCTGTTGTATCCTGGTCTATTGCAATTGTTTTGCCCTGTGCACTTTTAAAGATCAAAGGCAAAATACAACCATTCCCTTTCGATTTAAAACTAATTGCATTTTCAGGTTTCGATTCCGAAAAGAACATCCCAATCGGAAGGTTTCCAAGACCTAATTTTTCTTTCAGACTTACTGCCAATTCTTTAACGCACATATTTCAAAATTAAATATTTTATACCCAAATATCAAATAATTCCTGATTTTTTGATAAGCGAATCTGCCAGTCGCCAATAGCCAGCAGCAATCATGATAGAATCCAATTACCCAAACCTAACGTAATAGAGCTAAAAATCCTGACTTAAATATCATCGAATCCATTGAACGGGATATCATCATCAGGATCGTGATCGAAAGGGCCGACTCCCGGAGGATTAAAGAGCCCCCACCTGTCGATGATATAATTCCACTGATCAAATTTCGCGACCCAGTCAATGAACAATAACCGATATTCCTCCAGTAAATTCCTGACAATCTGAAAATACTCCACATATTCAAATCCGAACATTTCGAGTGAGTGATTCTGAATCATCAAATCCTGGGCCGCTTTGCGGATAATGGTGGCTGACTCCATTTTGATATCGTACAATTGCCCGGCTGTTGCTCCCGCAACTTTTACTGTCAACAACATCGCATCTTCGAGCATGATACTTTTCACATGCATCAGCATTTCATCGTCTTCAGGTATTAGCTGACAGATCTGATTCACCACTTCATAGATCTCCCAACCCTTTTTATAGATGGGTAGTTCTTTGGGATCAATTTCATTATCGTCGTCGAACATTGATTTATGCTTTATTTAATTAACCTTACTGCATCCGGGACCTGATAGAATACTTTTACCGCCGGAAACTTTCTGAACCAATATTTTGGTGCTAATCCGCTCCTTTAATGCAGAAACATGCGAGATCACTCCAATTAGTTTTCCATCCTGCCGCAAACTTGCCAATGTTTCGAGGGCAGTTTCGAGCGTATCCTCATCCAGTGTTCCAAAACCTTCATCGAGAAACAGCGAATCAACCCGGACCTTTTTACTGGCCATTTTTGAAAGACCAAGTGCAAGAGCCAGACTAACAATAAACGACTCACCCCCGGAGAGATTTTTTGTGGACCTGACTTCGCCTGCCTGATAATTATCAATCACATTTAAATCAAGCGGTTGTTCCTTGTCCCTGATCAGCAAATACCGGTCTGTCAATTTCATTAATTGAAGGTTGGCATGAGCTACCATGATCTCGAAAGTAAGTCCCTGTGCGAAGTTCCGGTATTTTTTCCCATCAGCCGAACCAATCAGGTTATAAAGTGCTTCCCACCTTCTGCATTCCGACTTTTGCGCTTCGATCCGTACTGTTATCTGACTAAAACGTTCCCTGGCTGCTACATTATCATGCAATTTTTGCCGTTTAGCGCCAATTTCTTCCCTGACAGTTATCAGCGAAATGCCGGTGGCTTGTTGTTGCTCCATTAAATCATCCAGTGGTGTTTCTGTCAGTTTTTTAGCTGCCTCCAGTGCCAGCCGCTCTTCCCGGTCTTTTTTCCGGGTGTCAATGTCCGCTTGTTTTAGATCAAGCGCCGAGGCTTGTTGTCCCAGCTGATCCCGTCGTTCTTTTGAGAGCCGGCAACCTATAAAAAAGGATTCATCAACAAAACCTGTTGCTTGCAACGAAGTCAGAAATGTAACTTCGTCCATGTTTAGCTCTTGCTTTCGAATTGCAGTCCTGGCTTCCAACTCCTTTATCCGCTCTTTCAATCCGGTCAAATCGTGTGACGACCTGTTTTTTTGATCGCTGGCGGCTCTTTCCGATTTTTCCGAAACGGTAATCATTGTCGTTAGTCGCAATTCTTCTGTATCCGGATTTTTCGAACCATAAAGTTTGGTGCGCTGATCAATCAGTTCTTCAACTTCAGTACGGTAGGCATTGTTTTCGTTTAATTTTGTCGTAAGCGAGTCACCCAGGGTTTTTATCAATACATGAGTGGTTTCAATTTGGGCAGACAATCCATTGATTTTCACGGCTATTGTAGTCTGCTTTTGCTGATGGTCCTGCCATTTTAAAAGTCGCTGATCAAGTAATGAAGATAAAGTGACCGGATCGGTATCATCCATCTTCGTTATCCCAAACGGCTGAAGGTTAAAGGTTATTCCATTCAACAAATTGGTATAATTTTCGAGCGCAAGCGTATGTTCCGCGAATTTATTGTTGATTGCCAACTGGCTTGCCTCATTGTTATTTTGAGCCTGTTGCAACTGTTTATCGGCAGCAACCAGTTCTGTGGCCAATCTTTTTTCATCGGCTTCAAGCACCTTTTGTGATGCTTCCAATTTATCTGCCTGATCGATTAAGGCCACAAGTTCATCAATTCTTCTTTCAGTTTCGCCTGGTTTAGGAACATTTCCCTCGGCATACGGATGTTGTAACGCTCCGCACAATGGACACGGCTGATTGTCGTGCAGTTGTTGTCGCTCCATCTCAAGGTCGGCAATCTTCCGCAAATACGCGATCTCCTTCATCAGGTTTGTAAGGTCATTCCGGTATTCGCGGAGCAGGCGTTCGCCCAAAAGATTTGCGAGGGTTTGCTGTGTCCGGGTAACCATCTTCTGTGCTTCGGCGTGTGTTTTTCCTTTGTTTTGAAAAAGTTCCCATTGAATTTTGGTTTGTTGCTCCGCTTTTGCAAGCAACTTTCGCAATTCAGTCAACTGGTTTCCAAGATTGAACTGGTTAATTTTGGCCTCCTTTAAATTCCGAAGTTTCTCCTTAATCCCTGTCAGTTCAGTTACCAGCAACGCATCGTTTGCATTTGAAATCAAATAATTTCCAATATTTTCAAGTGCTGTTTGCAGTGTCATTATTTGACTTTGCAGCGCTTTCTTTTCCTCGGTTTTTGCAGTTTCGGCCGAAAGAATCGCCTTGTGTTCTGTTATCCCTTTTTTCTGAACCGTCTGCTTCTCTTTGATCCGGATATCTAAATCGCGCACCATTTTTATCTGAATCAACCCGCTTTCGGTCTCTTGCTTTACACCAGTTAAGGCTTTACTTGCATCAGCATGATTGAGTTCTGCCAGTTCCAATTTTCTTAACAAATCAGGCACCTTTTGCTCCGAGGTTGTCAAAACCACAAGTTCGTCGCTCTGAAGTTTTCTTTTTGCGGTAAGAGAGGCGTATTCGCCATCAAGCCCGGCTGCCAAAACGGCATTTTTTAATACGATCCTTTCCGGCTCAAAATTTTGCAGCGTTAGGGAATGGACAATTGTCTCATTAGCAATCGCTGTCAATTCCTTTTTAATTGTTTCCATTCCATTCAGCCAGAGAATGGATTGGTCAATTGTGATTTTTTTAGTCGCAAGTTCAGTCTCCGCTTTTTGAATGTCAGATAATTGCAGATTAAGTAAGTTCTCCTCTTCTTCGGTAAGTATTGTAATCCCCGTTGTTTCTGCTTTTAATACATCAAGTTTACCGATTTCATTCCGACGGCGTTCATGAACAAGTTTTGAAATTTCACTGTAAATCTCGGTGCCTGTAATCTGCTCAAGAATAGGCGCCCTTTCGTCCGGATCGGCCTGCAGAAATGCAGCAAATCCACCCTGAGCAAGTAACATCGATTGTGTAAACCGGGCAAAATCCATTCCGGTATAGGCTACTATTGCGTTTGCTACATCCGTTTTTTTCGATTCAAGTATTTTGCCGGTTACGAAATCAGCCATTTCATGGTTTGAATCCTGCAATTTTCCGGTTGCTTTCTTCCCTGCCCGATGCTGACTCCACGTGCACCTGAATTGCCCCATCTGAGTTTCAAAAACAACCTCGCTGAAACATTCTCCGGTATGCCGCGACATGATCTCGTTACTGTTCTTTGAAATCCCTTTTAAGCGGGGAGTTCGTCCGTAGAGCGCCAGACAGATGGCATCCATAATGGTTGACTTACCGGCACCCGTGGGACCGGAGATCGCAAAAATACCATCTGAAGTATACTCCGGCACCGTAAAATCGATCTTCCATTCACCAGCCAATGAATTGAGATTTTTAAATCGTAGTTGAAGAATCTTCATTGCTTGATTGCTTTTTTATTCTGCATTACTATCATTTTCACGGAGCGACACCATTATTTCTTCATAGGCAAGCATCAATCCGGTCCGGTCGGGTTCCTCAACTTCGTGCGCATCGAGGCATCGTATAAATACATCGTTTTCATCAAGATCATCCAATGTTTCCTGATCATCTGCACGGCTTAATGCCTGTTCGGTGATGCGTTTATTTTTCATCCGGAGTACCTCCATTCCTGTTCCGGCAATGGCTTCATTCACAAGATCGCTAAGTCCTGCATAGATCTCATTTCCGGTGAAATCGATCTCCAGCCAGGCAGTACTCCCTTCCGCCTTCAGGTTTTCGAGTTTCGATTTAATCACTTCGGCATTACCCGTAATTCGTTTCAATTTCTGAAAGCAGGGAACTGTATGCTCCGTAATTACCGGCTTTCCCTGGTCAAATTCAATAATGATTACTTTCTTTTCCTGGCCGGCCTCACCAAAACCCATCGGGATGGGCGATCCGCAATACCTTTTCTGTTCCGAACCACCAACCTTTTGAGCAATATGCAGATGTCCAAGCGCCAAATAGTCAAAACATTCGGGAAAACAATTTTCATTCACATAAGCTGCCCCGCCCACATACAATTCCCTGACTCCGTCACCTTCGGTTGTTTGTCCGCCCGCAGTGAAAAGATGCCCCATCCCGATAATTGGGATCTCACCCGACAACTTTTTCTTCGCCATCGCAATGTGTCCAACTTCAGCATAGTGTTCAGTAAGCCCTTCGATCAGTTTGCGGTTTTTATCTTCCATTTTTTCCCCCGCTTCGACTGTTCTGATATCCTTGTCGCGCAAATAAGGGACCGCACAAATAATGGCCTCGGGTATTGATGATTGATCGGATAAAAGGATGACCTCCTCTTCCTGCTGTTCTGTAATTGAGCCAATGACATAAACATTGAAAAACCGCAGCAACTCTTTTGGGGCATTCAAAAAGGAGGGAGAATCGTGATTTCCACCCGATATGATCATGTGACGACAACCTGATTTAGATGCTTTATTTAAAAATTGATAATAAAGCTCCTGCGCCCGGTTACCAGGAGTTGTCGTGTCAAAAATATCACCAGCCACCAGCAACACATCTATTTGCTGAGTTTTGATAAATTCAGCAAGCCAGTTCAGGAATTTTCCGAACTCATCGTACCGTTTCCGGTCATACAAGGAGCGGCCCAGGTGCCAGTCGGAGGTGTGCAGAATCTTTAATGTTTTGGTATTATTACTCATTTTCCAGTTATTGTTTTAATACTGATCCTTTAGAGATTCGAACCGTTTGTACGATCGTTGATTTTGTATTTTATAAAGAAGCACTTACCAAAATAAATGTCAGAACCGCCGATTCATTTGAATGATGTGATTTCTCTGGTTTCATTAAATTCAAATTTACTATTAAATCATTACTATCACTTGAAACCTATTTTAATTTATTGTGCTTTAATAATTAATCACAAAAAAGTATTAACAATTTTTCGAATTGAGTTATCAGGTCACGCCCCTTAAATTTTCAAATTATTGATCGCTTCACAAAATGGTAAATGGTGACTGTGGTATCAAAACTAAATAAAAAGACTTGCCAACAGCGCGAAGATCAATCCGCAAACAGCAATGATCGTCTCCATGATGGTCCATGATTGCAATGTTTGTTTTTCGTTCATTCCCAAATACTTGCTTACAATCCAGAAACCACTGTCGTTTACATGGGATAATATTGTTGCTCCTGAGGCTATTGCGATCACAATTAATGCAATATTGGGCTGATCAAGGTTAAATGCGGGTAGTATTGGCGCCATAATGCCAGCTGCTGTTATCATCGCAACTGTCGCCGATCCTTGTGCAATCCTGACAAGCGCAGACAACGTCCATGCCAGTAAAATGATTGGAATGGATGATTCTGCAATTGATTCAGCCAGCATTTTCCCGATGCCGCTATCAACGAGGATTTGCTTTAATACGCCACCCGCACCTGTAACAAGGATAATAATCCCTGCAGGGCCAAGCGCCTTCGTACTCAGGTCAAGAATGGTCTGCCGCGACATATTTCTTGATATGCATAAACGGATCGACAGGAGTGTTGCAATAATCAGGGCAGTGAAAGGATGGCCTATAAAGGTCAGTATTTCAGTTAATAAATTCTTTTCAAAAGCGCCATTTTTTACTCCGACGCCAATTAAAGTGCTCATTAGTATCAGAAGCAATGGCGTAGAAATAATCAACGCAATAATCCCAAAAGATGGCAATTTACCGGAAGCGTCAAGAATTTCAGGATTTGTCTCTGCAATCTCTTCCGGGGCCGGAATATAAATCTTCTTAGCAATGAAACGGCCAAATACAGGTCCTGCAATTACAGCAGTTGGGAAGCCAATAATGAGTCCCCAAAGGACCACCCATCCCATATCAACTCCGAGGATTTCAGAAACAGCCATTGGCCCGGGTGTTGGAGGAACCATGGCATGGGTAACCGCCAAACCCGCAAGCAGCGGTATCGCGTAATACAGAATTGAGTGTTTCGTATCTCTTGTCAATGCATAAACGATGGGGATTAATATTATAAGCCCGACATCGAGAAATATGGGTATTCCAACAATAAATCCTGTTAACATCAGCGCCCAGGAGGCTTTGCTTTTCCCGAATTTTTTCAGCAGGTAATGAGCCAGTGATTTTGCACCACCTGAACTTTCAAGCATCTGACCAAAAATTGCACCAAGGCCAACAACAGTCGCAACAAATCCCAGCGTTCCTCCCATTCCCTGCTGAATGCTCGTAGTGATTTGAGAAAGAGGCATTCCTGCAAGAATACCGACAAAAATAGAAGTGATAAGCAGTGAAATAAATGCACTCAGTTTGAACTTCAAGACCATTAGCAACAGCATTGATACCCCTGTCACTACGATAAAAATAATATAGGTTGCTGACATATTGCAGATTGTTGTTTTTAGTTAGTGGCGATTGGTTATATGCGTCAGGGTTTATTCAGGTTTTAATGGAAATTTAACAATGGCATTATCGCGTGAGGAACGGTAGATTGCAGTAAAAAGTTCGACTGTTCTCCGCCCGGCTTCACCGGTAATTGATGGTTCCGAATTGTTTCCTATTGCAGCTATAAAATCTTCTATCTGGTATTGGATATAGCGGATAGTAGGGTCACAGTTATTAAACGTTTCGGTATCCTGTTTCACCCACTCTTTTAACATTTTTTCTTCTCCCGGTATGGTCCAGAGATCATTTACCGGAGGTTCGGTCACACCTGTCATACCTGCAATAAACATCGCTCCGCCATCTGTCTGAACCCCAACTGACGCGCCATTTTCGCCATGCACATGCACCTTTCCGTAAATACCCGGTTTCTGGGAATTACTGACAATGATATTCCCGATTGCACCGCTTTTAAACTTCACAATCGCAACTGCGGTATCGTCAACCTCAATATATGGATGATTCAGATTTCGCCATATTCCATACACTTCGTCGACTTCGCCCATATACCAAAGCAAAATATCAAGCTGGTGAGGTGCCTGATTTACAAGGACTCCCCCACCCTCCATCTTCCAGGTTCCCCGCCAGGCATCAGCATCATAATAGGCTTTATCGCGCCAGCCTAACATTGTGACTGTTGCCAGGACCGGTTTCCCGATCTTTCCCTGTTCAATAGCATGCTTCACCCTTTTCACCGGTTCATACCACCTTCGCTGACTGATCACACCTAAACGGACATTGTTTTCTTTACAGATCCGGATGATGTCATCGCAATCCTGAAGATCAGATGCCAATGGTTTTTCAACGAGCACATGGGCGCCGGCTTTCGCTGCTTCCTCTGCAGGTTGTTTATGAAAAGGATGTGGTGTGCAGACAATTACAAGGTCAACATGGTTTTCAGTGACCATGCTGTTAATATCGGAATACGACTGGGTGTTGTAAAGCAAGGCAAAATCTTCAGCAGTTTTTGGCGTTCGGCTCCAGACACCTGCCAACCGTGCATTGGGGATATCCTGAATTGCTTTTGCATGCAGATGTGCCACTTTGCCGCATCCGGCAATAGAAATATTATAAATCCTTTCAGCCATTTTAATCAGTTTAGGGAACAAGAATTACCTTATTCAGTTCTTCTTCTTTTTTGTAAAGTTTATTAAACCAGAGCGCCCCTTCTGACAGCGGGACAACGGCTGAAATCTGATCATCTACAGTTATCTTACCGGTTTCGAGCAGATGAAGGACCACCTCATATTCACCCCGGATCGCACAACTTCCAAGGACTTTTAATTCGCGGGTAACCACTTTCTGAAGCGGAAAATCAATCTTAGGTGAGACATTCCCTACTAAAACGGCTGTTCCACCCTTTCTCAAAGCATCAATTGCCAAATTGACAGACTCGCTCCTACCGACTGCCTCGAATGAGATATCTGTGCCCCTGTTATTTGTCAGGACAGCAATCTTTTCGGTAAGGTTTTCTTCCGTTGAAAGGAAGGTGTAGTCTGCTCCCGCTTTTTCTGCCTGCTGAAGATGCTTTTCATTGATATCAATTGCTATAATAGTTGAAGCACCCGATAGCTTCAGGAGTTTCAAAATAAAAGTCCCGATCATTCCGGTACCTACCACAACACAGCTATCGCCGGTTTTAACGCCTGAAATATTGACTGCATGAAGCGCCACGGCAACAGCTTCCACCATTGCAGCCTGTTCGAACGTTACATTTTCCGGAATTTTATAAAGGATATGCTGCGGGATGACGATATATTCGGCGAAGGCACCATCTCTTTTATAGGTGCCTGGAGAAACCCCAAGTACCTCACGATTGTCGCTCAGATTATACATCCCTTCAAGTGTAAACCAGTCATTCAGCGGATAAACGGTTGAATCAAAGGTCACCCTGTCGCCTATTTTCCAGTCTCTTACATCATCCCCCGTTTTGAAAATCACACCCGAAGCTTCATGCCCCATGATCATAGGCGGGATTCTTCGCCCGGTACTTCCGTCGAAGCCATGAACATCAGAGCCGCAGATACCGCAAGCCATCACTTTTACAAGAACCTCGTTGCGATTGATTACGGGATCAGGAACATCTTTATAAACCAGCTTATTATATTCTTCCAGAACGAGTGCCTTCATTATGTTTGGGTTGTTTTTAGTTGTAGTAAGTGAAGAACAAATATAACAATATTGATTTCAGATAAGTTAAAACAAGGAAAATTGCAAAACAATTCAGGCTAAATCCTATCTGACTGTTTGAAATTCATAAATCACCGCTTCAGATGTATGCCATCACCTGAAGAACTAAGTTTTAAATTCATCCTTGTACTTCCTATTCCTGATCACATACAGACCCATCCCTGAACAAATAACAACACAACCGAAAAGGAAGAGCAAAACATCAAAATTGGAAGGAATGTATTGAGCGGCAAATTCGAAAGTACGTTTTGAAAAGAAGAGCTGATCACCCGGAATGGTTGGGAAATGGGTTGTCATATGCAGGTAAAAGTCTTTACAGAAAGCGAGAATAACAATGATTGCACCTGTTATGATCAAGGCCCACTCGGTTAATCTTAAACTTACATCGTTTTTGTGATTGGAGAAATGCAAGATAAAGAGTGCCAGTAAAATCATCAATAGAGATAAAATTACAGGTGCCCAAACCGGACCCACCCACATCATCGGTAACAAAAACAGCACATCCCAATCGCCAAAACCCACTGGCCAACTGATAATCAGGTAAAGGAACACGTAATAGAAGATGTCCCAGATTGCGAAACTGTAGATAAACCATGCAAATCGCTCGTGTCGGCTTTTTCCGGCAAGCATTCCAATTCCCAGCAGCATAATCAAGGTTGCCAATTCACGAAACAACTCGGTAATTGCTACGGTATAGGATGTTGCATGAAGTGGAAACTGAAATCCGGCAGGGTAATACAATTCACGAAGATAGATGACCACTGAACTTTCCAGCATTCCCATCGCGACAGCAAACAATGTCACCCAAAATAATTTACCGGATAATAACAGGTTGGGTTTGTTTTCAGAAAAGCTGTTTTCGTAAGTTTTATTCATTTGATCTGGTAATTAGCGATTGTAAAACTACAAAAAACAACGAATGAATTTAACTGACAGTCGTTCGTCAAACAAAGAAATGCGTGTAAAAAGTGTTCCTTTCGCACATTAAAACGAACAAAGTCGCTCTGGAAACATTGTTAACACATCTTTTCAATAAATTTACAATTAGTTAACTAAAATAATTTGGCCAGTTGATCCGGGAACCCTACATTTGCATTACATTTTTTTTCATAAGTTTAGGTTTAGTTAGGTTAGTTAGTTTGGTTAGTTTTAGTAAAAGGATGGAACCTCCCGGTTTCATCCTTTTCAATTTGCCAAAATACAGAAATCAATCATTCCATACTATTTCACAACCTCCCCATCTGCATCCACTTCAACAATCTCGATTCCAAGCTCTTTCAACTTATCAAGGATTTTGGATTTATCGCCGACCACGAACCAGTTCACCAACTCAGGTTTAACAACCTGAACACCGAGTTGCTGAAGTTCCTCTCTTGTCAGCTTCCGCACCTTTGCATCGTAGGTTTTATAGTATTCATCGTTAAGGTTGAATTTAACCTGTTCAACAATTGAACCGGATACTGAACCGTTCGTCTCCCACATGCCAGGTAACTGGAGCATCATATTCTGCTGAACCCTTTTAAATTCATCATTTGTAATAGGTTTGTCTTTGATTATCAGATTCAATTCCTTTTCAATTTCCTGAATCGATTCTTTGGTTTTATCAGTTTGGACCTGCACGAATGCCACAAAGGGACGTTGTCCCCTCGCATCCCAAACAAAACTTCCGGCGCCATATGACCAGTGTTTATCCTCCCGCAGATTCATATTAAGCCTTGAAACAAAATCACCACCCAGAATATTGTTCATGGCATTCAATGCAGGCTGCGATATCTGTCCGTAAGGTGTTGTCAAATAAGCTGCCAGGATCACAGACTGTGTGGATTCCGGCCTATTGATCAGATAAATCTTCTTGCCAGAGCCAGTGTTCAATTTTGCAATAACATTTTCAGGTACAACACCTTTTTTCCAACCATCAAATTTACTTTCCAATTTAGCGACAAGGTCTTTCATCTCGACATCACCAACTACAATAAAAGTGGAATTATTGGGTTTAATCCATGAATTATAAAATTTCCGTATATCAGCTGGCATAATCGACTGCACAGAAGCATCATAACCAGAACCATTGATCGGATTGCCATAGGCATGCCCAGTGCCGTAAAGTACTTTCGGCAGCACACGCAAAGCCATACTAAAAGGTTCCGATTTTTCGCGTTCAATGTTATTCAGATGCTCCTTTTTTAATCTGTCAAATTCCTTTTGAGGGAATGAAGGGTTCAATACGATATCGGCCATCAGATCGAGTGTTGGATCGAATGTTTGTTTTAAAGTATTGAAATTTACATAAGATGCATCCAAATCAGAACTGGCCCGGATGGAAGCACCTAAAAGTTGTAACTGATCGCTAATCTGAAGTGAGTTCAGGCTTGCCGTACCTTCATCGAGCATATCCATTGCAAAACTGGCCAAACCGGGCTTTGAGAGTACATCACTTGCATATCCTGCATTCATGACAAGCCCACCAACAATAGTCGGAACACCTTTGCGTTGTGCCAGAATTACCTTTAAGCCATTCTTCAAAGTTGCCTTTTGCAAATCGGGGAATGGTGATGGAACCGGTGTGCCTAATTCGGGCAACTTACTTCGGTCAACTCCTGCAGCATCTGATTTTAAGGATGGAAAGGGTTGGCATACCAGTACATATTTTCCTGAACCAAGCCATTCCTTACTAACTTTCTGAATGTCTGCAACCGTTGCTTCCGAAACATATTTCAAGGTATTTTTGTAATAATCAGGTGAACCACCATAAATCTCATTAGTAGCAAGAATATCGGATTTTCCCCCAAAGCCGCCAATTCTTTCAATACCTTTCAGAAAATTTGAGAAATAATTCGACCGCACCCTGTCTAATTCCTCCTGTGTGGGACCTTTATCAAGGAGTTCCTGCAAAACGGAATTAATCGTTTTTTCGACTTCCTCAACTGTCTTTCCGGGTTTCACAAGCACTTCTATATATACATTCCCCGCGATTTCCATCGGATTAATATAGGCAGATGCTCGGCTTGCAGTCTGATCCTCATATACGAGTTTCTTATAAAGTCTCGAAGTTTTTCCTGAGGACAATAGGTCTGTCGTCAGATCCAGCAGGGTTGTTTCCCTTGAACCCCATTGAGGAACATTCCAAACCATCGATATTTTTGCTTCCGGTACACGGTCCTCATAATAGCCACGGCTATCTTCGATTCGTTTTGCATTATTGAGGCCGGGCTTCACAAGGGAAGGACCAGGAGGTATATCTCCAAAATACTTCTTCACTTTCGTCAAAATTTCATCTGGTTTCACATCGCCCGCTATACTTAAAACTGCATTCGATGGCCCATAATAGGTCTTAAACCATTCCTTTACATCTGCCAAACTTGCAGCATTTAAGTCTTCCATCGATCCGATTACAGTCCATGAATAAGGATGCCCAACAGGATAGGTGGCATGTGTGATAATTTCCCATTCACGTCCATAGGGTTGGTTCTCCCCCTGACGTTTTTCATTTTGTACAACGCCTCGCTGTTCATCCAGTTTCGCCTGATCAATGGCTCCCGCAAGATGTCCCATCCGGTCGCTTTCGAGAAAAAGCACCTGGTCGAGCGCCGCCGTGGGAACATTCTGGAAATAATTTGTACGGTCATTGTTGGTTGTTCCGTTCAGATCGGTCGCCCCAATGCCTTCGAGTGCCTGAAAATAATCTTTATTAAAATTCTCACTACCGTTGAACATCAGGTGTTCAAAGAGATGGGCAAATCCGGTTCTTCCGGTCTTCTCATTTTTGGAACCTACATGGTACCAAACGTTAACAGCCACAATTGGTGCTTTGTGATCCTCGTGAACAATGAGCGTTAATCCGTTATCCAATACATACCTTGTGTAAGGTATATTTATCTGATCGGGATTAAAATAGGGTTTTTGTTGACCAATAACATACTGGGAGATAACCGAAAACAATAAAAATACAATAACAATCCTGGATATTTTCATAATGAAGGGATTAAAATTTAATAACATCAGAATATTTTAAACCCATTCAATACGTTTAACTCATTGTAATTGTTTCAGTTTTGTTATTAATTTACTGTTTAACCCCTACTTTTTATTTGTACAAACAATGATATGCCTCAGGTGCAAGTGCCTTTACTTTGAATTTGACATTTTTTTCAACTTCGAATATTTCTCCTTTAGAGTATTTTTTCCATTGACTTTCACCGGGAAGCATTACATCAAGTGTTCCGCAGGTTATTGTCATGATCTCTACTGTAGAAGTTCCAAATTCATATTCACCAGCTTCCATAACACCAATTGTTGCAAGACCTTCTTCATTTTCGACAGCAATTGATTTTACACTTCCACCAAAATATTCGTTTATTTTTAACATGCTTCTTATCTTTATTTATTCGGTTAATAACAATTGATCTACTTTTTCTAAAGCAAATCGCTGGCCAGTTCAGCCAAATAGCTTCGCTCCCCTTTTACGAGGTTGACATGTGCAAAAATATCCTGCCCTTTCATGCGATCGGTAAGGTAAGCCAAACCATTTGATTGCATATCAAGGTAAGGTGAATCAATTTGCTGAATATCACCTGTGAATATCATTTTTGTCCCTTCACCGGCACGCGTGATAATGGTCTTAACTTCATGCGGCGTAAGGTTCTGTGCTTCATCAATGATGAAATAACAGTTGGATAAACTTCGTCCCCTGATAAATGCCAGCGGACTGATCACCAAACGATCGTCCTTCTTAAGATCCTCTATTAATTTGTATTCAGGGCTATTTTGATTAAAACATCGCTTAATCACCCCCAGATTATCAAAAAGTGGCTGCATATATGGTGACACTTTCTCTTCGGCATCGCCAGGAAGAAAACCGATATCGCGGTTACTCAATGCTACAATCGGACGTGCAAGCAAAATCTGTTCATATATACCATGTTGTGCAATAGCAGCAGCAAGCGCGAGCAAGGTCTTTCCCGTACCTGCTTTGCCAGTCAGACTTACCAATTTGATTTCAGGATCGAGCAGTGCATGGATCGAAAAAGTTTGTTCGGCATTACGGGGTTTAATGCCGTAAGCTGACTTCTTGTCAACGCGCTCAAATCGTTGCCGGAATGGACTATAATGCGCGAGTACGCTCGATCTTGCACTTTTTAGGATAAAAAACTCGTTGGCAAACGGAGGTCTTTCAATCTCTGCTTCTTCGGTTGTAAGAAAGTTGTTTTCGTATAACCGGGCAATCAACTGATCGCTGTATTCTTTGTTCTCTCGTATTCCCTGGTAAAGCACATTAATATCCTGCACTTTGTCGTTCTTGTAATCTTCCGACTCAATGCGTAGCGATTTTGCTTTCATCCGAAGATTCACATCTTTTGTCACAAGAATTACTTTACGGTCTTTATATTTTTCCCTTAGAAATTCGGTGATCGCCAGAATCCGATGATCCGGAATATCTTCACGAAACGATTCTTTTAGTTTTTCCGAAAACGGCTTTCCGGTTTCAATCGTAAGCTTTCCTTTGCCTGCCCCAAGTGAAATACCACCATTAAAAAGTTCATTTCCAACAATCTCATCGAGAACCCGTACGAATTGCCGTGCCTGAAAATTGATCTGGTCATTTCCTCTTTTGAAACGATCCAATTCTTCCAAAACCGTAATCGGAAGAATAACATCGTTATCATTGAAATGATAGATACACTCGTGATCGTGCAGTATCACGTTGGTATCGATTACAAATACTTTTGAATGAGGCATCGTTTTTCGATTTTTTAATGCGGCTAAAAATAGGAAAAAAATGACCGGTTTGTCGTTTTACCCTTCGATATTTATCATCTTTGCCATCGATTTTGTCAACCAAAACCACGCAATGCAAAGCTACGACGAAGTAATTCAATATTTATACGACCATCTCCCTTATTATCAACGATCGGGACCTGCTGCTTACAAGGACAACCTCGATAATACAATTGCGTTGGACAAGATGTTTGGTCATCCGCATCACAATTTTAAATCGGTTCATGTTGCAGGCACCAACGGCAAAGGATCTGTTTCGCATATGCTGACCAGTATATTAATGGAAGCCGGCTATAAAACAGGCCTTTATACGTCACCACATCTTAAAGATTTTCGTGAACGAATCAGGCTTAACGGTAAAATGATTGAAAAAGAGTTCGTCGTTAACTTTGTCGGAGAGTTTCTCAGACGAAATGAAGAAAAAGGACTCGAACCTTCATTTTTCGAATTGACCGTGATGATGGCTTTCGATTATTTCTCTAAAAATAAAGTAGATATATCGATCATCGAAGTTGGTTTAGGCGGACGACTCGATTCAACCAATATTATTCATCCCGAATTTTCAGTGATTACAAATATCAGTCTGGATCATACCGCTTTGCTTGGCGATACGCTCGGGAAGATTGCACTCGAAAAAGCGGGAATCATTAAACGACAGATACCAGTTATCATTGGCGAAACACATCCACAAACAAGTATGATATTCAATGGAATTGCAAAAGAACTTGCAGCTCCGCTGATTTTTGCCGACCAGTATTTTAATTCGGGATTTGGGCTTAATTCCCCCGATGCCCGGCAAATCTTTAACATCCGTAAGGGTGATAAAGTGGTGTACGAAAATTTACGGCTCGATTTACTCGGAAGATACCAGTCTAAGAATATTTGTACAGTGCTTTCTGCTGTTGAACAACTCCGTGTATTGGGATGGAAAATTCCTGAAAGTGCATTAAGGAGCGGATTGGAAAAAGTTGTTGAGAATACGGGGTTGCAGGGTCGCTGGCAGGTGATTGGAGCTAATCCGCGTGTTATTTGCGATACAGGACATAACGAAGGTGGATTGCGTGAAGTGGTTGCACAGATTAAGCAGACACCTTACAAAACACTTCATTTTGTGATTGGGATGGTGAATGACAAGGACATTGCCGGAGTATTGAGTTTACTTCCAAAAGATGCAATTTACTATTTCACAAAGGCGTCAATACCCCGCGCCCTTGATGAAAAACAACTGATGAAGATTGCAGCTTTTTTCAAACTTAAGGGCAACACCTATCCTTCGGTAGCTGAAGCACTGGCAGCTGCCCGTAAAAACGCAGAAGCCGATGATATGATCTTTATTGGTGGCAGTACGTTTATTGTGGCAGAGGCGATTCCGTGAAAAATCATTTTCGGAACTTATAGAGGTCATATGTTTATAGAAAAGTGATCTATCGAGAAATGCGACTCCAGCCGGAGTCGTATAGCGGATTATATTATTATTTCTATAAATATGTGAAACCGCTGGTTTCATGATGGCTAACTGACAAATGCATACTTTTGTTTCTATCGAAAAGGATTACGTTTAAAAACTGTATCAAAGAATAAGTCGATCAATCAGGATGGAAAACTACTTCTCCAAATTTTCAAATTATCTGCTTGATGTTCTGCAAGCGACCTACAGCCAACTCTTTATTCTTTTTGGGCCATTGCTCATTTTGGTTGTATTGCTCAATCTGTCAGCCATCTTCACTGCCCGGTTAAGTGTTCGTTTTTTGGGAAGGAACCTGTTTTTATACGGCTTTGGCTGGCTCGGATGTTCGGTACATGAGTTGAGCCACGCTTTTTTTGCGCTGATCTTTGGTCATAAAATTTCTGATATAGCCCTGTTCGAGCCTAACAGTAACGGCGAATCGCTGGGTCATGTGAGTCATTCGTACAATAAGAACAGCATTTACCAGAAAACAGGGAATTTCTTTATCGGTATCAGCCCGCTGTTATTTGGTGGCATCGTATTGTTTCTTTGCGTGTTGCTACTCTATCGATTTGATATTACGGCTCTCTCTACCTTCAGAATTACGCCCCATGTTCTCACCGATTTAAGTTTATTAAAGCAGATCGGACTGAATATCTGGAACAGTCTGATTTCCTTCTCTTCGATTATATTTGTGGGTTCGGCGGCAGTCTGGTGGAAATCTGCATTGCTGATCTATATCCTTTATTCGACAGGCAGTTCGATGACGTTAAGTAAATCGGATGTCGGAAGCGCTATTTCCGGGTTCTTATGGCTGATTATTATTTTTCTCGTATTCAATTTAATAACCTTGTGGATCGGTAATTTTGTGATTGATTTCCTGGGCTGGATTGTGGGCTACATCTCCGGATTTTATTTTCTGCTAATTCTATCAATGATTTCTAACCTTTTATTTAGCACTATTCTGCTCTTTCTAAACCTTATCAAAAATTTATTTGTCAGACACTGATGAATATTTTTTGAATTTTGGTGCTAACTTTGTCGGAAATTAACGTCTTCTACGAGTTACGTTCAGGGCTGAAATAAACACAGCATTCTGCGGTTACTTCTCAATAAGCCTTATTGTAACTGGCAACAATTATTTCGATGTTAGGAGTTTAACCAATAAAACTTCAGAGCTGTGAAAAAATTAATTTACCTGTTAATCGTTTTCGTGTTACTCTCACTGAAGAGTGGCAACTTAATTCTTTGGGAAAAGGCTTACGATTTTAAATTGTATTCAACCTGGGTCAATAAAATCGTTCCCTTTCAGGAAAATGGATTTGTATTTATAGGAAATGCAGAGAATAATAATGATCATCCAGGTATTGCAGCCAGGATTGATAACATTGGAAACCTGGTCTGGTACAAGATTTATGAAGATCATCATTTCGACAATTTAATGCTGGCGAAGGATGGTGATTTTATAATTACCGGAGACAAAACGGGTATCCCTTTTATCCTGAAAATAAATAGTAGTGGCGAGAAGAAATGGGAAAAAGAGTTTACTTCAATTGATAACCAGACATTAAATAATACATCCTGTACCGGTGGTTTTTGGGTTCAGGAACTGTCGAACGGCGATTTTATTGCCGCAATTACAAGTATCACAGGCTGCAATTATGATTTGCACAAATTCGTTAGTTATATATTCAAAACCAATTCATCAGGCGAGATTCAATGGGATACCTCCTATGTTGACAAAACAAAGACCATCATTAATTCGATCCAGGCAGGTTTTAATAATGATTTTATTTTATGTGATTCGAAAAATGATACACTTCGTCTGACAAAATTCAATTCAGCGGGTAAAAGTATCTGGTCGAAAATATACTTTTCTACGAATTCTTTCTTTGGAGGGCAATTGCTGAAAATAGATGACGGGTCCTTTTTAGTTGGTGGCGTGGCAGAAGATTATATTATGAATGTGTTAAACTTTGATTTAGCTATTCTGAAAATCAACGACAATGGGAATGTAATCTGGTTTAAAAAATATGATACCGGTGAAAACGAAATGTTCCATCAGCTTAAACAATTTCAGGATAAAAGTTTAGCCATGATTGCCTGGTCAAATTACAAGATTTATATTGCTGAACTCAACAACAATGGTGATATAAAATGGAATCAAAAGTTTGATGTCTTTTCTAAAAACGGCGCTGATATTATTGAAACATCTGATGGTCGTTTATTGATCGGCTGTATGAATAATTTTAAATCATGGATCGCAAAATTAGATACGATCAGAGATCCTATAGACTATGTTTGGAAGTCTTCAAAAATTACTGAAATGAATTATCCAAATCCCATATCCGGGATACCCGATCACGATCAACGCGCATATAAAATTCAAAGCTATCCCAATCCATTTGATTCCTATTTGTACTTCGAAACAAATTCCCTGAATTCCAGTTATTCGATTTACGACCTCTGTGGACGAAAGCTGAAAACCGGCATCCTGGATGGTCCCAATACGATGCTCAATACAACGGAATTCATCAAAGGAATGTACCTTGCTAAAATAAGTACAGCCACAAAAGATACAGTGCTTAAGATTGTAAAGCAATAAGTCGTTTCAGTTGCTTGCCAGAGGCAACCGGAATGCCACCATTTCCTCCGTATTGCGAACAACAAGAACGTCGCCCGCCATTGCCGGGTGGTTCCATGTCTTACCCTTAATCGCCGGGAATCTTGCAAGTTCGTTGAACCGTTCAGCGGTTGCCTCCACCAACGCCAGTTCCCCCTTTTCCGACAACACCAATAATACATCCTGATCTGCCAACAGAATCAGTTGGCCTCCATAACGTCCACCTTTCCATTTCCGAATCCCTTTTTCGAGTTCGGCACATGCGAGCATCGGTCCTTCAAAACCGTAAACATGACCTTTGTGCACAACGCAATCGTTAAAGTTGGGTTTTAACTGATCGGAGGTCCATCGTTCTTCGAGGCGCCATCCACCTGATCCATTTTTGATTTCATAACGGCTCATCCCTTTAATATCACCTACATCAATCAGAATCTCGTTCTCAGTAATCAGTGCCGGCTGAACGATACGGACTCCCGCCAGAGGGATGTTCCAAAATACCTTGCCGTCGGCAGGTGCGTAGGAGGTTACACCGGCCTTATTCATAAATACGACCTGCCTGGCACCATCGATTGTAAATAATTGTGGAGAGCTGTAGCTTTCACCACCGTCAGGCCCCGTCCAGCGCTGGCTGCCATTTGCGAGGTTGTAAGCCAGTATTTTACCTGCTAAAGCGACAACGACAACGCTGTCAACCACCAACGGCGAACTCGAATAGCCCCAGCCCGGTATTTGCACATCCGTATCTTGTGCGACGTTTCGCGACCATACAACAGTGCCATCTGGTTCATTCAATACATTCAGGATTCCTGTGGCACCTAATGTGTAAACGCGACTATTGCTAAGTGTTGGGGTTGAACGGGGACCTGCGCCTGCGTGTGCGTCCCAGAAACGTGTTTTATCGCTGTGCTGCCAGACAGGTTCGCCTGTATTTCGGTTGTAGCAGGTCACCATCTCGAATTCGCCGCGCTGTTCCTGTGTGAAAAGCAGATGACCGTGCATTGCAAACGATGAACACCCAGGTCCAACAGCTCTGCGCCATAGCTGAACCGGTGGTGTCGTGGACCAATCGGTCTTTACCCTCACTCCCTGAACGATCCCATCCCGGTTATTCCCCCTGAAGCCGGACCACTCAGCTGCTGTTTTCATTGCTGTTAAATCCACTGACGTTGTTTTAAGCGCCTCATTGGATTTTTCCAATAACCGTTCCTCTGCAGTTTTAGCCCATCTCCATGCAAAATCCTGGCGGGCTTCGCCATCCATTCCATCTGTGCGGAGAAACATCCAGAATCCCGATGCAAGTAGGATGGTACCAACCATTGTTATTCGCTGAAGTCTTCCGGATTGCCGACGACTGGCTACGGCCCAGACAACGAAAGCCAGGCTAAGCACCGGAATGGAATAGAAGATGAACATACCTCCCATCATTGCGGTGTTAATTGACTGATGAAGCAGTTGTTTTGTTGCTACCAGCGCTATTATCATCAGCGCAACCGCCATCCAACGATCGAACCGGGGCGCGCGGCTGAAGAACAACCACCAGATAACCAATGCAAATCCACCAATGACTCCGCCCAACACACCGATTTCTGTAGCTTCCGGTACAACAGCAGGGAAAACAAACCGGAAAAACCATTGTAAGAATACGATGACAATACCTGGCCAAAGCCTGAGTTGCTTTTTCTGAGCCTGTTCAATAATGCTTGTGTTTGTTTCCATATGATCAGCTTTTAGATATCCACTTATTTATCCATCCTATCTTTTATCCTCGGTTATAGCTGTTTTAAACCAATTGTTCTTTCGAAGATAGCTATTTGTATTTATATGAAGAAAATTATTACACGGATTTTTTCTTCAGGCTTATTATTCTATTTCTATCCAATCAATAACAGTTCCGTTGCATTCCGGCGCGTTTGGGCAGCATATAAATTCAAATCCGGTTTCATCTTTATAAACTTTGTAATCGCCTACCGTAAAATTTGAACCGCAATGTATGCATTCCAGCTTGTCCGTAAGTTTTGGCATTCCTTCGAATGGATAATTTTCCTCCAGGTACTTTTGCTTGTCCTTAATAATTAATTCTTTCATCATAACGAGTATATTTGAAGATTAAAAATGTCTGTTTCTCAAGCTTGCCGCTACTCAACGATCGTATCGTCTTCTGAGTCATGATTTGATACATTTATCGTCACAAAAAACTAACAACTAAGTCTTTCCCAATCTTTCTCAATCAGAGCATATATCAAGTCATCGACCCACTTTCCATTTAAAAATAAACTTTCAACGAAATGCGCTTCTTTTCTAAATCCGATTCTTTCCACAAGTCGTATAGCGTTCTTATTGTCCGGGTCTATTGATGTAATGATCCGGTGCTTTTTCAACTCATTAAATAAATATTCGATTACTCTTTTAATCGATTCTGTAGCATAACCTCGATTTTGAAAATATTTGTTCAATGTACATCCAATTTCAACTTGTTTATTTTCATTGTCAAGAAAATGAATGCCTAAATCGCCAACTATTTTTTGAGTCTCTTTCTCTATAATGACAAATTGAAACCAGGTTCCTGGTTCATTCATTTGTTTTGAAATCTTTTCAATAAAGGATTCCACATCTTCAATTGTTTTGGGAATCCATCCCTGGTACTTATTTGTCGCTGTATCGCTCCGATATTCAAATATTTCGGCTTTATCGTCATATATAACCGGTCTTATTATCAGTCGCTTTGTATCCAATTTTAGGCTCACCCCCGTTTGCAACGAGGGGCTGATGGTTTTGAGTTTGTAACTCGTCATCCTGTTTCTATTAAAATATTGATCATTCATTTGGTTTCTTCATTGACTCCTGATGACATGTTTTGATACATTTATCGTTACAAACGACTGACAACTAACCTATCGTTACAAATGAGGGGGAAGCGGAGTCAATATCATTTTGATTCGTCATACAGTTTTAATTCATACTTTTGGCTACCATTTTTTGCAATCCTCGAAAATACAATTGTGGAGTCAGAATGCTTTTCAATGTAATAACTTCCCACTAATAAGTATTCCTTTTCGTAATCAGCGATATTACCATTTGGTGGTTGGGCTGCCTGGACGTTTTTAAAATAAATTGAATCATCAATAATCTCATAAGTCCCTTCTGTCAGACAATATTTGGGGAATTTTTGAAACATTACACCGCCAGAGGCTAATTCAACAAAGCTGTCCTTTCGGATTAGAAATGATTCCCACAATTGATGGTTATCGTAGTTGAATGATCCCATATATGACCCATTCTTTAATTTGAACGCAACACCTTCATTTTCTTTGTCACAACCCATTAATCCGATAAAAGAAACAAGAATGAATAAGAATTTTAAAGTTTTCATAGTTTATACCTTTTAGTTATTGCCTGATAATAAGAAGCTCAAGAGGTCAAATACTTGTCTCCTTTTGTTAGCGGGTCGGTTTTATTCAACTTTTTTAATTTCGATGATATCACAGTCAATACCCTGGGAACAAGACTTATTTATACCAATTTCTTTGTACTTAACGTTTACCCTGTCTCCGGAGGTAAAAGACATTAAATCTTCTATATTAACAATTAACGTATCGCCGTTGTCAAGATGTATTTGTTTGTCGCAATACGCCAAAGCGCCACTCAACCAAACCTTTCCGTTTTCAATTTTAACAGCGTCATCATCCTTACTACAGGACAAAGCAAAAAGAAGTACTAATCCAAGTAAAATAGATTTTGTCATCGGCGGTTTTAGTTTATGTTGTGTCGGTAATCGATTCTTTATTTTTCAATTGGTTGAGCTGCTATTTTATCAGTTTATTATCGCTCGTAAATATGTCTAAAATCCGTTTGTCATTTCGCTTATCTGGAATTACTTGTCCTTCAAATTGACCAGGGTATCCTAATCTAACGTTTAATTCGTTGTCTAAACCAAGTCTCATTGGGTCGATAACCACCCAGGAACAGCTTGCTGACGAATAACCTGGCCAAAAATATCCTGAATATATCAGGTCGTTATTAGCTTTTATTGCGAAGGCTATTCCATTTACCGAATGTTTCAGACTTTTTATAGACTCTTTAGCTGTATTGGAAATTTTAAAAGTAAATGTGCTTGGGTCATAAGACTGAAAGTCGGCATAAGTCACCAATGGTTGGGATTTCGTGACGATCGATTTTTCATCTATCTGATTAGTAAACCCAATTGTTTTATACGAATCTAACAGGAATAATTCCACGCCCCCATCTTTGGGATTGGTAGTTTCATTTTTATCACAAGCGATAAAACCAAGATTTAGAGTCACAAAAATGGCGAAAAATAAGATTTGTCGTTTCATGTTATTGATCTTTACGGTAATATTAAAATAAGATTACATAATCGTCTATTCGGTTGCGTCAGGCTCCCCCTCGTTTGCAATCCCGAAACTTTGGGATGGTTTTGATTTTGTAACTTGTCATTCCTATTTCCATTAAAATATTTATCATTCATTTTGTTCCTGCATTGTCTTCTGAAGATTTGTTTTAATGTAGATGATGTTATGGCCTGGGCTTTTGGGTAATTGTCACCCTATCAAAATAATCCCCAGCTTCAAGACCAACAGTAATAATCCTTTTAACAATATTAGGATTTGCAGTTACTTTAATAAAAAGTGTATTCTTATCACGGCGCTCAACAACAAAGCAATCCTGTTTAATTGTATAACTATCAGCTTGTAAATCAATGTCAGTAAAACGATAATACCATGTGTTATCTACTGAAACGTCTGAAATACACCATCCGCTACCTCCTGTTTTTATTGTGATTGAATCGCCATAAGCACTAAATTCAGCAGTTTTGGTCGATAAATGTATGTTATCATCCCAATCGCCATCTATTTGGAATTTTGAACAGGAAGAAAGAGCAACAATCAAAATAATCAATAGATTGTAAGTTAGTGATTTTTTCATTTTTTAAATTAATAATTAGCTGTCTATTAGATGTATTTTCCAATGAAATGGTTGCGTATTTAAGCTTTGGATACAACAGTTCAATAAACGCAACCTGACTCCCCCTCGTTTGCAACGGAGTTTATGGTTTTAAGTTTGTAACTCATCATCCTATTTCTATTAAAATATTGATCATTCATTTTGTTCCTGTATTGCCTTCTGATGACATGATTTGATCTGTTTATCGTTAAAAACGACTGACAACTAACCCCTCATTTGTAACGAGGGGGATTAGGTAGCATCAGCCATCATTTTCACAATAATTCACCAATCCATTTTTTCATTTTTTCGTTACCCATAAAGGTATGATAATTATATTTTAGCTTTCCATTTTTATCATATATTAAATAGTGTGGTATTCCGTCAAAGTTGAATGCTTTGTTCAGATATTCCCATTCTTTTTCAGTTACGTAATATTGTTCTCCTCCAATCTCATAAACTTTCTGTTCCCAATCTTTCCTGGGTGACAAAGTACCTGTAATGTATAAAAATACAACTCCTTTGTTCTCAAATTCTTTACGGACTTTATCTGATTCAAACATAGCTTTCAGGCAAGGTCCGCACCATGTAGCCCAAAAATCAACAAATATCACTTTGCCTTTGTATTTGGTAATAATCGAATCCATCAAGTTTTCAGAAGCACCTGTATGTACATAAATATTCGTTTTTTGCTTATTACCAACCTGCTGTAATACTTTTTCATTTTTGGCAAATAAAACTTTTACAAATGATTTATTGCTGAAATAGGTTTTGATATTTTTTTTCTGAATTTCATTCAGTGGATTGAGATAGTTCAACTGTTTAACATATGAATAGCATACCATTAAATCATAGACTATTCCATTATCAAAGCCAAATTTGTCTTCCATTATTTGCTTCACGTTATTTAACCATTCGTTAATTGGTTGATCTCCAATATCAGGAATAGCTAAAACTTCATTATTGAGAATTTCTTTAAGAATTAATGGATAAAAATATGTAGAGAGATAAATTGGCTCATTCAGATTAAAATATTTGAGAAATGAATAGTAAGATTTATCTGGAATCTGAGGATGAAAATCCTTAGGCACATTTTCAGTATTATTTAATGCTTTATATGATTCAATAATGAATTCATTATATTTGAACAAACGATGATATAGTGCTCCCCATTTTGTTTGAACAGCTAATATTTGTTTTGTTAATGCTGTCAAAGTATCATTATTTTCTATTGATTTAACAATTTTCTGAGTCCCAATTATCATCCTTTGGCTAAAAACTTCTGGTGAAATAATTTCACTCGGACTTTTAGGACCTTCCCAGGGAAACTCACCAAGAATCCTGCTTTCATCCGCAGTAAAACCAATGCTGTTAATAAACTGAACCTGTTGTTTTTGATCCTTATCAAATTTGATATTTAACACCGTTTCTTCTCCAGGGATCAACCAGTTTAAACCCTTATAATAATCCGATTCAATTTTCACAAGTACTATACTTTCAACAGGAATTTTCATCAAAAAAGTTTCATCATTTTTAATTGGAATTTCATAATACATTAAATCTCCAGATATAACACTATAAAGAGATAATTTCATCGATTTAGCAACTTGTTCAAGGGTTTTCAATCCTTCAACCTTTCCTGAAAAGGTGGCTGTATCGTATTTTATGGTTGGAACAAATGATAGTTTTTGGGTCTGAGCCGATAATAATGCTGAATTTGATAATAAAAGACAAATAATAATTGCTTTTAGAATTTCTATTTTTTTCATGGTTTGAGTTTATTTAATTCTATATTGTACAACTCGTTTATATTCACCTCAATCCTTCAAAATGTGCATAATATTCTTGTAAATGTAAGATTACTTTATTTAGTAATTGCCAAATCTCCCACCTATTTTCAGTAAATTATGTCGTTTAATTCATTCCCAATCAAAAAAGCCCGGCCGGGGTGCAAATCCCAACCAGGCTTCTGATGTTCTGCAACCTATATCTTTATGCTTTTACCATAGTTACCATCAGTCTGGTCAGTTCGCCATCGATTACAATGACATCAATTGTCTGGTCGGCAAGCCCCGCTTTTTTAAATGTAAACTGGTAAGTTCCTGCGGCCAGTGACCTGATGTAAAACCATCCTTTTGCAGCTGTTTTTTTGACCATTACAACTGTTCCGTTTAAAAGTATGGTGATCTTAACATGGGCCATTGGATTCCCGCTCGCGTCAGTCGTTTGCCCTTTTACCGCCATTTTTGTCTTCCCTTTTACACTCAATTTCTGAGCGGTTTTAAATCCGAGGTAAAAAATAGGTTCCTTAAGCCTGACAACTTCAACAGCAGCAGCCAAATTGGCAATACAAACATCACCTGCTGCTAACAGGAGCACCATTCTTTCGGTCGCCTGTTTTCTGATTGTCTCTGCAAGATTCGGCGAAACTAAAGCCTCGTAATATTTATTGATTGCATTCAGAAATGCCAATTGCGTGTCAGCTGTAATATCATAATTCGCAAGTTGCGAAACGATTGGTTCGGCAGAATCATAAATTATCTGCGCATAATCCTTGAGTGCTTCATCCGTAAACCGTTTAAAATCAGTATCGGTATAATTTATTTTGCCCAATAATACCGTGTTATTGGTTAATTTTGCATACGAAGCCAATTTACGTGCATTATCGGCACCCAGCACCATCAGCAGCGTCCTTTGCTCAAGTTTGTACTTTCTGACACCTTTGGTATCGATTTTCTGCTCCTTTGCAACAACCCCTAAATCCAATACGATGGTTTTAAGAAGGGCCAAGTTGGCCAGGAAGTTGGGCAGATTTTCGATGATGCCCTTATTTTCATCACTAATTCCAATAATGTTGCGAAACATGCGCTCCCGCGCTTCCTGCGTTTTTGTCATTGCTGAATAATTTAGTTAGATGTTTATAAAACTCGGTTGAAATTTGACGCAAGGTAACAAATAAAATATCAACAACAAATTATTTGTAATTATTTTACCAATATTATGAATTTCGTTAAAAATCATGCCGGTCTCACGATTTATAGAGTCACATCCCTAAATAGCAGTTATTTTAAGCAAAATATAGTGAAAGATGTTTTGTACGTTAGCTTTATTATCACTCAAATAAGTATAGATAATATAATAGAAGGGTCTTTTGCCTGGATTGTAATGACGAGAAACTTGATTTTGCATCCATGTTAAACGATATGTTTCATTTTGTCCGGTTAAAATGATCAATCTTCATCAATCATTGCTTGCCGCTCATCGTTTATTGTGCACTATTCATCCATCAATGTTTCCTTATCATCGATCATTGCGCACGATTCATCCGCCAATGTTTGCTTATCATCATTCATTGCGTGTACATCATCCGCTATTGTTTGCGTATCATCGATTACTGCGCACGCTTCATCCGCTATTGTTTGCTTATCATCGTTCATTGTGCATGGCCTCATCTGCTATTCAATACATTCTCATCTTTCATTGCTTGCTTGTCATCAATCGTTGAGCGTATTTCATCTGCTATCGGTGTGACCTTCATCTTTCATTGTTTGCTCATCATCGGCTATTGATTACGTCGAACCGTTCTCTGATAAAGCATCATAAGTCATTGCTTGCTTGTCATCAATCATTGTTTGACGCTAAGACGTCATTGCCTACTTAGCACACAGTTGTTATTAAAGGCTAAGAAAGGATTTTCCGCAATGCTGAACTGCAGTTGATTCATATAAACGAGGCCATCAAGTAATCTGCAGTAGTGAGACTCCAACCTAAAAGCAGATAACTGTAAAATGTAATTGCATTTATTTTCAAAAGACCTCAGAGAGGTCGTATGTTTATAGAAAATGAGACCAAAATAGGATGTTCGACTCCGGCCGAGTCGAATATGGCTCTTTCGCAACCTGCTTCTATAAACATGCAAACCCGCGGTTTGGAATAATGGTACTGAATATCATAGATTTGAAAAGATTTATATAGGAGTCACGAAGGCACTAAGTTTCACCAAGTAAATTCAATTAATACTTCGTGCTCCTTTGTGTCCTGGTGACTTTGTGGCCCCGGGTTTGGAAAAATTATTGCTTGCTTCTAATTTGTTATTGATGGATCAGAAAGGATCGATCCACAACACCGAATTATTAGTGTCCGTCTCGTTTTGCTCAAAAAGCTTGTTCGAAGGATCGATGATCCAGTTTCCATCGACGATAAACTTATAGGTGTATTTCCCAGGTTGGAGATAGATTGGTAAAATCCATTTTCCGCCCTGCCTGGCCATCCTGTAACTTTGCCGGTTCCAGTTGTTAAAACTTCCGGTAACAATCACCGTTTCAGCATCAGGGAACTTTTCGAGCTTGAATATATGATTGGCCTTTAATGCGATAAATGAATTCTCTGTATTTCCCGATCCTGTCGAGAATGGATTGGCCGGATCAGTCATCCACTCCCCGTCAACAATGAATTTATACTCGTAATTTCCTGCCGGGATAACATACGGAAGCTGCCACCCCTTTTCGGTTTTTTTCATCACCAGTTCATTTCGGCTCCAATTGTTGAAACTACCCGCAAGGATCACCTTATCGGCTGTTGTAAATCCATCCAATTTGAAAAGATATGGTTTACCTATTTCTACAAATGAATTCGTGTGTCCATCCGCATCGTTACGGACCTCTTTATTGGCGGGATCGGTTATCCACTGGTTGTCAACCAGAAACTTATAAGCATAGGTTCCATCACGCAGGTAAACAGGAAGCGCCCATCCGTCGCTCGTCTTATTCATCGCGATTCCTTTTGGATTCCAATTGAAGAAATTACCGGTTACAACCACATTGTGCGCATCTTTATTCCCCTTGAGTTCAAAACGATGATTGCAGCAATAAACAATCGAATTATAATCGCCTTCTCCGTCACGTTCACGGAGTTTATTATTGGGATCAGTGATCCATTCGCCATCAACAATAAACTTATAACTATATTTCCCCGGCTTCAGGTTCACATAAACCATCCATCCATCGTTCACCCGCTCCATGGGCGTTTGGGTAGTGCTCCATCCATTAAAACTACCTGCTATATAGATTTTATGAGCCGTCGTTGATGCCGGAAGATAAAACCGTGCGGTCTTCTGGTTATATACAAACACATAGGAAAGTTTAAAATCGTTCACCCCATATACCACCGATGTTTCAGCTGCATTTCCTGCGAAGTTCGCCCATTCGTCAATCTCAAGAAACAGATCATCCAACTTTACACTTTT